>ERZ1106969.631-NODE-631-length-34298-cov-4.676810_pt1 | contig 34298 bp, 31 predicted proteins | sample MGYA00403685_ERZ1106969 | MGnify/ENA primary metagenome ERZ1106969 (study PRJEB35170, sample SAMEA104062416) | human gut metagenome | biome: human gut; feature: human-associated habitat; material: faeces | place: Denmark | collected 2012-05-18 ... | reverse complement strand
TTTTCATGACGTTTTGTGCCTGAGCGAAGCGAAAGGAATGGATATAAACATGAAAAAGGCAGTGAGGAGAACACTGAGCGCAACTGTGGCAGCTGCAATGGCAATCGGGCTTATGACCGGATGCTCTTCGGGGAAGGAAGGGCAGAAACCGGCCGGGGAGGCTTCCGGGACCGAGGCACAGGCAGCTGGTTCCGGGCAGCAGGCAGGAACCGGGGGAGAGCAGACCACCATCAAATTCTGGGATGGAAACTGGCAGGAAGCCGTGTGGCCCGAGGTGGAGGCAATCTGGAACAAGGAGCATCCCGACATCAAGGTGGAGGCTGAGTTCCAGGCTGATTTGGCCAATGATAAATATATGCTGGCATTGACCAACGGCACTGCCCCGGATGTGATGGCCTGTGCCCTTGACTGGGTGACCACCTTTGGCAGCGCCAACCTGCTTGAGCCGCTGGATGAATATGTGGCAAGGGATTCCTTTGATGTGGACCAGTTCGTACAGGGGGCCAATGATGCGTCCACGGTGGGCGGAAAGCTTTACGGCCTGCCATTCCGCAGCGAGACCTATGTGATGTATTACAACAAAGATATCTTATCAGCAGCAGGATACGATGCGCCTCCGGCCACGTGGGAGGAAGTGAAGGAAGTGGCTGCGGCATGTACCAACGGGGATGTGTATGGGTACGGCCTCTGCGGCACCAACTATTCCAACTTTTCATTCCAGTACATAACCATGCTCCGTTCCTCAGGCAGTGATATCCTGAATGCGGAAAACACTGCATCAGAGCTGGGAAACAGCGTGGCTGTTGAAACGGCCCAGCTTTATAAGGACCTGGCGGCATATGCCCCGGCATCCCTTTTGGAGAATGACAACATTGCAAACCGCACCCTGTTTGCCAGCGGTAAGATTGCAATGTACTTAAGCGGCATTTATGATTTGGAGGAAATCGTCAAGACAAATCCTGATTTGAATTTTGCCTGTGCCATGGTTCCCACCGCGGGCGGGGCTGAGAGGAACACGATCCTGGGAGGCTGGTCCGTGGCGGTTGCAGGATGCAGCAAGGAAAAGGAAGCTGCCTGGGAGTTCGTGAAGTTCCTTACCAGGCCTGATATTGCGGCCATCTATACCAACACATTCACAGGTACGGCAGAAGTGGCGGCCCGTTATGCGGATTATCCGGAGGACATCATCAAACCCAACGCAGATGCCCTGCAGTATGCAAGCGCGCTTCCTGCAGTGAAGAACATTGTGGGAATCCGTCAGGCCATCATGGACAACCTCCAGTTAATGCTGTCCGAGGACATGTCCGCAGAAGAAGCATGCAGCCTGCTTGACCAGGCGGTAAACGGTTTATTGGAGTAGTTCGGGCAGGGCCTGCTTCTTAAGAGGAGAAAGGTGAAAGTATGCTTAGAAAAATAAAACGTTCCGGAGCTGGCTACGTACTTCCTGCAGTGATTGTTGTTGCTGTGGTCATGCTGTATCCTTTGTTTTATACGCTGATAATGGGGTTCTTTAATAACACGCTGTTTATGGAGGCGCCTGTTTTCTGCGGCATTTCCCAGTATAAAAAGCTGTTTGGGGACAAGGTCTTTATCGGCTCCATTGCCAATACGCTGTTCTGGACCTTTGGAAGCGTTTTCTTCCAGTTTGGACTGGGCTTTATCATGGCGCTGGTGCTTCACCAGCCCTTTGTAAAAGGAAAGACATTCATCCGCATCCTGCTGATGATACCATGGGTGACGCCCAGTATCATCGGTTCCGTTGTATGGAAATGGATGTACAATGCCGACTATGGAATCATCAATTTTACTTTCTGCGCCCTTGGGATCATTGAGAAAAACCAGACATGGCTGTCCAATCCAAAGGTTGCCATGTGGTCCGTGATTGCAGTCAACACCTGGAAGATGTTCCCCTTTATCCTGCTGATGATAGAGGCCGCCCTGCAGAGCGTGTCAAAGGAACTTAAGGAGGCCGCGGTGATTGACGGGGCCAATATCCTTGACATTTTTAAGAATGTCACCTGGCCGTCCATAGCCGCAACCTGCTACTCCACCATCCTCCTGATGATTATCTGGACCCTTAATGCATTTACATTCATCTATGCAATGACAGAGGGAGGGCCGGCCCACAAGACAGAGGTCATGGCCATGTATATTTATAAGCGGGCGTTCATGGATTATGATTTTGGGATGGCCAGCGCGGCCAGCGCGGTCCTGTTCGTCCTATCCATGTCCGTTAGCCTTATATATCTCTATCTGACAAGAGAAAAGGAGGGGAAGTAAAATGGCGAAAATGAAAAAGTCCGTGACAGGAACCAGTCCAATCTGGCAGGTCTGTACCTATGCGGTTTTGCTCCTGGTGGCCGTGTTTCCGGCAATCTGGATGCTGTCCACCTCCATCAAGCTTCCCACGGAACAATATGATATCCCCCCGCAGATCATCCCGGATACCCCTACAATCAGCAACTATGTGAATGTGCTGACCAACTCCAAGATGTATCAGGCATTTGTCAACAGCGTGATTATCACGGTCTGTGTGGTGGCGGTCACACTGTTCATATCCATCCTGGCAGGTTATGGACTGAGCCGGTATAAATTTAAAGGCCATGGGGTTTTAAAGATAGCGCTTTTGTTTGGGCAGATGATCCCCAGCGTGGTCATCATCATCCCGCTGTATTTCCTGGTTGCAAAGACAGGGCTTCTGGATACCCACTTTTCACTCATCATGGCGGATATGGCGCTTACCATACCCATGGGCGTGATCATGCTCAGTTCCTTTTTTGAGACAGTGCCAAAGGAACTTGAGGAAGCTGCCAAGATAGACGGCTGCACCGGAATCGGGGCGCTTTTCAGGGTGGTGCTTCCAATCGCAAAGCCAGGATTGATTTCCGTGGCCATCTATACCTATATCCATGCATGGGAGGAATTCCTGTTTGCCCTGAACTTAAGCACATCCACCAGGACAAGGACGCTGCCCATTGCCATACACATGTTTGCAGGGGAATTTTCCGTTGACTGGGGTTCCACCATGGCGGCTTCGGCGGTTGTGGCGTTCCCTGTGCTCCTTATCTTCCTTTCCTGCAATAAGTATTTTGTCAAGGGAATGGCAGATGGCGCGGTGAAGGGGTAATGGTTTGACAGGACAGGATGGATTCAGGATAAAGAGAGGATTAAGACAGGATAAAGAGAGGATGCAGACAGGAGGATGATGATGGGAAATAAAGACGGTCAGACAGAGGTCAATTACGGGGAATGTCTGGATTATGTGCGCCGCAGCTCCAATCCGTCAAAGCTGCGGATCACGGATGTGAAGTTCACCAAGGTCGACCTTCCGCCCTGGGGCTGTTACCTGGTGCGGATTGATACGAATCAGGGAATCAGCGGATACGGGGAAATGCGCGACGGGGCCAGCCCCACGTATTTAAAATACTTAAAGAGCAGGATCATGGGGGAGAATCCCTGTGAGGTGGACCGCATTTTCAGGAAAATCAAACAGTTTGGCGGTCCGGCAAGGCAGGCAGCCGGTGTGTGCGCGGTTGAACTTGCCCTCTGGGACCTGGCAGGCAAGGCATATGGTGTGCCTGTGTACCAGCTATTGGGAGGAAGGTTCCGGGAAAAGGTAAGGCTTTATGCGGATACCCATATTGAAGAGGGAAGGGCCACCGGCATACTGATGGAGCCGGAGAAGGTGGGCCGTATCCTGAAGGGATATATGGACCAGGGCTTTACCGTGGTCAAAATACTCAGTGTGGAGCTCTTGATGGCCCAGGAAGGGAATACCTGCGGTCCCCTGGACTGGGTAGATGAACTGAGGGCGGTGGAGGAAAAGGTGCGTCAGGTCACAAGGACCGGCACAAGGGCTGAAAGTTCGGCGGCCAATGCGCTGCTGTATGATTTTAACAGGATTCCCCATCCCTTTACCAACATGCATGTGACGGAACAGGGCCTGGATCAGCTGGATGAATATATCGGAAGGGTCAGAAGCGTGATTGGGACCAAGGTTCCCCTGGCCATTGACCATTTTGGGCATTTTCCTCTTCCTGACATGATAAAGATTGCCAGGAGGCTTGAGAGATATCATCTTGCCTGGCTGGAGGATATGCTGCCCTGGTACCTGACAGACCAGTACAGGGAGCTGAAGCATGCCACCACGGCGCCAATTGCTACCGGGGAGGATATGTACCTGGCTGAGTCCTTTGAACCGCTTTTGCAGGCAGGGGCCCTGGACGTGGTCCATCCTGACCTGCTGACCTCAGGCGGGATTTTGGAGACCAAGAAGCTGGGGGACCTGGCAGCCAGATATGGGGCGTCCATGGCCCTGCATATGTGTGAAAGCCCTGTGTCCGCCCTGGCCGGAGCCCATATGGCAACTGCCAGTGAGAATTTCTTTGCCCAGGAGCATGACGCATTTGATTCGGAGTGGTGGCAGGATTTAATCATCGGGCCGGTGAAACCCATTGTGAAGGATGGATTCACGGTAATCACGGATGCGCCCGGGCTTGGGATTGAGGGCCTTAACGAGGACCTTATCCGCGAACATGGGCCAATGAAAGGCAAAGATGTGTGGGTATCCACAGATGAATGGAACCAGGAAACTTCCCTGGACCGGATTTGGAGCTGACGGAATATGAGATTGGCATATGGACAGATACGCAGTGTGGATAAGGAAATCCTTACCAATGCCAGGCAGATGGGGATAGACAGGGTACAGTTTAACCTGCCCTGTGACCTGCCGGCAGATGGTTTGTGGAAGTATGAGGACATGGCGCGTTTTAAGGACGCGTGCGACCGGTACGGCGTGATTGTGGAGGCCATGGAAAACATGCCTATTTCCTTTTATGACAAAGCCATGCTGGGACTGGAAGGAAGGGACAGGCAGATTGAGAATGTCTGCGAATCCATCCGCAGCCTGGGACGGGCAGGTATTCCCGTGCTGGGATATCATTTCTCCCCATCCTTTGTATGGAGGACGGATAACCACGCCCCTGTGGGACGGTATGGGGCCACGGTACAGGCCTTTGATCTGGAACTGCAGGAACAGGGCGTGGATGACATGGCTGATTTTGGGCAGAGAAGGGATGTGGCTGTACCGGATGCGGAACTGCTGTGGGAGAATTTTGAATATTTCATGAAACGTGTCATACCGGTTGCCGAGGAATACCATGTCACCATGGCGCTCCATCCGGATGACCCTCCTGTCAAAAGCCTGTCCGGCATTGCAAGGATGTTCATCAACCTGGACAGCTATAAACGGGCGGAGGCCATGATTGACAGCCCCAACTGGGGCCTGCTGTTCTGCATCGGGACTTTTTCACAAATGGAGGGCGGGGCCAGGAACATTTTTGATGCCATTGAATATTTCGGTCCCAGGAAAAAGCTGGTATATGCCCATATGAGGGATGTGCAGGGCACGGTGCCAAGATTCCGGGAGTGCTTCCTGGGAGAGGGGAACTTCAATCCCTTTGAGGTGGTGTATAAGCTGATGCATTCAGGCTTTGACGGATTTCTTGTCAGTGACCATGTCCCTGGCATTGAAGGGGACAGGGAATGGGGACATAAGGTAAGGTATGCAGATACTGCTTACATCAAAGGATTGATGGAGGCCATAGAAAAGATGGAAGCAATGAAGCAGGCATAGAAACAGGCATGGAAGGATCCGTGGTTGGACCGCCATGCATGGGTAAAGGATGGAAAGGAAGATTGGAAGGATGGATAAGAATATGGACAGGCCCATTGAAGATATGCGGCTGGCACAGATCGGTTTTCTGGTAAATGATATTGAAAAGACAAAAAAAGAATTTGCCCGTTTTTTCGGGGTGGAGGAACCGGAAACCGTAAACAGCGGTGATTTTGAGATTACCCATACCGAATATAGGGGCGAACTAGCGCCAAAGGCAAAATGTTATATGACCTTTTTTTACTTTGGGGACCTGCAGATGGAACTGATCCAGCCCAACGGGGAGCCAAGTATATGGAGGGAGCATCTGGAGCAGTTCGGTGAGGGAATCCACCATATTTCATTTAACGTGAAAGGAATGCAAAAGACCATAAGCGCCTGTGAGGACTGGGGCATGAAGCTCCTGCAGAAAGGCGAATACAGAGGGGCCAATGGAAGATATGCGTTCATGGATGCGCTGGACAGCCTGAAGGTAGTAGTGGAACTGTTGGAGCGGGATGAATAGGATGGGGATAAGATGATGGGAGGTAAGAAGATGCAGGAATATAATGACAATGCCAATAGGACGGAACCTGGAAAACGGCATTTCCCGGAAGGATTTGTCTGGGGGGCGGCAACCGCGTCCTATCAGATTGAAGGGGCATGGGATGAGGACGGAAGAGGGGAAACCATTTGGGACAGATATTGTTCCATCCCCGGCAACATACAGGATGGGGATGACGGGAAAACAGCCTGCGACCATTACCACAGATACAAGGAAGACGTGGCGCTGATGAAGCAGATGGGAATCAAGGCATACCGCTTTTCCATTGCCTGGTCCAGGATCCTTCCCAAGGGATACGGGGAAATAAATCAGAAAGGGCTTGATTTCTACGGACGCCTCATAGACGCATTGCTGGATGCCGGGATTGAGCCGTATATCACCTTATACCACTGGGACCTTCCCCAGGCCCTGCAGGATATGGGGGGATGGACCAATCCTGATATGCCTGGATATTTCCTGGAGTATTCAAAGATTGTCATGGATGCATTCCATGGACGGGTCAGGAAATGGATTACCTTAAATGAACCGTACTGCGCAGCCTTCCTGGGCAATTATGAGGGACGGCAGGCGCCGGGGCTGCGCGACTTTTCCGCCGCCGTGCAGGTGGCCTACCACCTCTATGTGGGACATGGCCTGGCAGTGAGGTACTTCCGCAATCAGGGATATGAGGGGGAAATCGGAATCACCCTGAACCTTATGGGAAGGCTTCCGCTGACAGACAGTCAGGAGGACAGGGCGGCCGCTGCCAGGGCGGACGGATACCTGAACCGCTGGTTTGCCGAGCCCATTGTGTTTGGAAGATATCCTGAGGACATGGTGGGACTTTACCGCTCCAAGGGAGTCCGCCTGCCTGAGTTTAAAGAAGAGTATATGAAGCTCATGGGCCAGAAGCTGGATTTCATTGGGTTAAACTATTACAATGACTTTTATGTAAAGGCAGACCCGCATGTATGGCCTCTTGGTTTCAGGATTGAGAATCCAAAGCATGTTCCGGTCAATGACAGGAACTGGCCTGTAACAGAGCAGGGCCTTACCAACATGCTCCTGCGCATGAAAAATGAATATGGCATAGAGAACATTTATATTACAGAAAACGGCACCTCTTCCCATGACGTGGTTTCCATGGAGGGAAAGGTGGAGGACGGACCGAGGAAGGATTATCTTCACCGGCATCTGTGCGCGCTTTGGGAAGCTGTTTCCCAGGGGGTCAATGTGAAGGGATATTTCCAGTGGTCCCTGTATGACAATTTTGAATGGTCCTTTGGGTATGGAAGCCGTTTCGGAATCGTATTCGTGGACTTTCATACCCAGGAACGGATCATTAAGGAAAGCGGCCACTGGTATGCCGGGGTGATTCGGGATAACGCGGTATAAGGAGGCCTTGATGAAAGGAATCAAAAAGGTAAAAACAGCGGTAATCGGATGCGGGGCCATCAGCCGTATCTACTTTGAGAACATGACCAATGGGTTTGAAATCCTGGAGGTGGCCGGGTGCTGTGACTTAAACCGGCAGCTGGCCGGGGATACGGCGGCGGCCTATGATATCCCTGTGCTGACCATGGAGGAAATCCTCGGGGATCCCGGGATAGGGATTGTGGTGAACCTGACCAACCCGGCCGCCCATTATGATGTAATCAGGAACCTTCTGGAACATGGGAAACATGTGTACACGGAAAAGGTGCTGGCTGCATCATTCGGCCAGGCCAAGGAGCTGGTTTCTCTGGCCGATGAAAAGGGAAAACTGCTGTGCAGCGCCCCGGATACATTCCTGGGAGCGGCCGTACAGACTGCCAGGTATCTGGTGGAATCGGGCGTGATTGGGACCGTGACCTCCTGTGTGGCGGTCCTTCAAAGGGATGCCAGGCTTCTGGCTGAAAAATTCCCCTATACCTCCAGGCCGGGAGGAGGGATTGGAATTGACGTGGGGATTTATTACACCACTGCCATGGTCAACATACTGGGCGAGGTTAAGGAAGTGTGCGGCATGTCCGGGGTATGTATGCCGGAACAGTCCCATTACTTTGTGAAAAATGGGAACTTTGGGGAAGCCTATACCCAGGAGTCCGAGACATACCTTACCGGTTCCATGCAATTCAGGAATGGATGTGTGGGAACCCTTCACTTTAACTCCAGGAGCATCCGCACAGAGAAGCCGTATGTTGCATTTTATGGGACAGAGGGAATCCTGTTCCTGGAAGACCCTAACTTCTTCGGGGGGGATGTAAAGGTCATCTTAAAGGGACGGACAGAGCCGGTTGTATTTCCCCACACCCATGGATATGACGGGGATGACAGGGGGCTTGGCGTGGCTGAAATGGCCTGGGCGCTGCAAAAGGGACGTGTTCCCAGAACCAGGGCGGATATGGCGCTTCATTCACTGGAAGTCCTGACCGGCATGATTGAGAGCGGGCGCACAAAAGGTTTTTATGAAATGCAGACCAGGTTTGAAAGACAGCCCATGTTGCCCAGGGGATTTCTGGGCGGGTCCTACGCCATGAACCAGCCGGAGGGGGCCCTGGCTTTATAGGAATTGATTTTTATCATTAGTTACAGGCATGGATAATCCCAATTCCAGTGACAGGATGAAGGAAATGCATGATTATATAATAAGCCGCTATATAGGAAGCCATACCGTAAAAGCAGATCCCTCGTCGGGCCGGCTTTCCACCTCAATCCGTCCATGGCACAGTGAGATGATTTTGCTGACCAGGGCCAGGCCCAGGCCGTTTCCCTCGATGTTCCGGTTGTGTTCGCCCTGGTAGAATTTATCGAAGATATGGGCCTGTACCTCCGGCGTCATACCGATTCCGGTGTCCTTGATTTCTACACGTATGGCATCGGAGGTGCTGTGGCAGCGGACGCGGATGGAGCCTCCCGGCGGGGTGAACTTGATTGCGTTTGAGAACAGGTTGGTCCAGACCTGGAACAGCAGGTTCTCATTGCCGTAGTAGGTTGTTCCGGGCAGTTCCATGTCGATGTCAAGGTGCTTTGGATCCCACAGCGGTTCCAGGCTGAGGAGGGCCTGGCGTATCTGTTCATCCAGGGAGAATGACTCTTTTTGGGATATGATTCCCTGGTTTTCCAGCTTGGAAAGCTTCAGGATATTTCCCGTCAGGACGGACAGCTGTCTGGCACTTTCCAGGATGTGCCGGGAATAGACGTTAAGCTCCCCAGGAAGTGCGGCTCCGTTCAGCAGGGTTGCATAGCCCTCGATGGAAGCAAGGGGAGTCTTGATTTCATGGGACACGTTCTGGATGAAGTCGGACTGAAGCATTTCCATGGAATTAAGTTCCCTGACCATCTTGTTAAAATTAGCGTTCATATTATAAGCATAGGCGTCCTCATGGTTCTCGGGAAGCCGGATGGTAAAATCCCCTCCCGCCACTTTCTGAAGGGCTTCTATCAGGTTCTGTATAGGAACCAGAAGATGCTTGGACACCAGGAGGATGAGGGAAGTGGATACCAATATGGCGGTTATGAGCAGGGTTATGGGAGGCAGCAGATGGGCGGGCCCTCTGTCCATATTCAGAGAGAAGAGCTTGAAGGCAAGCGCTCCTGTGATTGAAATCATGACAAACATGATTACAATGACATTAAGGGCAAAACTGAGCCATAGTTTAATACCGTTTTTCATCGCACCACCGCCTTATATCCAAGTCCGCGGACTGTCATGATTTCAAAGTCACGGTTATCTTCAAAATGTCTGCGCAGCCGGTTGATATGCACATCTATGGTCTGCACATCTGAGGCCGTGTCAGGCCCCCATATCTCATCCATGAGCTGAATCCGTGTAAAAATCTTATTAGGATAAGAAACCAGCTTATATAAAAGCAGGAATTCCTTCTGGGGAAGCATGAGGGAGTTCTCCCCGCAGGATACGGTCAGGGAGTCGTAATCCAGGCAGGTATTCCCCACCATGAGCCTGCGCTCCTGATTGATGTTGGCCCTGCGCAGGAGGGCTTTGACGCGGAGCACCATCTCGTTCACATCGATGGGCTTGGTCATGTAGTCGTCAATGCCCAGGGTGAAGCCCTTGCTTTTGGAGGGATAATCATCCTTGGCCGTTATCATGAGAACCGGAATCAGCGGATTCTCCTGGCGCAGTATTTTCACAAATTCATATCCGTTCAGCACCGGCATCATCACATCCGTTATGACCAGGTCTATGTGCTCCTCGTCAAAGATGTCCCAGGCCTCCTGTCCGTTGGAAGCCAGCACAGTCTCATAACCGGCTTTATTTAATACAATCTTATAAAGCTGACTCAATTTTTCATCGTCTTCTACAATCAATATCTTCAGCATCAGCATATGCACTTCATCCTTTCCCCGATAACGAAATATCAGAATCCATATTAGTTTGATTATACACGGTAAATATGAACCATACATGAATTGGACATATGAACAGAATGTGAACATTTTGTGATTTCATGTTGAGTTCATCTTGGGTTTAATGACGGTTCATCTAAGTTTAGTAACATAGGGGCTGTATCAAAAACGGGCCGGCGGAATGCAGGGGACATCAGGGCGCACAGTGCCGGTGCCGCAGAAGACAGAGGAGGAATACAATATGCCCACAGAACGTTTTGATAAACTGCCGGAGCAGAAGAAGATAAGGATAAGCGACGCAATCAGTGAAGAGTTTGGACGCGGCCAAACCGGGGAAATCCATATTACACAGATTGCAAGGAGCGCCAGGGTTTCCAGGGGAAGCCTGTATTCATACTTCAGAAGCAAAGAAGATATGCTGTCTTTTTCACTGCATCAGACCCAGCGGTTCATCTGGGATACCAACAAGGAAATCCTGAGGGAAAAGGAAGGAGATTACTGGGAAATGCTGGAAGCAAGTCTCAGATACCAGTTCAGCATATGCAGGACCAACCGGCTGTACCGCCTGCTCTATCTGCCCCTGGAGGGGAATGAAAGCTTCAGCAGTCTTTCCTATTCACTGTTTTGGGGAAAGGAGTATGCAGACTATAAGACATGGATTTATGGGCATATGCATCCGGCCTACAGGGAACGGTTTTCAGAGGAGGAGTTCGGGGTATATCAGGACACCTGCAATGACATTTTAACAGTGGCCATCCAGATATATATGACAGGCGCAGGCAAAAAGGAAGAGATAACCGGGATGTTCCACAAGAAAATGACCCACATGAAGCCGGTTGTGGACCGGATGGCAGTTTAAATAAAGAAGAGGAGAAATGTTATGAAAAAAGGCATTATCGTGGGAGTGGCCGTGGCAGCGGTAATCTGTGCGGCAGTCCTTCCAAGGTTTATGGGCAATCAGCAGTTTGCGGAGGCAGTGGCCCTCCCTGTAATGGAGACAGCATATCCCCGGGTCGGTGATATCCGTCTCACCACCAGCCTCATAGGAAAGGTGGAACCCTCGGATGTGGTTTACATTTATCCCAAGGCTGCGGGTGATGTGACGGCCGTCAACGTTAAGGCGGGAGACATTGTGACGGAAGGCCAGGTCATATGCACCATAGACACAAAGCAGGTGGAGACGGCCAAAAGTTCCATGGATGCGGCGGCCCTGACGCTGAGGGAGGCCCAGGACGAACTGGCCAGGCAGCAGATCCTCTACAACAGCGGCGGTATCTCCGTCCAGGCTTACGAACAGTACAGGAATAAGGCGGACAGCGCCAGAATCCAGTATGAGCAGGCGGAATTTACATATAAGACCCAGCTGGAATACAGCCAGATTACAGCGCCCATCAGCGGTCTGGTGGAAATCTGCGACATGGAGGTATTTGATACCGTATCCCAGAGCAACCTGATATGCGTCATCTCCGGACAGGGGGAGCGGGTGGTATCGTTCTCCGCAACAGAGAGAATACGCGGTTACCTGGGTGAGGGGGATGAGGTGGAGGTTGAAAAGGAAGGGGTGGCCGGCAGCGGCACCATCTATGAGGTCAGTACCATGGCGGACAGTACCACAGGGCTTTATAAGGTCAAGGCCAGGCTGCAGGACGGAGGCATATTCCCTACCGGTTCTGAGGTGAAGCTGCACGTGGTTTCCGAGAAGACAGAAGATGCCATGACCATACCGGTGGATTCCGTTTATTATGATGACGGAAAACCTTACGTGTATACATGTGACAATGGAACGGTCCATAAGGTATTCATTGAGACTGGCATCTATGATTCAGAGACAATTGAAGTGCTGTCGGGACTTACCATGGAGGACCAGGTCATCACAACCTGGAGCTCGGAGTTATATGAGGGAGCCCAGGTAAGGGTACTGGGAGAAGAAGCCCGGGACAGTTCCCCAGCGGAGGCACAGACCCCGGAAGAGGCGCAGACCCAGACAACAGCACAGACAGCAAAACAGTAAGGAGGACATAAAAGTATGATTAACTTGACAAAATATGTCCTGAAACGGCCGGTGACCACCATAATGTGCATCCTCTGCCTGATATTTTTCGGATATTCGTCCATAACCGGGGCCAAGATGGAGCTGACACCTGATATGGATATGCCCATGCTTCTGGTCATGACCACCTATTCCGGCGCCAACCCGGAGGATGTGAACGACCTCGTAACAAAAGAGATAGAAGACCAGGTGGGAGCGCTGAGCGGCCTCAAATCCATCACATCCACATCCAGCGAGGGTATGTCCATTGTAATGCTGGAGTATGAATACGGGACGGATACGGATGAGGCATATGATGACTTAAAGAAGAAAATTGACCTTGTTGCCAAGGATTTGCCGGATGATGCAGAAACTCCCACCATCATGGAGCTGAATATGAACTCGTCCGCGGATGTGACCCTGGCGGTTGACAATAATTCCCAGACCAATCTGTACAGCTATGTGAATAATGAAATCGTTCCGGAATTTGAAAAGATATCCGTTGCGGCCGATGTAAGCATCCGCGGCGGTTCCGATGAATATGTTAAAATCGAAGTGATTCCTGAAAAGGTAAGCCAGTACAAGGTATCCATATCATCCATTGCCTCGGATATCAAATCCGCGGATCTTTCTTATCCGGCCGGGGACACGCGGGTCGGAAGCCAGGAACTGTCGGTATCCACCCGTATGACATACAATACGGTGGAAAACTTAAAGAAGATTCCCCTGACCGTTCCCAGCGGCGACACGGTATACCTGGAGGATGTGGCCCATGTATATACCACCTCAGAGTCAGGCGACAGCATTGCCCGTTATGATGGGAATGACACGATTTCCGTTTCCATAAGCAAGCAGCAGAGCGCAACGGCCATGGAACTGTCAGGCCAGGTGAAAAAGACCGTCAACCGCCTGACCGCGGAGGACCCGGACCTGAACATCATTATTGTGAACGATTCCTCGGATTCCATTATGGAATCACTGATGTCCGTTGTTGAGACACTGATTATGGCAATCGTGATTTCCATGGTAATCATATGGCTGTTCTTCGGGGACATCAAGGCGTCCCTCATAGTCGGCAGTTCCATCCCTATTTCCATCCTGGCGGCCTTCATACTCATGAACCTGATGGGATTCTCGCTTAATATCATCACCATGAGCGCCCTGACGCTGGGCGTTGGAATGATGGTGGATAACTCCATTGTAGTATTGGAGAGCTGCTTCAGGGCCACGGCTGGAAAACGGGCGGGCCTGGTGGAATTCATGGGCGACGCACTGGAGGGAACCAGGGTTGTGGGCGCCTCTGTCCTCGGCGGTACCGCTACGACGTGCGTGGTATTCATCCCTCTGGCATTTCTTGAAGGCATGACGGGGCAGCTTTTTAAGCCTCTGGGATTCACCATTGTATTCTGTCTGACCGCATCCCTGATATCGGCCCTCACCGTTGTGCCGTTGTGCTATATGATTTACAGGCCCAAGGAACGGGAAAAGGCGCCGTTGTCCGGACCGGTGCACAGACTGCAGGATACATACCGCAGTGTGATGCGGGTAATCCTGCGGGGGAAGAAGACAGTCATGTTCATATCCATCGGACTGCTGGTATTTTCACTATTCCTGGCAACGAAACTGGATATGGAGCTGATGGGGTCGGATGACAACGGTGAAATTACCATATCCGTGGATACCAGACCTGGTCTTATGGCGGAAAAGGCGGATGAAATCCTGAGACAGATTGAAGAAGTCATTGTCCAGGATTCAAACCTGGAATCCTATATGACCAGCTACGGCGGAGGCGGAATCCGTTCCGGGGACTCAGCCACCATAAGCGCATATCTGAAGGACAACAGGGACATGGAGACGGTTGACGTGGTTAAGCTGTGGAAAAAGCAGCTGTCAGATGTGAGGAACTGTGACATTTCCGTGGAGATGAGCTCTTCCATGAGCATGATGTCGTCTGCTATGGAAAGCTACGAGGTCATACTGAAGGGCGCTGACTATGATGAGGTTAAGAGGGTTTCCAATAAGATTGTGTCCCAGCTTATGGAGCGGGATGATGTGACGAAGATACATTCGGATCTGGAAAATTCCTCGCCGGTAGTGGAGGTAAGGGTAGATGCCCTGAAAGCCCAGGCAGCGGGACTTAGCGCGTCCCAGATAGGAAGCGCGGTCCGAAATGCAATCAGCGGTGTGGAAGCAACTGACATAGAAATAGACGGCAATGACGTGGACGTGAAGGTGGAGTACGCGGACGATGATTACAAGACCATTGACCAGGTTAAGGGCCTGGTGCTGACAACGGGTACCGGAGGTTCCGTGGCTCTGACGGACCTGGCCGATGTGCAGTTTGTAGACAGCCCGGCCAGCATTTCCAGGGAAGATAAGGAATACAAGGTGACAATAAACGGCGACTATACGGAGCTGGCTACAAAAGAGACCAAGATGCAGATTAACAGGGAGGTGGTGACGCCAAACCTTACTTCTTCCGTAAGCATTGGACTGAATTCCATTGACAGTTCCATGAATGAAGAGTTTTCAGCCCTGTACGGGGCAATCGGTACAGCCGTATTCCTGATATTCGTAGTCATGGCGGCCCAGTTCGAGTCGCCCAGATATTCCTTCATGGTCATGACCACCATACCGTTCAGCCTTATAGGAGCCTTCGGGCTGCTGTTCCTTACAAACTGTAAAATCAGTATGGTATCCCTTATAGGATTCCTGATGCTGATAGGAACGGTGGTAAATAACGGTATCCTGTTCGTGGATACGGCAAACCAGTACCGGTCCACCATGGATATGGACACGGCTCTGATTGAAGCGGGGGCAACCCGTATCAGGCCTATCCTCATGACTACCCTGACAACCATCATATCCATGATTCCCATGGCCATGGCCATCGGTAACTCAGGCAACATGACACAGGGCCTCGCCATTGTGAATATCGGCGGTCTGACCGCATCCACCCTTATGTGCCTGCTGATGCTGCCGGGATATTATAAAATCATGAGCGGAGTGAAGGAAATCGGAAAGAAAAAGGAAGGAAAAGCAGGAAAGCTATGGTCTGCCATAACCGGCAGGTTTAGAAAGAATGATAACGGGAGAGGTGAAGAATGAGACCGAGGATGAGATGGAATATAAGACGTAGTATGATGCAGCGGATGATGCGGTATATGGTGCGGTATTTAGGCCGCAGCGGTTCAATCCTGGGCCTGGCGGCAGTCATGGGGGCGGTGTCCCCTATGGCAGCCTTTGCAGCCAGCCCGGAGTTCGCAAGGACGGAGGAAGACTGGGCGCGGCTGCAGGATAATACCATAGAATATGAGGAGATACCGGATTTAATCCATGAGTACAATGCCACGGTGCAGAACAACCAGTATGATTACCGCAAATTCCGGGAGGATTACGGGGATACCAATTCCGAGGTGGCGGACGCCTACAATGACCTGGCCCAGGATTTTTATAATGATATGTCCGGGGAAACGGACGCGGGTTCCATGATGTCCGACCTGCAGCTGGAAATCCAGGCAAAAAATATGATGGAACAGTCGGACAACACACTGGAGGACAGCAGAATATACCTGCTGACCTACGAGATGGCAGAGGATAATCTGGTGGCATCCGCCCAGTCCAATATGATTTCTTACCATAAGAAGCTGCTGGAGCTGGAACAGAAGCAGACCAATCTGGAACTGGCCAGGGAGAAATACAGCCTGGAGCAGATAAAGCAGGGAGCCGGAACCGCCACGGCGGTGGAAGTCCTTTCCTCCCGGGAGAGCATGCAGGGCACAGAGAACAGTTTGAAGGAGCTGGAATCTGAGATAGCCAATGTAAAGGAAACCCTGTGCATCTCACTGGGATGGAAACACAATGATACGCCGGAGATATCAGCCCTGCCGGAAGCTGACTTAAGCCGCATAGACGGGATGGACCCGGACCGGGACCTGGAAACAGCGGTGGAGCATAACTATACGCTGAAGATTAATAAGCGCAAGCTGGAGAATGCCCGGTCACAGACCACCAGGGAATCCCTGGAGACGAAAATAAAGAACAATGAAAAGCAGATAGGCGCTTCCCTGTCCGGCGCATACAAAAGCGTACTTTCCGCCAGGCTCTCTTATGAGCAGGCCCTCGCAGCAGCCCGGCTGGAGGAAGCCAATACACAGATAGCTGCAGGAAAGCTGCAGGCGGGCATGGTGACAGGCCTTGAGTATAAGGAGCAGCAGTATAAGATGGAGAGCAGCCGGTTAAGCGCACAGATGGCGGCCATCGAACTGTTTCAGGCCGTGGAAACCTATGACTGGTCAGTAAAGGGACTGGCATCAGCTGAATAGGAGGTTTAGGATGAGGGATAGAAAAATGTTCAGCAGGATGCTTCTGGTCCTGGCCCTGTGTGCAGCCCTGACAGAGTCCGCGGCGGCCACCGCCTGGGCAGCCGGTCAGGATGGACCGGGGGATACGGAAAGGGAAGAGGAGTACCTGGGCCAGGTGGAGAATGAGAAACTGAAGGATAATGTCCTGGAGTATTCGGAGATTCAGGACATGATACGCAGTTTCAACCCAACGGTCCAGGAGACGGCGGATTCCTATAACAGGAGCATGAAGCAGTATGAGGATGCCTGGGCGGAACTGAAGCTTTATCAGGGAAGGGCCGGGACTGACAAGGATGATGCAAAAGATGCCGGGGATATGGAGCAGTATACGTATTATATTTCACAGGAACAGACCTATAAAGCTGCGGCCAGTTCTTATTATAAGATGATGGATAACATGAAGACCGCGTCCGCCACCAGTTCCAAACGCCAGGCGGAACGGCAGATGACCGTGGCCGCCCAGTCCCTGATGATGAGCTATGAGACTCTGAGGCAGCAGAGGGACACCCTTCGTAAGATGAAGGAACTGTATGAGACACAGTATGAGCTGGGAGCCGTGAAGAACCAGGTGGGAACGGCCACCGCGGCGGATGTGCTTTCTATTAAGAACCAGGTGCTGGCGGCGGAGTCCTCGCTGGCATCGGTGGAGAGCAATATGGAGAGTATATATAACAATCTGTGCCTGATGGTGGGGCGTGAAACAGACGGAAGCCTTCAGATTGCCTCCATCCCTTCTGCGGACCTTACCAGACTGGAGACCATGAACCTGGAGGAGGACACGGTAAAGGCAATCGGGAACAACTATACCCTGATGAGCGACCGCCATTCCCTGAAGGCGGACTCCACATCCAGCTCTGACTATAAGCTGAGGACCATGGAGGACGGGGAACAGAAGCTGACGTCGGAGATGAAGCGGCTGTATGATGAAGTGATACTGAAGCGGGATTCACTTCAGCAGGCCGGTACCGGATATGAGAAGGCGCGGCTGAGTAAACAGCAGGCGGATACAAAATACGCAATCGGCATGCTGAGCAAGGATGAATACCTGATGGAGGAACTGGATTATGTCCAGAAGGAGGCGGATTATAAGGCGGCCGGACTGGCATTGCAGCAGGCCATGGATACCTATGACTGGGCAGTGCTGGGAATTGCGGATGTTGGATAGAGGATGATAGGAGGACGGTATATGGGAGGATGCAGAATGAGGATGGGATGGACGAAGCGTGTAGGAATCACGGCGGCAGTCGTTCTGCTGTCCTCGGGAACCGCCTGGGCCGGCAGCTGGATTGAGAGGCCGGAAGGCTGGGTTTATGAGGAGGATGGAAGACTGGCAGCCGGCTGGAACCGGATAGATAAAATCTGGTATTACATGGACACCGGGACCGGACTTTGGCAGAAGGAACCTGCCGTCAATGAGGAAAATGCCCCGTACCTTATGGAAAATACCATGGTCAGAGCCGGCCTGTACCAGGATGAAAAAGAGGATATTGAGTACAGGGCCGTATACAGCACAAAGGACACGGTTGAGGTCTGTGTGGGATGGGAGGAAAAACCGGGGGAGTTCCATACCATTAATATATTTAATATAGATAAAAGGACAGGGATTGCGAAATCCCGGGTGACCAAGGAGGAGTATGCAGTATATTGAACGAATTGTGTGTATCGGTGTCACTGAGAGAAAAGGAAATATCAGGATGGACATATATTGGGAACGGGCCGGTGATATGGAGAAAAAGACGGTTAGATACAGGAAGGAGGAAGCCGCCCTGTGTGACGCGGCCCTGTCCGGCCTGCTGGGCCGGGGCATTGGAGGGACGGAATGTGTCAAGGGCGGAGTGAAGCCCAGCCCGTTTCTGGAGGGCAAGGACGGATTGTGCCGTTGTCTGTCCGGGACCTATATGCTGGGGAACCGCATAGGTCCTTTCCGGTGTTTTACGGGAAGCGGCCTGAGAGGACTTCTGCAGAGGAAACGGCCGGTATCCGCACTTCTTTATGATATGGAATACGGGCAGATAGTAATCGTGGACCGCGAGCCGGAGCTAAAAACATGGTATTTGTTCGAAGGAAGGGGAAGGGCGGATGTGGGAACGGATGAGAGGACGGAGGAATATACCCTGTCCATACGTGGGAAGGGGAAAATGCTTCAGAAGATTACAGCCAGATTCGTAGCTGGCTATTGACAATTAAACGATAGCGTGCTATAGTTTTTGAAGGAACCGGATGGGGTACTGGTACTGCATTGCACAAATAGCCAGGTAACAGGAGGTGGGAAAATGACAGTTGGAAATTCATGCGGCGCTTTCATCAAACAAATCCACGACGCGCTGGAGAAAAGCGCCAACAACGCGTTGCGCCATCAGGACCTGACCATGGCCCAGGTAGGCGTACTGCTTGCCTTAAACGATGCGTCGGACCATGAGCTGCCCTTGAAGGAACTGGAGCAGGTTCTCCGCGTAGCCCAGTCCACGGCTGCCGGTATTGTTACGCGGCTGGAGCAGAAGGGATTCGTGGAAGGCTTCGGGGATTCCCGGGACCGGCGTATTAAGATGGTGCGGCTTACCCCGGCGGGAATTGACTGCTGCCATGAGGCAAAGGAGATCATGGAGAGTGCGGAAAGGCAGCTATTATCCAGCCTGACGGACACGGAGCAGGGGATTTTGATGAGTCTGCTGCAAAAGGTATGGGACGGTTTATTATAGATGCCCGTTATGGACAACGGGTATTTTTCCGGAATATATCAATAGCATCATATTGATATTATGCTTTCTAAAATGAATTACAGTTTTTGTTTAAGAGGAGGGAGTTTATGGAGAATCATAAAGTAACCGATTTATTTAGCAGTGCGCCTGTGCACCAGGCGGTTTTAAAAAACGCCCTGCCCGCCATGGCGGCCATGCTGATGGTACTGATATATAATCTGGCGGATACATTTTTCATCGGACAGACCCACGACGCGCTGCAGGTTGCGGCTGTTTCACTGGCAACGCCGGTATTCCTGATTTTTATGGCGGTGGGGACCGTGTTCGGCATCGGCGGGACATCGGTCATATCCAGGGCCATGGGGGAAGGACGGCATGAATACGCTAAAAAGGTATGCGCGTTCTGCATGTGGAGCTGCGTTGGGGTGGGCATTGTTCTGTCAGCGCTATTCCTGATTTTCATGGACCAAATCCTGAAATGGATGGGTGCCAGCCCGGACACCTGGGAGATGGCGAAGACCTATCTGAGCATTGTAAGCTTATGCGGACCCTTCGTGCTGATATCCAACTGCTATTCCAATGTAATCCGCGCGGAAGGGCAGTCCGGCAGGGCCATGATGGGGCAGCTTCTGGGAAACCTTCTGAATGTGGTCCTGGATCCAATCATGATTCTGGGCTTTGGATGGAACATAGCGGGGGCGGCCATCGCCACGGTTATCGGTAATCTTGCTGGGGCCGGGTATTATATCCTCTATTTCATGCGGGGCAAATCCATCCTGAGTATCAGGCTCAAGGACTTTACGGTCAGGGAAAAGGTGTGCAGCAGTGTCCTGGCAATCGGAATTCCCGCGTCCCTGGGGTCCCTGCTGATGAGTGTCTCGCAGATTACCGTCAACAGCCAAATAGCGGAATTCGGGGATATGGCTCTGGCGGGCATGGGCGTAGCCATGAAGGTGACCATGATTACCGGGATGATATGCATCGGTTTCGGGCAGGGAATACAGCCGCTTCTGGGTTACTGTGTAGGAGCGGGAATGTGGGAGCGGTTCAAACGGGTGATGCGGTTTTCAGCGGTGTGTTCATTTGTGCTCAGCGCGGTGATGACCATCATCTGTTATCTGTTTACGACCGGGATTGTTAGTGCGTTCCTGACCGATGCGGACGCTTTCGGCTATGGGCTGCGGTTTGCGCGTATCCTGCTGACCACCAGCTTCCTGTTTGGCGTGTTTTACGTGTTATCCAATGCGCTGCAGGCCATGGGGGCTGCCACAGAAGCACTCATCATCAACCTGAGCCGCCAGGGCATCATCTACATCCCGGCGATGTTTTTTCTGAAGGCTACCGTTGGACTGAACGGTCTCGTATGGGCCCAGCCTGTGGCTGACCTGCTTTCCACGGGTCTGGTATTTGCCCTGTATCTGAGGACGGTTAAGAAGTATACCTTATCATAACCGTATATCTGTATGGAGGCAAAGCTGTGATTCCTCACCTCCGCCTGCCTTTGGACATATCCTGTATTAATACCGGTGCTGCCGCTGGGGGTCTGACCCAGGGCGGCGGATGGGGGCACTCCTCAAGAATGTTTGGACTGGCATGTGACAGCCTGGCAGAGGCGGAGCTGGTGGACGCCGGAGGCCGGTTCATCATTGCCAGTGAAACCTCCCATCCCAATCTCTTCTGGGCCTTGCGGGGCGACGGGGGAGGCAAACGCCGCTGCCCTGGGAATATGAAAGAAAAAGGATTGGAAAAGCTTTTTTCCAGTCCTTTTTGCCGTGGTGCGCCCGGCGGCGCACGTTTCGTTTGCGCGCCATGGGCGCGCTCTAACGGGTGAAAGTCCCGAACACACCCAGGTAGTGGGAAGTGTATAGCTGAACAGCAAGGGTGTCCATCGCGAGGTGGAATCTGAAGGAAGCTGTAGGCAAATCTCTGGTCTGACGGACAGAAATCGCATATGAGGCTAGGCTTCGAGAGATAAGTTGGCGAAAGACAACAAAGTCTAATAACTACCATATTTGTAGAAGTAGAGTAAATGCGGCAGATATATGGAGAGAAAGAGCGTGCACCTTAAGCGTGGAGGTCTCACAGAGGTTCCATTAGCCTAGTAACAACGAACTGTGAGAAGTCAGCCAAGCCCATAGTGTGCGACTTGAAAGTCGCTGTTTAAATTGTGATAGATTCACTACTACATCCGTTTGTAGTATTCCTACCGCACAATGCCAAGTAAGTAATGAAAGGTATGGAGCAGCGGGACAAAGCGGGAACGGCAGAAACCACATCTGTCCTACTGCAAGGAAAAGGTATGCATGGTTAACAAATGTGAACTGCCATAAGGGTCGTCAGTCGTGTGAAAGGTGAAAGTGGTTGATACACCTTGACTAAAACAGTACGGAGTCGGGGACTTGATAATTACTATGGTATCAGGCCAAACGGACAGAGAACTCCCGGTCTATAGGCGGAATCTAAACATGCCATAATTATTTAAGCAGTGGAACAAGGTAAACCTTATGTGCCCCTTCGGGTAGGCCGATTGCAAGAGAGGTACAATGCACAGAAGGCAGAGGATGCTGGAAAAAGCGAAGGTCTCTGTGTAACGCAGGGAATAAGGGTTCAAGATTTGCCCTGTCCGAAAGGTGGCAGACTTCCAGCGCGTATCGATTACATGAAAAAGCTGGAAACTGTGAATGTATCACGTTCAATGACACAGCGGTGAGGACAATACAGACATGAAGCTTCAATGGAACCAGATAGATTGGAAGAAAGCAGAAGAACAGGTTAACAGACTACAGATTCGGATTGTAAAGGCAACATTGGAACAAAAGTGGAGGCTGGTAAAAAGACTCCAGTATTTAATGACAAACTCGTTGTATGCCAAGGCTATAGCAGTAAAGAGGGTTATCACAAATAAGGGCAAGAAGACACCGGGAATCGATGGCGAACTATGGAAAACAGACAAGGATAAAATCAACGCGATTGAAAGAATGGATTGCAGAACTTACCATGCCAAACCTCTCAAACGGGTATATATTGAGAAGTTTGGCAGGAAAGAAAAAAGACCATTGGGAATTCCGACTATGGAGGACAGAGCAATGCAGGCATTACAGCTGCTGGCTCTGGAACCGGTCGCAGAAACAACGGCAGACAGGATATCCTTTGGATTTAGAAGATACAGAAGTCCGGAGGACGCAAGAGAATACGCATTTAGCGTATTGAGCAGGAAGGATTCTCCACAATGGATACTGGAGGGAGACATAAAAAGCTGTTTCGATAAAATCAGTCATCGGTGGATGCTTGAGAACATACCTGCGGATAAAAGGATATTGAAAGAGTTCATGAAGTGTGGGTATGTTGAGAAAGGACAGTTGTTCCCGACGGAGGAAGGCTCACCACAAGGGCTGCTATGCAAAGCTTAGCATAATCCACCCTATGCAAAGCAAGTAACTATGCAAAGTAAATCCATGGAATCCCTGTTTCAAGCCATTTTTTCTTGCGCTGCTTTGCATAGTCTCCGAAGATATTTATGAGAGCTATTCTCGAAAATATCATATCGGAGGTGCCTTTATGGACAAAACATACTTACCAGACCTAATCTCAGGACTGGAACAAGAACTGCTCCGGCTTGGCTATACCAAAGGGAGCATGACATTTTACCGCCGGCGTTGGAACCAGCTGATGGCCTATGCGCAAGACAGGGGTGAATGCTATTACACGGAACAGCTTGGCATGGATTTCCTGAAAGAGTTCTTCGGGATCACACAGGAGGATTTTTCAAGGACCCTGCCACAGGCAGAAACACAGGAGATCCGTGTGATCCGTATGGTTGGGGATTTCCAGCTCCACCATGCGGTGCTGCGGCGTTATCTCAAGCATAAGGAAATACTGACAACCCCGTTTTTTGTGGATATCCGCAGCCGGTTCCGGAGTTCCTGTGAGAAAAAAGGCTATTCCCAGGTGACTACGGAGCATTATGTGAAGCAGTCCTCTTATCTGATGGATTATCTGGCCGCACAGGGGATGGATGATTTCACAGAAGTCACTCTGGATACGGTTAATGCGTATATCCGGACACTGGCAGGTTTTTCCTACAAAACGGTGGAGCAGCATATCTGTTCCCTGCGTGCCTTTTTCCGTTTCCTGTACCAGGAAGGCACCGTGCCGGATGATCTTACGGCAAAGATGCCCATGGTAAAAGCCAGGAAGCAGACTGCCATCCCCTCGGTCTGGACCCATGAAGAACTGAAACAGCTAATCGGGGCCATCGACCGGGGAAGCCCGAAAGGCAGACGTGACTATGCCATCATTCTGATTGCGTGCCGTCTGGGGCTGCGCTGCACAGACATCAAAAACCTGTGCTTTGAAAACTTCAACTGGGCGGAGAAAAAACTCTGCTTTACCCAGTCGAAGACAGGACAGCCCATAGAACTGCCGCTTGTCCCGGATGTGGGCTGGGCAGTAATCGATTACCTGAAATACGGGAGGCCGAAGGTTGACAGCAGCCGTATCTTTGTCCGCCATATGGCCCCATTCCTTCCCTTTGCGGAAGGGGACCATCTGGACCAGCTGATAAGGGCATATATGGTAAAAGCCCATATCCCAATGCGCGGCAAGCACCGGGGGATGCACAGCCTCCGCCATACCATGGCAAGCGTCCTTTTGGAGAAGGACACCCCTCTCCCGGTCATCTCCGATATCATCGGACACCTGGACACGAATTCCACCGCCATCTATCTCAAGGTGGATATGGAACGGCTGGCGGAATGCCCCCTGGACTTTGAGGAGGTGATTCGTCTTGGCTGAACCCACTTTTACAGGCCCTTTCCGGAAAGAAATGGAAGACTTCATCTCCCTCAAACGGTCTGTCGGATACAAATACAACACAGAGCCTGGCATACTAAAGCGTTTTGACAGCCACCTTGCGGCAAAATATCCGGATGCGGCTACCCTTTCCAGGGTGGCTGTGACCGGCTGGTGCTCCAGAACAATGCAAGAATCGACCGCAAACCATTGTTCACGGGCCTCGGTGGTACGCCAGTTTTCAAAGTACCTGGACAGCATTGGGACCAGCGCATGGATACTTCCAAGGAATTATTATCCTGCCGGCCAGCAGTATGTGCCGCATATTTATACCCCGGATGAACTCAGGCGTTTCTTTGCAGAAACAGATAAATGCCGCCTGTGCCCGGAAGTCCCTTACAGGCATCTGGTGATGCCGGAGTTCTTCTTTCCTGCGGGCTACGATGTTCGGAAGCCCGGCTGCTCACGGTACGGGACGTTGACCTGCATCAGGGGATACTGACGGTCCGTGATTCAAAGAACCATAACAGCCGCCTGGTCCCGATGCCGGAATCCATGACCTTGAGACTACGCAGGTATGCCGGACAGGTCCATCCTTTTCCAGAGCCTTCAGGATATTTTTTCCCAGGTTACGGCGGAAAGCCGATGACACTGGGGAATATCTATAAAAACTTCAGGCGCTTTCTCTGGAAGGCCGGCATCTCCCATACCGGGGACGGCCCCAGAGTCCACGATTTCCGGCACGCCTACTGCATTTACCGTCTGAAACAGTGGGCACAGCAGGACCGGGACCTCATGGTATTGATCCCTATGATGCGCACTTACCTAGGACACCAGACCTTTCATGAAACAGCGTATTACCTCAGATGGACGGCAGACGTTTTTCCTGATATCCGGGTGAAGCTGGAAAAGTGCTATAAGGACATCATCCCGGAAATGGAGGGAACCGCCTGTGAAGCCGACTGATTTCTCCATGCACCTTACAGCTTTCCTGTCTGACTATCTCCCTGTCCAGAAGAATGTCAGCAGGAACACGATAAAATCCTACAGGGATACCTTTAAGCTCCTCCTTCTTTTCTGCGAAAAAGAGGAATCACTCCCGGTGGAAAAGATCACCATGAAGAGGCTTTCTTCCGATCTGGTCGAGCGGTTCTTAAACTGGCTGGAAACAGAACGGAAAAGTTCAGTCTCTACAAGGAACCTGCGGCTGACAGCGATCCATTCTTTTTTTCGGTATGCCCAGTCCGAATCACCGGAATCCCTGTACCACTACCAGAAAGTGCTGGCCATCCCAGTAAAGAAGAAACGGCAGGCAGTAGTGGAGCACCTGTCCCCGGAAGGGATCAGGCTTCTGCTGGAGCAGCCGGATAAATATACAGCTCATGGACGGCGGGACCTTGCTCTGATGAGCCTGATGTATGACAGCGGCGCTAGGGTCCAGGAGCTCATCGACCTTTCTGTCAGGGATTTCATTCCAGGAAACAGCCCTGTGCTGATCCTTACCGGAAAGGGCAACAAAACACGGCGGGTCCCCATCATGAAGAATACGGCTGCGCTCGTGGAAACATATATCTCCGAAAACAGGCTGGATCTGGCACATAAGGCCAGTTACCCGCTTTTTACGAATAAACAGCACAACAGGCTGACGAAGGAAGGGGTTGCCTATGTCATCAACAAATACACCGTCATGGCACACGAAATATCTGACAAAGTACCGGAAAAGGTAAAGTGCCATATGCTGCGCCATTCCAAGGCGGTCCATCTGCTGCAGGCAGGTGTAAACCTGATCTATATCCGTGACTTTCTGGGCCACAGCGATATCAAGACCACAGAAATCTACGCAAGGGCCGATACGGAACTAAAGCGAAAAGCCCTGGAGAACGCTTATCCGGAACTGGTAGATTCCAATCTGCCGGACTGGAGCGAAAACAGTGACCTGATGGCGTGGCTGTCCGAGTTGTAATTGCTATAAGTAGAATACTATGCAAAGTAAAATCTGAGAGAATCTTTTATTTATAAGGAAAAACAGTACATTCTTTGCATAGTCTTCTGCTTTGCATAGGGTGGAGTGATAAGTCCAGTCTTAGTAAACATGTATTTACACTATGTTTTCGATATGTGGATGAAAAGAAATTTTCCACAAGCACCGTTTGAAAGATATGCGGATGATGGTGTAATACATTGTCGTACAAAAGAAGAAGCCTTTGTCATCAAAAAGAAGTTGGCAGCCAGATTTGCGGAATGCAAGCTCGAACTACATCCTGTTAAAACAAGAATAGTGTATTGCAGGGATAAGGACAGGACAAGGAATGAAGAACTTACAGAGTTTGATTTTCTTGGTTACACATTCAAAGCAGTATACATTATGTGCAAAGATGGGAAAGTTAGATACAACTTCATTGCATCGGTGAGCAAGACTTCGTCTAAAAGCTTCCGGGATAAAATTAAAGCTATGGAAGTTCATAAGAGGACAGGGTGTAAAATAGACATCATAGCGGAGATTCTTAATCCCTTAATTCGCGGATGGATGAACTATTATGGTAAGTTCAATCCATCCGCAATGAAAGGAACGCTACAATGTATTGATAGAAGACTGGTGAAATGGGCTATGTGTAAGTATAAGAACTTTCGAGGTAAACGGGGTAGAGCAGAGAAATGGCTCTGCACTGTAAGACAGCGAGAGCCAAAACTGTTTGCCCATTGGAGTAACTTGTATTCGTATTGTTGAATGATAAGAGCCGTATGAAAGGAGACTTTCACGTACGGTTCCGTGAGAAGTTTGAGGTGAAAGTCCTCTTACTTACTCGACTGAGAGGACGGGAGCTAATCACTCCCTCCTACTCGATGTGCGCCTGGCGGGCGCATGTTCTAACGGAGTGCAAGTCTCCGAATCCACCCGGTAATGGGAAGGATAACAGGGAGACACTCGAAGAAGTACGGGAGATGATAAGAGGTTTCCTGGAGCCAAGAGGTCTGAAACTGTCGGAAGAAAAGACACTGATAACCCACATAGATGACGGATTCGATTTCTTGGGGCGGAACTTTAGAAAGTATAAAGGAAAGCTGATAATAAAACCATCGAGAAAATCCGTGGAGAAAGTGACAAAGGCAGTCAGCCGGATTATAAAAGATAACCACACCGCCCCACAGGAAACGCTAATTCGCAATCTGAATGAAGTCACAAAGGGATGGGTGGATTACGGATTTCCCGGACTATCCGGAAGAACCTGGCAGGCGTTATTATACCGGATTCATGCATTCCATTGGACCAAGGCTTCATGAGTTTTTCAGGGAATGAACAAGGAAGCGCTGACAGGGTATGACTGCATGACCATAGGTGGGAGTGAAAAAAATGGTGGTCCGTGAGATAACAATCAGGTAGGGATTGTAATAATTGCATAAAAATAAAAAATAAGATTGTAATATAGTAACAAAAATATGAATTCCAATCAAAAAATACTTGCCTCACCTCAGGTATTATGCTATATTGAATTCAAGGATATTGGAAACGTTACCGATATCGTTACCGGGAAGGTTTCTGGAAACATTGTACTAATGTATCACAGTATGGAAAGTATCCGCGGCAGAGAGCGTGGATACGGAAGGAGGATATAATTATGAAACTGAGGAAACTTGTAGCACTTTCACTGGCGGCAGCTATGGCGGCAGGCACACTGGCCGGGTGTTCTTCCAAACCATCAGGGACCGCGCAATCCCCCGCGGGAGAAGCGTCGGAGGGGACACAGTCAGGGGAACCGGTAGCGGCCGATGGAAAGGGACAGATTTATTATCTGAACTTTAAACCTGAGGTTGCAGATGTATGGGTAGAGCTGGCAGAGAAGTACACGGCAGAGACCGGGATACCGATGAAGGTCCAGACCGCGGCGGCCGGGACGTATGAGCAGACCCTGAAGTCTGAGGTGGCGAAGAAGGAACCTCCCACACTGTTCCAGATTAACGGACCCATTGGCTATAAGTCATGGGCTAAGTACTGCCGCGATTTAAGTGATACGGAAATCTACGGCCACCTGATAGATAAGACCATGGCGGTTACAGATGGTGACGGCGTATACGGAATCCCCTATGTTGTAGAGGGATACGGAATCATTTACAATGACGCAATCATGCGGAAGTATTTTGCATTGGACGGCGCTAAGGCAGCATCCATGGATGAGATTAATGACTTTGATACACTAAAGGCTGTTTCCGAGGATATGCAGGCAAGAAAAGCGGATTTGGGGATTGACGGTGTGTTCGCCTCCACATCCTTCGCGCCTGGCGAAGACTGGAGATGGCAGACCCATCTCGCAAACCTCCCGGTTTATTATGAATATAAAGATGACGGTGTGAATGACAAGGACGCTATCGACTTTAGGTATTCCGATAATTTTAAGAACATTTTCGATTTGTATTTGAATAATTCCTGTACGGACCCGAAGATGGTAGGCGCTAAGACCGTGGAGGATTCCATGGCTGAATTCGCACTGGGCAAGGTTGCCATGGTGCAGAACGGCAACTGGGGATGGAGCCAGGTGGCTGGCGTTGAAGGCAACACTGTAAAAGAAGAGGATGTGAAATTCCTTCCGATTTACACCGGAATGGACGGCGAAGAGAAGCAGGGGTTATGTATCGGTACCGAGAACTTTTTCACCATCAACAGCCAGGCAAAGGCTGAGGACCAGCAGGCGTCCCTTGACTTCTTAACATGGCTGTTCAGCTCTGAGACAGGTAAGGACTATATAACAAACAGGCTGGGCTTTATCGCGCCATTTGACACCTTTACAGCTGATGAGAAGCCATCCGACCCACTGGCCAAAGAAGTTGACAGATACATGAGTAATGGCAATCTGTATTCCATATCCTGGAACTTCACTTCCTTCCCAAGCCAGACCTTTAAGGATGACTTTGGCGCGTCCCTGTTACAGTATGCCCAGGGCGGGAAAGAGTGGCAGGCTGTTGTGAATGATATGAAGGCAGGCTGGGAAAGTGAAAAGGCCATGACCAAATAAGACTTTAAGGACCGGACTTGACATGGGTGAGCGTAAGGGAACTTCCTCACCCGTTTCTTTGCCTGAGGGATGAGAATTATCATGTGGTTTTTAAGGAGGGTGCGCCATGCAAAAATCAATGAAACGATATTTTCCGATCTTTGTGCTGCCAACGCTGATTGCGTTTGTCATTGCATTCCTGTATCCGTTTATCATTGGTATCTATCTGTCTTTTACAGAATTTACTACGGTAAGGGATGCCGCGTGGGTGGGTATAAATAATTATAAAAAGATATTTTCAGACCAGAACTTTATAAATGCCCTGTTATTTACCGTGAAGTTTACCATAGTATCCGTTGTTACAATCAATGTGTTTGGTTTTTTGATGGCCTATGCCCTGACAAGAGGAATCAAGGGCACGAATCTGTTCAGAACCGTTTTCTTCATGCCTAACTTAATCGGCGGCATTGTCCTGGGCTATATCTGGCAGCTTTTGTTAAACGGAATCCTGATGAAGTTCGGAGTTACCCTGTCATTTGATGCCAGATATGGTTTCTGGGGCCTGGTCATGTTGATGAACTGGCAGCTGATTGGATATATGATGATTATCTATATTGCCGGTCTCCAGAACGTTTCACCGGATCTTATTGAGGCGGCTAAGATTGACGGAGCTACGAAGACACAGGCACTGCGCCGGATTACAATCCCGCTGGTGATGCCGTCCTTTACAATCTGTCTTTTCTTAACCCTGACAAATTCCTTTAAGCTGTTTGACCAGAACCTGGCCCTGACGGCGGGAGGTCCGGGAAGGCAGACCAGTATGCTGGCGCTGGATATTTACAGTACATTTTACGGCAGGGTGGGCTGGGAAGGCGTGGGCCAGGCAAAAGCAGTTGTATTTTTCGTCATGGTGGCGGTCATTGCCCTGACACAGCTTTATATAACAAGGCGTAAGGAGGTGGAAAACTGATGGGAAGGAAAGATAAAAATGCAGATGACCAGCAGATGGAGGTCAGCGGATTTACAGGCATGATGATGACGATATTCTTTGCAGTACTTTCTCTTGCATTTCTGTTTCCCATATTCCTGGTTTTCATGAATGCTTTTAAGAGTAAGCTCTATATCAGCGACGCCCCGTTCCGGTTCCCGGTGGCAGAAGCCTATGTGGGCCTTGGCAACTATATTGAAGGGGTGAGGAAGACGGGATTTTTCATGGCGTTTGGGCGTTCCCTGTTTATCACGGTATGCTCCGTGGCGGTAATCGTACTGTTCACCTCCATGACCGCATGGTATATTACCAGGGTTAAAACAAAGTTTTACAGCGTTCTCTACTATGTTTTTGTGTTTGCCATGATTGTGCCGTTCCAGATGGTCATGTTCACCATGTCTAAGACGGCCAATGACTTATATCTGAATTCCATCTATGGACTTATACTTTTGTATCTGGGATTCGGCGCAGGGCAGGCGGTATTCCTGTTTTGTGGGTTTGTGAAGGCGATTCCGCTGGAGATTGAAGAGGCGGCCATGATTGACGGCTGTTCTCCTGTCCAGACTTATTTTCATGTGGTATTTCCGATGCTCCGGCCGACTGCTGTCACGGTTGCAATCTTAAATGCCATGTGGATATGGAATGACTATCTGCTTCCGAGCCTGATTCTTCCCCAGGAAAAAGGCACCATACCCATGGTTATCCAGAATCTTAAGGGCGGTTACGGTTCCATTGACATGGGAGCCATGATGGCCATGCTGGTCCTGGCAATTGTGCCAATCATTATTTTCTATTTAAGCTGTCAGAAATACATCATCAAGGGTGTGGCTGCCGGCGCAGTAAAGGGCTAAACGTATACGGAAAAACCAGACACAATTAAAGGAGAGACACGATGCGGGAATGTGGTATGTTGCTTCCGGTTGCCAGCCTGCCGTCCAAGTACGGAATCGGAGCGTTTTCTAAAGAGGCATATGGGTTTATTGATACATTGAAGAAGGCGGGGCAGCATTACTGGCAGATTTTGCCTCTGGGGCCAACCAGCTACGGGGATTCCCCCTATCAGTCATTTTCAGCTTTCGCGGGCAATCCGTATTTTATCAATCTGGACAGACTGGTGGAAGAAGGTCTCTTAACAGAAGCAGAGTGTACTGCTGCCGATTTCGGTGACAATCCCAGGAAGATTGATTTTGGGAAATTGTATTTAAACCGTTTTCCATTGCTTCGCAGGGCATATGGACGGTGGAAGGAGAAGGGGCATACGGCGGCAGAGGCCAAAGGAAGACTTTGGCCTGAGACCGTGGAGTACTGCTTTTATATGGCGGTTAAGAATCGATATGAGGGCAGGAGCTGGACACTGTGGGATAAGGATATCCGTCTCCAGAAGCAGGAGGCTATGGAGGCGCTCCGGCATGAACTGGCGGATGAGACCGGCTTTTACGCGTTCCTCCAGATGAAATTTGAAGAGCAGTGGAGCGCGCTTAAGTCCTATGCCAATGAAAAGGGAATCCGCATCATTGGGGATATCCCCATCTATGTGGCGCTGGACAGCGCTGACACATGGTACCATCCGGAGCTGTTCCAGCTGGATGAGGACAGGAATCCGGTGGCGGTGGCGGGCTGCCCTCCCGACGGTTTTTCCGCCACAGGACAGCTGTGGGGCAATCCGCTGTACCTCTGGGAGTATCATGGGGAGACCGGATATGAATGGTGGATGCGGCGTATGGAATATAGCTTCCGTATGTACGATGTGGTGCGTGTGGACCATTTCCGTGGCTTTGACGCATACTATTCCATACCGGCAGGAAGCCATACGGCGGTTCACGGAACCTGGATAAAAGGCCCTGGCATGGATATTTTCCGAAAAATGCAGGAAAAGTTTGGAAAACTCAATATTATTGCGGAAGACCTTGGATTTTTGACCCCATCTGTGCTAGAATTAGTAAAAGATACAGGATTCCCGGGAATGAAGGTACTGGAGTTTGCATTTGATTCCCGGGAGGAAAGTGATTATCTGCCCCATAACTACACTTCTAACTGCGTGGTTTACACAGGAACCCATGATAATAATACCATCAGGGGATGGTATGGGGAGATGCGTGAGGAAGACAGACAGCTTTCCGTGGATTATATGAATAATCCGCATACGCCTGTAGAGGAAATCCATTGGGATTTCGTGCGCCTTGCACTGTCAAGCGTGGCAAAGCTGGCGGTTATTCCGGTCCAGGATTATTTAGGTCTTGGCGGAGATGCCCGGATCAACACGCCATCCACGCTGGGAGAAAACTGGAGATGGCGCATGATGCCCGGGGAAATAACAGATGAGATTGTTGTAAAGTGCAGGAAGATGGCAAAGCTTTACGGCAGAGTATGACAGGGGATGAGTATTTCTTATGGAATCGATTAATATTAAAGACGTAGCCAGAATCTGCGGGGTGGGCGTAAGTACGGTGTCACGGGCCATTAACAATCATCCGGATATCAATCCGGAGACAAAGGATATGATTATGCAGGTGGTTAAGGAGCATAATTATATTCCTAACAATAGCGCCCGCAATTTAAAACGCACTGATTCAAAGGCTATCGCGGTTTTAATCAAGGGAATCAGCAATCCCTTTTTCAGCAAGATGATCCGGATTTTTGAAAAGGAAATTCATAAGAAGAAGTACTCTTTTATCATGCAGCATGTGGATGCCGGTGAAGATGAAGTGGATGTGGCCCTTGAACTGATTAAGGAGAAGAAGCCAAGGGGGATTGTATTCCTGGGTGGGTTCTTCTCACACAGTAAGGAGAAGCTGGAGCAGCTGGCGGTCCCATTTGTGCTCAGTACCACTGGGATGACGGATTCACTGGAAGAATCGCCGTTTTATTCCTGGGTTTCTGTGGATGATTCTGCGGAAAGCTATAAGATGACGGACTACTTGTGTAAACTTGGCCATAAGAGGATTTTAATCCTGGCAGCTACCAAGGATGATGAGAGTATCGGCAGGCTGCGTCTGGAAGGATACCGCAAGGCCCTTAAGGACAACGGAATCGAACTGGATGAAGATCTCTGTGTTTTTTCCGGGGTGGGAAGGGACTGTTACACCATGGATTACGGCTTTATGGCCATGAGCCGGATTCTGGAAGAAAAAAAGACGGATTTTACAGCGGTGTATGCCATATCAGACAGTATCGCCATCGGCGCCTGCAAGGCCATCACGGAATACGGCATGAAGATACCCGAAGACTATTCGGTGGCTGGATTTGACGGACTTGACATTGCGCATTACTATAATCCGACGCTGACTACCATAAGGCAGCCCGTGGAGGAGATGGCGGAAGCCACCATTAAGATACTGTTTAACGTGGTAAGCAATCATGCGGACCATCAGAAGCGGGTGTTTAAGGCGGAGTTAATGGAAGGCGAATCAACCCGGAACGTAAAATAGAAAACCTGAAAATCAAACTCATAAGATAGAAAACAGTCCGGTACAGTGTTTAAAAGGGATGGCGCTGTGCCGGACTGCATTTATGTAGGTTCAAACGGGATAGGGCCTGCTTGGCCAATATTCCTTACCTGCTTATCGCGGCGTTTATTCTCATACATCTTGTCGTCCGCAAGCTTCATAAACTCATCCAGATTCACGTATTTCCTGCTAAAGGCAATTCCGTAACTCGCCCAAAGTTCAAATGGATACTCAGAAGAATTGGAAAGCTCTTTTAATAACCATTGGGCATTATCCATGTCGGCCCTGACCCGCTCAATCCCGTCCTGGGATATGATTAGTAGAAATTTATACCTTCCGTACCTGCTGACAATATCCCTGGTTCCCACTGCCTCCTGCAGGGCAACAGCTACAAGATACCGGTTGCCGGCGTCATGGTCAAGATTATCATTCACCGGCTTTAGATT
>ERZ1106969.624-NODE-624-length-34510-cov-7.222058_pt1 | contig 34510 bp, 25 predicted proteins | sample MGYA00403685_ERZ1106969 | MGnify/ENA primary metagenome ERZ1106969 (study PRJEB35170, sample SAMEA104062416) | human gut metagenome | biome: human gut; feature: human-associated habitat; material: faeces | place: Denmark | collected 2012-05-18 ... | reverse complement strand
TTCTTTTAAACTTACGCCTTGTCCCATAATGTTCTCCTTTTCTAAGCATTTCCTGTGTACAATTATATCACTTGTGAAAAAACTTGTACACAGATTCTGCCGCTTTTTCGTTCATTGATGGAATCTGTGCAAGTTCTTCCACAGAAGCTGCTTTTATCGCATCCAAATTCATAAAATTGCGCATCAGCGCTTTGCGCCTTGCCGGCCCGATTCCTTCGATATCATCCAGAATCGAATGTACCTGCCCCTTACTCCTCAGCGAACGATGATACTCGATTGCAAACCTGTGTGCCTCATCCTGAATCCGTGTGATCAGGCGAAATGCCTCTGAATTCTTGTCAATTGCAATCTCCCGATTCTGATAATAAAGACCTCTTGTGCGATGAAAATCATCTTTTACCATACCGCAGACCGGAATGTTCAGGCGCAGCTCATCCAGAACCTGCAGTGCCACATTAACCTGTCCTTTTCCTCCATCCATTAAAATCAGATCCGGAAAACTGCTGAATCCGCCGACTTCCTTGTTTTCTTTCTGTTCTTTAAGTCCGTGGGTAAATCTTCTTGTAAGCACTTCCCGCATGCTTCCATAATCATCTGCTCCTTCGACTCCTTTGATCTTAAATTTCCGATAATCATTGCGTTTTGGCTTGCCTCGTTCGTAAACAACCATGGAGCCTACGGATTCAAACCCATTTGTATTCGAAATATCATACGCTTCCATACGATAAATATCCGGAATTTCAATCAATTTTTCAATCTCCTTGACTGCCCCGATCGTTCTTCCTTCCTCTCGTTTCAATCGTTCTTTATCTTTACTAAGAACCAAGGCTGCATTATTGGCAGCTAATTCCACCAGCTTTTCCTTGGTTCCTTTTTTTGGCACACGGATATTGACTTTTCCACCTCGCTTTACACTCAGCCACTCTCCCAGAAGCACTGCGTCTTCCACCTCTTCCTGAAGCATCAATTCTCCGGGGATAAACGGCGTTCCTGCATAATACTGCTTGATAAAACTATTCAAAATCTCGCCACAGGTTTCTCCTTTGGAGATCCGAAGATAAAAATGATCCCGACCGATCAGACGCCCTCCACGGATAAAGAACACCTGGACTACCGCATCCTCCTCTTGTATCGCTGCCGCAAGAATATCCCTGTCTTCTCCGCTGCTGTCTGTAATTTTTTGCTTCTGGGCTATCTTCTTTACACTGCCAAGCAGTTCCCGGTACTCAATTGCTTTTTCAAACAACAGCTCTTCTGAAGCCTTCTGCATCTTCTCCTCCAGATCTTTTAAAATCCCGTCAAAATTTCCATTCAAAAAGCGAAGCACTTCTGCAATCGCCTTTGCGTACTCCTCTCTGGAAATATATCCCTGACATGGCGCATCACACTGTTTGATGTGATAGTTCAGACAAGGCCGCTCTTTTCCGATATCCTTTGGCAGGTTGCGATTGCAGCTTCGGATATGATACAGTTTATGAAGCAGATCAATGGTATCTCTGACCGCCTGTCCACTTGTATATGGGCCAAAATATCTTGCTTTATCTTTGAGCATCTTTCGCGCCAGCATCACCCTGGGAAACTCTTCATTCACCGTCACTTTAATAAATGGATATGTCTTATCATCCATCAGCATTGTATTGTATTTGGGATGGTGTTCTTTGATCAGGTTACATTCCAATACAAGCGCTTCCAATTCCGAATCCGTCACAATATACTCAAACCGCCGGATATGTGTCACCATCTGTTCAATTTTCACGCCTTTGTTTCTGCTTGTCTGAAAATACTGCCGTACCCGGTTTTTCAAACTAATGGCCTTTCCCACATAAATGATCCGGTCCCGTTCATCATGCATAATATAAACGCCCGGTTTTGCCGGGAGCTTTTTTAATTCTTCCTGTATATCAAAATTATAATTTTCCATGCTTTCTATTATAAATGGTTTTTAAAAAAAGGACAAGAAAATCCTGTCCTTCTTTCCGTATTTATTCTTCTGCAGTCTCAGGTACTTCCTGCGAAGACTCTTCCACTGGTTTCATGGCAATTCTGGCTTCTTTTTTCGTTTCCAGTTCTTCGCTCTCTTCGATTCCCTGTACTTGTCTTAAAATTCTCATAAATTCTTTTCCTGTGATCGTTTCTTTCTCAATCAGGAATTCAGAAATCTTATCCAAAGCCTCTCTGTTTTCACGAAGCAGACGTTTTGCCTCTTCATATGCTATCTTCAGCATCTCCATCACTTCTGTATCAATCTCAGCAGCTGTCGCTTCTCCGCAATTCATCACCGCACGCCCATCCAAATAACGGCTCTGTACCGACTCAAGACCTATCAAACCAAATTTCTGAGACATTCCGTACTGAGTAATCATTGCCCTGGCAACTTTTGTTGCCTTTTCAATATCATTGGATGCTCCGGTCGTTACCGTGTCAAACACGACTTCTTCTGCTGCACGTCCTGCCAATAATCCAACCAGCATTGCTTCCAGCTCTTTCTTTGTATTTAAGAATTTCTCTTCTTCCGGTGTCTGCATCACGTAACCAAGCGCTCCCATCGTTCTTGGTACGATCGTAATTTTCTGTACCGGTTCTGCATCTTTCTGGAGAGCACTTACCAGCGCATGCCCCACTTCATGATAAGAAACGATTCTGCGCTCCTCCTCATTCATGATGCGATCTTTTTTCTCTTTTCCTACAAGAACAACTTCCACTGCCTCGAACAGGTCTTTCTGACTAACCACCTGTCTTCCGTGCTTCACTGCTGTAATCGCAGCTTCATTGATCATATTGGCAAGATCAGATCCAACTGCACCGGATGTTGCAAGCGCAATCGCCTCTAAATCTACCGTCTCATCCATCTTCACATCTTTGGAATGTACCTTCAAAATATCCACACGGCCTTTTAAATCCGGCTTATCTACAATGATTCGTCTGTCAAATCTGCCCGGACGCAAAAGCGCCGGATCCAAAACCTCCGGACGGTTTGTTGCGGCCAGCAAGAGCAGTCCCTTGTTTGTATCAAATCCATCCATCTCTGCTAAGAGCTGATTCAATGTCTGTTCACGCTCATCATTGCTTCCCATGGCATTATCACGGCTCTTGCCGATTGCATCAATCTCATCAATAAAGACAATACACGGCGCCATCTGCTGTGCCTGTTTGAATAGATCTCGCACACGAGATGCTCCGACTCCCACATACATCTCCACAAATGCAGAACCAGACAATGAGAAAAACGGTACTTTTGCCTCTCCGGCAACCGCTTTTGCCAACAATGTTTTTCCAGTTCCCGGAGGTCCGACCAGAAGCGCCCCCTTTGGAAGTTTTGCTCCGATCCCGGTATATTTGCCCGGATTGTGCAGAAAATCTACAACTTCCTGCAGAGATTCTTTTGCTTCATCTTCTCCTGCAACATCCTGGAAGGTCACGCCTGTCTGCTTTTCAACATACACTTTGGCATTGCTTTTTCCAATCCCCATCATACCGCTTCCTTTTGATATCCGCTTCATAACAAAATTCATCAAAAGGAAGATCAGGATCAAGGGCAGGATTGCCGTCAGAAATACTTCAAATATCAAAGAAGACATCGTATCCGGAATATGCTGTCCATACTCTACCCCTGCATCATACAAACGTTGTGAAAGTGTATCGTCTTTGACGGCTCCGGTAAAATAATCCGGCTCCCGGTCAGCTCCCGCTGCCCGCTGCTCGATCTGTCCGAGGATCTCTGCAGTTGCTGTATTCTCACCTGCATTTTCTTTGATCGCATCTTTTCTTGCTTCTTCTGTAAGGGTGATATAAATTTTGGCAGAATCTATCATAACTTTTTCTACTTTTTTCTCATCCACCATTTTCAGAAATTTATCATAGCTTATTTCCTGTGGGTCACTCCCCTGCATCAATGAGATCAATCCCATAACAAGAAAAGCCGTCAGTAGTGTTGTCACCAGAATGACACCCCATCCCTGACGGTTGTTTTTGGGATTGTTTTTATTATTTTTCTTATTCTGATTGTCCATTCTTCTCCTCCTAAAGTACACTATCCCCATTATAAGTACAGCTTTCCCATAAATCAATAAAAACATTGTGAATTTTTCATGTAAATTTATTATGATTTAATAAACACCGTTTTTCCTTGAAAATACGCTGTTTTTTGCTGTTTTCATTTTATCACGGTTTATCTTGTTTTTTTGCAATTTGGTACTTTTTTGGGACTGTGCAAACTTAGCAAAAGAGCAGCTAACTGCTGCCCTCTCTTAAAATATGTTTGCTATTTTCTCCATTTCCTGCGCTTTTGTATCTGGCAATACATGACTGTACAAATCCATTGCCATAGCAAGCGAACTGTGCCCCAGAATGGTTTTTAATACCTGTGGCTGCATTCCTGCTTCGATTGCTCTTGTAGCGAAAGTGTGCCGGAAAGTATGCGGTGTAATGTACGGGAACTCTTTTCCATCGCACCTGATTCTGTCAGTAATGCGATTGATTTCCCCTTGTACTCTGCACTGCTTCAGCACCTCGCCTTTTTCTGTACAAAATAAGTATCGATCTATTTTTTCCACCTTGAATCCCCAGAAACATTTTTGATTATCCAATGCCCGGACCATGTCGTTTGTTAATAGGATATCTCTTCTGGATGTCACTGTCTTGGGCGTGTCCTCTATATATCCTTTCCCGTTTACATATCGCAAATTCCTGACTATATGTAATACTTTCCTCTTTTTATCTATATCTGACGCTTTTAGCCCTCTTGCTTCTCCGCTTCTTATCCCTGTTCTCAGAAGTATATAAAAATAATTGTATAGATAACTATCTTCTGCATATTTCATAAATAAATCCTGCTGCTCTTTCGTCATAGCCTGTTTGACTTTCCGCTCTTTTTCTCTTGGTAACGTACATAATCTACAGGGATTTTGCTCGATCAATCGATTTTTATTTCATTAATCTTCCTCCATTTCTTTAAGATACTGTAGGCATTCGGCTGAATCATCTTCCTGACTATTGCCCTCCTGTTGGTACGTTCACAGGGATATGGTTTTCAGCTTAGCAACTTTTCGGGCTGTTCGTTTGCCTTGCTTTATCTTATGGTTTTATTATAACCCTTTTCAGGTTATATTTCAACCTTTTTGTAATATATTTTTTATTATTTCTAATTTTATATGATTGATTTATAACCTTTTTCTTGTTATAATCACTTTAGAAAGTGAGGTGTTATAATGCCAGTGAAATATGAAAACAATGAACAAATTGTAATAGAAATCAAAAAGCTCATGTTGGAAACTAAAATGTCGCAACGAGAAATTGCTGATAAAATGAATATCAAACCACAAGGATTGACAAAATTACTAAACAAGAAAAACTTCGGCTTTGAAGATGCCGAAAAAATTCTATCTGTTATGGGGTATAATTTGATTATTGACTTCGAACGCTTTCAAAAATAAAAGCCATTGATGAACGAATGAAACGTGACTCTGAATAATTCCCCCGTAACTACAAACACTCATTACGAAAGGAGTATTGCCATGCCATTACCGAAACAGCACCAAGATTACACCACTGAATACATCTATTCTCTGCCAGATGGACAACGTGCAGAACTGATTGACGGTCAAGTCTATATGATGGCACCACCAAGCCGCAAACATCAGCGCATTACCGTAGAACTTTCCACTACAATCAACAATTTCATCAAAAGCAGAAACGGATCTTGTGAAGTTGATATTGCTCCATTTGCCGTATTTCTCAACCAGGATGACAAAAACTATGTAGAACCAGATATTTCTGTTATTTGCGACCAGAATAAACTCACCGAAAAAGGCTGCAACGGTGCCCCTGACTGGATTATTGAAATTGTCTCACCAGGCAGCCGGAGAATGGACTACTATATCAAATTATTCAAATACCGTACTACCGGCGTCCGAGAATACTGGATTGTTGACAGTGATAAGAATCGAATCACGGTTTATAATTTTGAATCTGAAGACACTATAGAATATTCATTTTCGGATATTATAGCATCCGGTATTTATCCAGAATTATCTATCAATTTCGCTGAATGGTCTTTTTAGGGGCGGTAAAAAGTAACCTATTACCTTGCAGAATTGATTCAGATGTGCTATATTGGAGATGTAAAAAGGGAAACCGCAAGCGGCTTACCCCGAACAATGATTTATTACCCTAACGGGTAGCCGTCACATGTGCAAGATGTGGCGGCTATTTTCGTTTATCCTTGAAAATCTCATAACAAAGACTAACAAGGGCAACAATGAATATTAACAACTGAATCAGATCAGTATATGTAACACACATTGGCATCGCCCTCCTTTCTTTCGTCTGGAGGGTTGCCCCTCCGTAAAAGAGGGTAAGCCGCCCGGCTTTGGTTTTCCTGCCGAGATTATAGCATATTCTTACTCATGTATCAATTCCCTGCTGCCAATGCATCCCCTTTTCCAACCGTTTGTATTTACTCTATTATTTCAATGGAAAATCAATTTTACCTATTGTTTAACTGAAGCGTTCCTTACTCTCAGTAATTACTTAATTGATACTTTTGGTTTGGAAAACGTATCGTATTCTGGCGAAATGTCCATGCTGTGGCGCATATTTTGAAGTGGCTAGTACAAATAATCGAAAAAAAATATTGTTCTGATACTTGCAATGACCGCATGGCGCAAAGAAGACGCCGAGCTAAAGCTAAATAAAATAAATGAAAACACTCCCCGGGTCGAGTGCTTTCGTTTTCCCATTTTGGACTTTTTTGGTACTTTCCTATTTCCATCAAATTTCTGATTTCGGAAAGATAGTTGAAATATAGCGTATTTACTGGACTTTTTACACCATAATTATACAAAGCGTCCAAAATCAATAATTACATTGTGAAAATATTGTAAACTCCTCCCTATTTATAGTATACTGTATCAGAAAAGAGGAAAATTTTTATTTTTCCTTCCGTTACACGTAATACGAATAATAAATTGACAGAGGATTGAAATCATGAAAATTGGATTTGATAACGAAAAGTATTTAAAGATGCAGTCCGAACATATCCGGGAACGCATCAATCAGTTTGACAACAAACTATATCTTGAGTTTGGCGGAAAGTTATTTGATGACTATCACGCAGCCCGTGTACTTCCGGGATTTGAGCCAGACAGCAAGCTCCGCCTGTTGAAACAGCTCAGTGATCAGGCAGAGATCATCATTGTCATCAGTGCAAAAGATATTGAAAAAAACAAAGTACGTGGTGACCTTGGCATCACATATGACTCTGACGTACTCCGCCTGATGGATTCTTATCGGGACAACGGTCTTTATGTCGGCAGCGTTGTGATCACACAATACTCTGGCCAGGAAAGTGCCTCTTTATTCCGCAACAGACTGGAGAACATGGGAATCCGTGTATACCAGCACTACTGTATCAATGGTTACCCGTCTAATATTCCACTGATTGTCAGTGATGAAGGCTACGGAAAAAATGATTATATTGAAACCACTCGTCCTCTTGTGATCATCACAGCACCGGGACCAGGCAGCGGAAAGATGGCCACCTGCCTGTCCCAGTTATATCATGAACACAAACGGGGAATTCATGCAGGATATGCAAAATTCGAGACATTCCCAATCTGGAACCTGCCTCTGAAGCACCCTGTAAACCTGGCATACGAAGCTGCCACGGCTGACCTCAATGATGTAAACATGATCGATCCGTTCCATCTGGAAGCCTACGGAAAAACAACAGTCAACTACAACCGTGACGTTGAGATTTTCCCGGTTCTAAATACAATATTCGAGAAAATTTATGGTAAGAGCCCTTACAAATCCCCAACAGATATGGGGGTTAATATGGCTGGAAATTGTATCTGTGACGATGCCGTCTGCTGTGAAGCATCCCGCCAGGAGATCGTGCGCCGTTACTATGATTCTCTCAACGCTCTTCTGAAAGGAAACAGTCCGGAAGAAGAGGCGCAGAAGATCGAACTACTGATGAATCAAGCCAATGTGACCATCGAAGACCGCCGCGTCGTAGCTGCTGCGTTAAAGCGTGCAGAAGAAACCCACACACCGGCCGCCGCCCTGGAACTGGATGACGGACGCATTATCACCGGAAAGACTTCCAACCTTCTTGGTGCCTCTGCCGCCCTTCTTCTGAATGTGATCAAAGAGCTGGCCGGATTAAAGCATGAGCAGCATATTATCTCACCAGAATCGATCGAGCCGATCCAGAAACTAAAAGTAGAATATTTGAAGAGCAAAAATCCTCGACTTCACACAGATGAAGTTCTGATTGCCCTCTCTGCAAGCGCTGCTTCTAATCCGGATGCCCGACTGGCACTGCAGCAGCTTTCTAAGTTGGACGGATGTCAGGCACATACTTCTGTCATGTTATCTGATGTAGACATCCGAACCTTCAAACGTCTTGGGGTTCAGCTGACATGCGAAGCTGTTTATGAAACCGGATATAATTATCACTAGAATATATGCTTCTGAAAGTCCTCTCCACACCGGAGAGGATTTTTTTCAGATAAGAGGAAATCTTTATTGTTTCGAAAAAAATACTTGTATTTTTTTCGAAAAAGAGAGTATACTCTTTTTTTAATATTTTTATTCATATCAAAAAAGGAGGATCACTATGGCAGTAAAATATGTATTTGTAACTGGTGGAGTTGTTTCAGGACTTGGGAAAGGAATTACCGCCGCATCTCTGGGCAGACTTTTAAAAGCCCGCAGATATACGGTAACCATGCAGAAATTTGACCCTTATATCAATATCGATCCAGGAACGATGAATCCAATACAGCATGGAGAAGTATTCGTAACAGATGACGGAGCTGAAACTGATCTGGATCTTGGACATTATGAACGTTTTATTGATGAAAGTCTGACAAAAAATTCTAATGTCACGACCGGAAAAATCTACTGGTCCGTTTTGCAGAAAGAACGAAGAGGTGATTTCGGCGGCGGAACTGTTCAGGTCATTCCTCACATCACCAATGAGATCAAAAGCAGATTTTACCGCAATCCTTCTGCAGAACATACAGAAATCGCGATCATTGAAGTCGGCGGAACCGTTGGAGACATTGAGAGTCAGCCTTTTCTCGAATCTATCCGTCAGTTCCAGCATGAAAAAGGACATGAAAATGTGATTTTGATCCATGTCACTTTAATTCCTTATTTAAAGGCTTCTCAGGAAATGAAGACAAAACCTACACAGGCCAGTGTCAAAGAACTGCAGGGAATGGGCATTCAGCCGGATATCATCGTATGCCGTTCTGAACATCCTCTGGATCAGGGGATCAAAGATAAAATTTCCTTGTTCTGTAATCTTCCGGCAAACCATGTTCTTCAAAATCTGGATGTAGACTATTTATATGAAGCACCTCTTGCCATGGAAAAGGAACGTCTCGCACAGGTTGTATGCGAATGTTTGCATCTGGACTGCCCAAATCCAGATTTAAGTGACTGGGAAACCATGGTTGACAATTTAAGGCATCCTGTATCCAGGGTTCGTATCGCACTGGTCGGAAAATACGTGCAGCTTCACGATGCTTATATCAGTGTTGTGGAAGCATTAAAGCATGGAGGAATCTACAGCCATACAACTGTGGAGATCAAATGGATAGACGCCGAGACAGTGACTCCTGAAACCGCCGATGAGATTTTTAAAGATGTGACCGGAATCCTGGTTCCCGGCGGATTTGGTCACCGCGGTGTGGAAGGCAAGATCGAAGCCATCCGCTACGCCCGCACACATAAAATCCCGTTCCTCGGTATCTGTCTCGGCATGCAGCTTGCAATCGTAGAATTTTCCCGCAATGTGATCGGCTATCACGATGCACACAGTCTGGAATTGAATCCTTCTACAACACATCCCGTGATCCACATCATGCAGGATCAAATTGGTATCGAAGATATCGGTGGAACACTTCGCCTGGGGGCTTATCCATGCATTCTGGACAAAACATCCAAAGCATATGAAGTCTATCAGAAAGAAGAAATTCAGGAGCGACACAGACATCGCTATGAAGTCAACAATGACTATCGCGACATTCTTACTAAAAGTGGCATGAACCTTTGCGGGCTCTCTCCTGACGGCAAGATTGTTGAAATGATCGAACTCAAGGAGCATCCATGGTTTATTGCCACACAGGCACATCCGGAATTGAAATCGCGGCCGAATAAACCACATCCGCTGTTCAAAGGATTTGTAGAGGCAGCAGCAGAATTGTCGAAGCAGCGTACGCTTTCTAAATAGCGCTTCCACTCCCGCAGTATGAAAAGGACGCGAAATTGTAATTCTGATTTCGCGTCTCTTTCATTTTTTATGCAAAAGCATGATTCTATTCCATTCAGACCATCCATCGCCAGTTAAACAAGAAAAACTGTCCAGATAAAGAAAGAAACAGATAAACCCACTGTTCTTTTCTTCCAAACCCTTCATTTCTGCGGCCATATTTCAACCGTACAATGTAGGAAAAACAAAGCCAGATTCCCCATCCGAGCATGGTTCCCAGCATATTCATAAGCAGATCTTCTACATCTGAAACACGTCTGTTAAAAAGCTGACAGAATTCGATTCCAAATGAAAACCCGAGTCCGGTCAGAGCAGTTCGAAACAGGCTTTGATAATTTTTCCAGATCAAAGGCAATAAAAATCCAAGCGGCATAAACATCACGATATTTAGAATCATACTGAGATGAATCCCATTATGAAAGGGAACTAAATTAATTTCTTTTTGAAACTCCATCCCCGCGTATTGACCAGCTTCCCAAATTGTTCCAATTCCGGTTGTCTCCAAAACCAGATACACATAAACCAAAAAAACACCAACCCAGACTATATGAACCATATTTGTTTTTTTATGAGCAAGTAGGATTTGAAGCAAGATATAAATCACGCATGGCAGCAAAATACAAAATAGCGGATACAGGGTAAAAATCATGTTTTTCATAAGGGAAATACTCCTTTCACTATCAATATGTTTTCCAACCGGAAACCTTATTGATAGTGTGACAGATAAATTTAAAGATCCGAAAAAAAGATTCTTAAGCTTTTCTAAACATTATCCCAGATTTCACCATTTTCACTGCTCCCCATGCAGCCAGCACTCCTACAACCGCTCCACCAATCACATCGGTCGGATAGTGCACTCCCACATACAACCTGGAAAGGGAGATCAAAACTGCCAGTATCACAAGCGGAATCCCCCACTTTCTCTCCAGAAATGAATACATAGCCAATGCTGCCCCAAAAGAAGCACAGGTATGCCCGGAAGGAAACGAAAAATCCGGCTGTGGCTCGATCAACAGCTTCAATCCCTCGACCACCTCATAGGGCCGGATTCTGGCAACGATATTTTTAAGCGCCACATTCGTGATCAAAGCCCCGATTGCCAGCGCCATCAACGCTGCGATCCCTGCTTTTCTCGTCTTTTTGGGAATCAAAAGCAGGATTCCAAAAAAAAACCAGAACCATCCTGCATCTCCCAGGTGCGTGATTGTTTTCCAGATTCCATCCATCCAATCTTGCCTGATATATTCCTGAATGAACAAAAGAGCCTGCCCATCCCACTGTAAAGCTGCTTCCATTTGCCTCTCCTTCTACCTTACATCCTGTTCCTCAAACAATGTGTCTACAATTTCTTCGTACACTTTGAGTTTCTCCGCTTTTTTGATCTTCTTTGCGTATTTCTCATACTGTGTGAACAGCGGAGCCATATAAAACCACAGCTCTTTCATCTTAAAAAGCACGGTTTTCTCCCCAAAGAGAACCTCCTGATATTCCTCATATAGCTCATCGTGAAAGGCACGGATCCTGTCTTTTTGAACCGGTGCGTCCTGTCTGATCTGCAGCACCAGTCCCGGATTTTTCAAAATTCCTCTGCCAATCATCACTGTCGTTATTTCCGGAAACCGATGTCGGATTTGTTCATACTCCTCTTTTGTACAAATATCACCATTATAGCAGAGTCTGTTCCTGCTGTGTTTCACCGCATACTCAAACACTTCCAAATTGGGCGTATGTTTGTAAAAATCCGTCTGGATTCTGGGGTGAATGATCAATTCTTCCATCGGATACTGATTATAAATTTCCAAAAGTTCGAAAAACTCTTCCGGACTTTCCTTTCCAATCCGTGTCTTAATAGAAATACGGCTCTGCGCCTTTTCAAAAATTTCTTCCAAAAACGCCCGCAATCTGTCCGGCTCTGCCAAAAAACCGGATCCCCGCCCCTTGCTCACCACGGTTTTAGACGGACATCCCAAATTCAGGTTGATCTCATCGTATCCATATTCTTTCAGCTTTTTTGCTGTCTTTATAAAATCCTCTGCCGAATTGGTCAAAATCTGGGGAATCGCGCGCATCCCCCGGTTATTTTCCGGTAAGATATCACTCTTTTCACGTGCACTTAATTTTCCTTTCTGATTCGGCTTGATAAACGGAATAAAATACTTGTCAATTCCACCAAAATAATGCTCGTACGCTTTTCGATATACATATCCACTGATTCCTTCCAGCGGTGCAAAATAAAAGTTTTCCACAGTCTTCTCCTGCCTCTTGTTTATTCGCTCCATTATAGCATATATTTCTGAATTTGGCACCTTACAATCTACAAAAGCGGACTCCGCAGAGCCCGCTCAAATCTGTCACATCAGTTTTGTGTCTTCGAGTTTTTCCATAAACAATTCATTCAGCCGTATGACTGGCTTTCGAAGCACCAGTCCCAAAAACAGAGAAGCTGCAAGGAACAGACACATGATTCCCAGTTCTTTCCAGTACGTGTACTGATAAAATCCTGCTACGCATTCTCTCATAGCCGTCATGCTGTGTGCAAATGGTAAAAACGGATAAATCTTTCTGAAAATCTCCGGCGCCACTTCAATCGGAAAGGTTCCACCTGATCCTGCCACCTGCATAACCAAAAGAACAACACATATTGCCTTCCCCACATCTCCGAAAGAAACCGTAAACGTATAAATCATATTTACATACACAATACTGCTCACCCAGCCTGCCAGAAGAAATAAAAATGGGTGTTCACACTGAATCCCGAGAAAATACAAATCTCCCAGGCAGATCAGTCCGCTTTGAAGCAGTCCCATCACAAGAAACAGAAGATATCTTCCCAAATATATTTGATGAGGACGCAGTGGAGCCAATGTTTTCTTCAGGTTTTCCGAAGCAGTCACTTTCATCATTGCTACCAGAATAATTCCCCCAACCCAGATAGAAAGTGTAGAATAGAATGGAGCCATTGCTGAACCATAATTTTCAACCGGATATAACGCTTTCTTCTGCATTCTCACAGGAGCCGATACAAAACTGCTGATCACATCCGGACTACTTCCAAGCACTGTTTTCAGCGCTTCCATATTTCCGTCCTGTGCCGCCTCCTCCAGTTTTTGCGCCGCCTGAGATACTTTGGCCGAAGTCTCTGACAACAGCGCAGAAGAAGTATCTAACGTTACTTTTAATTTTTCCAGACCGGATCCTGCATCCTGTGCCAGATTTTCCATATTGTCTACACCCTGATCCATACTCCTAAACAACGCCTGAACAGTACTGCTGGTATCTCCAAGTGTACCGAACAATGTATTGATCTGTGTTTTCACATTCTTCTCATAATCTGTGCGGATCCCTGCAATCTGCTGAGAACTCTGCTGTACCATCTGATCCAACTGAGCTTGATAATTCCCTGCATCCGCTGCTGTCTCTGTAATTTTTGCGGCAGCTTCCTGAAGTTTATCCCGCATTGCCTCCTGATGCGCAATGGATTCGTTCAGATTGCCCAGGATCGGCAAAAGCAGATCCGAAGCCTGTGGAAATGCATCTGCAAGCTGCTGTACACTGTCCCGAAATCCCGTATATCGGTCGATCACCACTTGAACTTCGGATGCTATACTTTTCAGTGCTCCCGCTGCTGCTCCGGCATCTATGGAAATCGAAGCAAACGCACTGTTGATCTGTCCGGATATTGCATCGTAACACTGGCTCCCCTGTGCCAGCACCTGATTGATCCCTTCTGTAGTACCTGACACAGCACCTCTTAAGGAATCAACAGAATCGCCTGTTTCATTTAACAAAGACAGGTTGCTTTCGGTATTTGCCCCTGTTTGTTTCAAAATATCTGCCGTTGCATTTAACAGCTGCTGCATGGAAACTGTCATATTAGAAAATGCTTTCACTGTACCAGATACAGAGTCCAGATCTGCACTGATCTTCCGAATATTCGACATCAAATTTTGCGCTGCTGCCTGCACTCCTTCGCTGTCTGTCACCTCTGAAATTGTTTCCAAAAGATCCAGACCAACTTGTGCTGCTGTCTTGACAAAAATCTCATCAATCTGCTGTTGTACTGCATTTGCACCTTTATCTGTCACTTTCGGCGCAATGGCATTTTCTTTTTCATTGAGGTAATACAAGATATCTGAGTGTGTCATATCCTCTGAAAACAAGCTCATCATATCACGGCTGAAACTCTCTGGTATGACGATCGCCGCATAATATTTTCCAGATTTTACACCTTCTACAGCTTCTTTTTTCCCTGTAAATATCCAATTCAACTGGTCATTTTCTCTAAGACTTGAAATCACAGTATCTCCGATATTCAATTTCAGCGGCAAGACTTCCCCTTCGTATCCTTCATCTGTATTGGCAACCGCTACCTGAATCCCATTCGTATTGGAATACGGATCCCAGCTTGCAGCAATATTAAACCACGCATAGAGAGAAGGAACAATGCATAAGCCAAGCGCTACGATCATTGCGATAGCATTTTTTTTGATATGAGAAATATCATATAAAAAAACTCCTATGATCTTTTTCATGCCTCTTCCTCCTGTTCTTTGCGTTTTTTCAATGTCTCCAGAAGTTCTTCCTGAGACATCCTGCTCATCTTTAATCTTCGCTTCAGACTTTCATGAATGTATTCCACACAGATCAGATACACTGCGATTACAATAATCGATGTGATCCACAATACCAAAAATACCATTTTGGAGCTGATGCTAAACATTAAGATCAAAAAAATCAGAGGAATGATCAAAATTGCTGCAAATCCTCTTCGGATTCGCTTTTTATAATTCCGTTCAAAGCGCTCTGCCTTCTGATACATCTCTTCCCGGAATGCATCCTTATCTGCCAACGCGCTGACCATTGCTGTCATACGCATCCTCTCCTTTGTCATACCCCCCTCTTCACAGATCATTAGCTCTGTCTCCCGAAGCTTGTCATCAAACATATGATTCAGATTCAGAAGCCATGGGCGTACAACCAATCCGATCAGAAGCGCAAACAAAACATAAACGGACAAATACAATAAATTTTCCACATAATGAAATTGATAGATTCCTGCAATTGCTTCCCGCATTGCGTTGATTCCATATGTAAACGGCAACAGTGGATGAAGTTTCTGGAAAAATACCGGCGTCATCTCAATCGGATACGTTCCCGCAGATCCCGGAATCTGAATGATCACAAGGATCACACTGAGAGCTTTTCCGATATGTTTAAATGTAATCGACAACGCATAAATAATATTCACATATACAAACGAAATAAACAGTCCTGCAAAAATAAATGCAGGAGCAGACTTACACTGCACTCGTAAAATCACCAAATCTCCGACGCAAATGATCAGAGACTGGATCAATCCCATCACAACATACAACAGCCATCTTCCAAAATAAGACTGTATCGCTGTAAACTTAGGTACCACTTCATCTTTATCTGCTTCCAGTTTAAAAATTGCGATCAAAACGATGCCGCCCACCCATATTGCAAGATTTGTATAAAACGGAGTCATTGCACTTCCATAATTTTTTACCGAATAAAAAGATTCTGTTTTTAACGTTACCGGTGCGGACATAAACTCAGAAATTGATTTTGAATCCATCCCTGTCAGATTCAAAAAGTCCTGATAAGACTGCGAATTTCGCAGTGCATTTAAATCTGCACTGACTGTATTCAACTGATCCTGGACCTTTTGAAGGGCCTTCCCCGTACTTTCAAGTGCTGTTTTAGAATCGTTCAAACTGGTATTTAACTGGTCAAGAACTCCTTTTGTCTGATCCACCAGCGGATCCACACCGCTTAATACGCCAGACAGTTTTCCAGAAAGCTGTCCGAAAGAATCCAGAGATGTATTCAATCCCGGAAGTACATTCTGTTCAAAATTGCCTTTGATTCCACGAAGCTGCTGCTGATTTTCTCGAACCAGACTTCCAATCTGCTGCGCTGTATTTGCTGCTGTCTGCGCCGCATTTCCAATTCCGGCGTTTCCCGCCTGCAAACTGTTTAGAAGTTCCTGATGCCGCTGATTTTCTGCCTGCAGCTGTGCAATCAGATCAGATGCCGGACTGCCCGGTATTTTGCCATCCAACTGAGCGAGAAGCGCAATGATTTTTTCGTTGAGCTGCATTACACGGTTGACAGACATCATCACACTGTCTACTTTGCCGCTTACAGACTGAATTTTCTCATTCAAACTCCCAAGATCTGCTCCCAGAGAACTGCTGATATCCGATAACATATTCTCTCCGTCTGCCAGTGTTCCTGATAAAGCAGACGAAAAATCAGAAACACTGCTTCTGCCCGCCTGAAGTGCACTACTTCCCGCATCCAGTGCCGCTGCCCCGGAAGCTGCCGCTGCTTTCACCTGATCCATTGCAGTCTGAACTTCCTGGATTCTGGCATCACTATCCTGAAAACCTGCCTGAAATTCAGCAAGTATCTGCTGATAACTTTCGATGTTATCCGATACCTTTTTAATATCCGATACTACATTTTCCTGCATCACATCCAGATTTCCTGCTGCACCTGCAATGGATGTTTTAAAAATCTCCGAAACTGCTTCTGATGCAGCGGATACAAATGCATCATTGACCTGGTTCTGCACCGCAGCTGCCCCGCTGTCTGTAATCTTTGGAGCAATCGCATTCTTTTTTTCATTTAAATAGTAAAGAAATTTCGGCTGCTCAATATTTCCTGTCAATACGCTGGTCAAAGACTCGCTGAAATTCTCCGGAATTACAATTGCTGCATAATACTTTCCTGATTTCACACCATCCACAGCCTGTTTTTCTCCGACAAATTTCCATCCGAGATTTTTATTTTCTTTCAATCGATCAATGACTTCATCTCCTGCATTAAGAGCACCTGTCAGCTCATTCTCCGTCCCCTGATCCAGATTGGCCACCGCAATTTTCAAAGATCCGGTGTTCCCATATGGATCCATGTTTGCAGCAATGTTAAACCACGCGTACAGCGACGGCAGCAAACATACTCCTGCCACAACAATCATGGCAACCGGATTGCGGATCAGTCTTTTCATATCCCTTTTTAAAATCTGAAATGCGCGCTTCATTTTCAGCCTCCTTAATAAACACTCTGTCCATAATAATTTATTGTATCATAAAAAGTGCTCTGTCGGCTATTGAAAAAAGCATGAATTTCACTCATTATTTTCCCCTCTTTTTAACAACATTCTGGCCAGTTTTTGTTTATTATTCTTTTCTCCCAAATGGAAAGTACTCTCCTCCATCCATTCGCTTCAGTAAAAAGCATGCAACAACTGCTGCGATCAGCTCCGCTGTCGGAAAACTGATCCAGATTCCGGCCACCCCCATAGCGCGAGACAGCATATACCCCAACGGAAGGATGATCACAAGCTGACGCAAAAGCGAAATGATCAAGGAATCCACGCCCCTTCCAAGTGCTTCAAATACTCCGGAAAAGATCACACCCACAGAGGATACCAAAAATCCGAGTGAAATCAGTCTCAGTGCCTGTGTTCCTGCCACAAGCAATTCTGCGTCTGCCTGAAACATTCCCAAAATGCTCTTTGGAATCGTCAAAGAGAGCACCGTTCCGATCAGCATCAGAACTGCCGCTGAAATCAGACTGTAGCGAATCGTATCACGAACTCTTTTCTTTAATCCTGCTCCATAATTATAACCGATAATCGGGCGCATTCCCTGAACAATCCCGTTTGCCGGCATATAAATAAATGTCTGCAGTTTAAAGTAAATCCCAAGCACAGCTACATATGTGCCCGAAAACGCGGAAAGAATCCCATTTAATCCCCCTACCAAGATCGAAGGCATAGTCATCATCAATGAAGATGGAATTCCAACCGAATAGATCTGTCGGATCAACTTCCAGTCAAAGTGCAGATATTTCGGATGGATCGTCACTCCCGGATTCTTCCGCAGATAAACAACTATATAAAGAAGAAATGCACTGATCTGTCCAATCACCGTGGCAATCGCCGCCCCCTTTACTCCCAGTGCAGGGAAGCCAAGCAATCCGAATATCAAGATCGGATCCAAAATAATATTGATGATCGCACCAACTCCCAATAAGATCATCGTTGTCTTCATTGCCCCGATCCCCTGATAAATCTTTTCCATAGCAATCTGCAACAGAGAACCAAATGAAAAGCAAAGAACAACATACGTATACTCACATGCCTGTGCCAGTATCTCCTCATTCTTTGTAAATAACCCAAGAAATGGTTTTGTGATCAGAAATCCAAGAATGATAAACAACACACAATGGATCGCCGTCAGCGCCATCCCCATCGTAGCTGCCTCATTGGCCCGTTTTTGATCCTTTTTCCCAAGACTGATCGACAATACCGATGCAATTCCAACTCCAATTCCAACTGCCACAGACAGTACGATATTTTGCAGCGGAAATGCAAGAGAAACGGCTGTCAGTGCTCCCGTTCCTAAATAAGAAACATAAATACTGTCAATGATATTGTATAAAGACTGTACCAGCATCGATAATACCATTGGAAGAGACATCCCCATCAACAACGGAAATATTTCCCTGGTTTCCATTTTATTTTTTTCCATAACATCCTCCCTTTCCCACAAGAAAAAGCCATGTGCTTCTGTTTATTCTGAAACAGAAAAACCACATGGCTTTGTACATGACCTATTTTTTTGCTTTGACAGCATAGCATATCTTTCCCCTCCTGTCAATTGCTTTTTCCGGGATTCAACTTGTCTCTCATTTTTAATTATGGTAGTATAAATCTGTATGGACATCTAAATTGTCCAACAGCATACTATAGAAAGAGGGGCGTTTATGTACACACTAAAAAAATTTATCCATTATTACGGTCCGTATAAAACCGTTTTCTTTCTGGATCTGCTCTGCGCTACGATCATCAGTCTGATTGATCTGGCATATCCGCAGATTCTTCGTACTTGTACCAATACTCTGTTTACCCAAGAAAGTTCTGTCATTTTGCGTACCCTGCTTCCAATTGCAGCAGGGCTTTTGATCATGTATCTGCTCCAGACTCTATGCAAATATTATGTCAGCTATCAGGGACATATGATGGGCGCTTACATGGAAAGAGATATGCGTCAGCAGCTTTTTGATCACTATGAAAAACTTTCTTTTTCCTATTATGATCAGAACAACTCCGGACAGATGATGAGCAAACTTGTCTCTGACCTGTTTGATATTGCAGAATTTGCACATCATGGACCAGAGAATCTGTTTATTTCCGTGATCAAGATCATCGGTTCTTTCATCTTTCTCTTCCTGATCAACTGGAAACTGGCAATTCCGCTTCTGTTTCTTGTTTTCTGCATGTTTGCATTTTCTATGAGTCAGAACCGCAGGATGCAGGCTACCTTTATGGAAAACAGAAAGAAGATTGGAGATGTCAACTCCCGTCTGCAGGACACACTGTCCGGAATCCGCGTCGTTCAGTCTTTTGCAAACGAGGATGTGGAAAAAGAAAAATTCAAAAAAAGCAACCACAATTTTCTCCTCTCCAAAAATGACAACTACAAATGCATGGGCGGATTTATGGGATATAACCTGTTTTTCCAGGGTATGATGTACCTCGTCACACTGGTATTCGGAGGCTATCTGATTGCAAAAGGAGAAATGCAGGCAACAGATCTTGCCATGTACGCACTGTATATCGGCATTTTCATCAGCCCGATCCAGATTCTGGTAGAACTTACCGAAATGATTCAGAAGGGCTTCTCTGGATTCAAACGTTTCCTTGCCGTAATGGAAACGGAACCGGAAATCCAGGATGCTCCGGATGCCAAGCCGCTTCAAGACGTTCGCGGACTTGTTTCCTTCGAAGACGTCTCCTTCCATTACAGCGATGACGATACTCTGGTATTATCCAATGTCTCCTTCCAGATTCCGGCCGGAAAGTCCATAGCGCTTGCGGGGCCGTCAGGAAGTGGAAAAACTACGATCTGCTCCCTTTTGCCGCGCTTTTATGATGTCAGCAGCGGGCGCATTACCATCGATGGAAAAGATATCCGGGAACTTACTCTGGAAAGTCTGCGAAACCAGATTGGAATCGTACAACAGGATGTCTATTTATTCTGCGGTACGATCAAAGAAAACATTGCCTATGGAAAACCAGATGCATCCATGGAGGAGATCATCGATGCTGCCAGAAAAGCAAACATTCACGATTTTATTGAAAGTCTTCCGGATGGTTATGATACCTTTGTCGGAGAACGTGGAACCCGTCTTTCCGGCGGTCAAAAGCAGCGCATCTCCATTGCCCGTGTCTTCTTAAAAAATCCACCGATCCTGATTCTGGACGAAGCCACCAGTGCACTGGATAACGAAAGTGAACGCTGGATTCAGCAAAGCCTGGAAATTCTCGCCAAAGACCGTACAACCATTACCATTGCTCACCGCCTGTCAACAATCCAGGGCGCAGACGAGATCCTGGTCATCGCCGACAGCGGAATTGCTGAACGTGGCACTCATGAAGAACTGATTGCAAAAAATGGAATTTATGCACACTATTTAAGAGCATAAAAAATGTACATCCTGCAAAATTTCTTGCAGGATGTACATTTTTTCCTTATTCAATCACCTGAATCCATCCTTCCGGCGCCTCAATGTGCCCCATCTGAATTCCTGTCAGTGTATCATATAATTTCTGGATCGTTGGTCCCATCTTTTCCATTCCACTCGGGAAACAGATCTCTGTTCCATGATCTACAATCTTTCCGACCGGCGAGATGACAGCTGCTGTTCCGCACAATCCGCACTCTGCAAAATCTTTTACTTCGTCCAGATATACATCTCTCTCTTCCACTTCCAGTCCAAGATAATGTTCTGCTACATACAACAGAGAACGTCTTGTGATCGATGGAAGAATCGTATCGGAATGTGGTGTCACCACTTTATTGTCTTTTGTCACAAAAATGAAATTCGCACCACCGGTTTCTTCTACCTTTGTTCTTGTTGCAGAATCCAGATACATATTCTCATCATATCCGTTTGCATGGGCTGTTACGATTGCATGAAGGCTCATTGCATAGTTAAGTCCTGCTTTGATATGTCCTGTTCCATGCGGTGCAGCACGGTCAAAATCAGATACACACAATGTCAGTGGTTTTACTCCGCCTTTGAAATATGGTCCGACCGGCGTCACAAACACGCGGAACTGATACTCATCTGCAGGCTTCACTCCAATGACCGGATTGCTTCCAAACATATATGGACGAATGTAAAGTGTCGCTCCGGAACCGTATGGCGGTACATACGCCGCATTCGCTTTTACCACTTCTTTGATGGCCTCCAGGAAACGCTCCTCTGGAAATGCGGGCATCTCCAGTCTTCTTGCAGAATCCGCCATTCGGGATGCATTCAGATCCGGGCGGAACACAACGATCTTTCCATCCTCCGTTGTATACGCCTTCATTCCTTCAAATACAGTCTGTGCATACTGCAGAACCCCTGCACATTCGTTGATCGTGATATTGGCATCTTCTGTCAGACAGCCATCATCCCATTTTCCGTCTTTATAATTGGAAACATAACGCTTTTCAGTCTGCACGTATCCAAATCCGAGATTCTCCCAGTCTATTTTTTTCTTCTCCATCAAAAACTCCTCCATTCCTCAACCGAACATATTTGCACGTCGTTTTCTGCAATTATAATACTCTCACTCGCAAAAATCAAGAGTGCGCTCTGTTTTTTTATCATTCGTTTTTGGAAAGTACAGATAAGAACTATCGTTCCATCATGCTGATGGATTCAATTCCAACACTTCCCCCTCGGACAACTTCAATACTTTTGAATTCCTCTTTCATCAGTTTCACGACTGCATCATTTTTAGTTGCCGTCTGCACAAACTCCAAAAGCAGACTATCTCTGCCACAATCGATCACTTTTCCTTTGAATGTCTCTGCGATCTGAAATAACTCTACCTTCTCATCCAGCGTACATTTTTTCACTTTGATGTAAAGAATTTCTTTCATCCGTACAAAAATATCCGTAAAATCAATCACCTTGATCACTTCTACCATCCGATTCAGCTGCTTCTTGATCTGCTCGAATGTTTCATCATCACTGACTGTTGCGATTGTCATTCGAGACACGGTCGGATCCTCTGTTGTTCCGACTGTCAGACTATCCAAATTGTAGGATTTTCCTGAAAACAGACCGGAAATCTTAGAGAGCACACCCACCTGATTTTCCACATACAGAGAAATCCATCTTTTTTTCATACCTTTATCTGCCATCTTCCGCCTTCCTCCTAACAATCCATAATCATATCTTCCAATGTTCCGCCCGGTTTGATCATCGGATATACCATTTCTTCCGGATCAATGATAAATTCGATCAACGTCGGTGTCTTTTTGTTTTTCTTTGCCTCTTCAAATGCTTCCTTGACCTCTTCTGGTTTCGTGACACGGATTCCCTTCGCTCCGTAACTTTCTGCCAGTTTTACAAAATCCGGTGTATACTCCGGAAACTCTGCTCCTTCCGTTCTTCTGGAAAGAGCGCCTGCGCGCAAATCCGTCATTCCATAACGTTTTCCGTAAAACAACTTCTGCCACTGACGTACCATACCCAGATAGGTATTGTTAAATACACATGCGATCACCGGAGTCTCTTCCAGAACCGCTGTTGCAAATTCCTGAATATTCATCTGCATACCGCCATCCCCGGAAACCGCAATGACCTGTTTCTCCGGATTGCCGATCTGGGCACCAATCGCTCCCGGAAATCCATATCCCATTGTTCCCAGTCCACCGGACATGACAAGCTGTTTCTTCTCTGTAATCTCTGCATACTGTGATACCAGCATCATATGCTGTCCCACATCCGTAACAATGATTGCATCATCGAACTGCCGGTTCATCTCTTCAATGATATCCAACGGGCTCAGCAGTGCATGACGTTTCATCTGAAGTGGATGCTCTTCTTTCCATCCCTGAATCTTGGACAACCATTTTTTCGTGTCACATTCTTCTACATATTCTGTCATCTTCGCCAGTGCTTCTTTCGCATCTGCTACAATCGGGATATCCACATGGATATTTCTTGAGATTGATGCGGTATCTATATCAATGTGCACAATCTGTGCATGTGGTGCAAATTCATGCAGTTTTCCGGTAATCCGGTCATTAAAGCGGGTACCGATTGAGAACAGAAGATCACAGCCACTAACCGCCATATTGGCTGCATAAGCACCATGCATTCCAAGATTTCCGATAAACAGCGGATGATTTGTTGCAATTGCACCACGCCCCATAATCGTTGTCACTACCGGAACCTGTGTCTTCTCCACTACCTCTGTAAACAACGCATTTGCTCCTGCAATGTTTACCCCGCCTCCGGCAAGAAACAGCGGGCGCTTTGCTTTGTGGAGCATCTTGATTGCTTTTTTCAGCTGTCCGATGTGCACATTTGTATTCGGCTTATATCCCCGGATATTGACTTCTTTTGGATACTGTGCGCTTCCAAGTTCTGCCATCACATCCTTCGGAAGATCGATCAGAACCGGACCCGGTCTTCCGGTCCTCGCAATATAAAATGCCTCTTTGATGATCCGTCCCAGATCTTCTCTCTTTGTAACAGTCACTCCATACTTTGTGATGCTTCTTGTGATTCCGACAATGTCTACTTCCTGAAATGCATCATTGCCGATCAGATGTCTTGCCACCTGCCCGGTAAAACAAACAAGAGGGACACTGTCGTAATTCGCGGTTGCAAGCCCTGTTACCAGATTGGTCGCCCCCGGTCCACTAGTCACCAGACATACCCCTACCTTTCCTGTAGTCCTTGCATAGGCATCCGCTTCATGTACCAGTGCCTGTTCATGTCTTGGCAGAACCACTTTGATCTCATTTTGCTTATACAGCTCATCACTGATATCGATCGTACATGCCCCCGGATAACCAAATAATACTTCCACACCCTCTTCTTTTAATGCTTTTACTAATAACTTGTTTCCTGAAATCTGTCTCACCTGCAACACCCTCCTTATGCAAAACGCCCCAAGCTGTCCAAAAGCTCAGGGCGAATAAAATTCCTCCTACACTGAATTTCAGGGGCTTTCGCTGCTGAAATTTATCCTCATTATACGGTGTATTTTTATCTTTGTCAATTCTCTATTCTTGATCTTTTTTAATGTGATTTTGAATCTATAACTGCTTTTTCTTATTTTTTAAAACGCCGATCACACTGTAGACTGCCAACATTGCCATATTAATCACAACAACGCTTGCCCCTGCCGGTGTTGCATACACATAAGAAAACGTCACTCCCAGAATCAGGCACACAACCGATACCATTGCTGAATTCAGGATTACACCTTTAAAATTCTTAAATACCCGCATAGAAGTCAGCGCCGGAAAAATAATCAGACTGGAAATCAAAAGTGCACCCATCATCCGCATTCCCAAAACGATCGTCACCGCTGTAAGTACCGCGATTAGAGTATTGTACAGATTTGCTCTGACTCCGGTTGCTTTGGCAAACGTTTCATCGAATGTAATCGCAAAAATCTTGTTGTAAAAAAACAGATATAACATCAGCACTGCTAAAGATAACAATATGCTAAGCTGTACATCTGCCCCACTCATTGCAAGAATACTTCCGAACATATAGTTATAAACATCGGTGTTCATTCCGGTAGTCATAGAAATTACCATGATTCCGATGGCAAGTGCTCCTGTGGAGATCAATGCGATTGCAGCATCCCCTTTGATCTTGCTGCTGCCACTAATCCGCAGAAGCAAAACAGCGGCCACTACAACAACAGGAATTGCAACCGCAAGCGGAGCTGCATTCAAAGCTGCTGCTACTGCCATCGCTCCAAATCCCACATGGGAAAGCCCGTCTCCGATCATAGAGTACCGTTTCAATACCAAGCTGACTCCAAGAAGTGCAGAACACAGTGCCACCAGAGAACCGACTAAAAATGCCCTCACCATAAACGGATAGGACAACATCTCCATCAACATCTCAGGCATGTCCTTCACCTCCCAAAAATTTTCTTCCCACAGAGCTCTTTCGATACGCCTCTGCTGTCCCGTAAAACAAAGGGCTCTCCTGCAGATGCAGAATATGACTCGCATACTGCATCGTACTTTCAATGTCGTGAGAAACCATGACCACCGCAATCCCGGATTCTTTGTTGATGGTTTTGATCAACTGATAGAACTCTGCTGTCACCAAAGGATCCAAACCGGTCACCGGTTCATCCAATAGCAGCAGCTTCTTTGTAGCACACAGAGCCCTGGCTAACAGTACCCGTTGTTTCTGACCTCCCGAAAGATCTCGGAAACACTGATGCTCCATTTCCCGGATTCCCAGAAGGTCCATATTCTCTCTGGCTGTCTTTTTGTCGGATGCACTGTAAAACGGTCTCCATCCCCGACTGTTAAGTCTTCCAGAGAGTACAACCTCATACACACTTGCAGGAAAATCTTTCTGAACCACTGTCTGCTGCGGAAGGTATCCGATCTCGTTTTGCTTCAGCCCGTCACCCAGACGAATCTGACCTTTAAACGGCGGCTTTAATCCGAGAAGGCTTTTTACCAGCGTACTTTTTCCGGAACCATTTTCTCCTACAATGCAGAGATAATCTCCCTGCTCAATCTGAAACGACAGATCTCGTACAACAGTCTGTCCCTCATATGCGATTGAAATTTCATCACACTGTATCAATGCCATCAGTTCAAAGCCTCCTTTAATGTCTGTACATTCTTTTTCATCATACTCAGATACGTCTCTCCCTGTGCAAATTCTTTTGCCGTCAGATTATGGCAGCTGTAAAAAGTCTTCACTTTTGCTCCTGTTGTCTCAGCAATCGCATTGGCAATATTTTCATTGCTCAACTCCATTTTTAAAATCACCGGAATATGCTCCTGCTCCACTTTCCGGATCAGAAATGCCATGGTCGCTGCACTTGGTTCTGTATCCGATGCACAACCCGGAAATGCCGCATAATATTTCAGATCATAGGCATCTGCAAAATACCGGAACGGAAAACGATCTCCAAAAAGCAAAACGTCCCGTTTTGCTGTACTGACCACTGTGCGAAACTCTTTATCCAGCGCTTCCAGACGATCCAGGTATGCCCTTTCATTTTTTTCATAAATCGGCTTCTGTGCCGGATCCAGTTCCGCCAAAACTTTCGTGATTTCTTTTACAATTTCCATTGCATTCTCCGGAGAAGTCCAGACATGTTCGTCCGGAGTCAGCGTCTTATGAGAGCCATGGTCTTCTTCCTCATGTTCATGCTCTTCTTCTCCGTGGTTATGCCCCCGCTCCTCCTTCATGCCTTCCACATGCTCCTCATTGACCGTATCCACACAGTCAATCAGACGCAACATGCGGAATTTCTCCGTATCGATCGACTCTAAAATCTCTTCCACCCATTCATCATTCTCACCACCTACATAAATAAAAAGGTCACAATTCTGAATCTTGAGAATGTCCCTGGGCGTCGGTTCATAGGAATGTGTCTCTTCTCCCGGTTTTAGGAGCATGGAAACCTCCACCTGTTCCCCTGCGATCTGACGCACAAAATCATACTGTGGAAAAATCGTTGTCACAACTTGGATTTTTTCCTCCTGCTCTTGGACACTGCTCTCACTTCGACATCCGGATAAACTGATCACCAAAAGAAAAACGGTCAGAAAAATGACTGCTTTTTTTCTTCTGCATGTCCTTTGAAATTTCATGATATGCCTACTTTCACTATCGACGCTCATATGTTGCAAATACATACTCCAGATCAAAGCATGTGTGCTCCTCACTCACTTCTGTCATTTCCCATTCTTCCATCTGATCCAGATTCGGGAAATACGTATCTGCCTGATATGCGTGATCAATCTTTGTCACATAAATCTTCTCACAGTAAGGAAGCATCATACGATAAATACTCTCTCCGCCGATCACAAAGATCTCTTCCTCATTGTATTGTTTCAGTTCTTCCAGTAACTCTTCCGGTGTATGCACGATTACCGCATCTTTGACTTGATAATTTTTATTTCCTGTCAATACAATATTTATCCGGTTCTTTAACGGAAGTCCATTCGGAAAACTTTCCAGTGTCTTTCTTCCCATGACAACTACTTTATTACTGGTCATCTGACGAAAAAACTTCATATCGGCCGGAATGCTGACTAACAGTTTGTTTTTATACCCGATCGCCCAGTTTTTGTCTGCTGCTACGATTGCATTCATTTTACGCTTCCTCCTTTTATACCGCAATTGGAATATTCTTGATCTGTGGATGTGTCTCATAGCCTTCCAGTCGTACATCATCCGGTGTAAATTCATAGAAATCTTTCACATCTGGATTGAGCCAGAACTTTGGTGCTCCGAAAGGCTCCCTTTTGATCAGTTCCTCGATCATCGGAATATGTCTGTCATAAATATGTGCATCTGCGATCACATGTACAAACTCTCCGACTTTCATATCACATACCTGCGCCAACATATGAAGCAGAACTGCATACTGGCAGACATTCCAGTTATTCGCTGCCAATACATCCTGTGAACGCTGATTCAAAATTCCATTTAGTGTCAGTTTGTCACTGTCTTTTTCTTTTGTTACATTGAACGTCATGCTGTATGCACACGGATACAGATTCATCTCGTGGAGATCCTGGTGTACATAAATATTTGTCATGATCCGACGGCTGTATGGATTATTCTTCAGATCATAGATCACACGATCCACTTGATCCATCATTCCTTCTTTATACTGATGCTTTACCTGCATCTGATATCCATACGCTTTTCCGATGGATCCCTCTTCATCTGCCCAACTGTCCCAGATATGACTGTTCAGCTCATGAATATTGTTGGACTTTTTCTGCCAGATCCACAACATCTCATCAACACAACTCTTGATCCCTGTCCGGCGCAGAGTCAGTGCCGGAAATTCTCTGGAAAGATCATAACGATTCACAACACCAAACTTTTTGATCGTATAAGCCGGCGTTCCATCCTCCCACACCGGACGCACCTTTTCTCCTTCCGTACTCGTCCCGTTATCAATAATGTCTCTGCACATCTCTATAAACACATTGTCTGCGTAACTCACTCTTCTCTTCTCCTTCTAATATTCTCTGATGATACTGCTGATTTCGAAAATACTCTCCATTTCCTGCAATTCTTCCAGTGCATCCTGAATATGATACTCTTTTACTTTCTCTGTACTGATAACCAGTTCTGCTGTCTCCTGCTGTACGTGCTTTTGTACAACTCTGCGGATACTTACCTTATGATTTCCAAATACACTTGCCACTTTTGCTAAAACACCCGGCTCATTTTTCACCTGCATACGGAGGAAAAACTTATTTTTCACTTCATCAAACCTCTTCACCGGAAGATTCTGGTAGCAAGTACAGCTAATTCTTCCATTGCATCCAAACTGCAGATTTCTTGCAACATCAATCACATCTCCGACCACTGCACTTGCTGTCGGCATCTCTCCTGCGCCTCTTCCATAAAACATGGCATCGTCCACTGCATCTCCATGCACAAATACTGCATTAAAAGAATCCCGTACGGAAGCCAACGGATGGTCTTTTCCGAGCAATACCGGATATACACCAACTTCAATCCCACTTTCTGTATGATGAGCAACTGCGAGCAATTTCACAACGCAGTCAAATTCCTTCGCATATGCAATGTCTTCTGCTGTGATTTTTGTAATACCTTCTGTATATACATCTTTAAACTGTACTCTGGAATGAAATGCAATGGAGGAAAGGATTGCTGCTTTTCGCCCTGCATCCAGTCCTTCTACATCCGCTGTCGGATCTGCCTCCGCATATCCCAGTTCGGTTGCTTTTGCAAGCGCAGCCTTAAAATCCATATTTTCTTCAAACATCTTAGTCAAAATATAGTTCGTTGTCCCATTCACGATTCCCATAACCTCGGAAATTTCATTTCCCGCCAGACACTGCTTCAGCGGGCGAATAATCGGAATTGCCCCTGCAACCGATGCTTCAAACAGCAGATCACATCCATGTGCTGCTGCCAGATCCAGAAGCTCTCCTCCATATTCTGCCATCAGATCTTTGTTGGCTGTCACCACATGCTTTCCGGCTTGCAGCGCCTCTTCGATCATTGTTTTTGCCGGTTCAATACCACCCATCACTTCGATCACGATCTGGATCCCGGAATCTGTTACAATCTCTTTCCAGTCTGTTGTCAAGAGATTCGCATCCACACCTTCTCTTTTTTTATTCCGGTTGTGTACCAGGATCTTCTCTACCTCCAGTCCGGTCCCGACTATGTGTACCATGCTTTCTGCCCGTTTCTGAAGCAACTTGTACACACCACTTCCAACAGTTCCCAATCCCAGCAATGCCACTTTGATCTTTTTATTCTCCATACTTTCACCTCTGATTTTGAATCCAATCTTTTTTCTTTGTTCATGCTACAGATTCCTGTTTCTATAGAGTAACAAAATCTTTTCAAAAAGTAAAGCGGACATTCTTCTGTCCGCTTTACATCCGTCACTCCTCTTATTGAAATGCAATGCCATATAATTCGCATGCCTGTGTAAATAACTTTTCTGTATTTTCTGTTGCCTGAGAGGTATTCAGAGATACACTGCTTACCAGAATTTCCCGATCTTCCATCAGCTCAACCTGCATGATCTTAGTACACGGATAAGCCGCCCCATCTGCTCCGATCTGATTACAAAGCAGCTGCTGCATCACGAATCCGTCCTCTGCTATCATCTCTCCTACCGTAATATCCGTATAGATTCCTGCCTGACCTTCCAGTGTCTTTCGGACATTTTCCAATTCTGCCGAAATTCTCTGTTCAATCGTTTCATTCGCAACCAGAAGCGTAAATTCTGCTTTCAGCTCAATTCCATCCTTTACGGAAGTGGCTGTGGACTCCGTAACTGCATTTTCCCCATCTCGAAACAGTGTCACGTCCGCAGCCCATTGATATCCATCCAGGGATACTGTTTCAAAATCTTCATATCCTTCAATCGGGGTGCCTTCATATTCTCTTTGGGCTTCCTCCTCTTCTTTCACCTCTGGTTCTTCTTCCTGGGTTTCCGGGACTTCTTGCGGAATCACCGTATCCTGTGTCTGCTGTACTGTCGAATCTGAAACTGTGAACAACCCCAATGTGACAACCGCTATCACTTCAAGTATCAAAAGAAGAATTCCAATCCCGCCGGCTACCGCACTGGCAATGATCGCGCCTGTACTTTTCTCCGAATCCGGACCTTCATATTCCGCTTTTCCAAATGCAAGGATCGGAAGGAACACGATACTCAAAAAAATCAATCCACAGGCAAATCCACTTTTCTTGCCAAATGCCTTTGCTAATTTAATCGATGTAAAAATTCCAAATATCAGATTTCCAAGAGGCAGGAATGTAAAAATAAACAGCCATCCTCTCCCCCATGTTATCTTTGTCATGATATATATATTATAGAATGGTATCAGCGATGCCCATCCATGCTCTCCTGCTTTGCAAAACACTTTCCACGTTACCGCAACCCAAAAAATCAAAAGTGCCAATGCTGCGATCAGCACCAGAATCCCTGCCATTGCCATATCTTTTCCTCCTGTTCCTCTTCCTTTTCTCAGTTGTTTCAAATTCCCTTGTTTTCAAAACCAATCTGTATTTATATTTTATCACATCAAAGTATGAAAGTCGATATTTTAATTCTCCTTTTGCCTACTAATAATGTGTCATTTGAGGATATAATTATAACATTTGAAATTTTTTAATTTTTTTCAAAAAAGTTGTTGACAGACAAAACATCCTGTAGTATAGTATATATTGTTCCGAGGGAACACAAAACAAACGCGATAGTGGCTCAGCTGGTAGAGTACGACCTTGCCAAGGTCGGGGTCGCGGGTTCGAACCCCGTCTATCGCTCTTATGAGACTGTAGATCGAAAGATTTACAGTCTTTTTTCTTTTCCATTCTTCTCTTTCTCCTGCGGTTTCCGGTGCGATCCACTGAATTGCCCTTTTCTCTTTCAAGTCAGGATTCCTCACATATATCCGTAAGTTGTTGACTGTAATAAATCAAATGCAATGCAAAAAGAGCCCTTACTACTCGTGTAGTTGAGAGCTCTCTATGATTCAAATTCTATATGCACTGGCTATAGTATAGCACCATTTCCCCAAAATGCACACTTTAACTTGTTTATGTTATTCTTCTGTTGTTACATCCAACTTCAGGCCAAGTTCCTCCAGCTGTTTACAGTCAGCCATACTTGGAGCCTGTGTCATCAGACAGGAGGCATCTTTGATCTTCGGGAATGCCATCACATCACGGATACTGTCCTCTTTTGCCATCAGCATCACCATTCGATCCAGGCCATACGCAAGTCCTGCGTGAGGCGGCACTCCGTATTTGAATGCATCCAGAAGGAATCCAAACTGCTCGTATGCCTGCTCTTTGGTAAAACCAAGTACCTCAAACATCTTCTCCTGCACGTCATTCTGGAAGATTCTGACGCTTCCTCCACCGATCTCATTTCCATTCAAAACGATATCGTATGCTTTTGCACGGACTCTGCCCGGCTCGGAATCAATATACTGCAGGTCTTCTTCCATTGGCATGGTAAATGGATGGTGCATTGCCAGATAACGGTTCTGCTCATCACTCCACTCAAGCAGCGGGAATTCTGTAACCCACAGGAAATTGTACTGGTTTTTGTCCAGAAGTTCCATCTGCTTTGCCAGTTCCAGACGAAGATTTCCCAGAACATCCCAGACTACTTTGTTCTTATCTGCTGCAAAGAGCAGTAAATCTCCCGCTTCTCCGTTCATTGCTGCGATCAGATTGTTCATCTCTTCTTCTGTCATAAATTTGGAGAAAGAAGATTTCACGGTACCATCTTCCTGAATTGCAATATAAGCAAGTCCCTTGGCACCAAAATCTTTTGCAAATGCCACCAGCTTGTCAATTTTCTTACGCGGCATTGCTCCCTGTCCTTTTGCGTTGATACCGCGAACTGTTCCACCGTTCTCAACAGCCCCTTTGAACACAACAAATTCACTGTCTTTCACAGTCTCTGTCACATTTACCAGTTCCATACCGAAACGGGTATCCGGTTTGTCAGAACCGTAGCGGTCCATCGCCTCCTGCCATGTCATTCTCTGGATCGGAAGCTGTACATCCACGCCCAGAACTTCCTTAAAAAGTTTTGCAAGGAAACGCTCGTTGACTTCGATCACGTCATCTACATCCACAAAAGAAAGCTCCATATCGATCTGGGTAAACTCAGGCTGCCTGTCTGCACGAAGGTCCTCGTCACGGAAACATTTTGCGATCTGAATATAACGGTCGCATCCAGAGCACATCAAAAGCTGTTTGTAAAGCTGTGGTGACTGTGGAAGTCCGTAAAAGCTTCCCGGATGTACACGGCTTGGCACCAGATAATCTCTTGCCCCTTCCGGCGTCGTCTTTCCAAGAATCGGAGTCTCAATCTCAAGAAAACCTTCTTCAGCAAAAAACTGACGTGCCAGTGTTGTCACCTGACTTCTCATTTTTAAATTTCTCTGAAGATCCGGTCTTCTCAAATCCAGATAACGATATTTCAAACGAAGCTCTTCCTTTGTCTTACTGTTTTCCTCTACCTGGAACGGAGGCACCTCAGACTCTGAAAGGATGCGAAGTTCTTCTGCACGCACTTCAATCTCTCCCGTTGCCAGGTTTTCATTGACTGCACCGCTTCTCTTCTCCACATTTCCTACCACTGCAACCACAAACTCACTTCGTAATTTTGCAGCCTTTTCCATCAGTTCTGCCTGCTCTTCTCCTTCAAACACGATCTGAAGGATTCCTGAGCGGTCACGCAGATCCATAAATACAATTCCGCCTTTATTTCTGTTTTTCTGCACCCAGCCCATAACGGTTACTTTCTCTCCAATATTGGCGCTGGACAACTCTCCGCATCGGTGTGTTCTTTTGAGTCCCTGCATAGATTCTGCCATTTTTGTTTCTCCCTTCTTTTCTACAACTGCTCTACATTGTCAGCATAGCAGTCTACAATCTCTGTATATCCCTGCTCCATCAACTGTTCTTTCTGGAACTTTTTGTTTTTCTTCATATTGACGATCATCACCTGTTTTCCAAGTGCGCGCTCTGCTTTCGCTGCATTCAAGATTTTAAGCAGACTTTCCTGCGGCAGCTTTTTATCGATCAGGAATGCTTTCTTCTGTGCAGCTGTCGGCACCTGATATCCTCTTTCCAAAAGCAACATAACGATTCGTTCAAATCCAATGGAAAATCCGACTGCAGGAGTGTTCTGTCCGGTAAATTTTCCGATCATCTCGTCGTAACGTCCGCCGCCGCCTACGGAGCCCCCAAACTCATCCATGGAAATTTCAAAGATCGTCCCTGTATAGTAAGACATTCCACGAACCAGTGTAGGATCAAATTTCATTCGGAAATCCGCTTCCTTCGTACTTTCCACACTTGTAATGATCATCTCGAGCGAAGCCGCCGCGTCATCCGCAAGAAAGCCTTCCAGTTTCTCTTTGCAGTAGCGTACACCTTCCACGTCATTCGTAATCTCTTTGAATAACTGTAAATATGTTTCCACAGACTCTTTTGCATATCCGTTTTCCTCTAATTCCGCTGCCACACCATCCAGACCGATCTTGTCCATTTTGTCCAGAGTGATAAAGACATTTTCATAATCTTTTTCTTCAAACCCGCTGTATGCTGCCATTGCTTTTAAAATTCTTCTGTCATTGATGCGGATCGTAAAATTCTTAAAGTCCAGCTTTCCAAGCAATGTACTGGTTGCCAGAATCAGCTCAATCTCTGCCAGATTCCCCGGCTCTCCAAGAATATCGATATCACACTGCATAAACTGACGAAAACGTCCTCGCTGTGGTCTGTCTGCTCTCCAGACATTTCCCATCTGCAGTGCTTTAAACGGAGACGGCAATTCATTTGCATGATTGGAATAATATCTGGACAGAGGTACTGTCAGATCATAACGCAATCCTCCATCCACGACATCCTTTTCCTCTTTTGCCTCTTCAATTTTCAGTTTTTCTCCTCTTTTGAGAATCTTAAAAATCAGCTTTTCATTGTCTCCTCCCTGTTTGCTGCAGAGGTTCTCAATGTGCTCCACACATGGAGTCTCAATAGATGAGAATCCAAATGCACGGTATGTCTCTTTGATCTGTCCGATCACATAATCGCGGATTTCCATCTCCGCCGGCATCATATCTTTCATTCCGGTTACCGGTTTCTTTTTCAGCG
>ERZ1106969.623-NODE-623-length-34511-cov-4.320670_pt1 | contig 34511 bp, 28 predicted proteins | sample MGYA00403685_ERZ1106969 | MGnify/ENA primary metagenome ERZ1106969 (study PRJEB35170, sample SAMEA104062416) | human gut metagenome | biome: human gut; feature: human-associated habitat; material: faeces | place: Denmark | collected 2012-05-18 ... | reverse complement strand
ACGCACGCCGGCTGGCCGGTCGCAGCGCCCATCCAGAGCATGCCCTTCTATGGTCGTCAGCCGCGGGTGGAGGATGTGCCAAAAATTAGCGCGCCGCTCCTGCTTCATTATGCCGAGCTGGACAAAAATATTAACGAGGGCTGGCCTGCCTATGAGGCCGCGCTGAAATCAAATAATAAGGTTTATGAAGCGTATATCTACCCTGGCGTAAACCATGGATTTCACAACGATTCTACCCCACGCTATGACCAGCCCGCAGCCGAGCTGGCCTGGTCGAGAACGTTAAGCTGGTTTAAAAAATATCTGGAATGATAAGCCCTGCTTAAATAAATCATCACAAAGGGTTATCTTTTCCCCTGTCCCTGCCGATAACGAGGGTAGTACTCGCCTCTGGGCGAATTCACCCTCACGGCAAGGAATACTCAATGAAGATGCTTCGTAATTTCACCATCCGTTTCGTCATGCTGACGGTACTGGGGATCTTTTGTGTCATGTGGGCAGGCGTGGGGCTTTATAGCACCTGGTCTCTGTCTCGTGTTTCTGATGGTAATGACGTTGACCGCCAGCTGGTCAGGCAAATGACGGTGCTGAGCCAGGGCAACGATCAGTATTTCCGTTTCGTCACCCGCCTGAGCCGGGCGATGGAAGCTAAAGCAGCGGGCGGCACGCCGGACCTGGCTCCTGCTCAGCAGGCGCTGGATAACATGAGTAAAAAGCTGGCAGAGATGAAGGCTATCTCCCCGGGCCCGATGGATGAAAAGGTCTCTGCGCAGGTGATTTCCACCTGGCAGGCGCTGCTCGATCGGGGCGTTACGCCTCAGATGGTGCAGGCAAAGCAGGCGACGCTCGAAGGCTATCGTCAGCATGCCAACAACGTTACGCCGCCGCTAAGCCGCGCGTTTGGCGCCGCGGTTGAGAACTTTAACAATTCTGCGGTGAAGGCGCTCGACAGTACGCGCGTTGTGGTCGACAGCCTGACCAGCATGACCCGGACGGTGATTATCACCGCCACGATCGTGGGTCTGCTGATCCTGCTGTTCACCGACCGCTACCTGGTGGCGCTGCTGGTAAAACCGCTGGAGCGTATCCGTCAGCAGTTCCGCCAGATTGCGCAGGGCGATCTCAGCCAGCCGATTGAGCCCATTGGCCGCAACTGCGTGGGGCAACTGGTTCCGCTGCTGAGCGCCATGCAGGACAGCCTGCGGGAGGCGGTCAGCACGATTCGTTCCGGCAGCGAGAATATCTGGCGCGGGGCAACGGAGATCTCCAGCGGGAATAACGATCTCTCTTCGCGTACCGAAGAGCAGGCCGCTGCGCTGGAAGAGACCGCGGCCAGCATGGAGCAGCTTACCGCAACGGTGAAGCTGAACGCCGAAAGCGCGCGCCAGGCCAGCCAGCTTGCGGATGTCGCCTCCAGTACGGCCAGCCGCGGCGGGTCGCTGGTAGACGATGTGGTCACGACCATGAGCGGCATTTCGGACAGCTCGAAGAAAATTGCTGAAATCACTACCGTTATCAACAGCATCGCCTTCCAGACCAATATTCTGGCGCTGAACGCCGCGGTGGAAGCGGCTCGGGCCGGGGAGCAGGGGCGCGGTTTTGCGGTCGTGGCGGGTGAGGTGCGTAATCTGGCCAGCCGCAGCGCGAATGCGGCAAAAGAGATCGAAGGGCTGATTGCGGATTCCGTTGCCCGCGTGGAGCAGGGGGCGCAGCTGGTGAACGATACCGGCACGACGATGGAAGCTATCCTGCGCGACGTGACGGAGGTGACCGTCATTATGAAGCAGATCGCCACCGCGTCAGAGGAGCAGAGCAAAGGTATTTCTCAGGTCGGCGTAGCCATCACGCAGATGGACGGCGTGACCCAGCAGAATGCCTCGCTGGTGGAGCAGGTTTCCGCCGCTGCGGCCGCACTGGAACGGCAGACCGAAGAACTCCAGCGCTCAGTGCAGAAGTTCCGTCTCTCCGCGTAACATCATCGCGTCAGGCCGTCTCTGGCGGCCTGACATTTATCGCTCTGAATAATCTGTGTCACCTGCGACAGCTGACCGATTTTCACTTCGCTTGCCCGCATAAATTTACTTTTGTCGATCAGCAGCAGCGACTGGCTGGCCCGGTTTAACAGCAGCGCCTTAAAGCCCGCGTTGTGCTCGGACGGATCCCAAAGGACGCCATGCTCATCAACCCCTTCACACGAGAAGATAAACAGATCGATCTCCAGCCCTTTAAGCTGCGTCACCAGCGCCGGATTAACATAGCAGCGATACTTACGCTCAAGCGTTCCGCCGGAGCAGATAAGCGTGATCCGCTCGCGCTTTGCCATCTCGTGGCAGACAGGCAGGCTATTGGTAAACACGGTGAGTTCGATATCCGGAAGCTGGCGCGCCAGATGAAAGCAGGTCGAGCTGGCGTCGAGGGCGATGGTCATCCCTTCGCTGATCCAGCCCAGCGCGTGTCGGGCAATATCGGCTTTGTCGGCATAATGGCTTTTCAGGCGTGCGCCAAAGGGTTCACCGCTGTCGCGGCTGTCCGGGTGAATCAGACGCGCACGCCCGTGCTGGCGCAGAAGTTTCCCCTGCTGCTGTAACGACTTCAGATCCCGGCGGATCGTCTCTTTGCTGACGGAGAGCTTTTCAGCCAGGGCATCGGTGGTCAGCCAGTCACTTTTACTCAGCAGGGTGATGATGCTCTGCTGTCGGGTCGCTTTTAGCGTCTGGTCTGACATTCGAGGATCCTTGCTCACGCGTGCTGACTCATTTTTCTCATCGCAGAAGAGGGGCGGCGAACCGCCCGGTCATGGGTCAATCCTGACGTTTATCTTCCGTCTGGGTATCGAAGTCGCTCGCTGAATGGCGCTCATGCAGCTGCTCGTTCAGCTCGCCGTTGGTGCGGTTAACAATGCGCCCGCGTTTAACGGCCGGGCGATTCGCCACATCTTTTGCCCAGCGCTGCACGTTGGTGTACTTCCCGGCGTCGAGGAATTCGGCGGCGTTGTAGACGCTGCCCAGCGCCACGCAGCCAAACCACGGCCAGATCGCCATATCGGCGATGGTATATTCCTCACCCGCTACATAACGATCGCGCCCCAGCTGCTTGTCCAGCACGTCGAACAGGCGTTTAGCTTCCATGGTGAAGCGATCGATAGCGTACTCAATCTTCACCGGCGCGTAGTTATAGAAGTGGCCAAAACCGCCGCCGAGGAACGGGGCCGCGCCCTGTAACCAGAACAGCCAGTTCAGGGTTTCCGTACGTCCAGCCGGATCTTTTGGCAGGAAGTGACCAAATTTCTCGGCCAGATAGAGCAGGATATTGCCGGATTCAAAGACGCGCGTCGGCGGGGTGGTGGAGTGGTCACGCAGTGCCGGGATCTTCGAGTTCGGGTTCACGTCGACAAAACCGCTGGAGAACTGATCGCCCTCACCGATGCGGATTAACCATGCGTCGTATTCCGCGCCCGTCACGCCCAGCGCCAGCAGCTCTTCCAGCATGATGGTAACTTTCTGTCCATTCGGCGTACCCAGAGAGTACAGCTGGAGCGGGTGCTCGCCCACAGGCAGCTCTTTCTCGTGCGTAGCGCCCGAGACGGGACGGTTGATATTGGCGAACGCGCCGCCGTTATTCTGTTTCCATTCCCACACTTTCGGTGGCTGATAGGTGTTATTTGACATGTTGGCCTGCCTTTTTGGTGTTGTGTTGAGGCAGTGTAGCAGGAGATAGGGGAACCGTTTAACGATGCGAGCGTAATGGGCAGGGCGGGTGTATGATAACGCCACCTCTGTCAGTTAATTACAACGTGCAGACGACGACAACCCCACAAAAAAATTGCCGCCTGCCTGTTTTAGGTTGGACACATGCGTAAAGGAACGTTAAGCAGTGACGCACCCTTCGGGACGTTATTAGGTTATGCGCCGGGTGGCGTGGCGATTTACTCTTCAAATTACGGCAGTCTCGATCCGCGGCACTACCCGGAAGACGCGGAATTCCGCAGCTATATCGGCAACGAATACATGGGCCATAAATGGCAGTGCGTTGAGTTTGCGCGCCGTTTCCTGTTTCTCAACCACGGGTTTGTCTTTACCGACGTCGGGATGGCGTGGGAGATCTTCTCCCTGCGTTTTTTACGCCAGGTGGTGAATGACAACATCCTGCCGCTACAGGCCTTTGCTAATGGCTCAAAACGCGCGCCGCAGGCCGGTGCGCTGCTCATCTGGCAAAAGGGCGGTGAGTTTCAAGAGACCGGCCACGTCGCCGTCATCACCCAGTTGCTGGACGACAAAGTGCGCATTGCCGAGCAGAACGTTATTCACTCCCCGCTGCCGATGGGGCAGCAGTGGACGCGCGAGCTGCGTCTGAGCGTTGAGAACGGTTGCTATACGCTTCATGATACGTTCAGCGATACCGAGATCCTCGGCTGGATGATCCAGACGGAGGAGACGGAACACAGTATTCCTCAGCCGGAGATCGACGGTGAGCTGCTGAAAATCAGCGGCGCGCGGTTGAAGAACAACCGTCAGTTCGACGGAAAATGGCTCAATGAAAACGACGCCCTGCAACAGGCGTACGTTCGCGCGAACGGCCACGTTATTAACAACGATCCCTGCCAGTACTTCACCATTACCGAAAGTGCCGAGCAGGAGCTGATCAAAGCCACCAACGAACTGCACCTGATGTACCTTCATGCCACCGACAAGGTGCTGAAAGACGACAGCTTACTCGCGCTTTTCGACATCCCGAAAATTCTCTGGCCGCGTCTGCGCCTCTCGTGGCAGTGGCGTCGTCACCATATGATCACCGGTCGTATGGATTTCTGCATGGATGAGCGCGGCATTAAGGTTTACGAGTACAACGCGGATTCCGCCTCCTGCCATACCGAGGGCGGGCTGATTCTTGAAGAGTGGGTGAAAAACGGCTATCGCGGCACCGGCCACAATCCGGCGGAAGGCTTGCTGGAGGAGCTGACCGGCGCCTGGAAGCACAGCCACGCGCGGCCGTTCGTCCATATCATGCAGGACAACGATATCGAAGAGGATTACCACGCGCTCTTTATTCAGCGCTCGCTGATCCAGGCCGGGTTTGAAACCAAAATCCTGCATGGACTGGGCGCGCTGAGCTGGGATGCTGCCGGGCAACTGATTGATGATGAAGGCCGTCACGTCAACTGCGTATGGAAAACCTGGGCGTGGGAAACGGCGATCGAGCAGATCCGCGAGGTGAGCGAAACCGAGTACGCCGCCGTGCCCATCCGTACCGGTCACCCGCAAGGTGAAGTGCGCCTGATTGACGTCCTGCTGCGCCCGGAAGTGCTGGTCTTTGAACCGCTGTGGACGGTGATCCCAGGTAACAAGGCGATCCTGCCGGTGCTGTGGCAGCTGTTCCCGAACCACCGTTACCTGCTGGATACCGATTTTGAGGTGAATGCGCTGCTGAAACGGACAGGCTATGCCGTTAAACCGATAGCCGGACGCTGCGGGAGCAATATCGATCTGATCGGCGCCCAGGATCAACTGCTGGACCAGTCCAGCGGCAAGTTTGTTGACCGCAAAAATATCTACCAGCAGCTATGGTGCCTGCCAAAGGTTGACGGCAGATACATACAGGTCTGCACCTTTACCGTGGGCGGAAACTATGGCGGAACCTGTCTGCGTGGGGATGACTCGCTGGTGGTGAAGAAAGAGAGCGATATTGAACCGCTGATTGTGGTGAAGGATAAATAACGTCTCCCTGTTATAAAAAAGCCCCCGCAGGGTATGCTGCGGGGGCTTTTTATTACTCTTCTTCCTCGACCTGCTGCTCGCTGATCTTCAGATCAATGATGCGGCCGATCTGGTCATGATAGACCGTCAGCAGGTTGTACTGGCTCATCTCGGACATAATTTGCGGCGTGACGTTAAAACTTTGGGCAAGCTCGTCATGGCGCAACATTTGCGGATGACGCCGCCTCACATGCGCGCGGCGGCGATTGTACTGATACCACAGGATCAGCAGCCAGCCGTTGAACGCGGCAATCAGCAGATAGACCAGTACTGTATTAAAAGAGGCGATAATCACGCTCCAGCGGTGATCGCTCGCCTCGGTTAACTGCATCCACAGCCTGGCATACAGGAAAAACAGGAATCCTCCCCAGGCTATCAGCGTTAATGCGGCATCGAAAAGACGCGGTGCCAGCCGATGTTCAGTCAAAATTAACGTATTCTCGTTCATTGAATGCTCCCTTTTCCCCGGTCCGGACTGATCCAGCGCGCGCGGGCGCGTTTACGTTTAAGCATGACTTTCGGAAATGCCACGAGGGTGGTAAACAGGCCAATCATCCAGTACACCATCGGGAACCAAATCACCCAGAACAGCGAGCCTGCCACTTTCCGCTCGTAGCGCCGCTCGATATACAAACTGACGAGGAATTGCAGCAGGCACATCACCCCCAGCAGCAGCCCGGTAAACGCCGGGGGAAACAGACTCGCAACGGCCAGGTTCGCGGGAAGAGGGATAATATGGCTAAGAATGAACAACACCACGGTCGCTCCATAGGCAAACGCCCACAGCGTTGATAGCGCGTATTCGAGAAACAGGGGCCACATCCGATGATGCTCCCAGCGGGCCATTTTGCGCAGGTTAACCAGAAACACCTCTGCACCGCCCTGAGCCCAGCGCAGACGCTGTTTCCACAGCCCCTTGAGCGTCTCCGGCATCAGGATCCAGCACAGCGCCCGCGGCTCGAAAAAGATATCCCAGTGGCGCAGCTGAAGCTTCCAGCTTATGTCAATGTCCTCTGTGATCATATCCGGGCTCCAGTACCCGACATCCGCCAGCGCCTGTCGGCGAAAGGCGGCGATGACGCCGGAGACCGTAAAGACCCGGCCATAGATCCGCTGCGTTCGCTTGATAAGACCAATAATGGAAGAAAACTCGCCCACCTGAATACGACCAATCAGCGTTGAGCGCGTGCGAATACGCGGATTTCCGGTGACGGCCCCAACGTGGGGATACTGAATCAGCGGTGCCACCAGATACGCGGCCGTATCGCGATCGAGCAGGGCGTCGCCGTCAATGCAGACCAGCAGATCGCCCCGGGCCGCCGCCGCACCAGCCTTGAGCGCCACGGCTTTCCCCTGATTCTCCGCGAGATTAATCACCCGCAGGCGCGGCTGCTCCTGCGCCAGTTGATGCAGCACCTGCGCGGTATTGTCCGAAGAGCCGTCGTTGATGGCGATAACCTCAACATTCCAGTACCGCTGACCCAGCGCGGCGCTAATGGTCTCCCGTGCGTTGCGTTCCTCATTAAAGCAGGGAATAAGAATCGAGATTAACGGTTCACCGGCTAAGGCGGGCGCGGGTGTTGCGTTATCCCACGACCAGTGCCGTTCAAGCTGAAACCAGAAATAGAGGCCGCCGGTTACCCAGAGCACGGACATAAACAGCGGCCAGAAAAAGACAAAGTCCAGAATCAGTTCGCCGGTAAACAGCGCGGCTACGCCTAACGGCAACCCGAATACCAGACACAAAATAGAGAAGGCGATAATGCGATCAGTCATTGTCAGGATACCAGTACGAAGAAAATTCAGGCCTGATACGCGAAATATCAGGTTGGTTGTTGAGGAAGTCGTCGGGGTAATAACCGTAATTTTTGATGCCGTTCAGCTGGAGCACCTGCATCCACTCCACCAGACGTTCATCGGCTACGGCACGCTGCGGTTTCTGCGCCCAGTCCCTGGCCTGTAGCTCAAAAATCGTTTTATTCAGCGCGCCGGGGCGTGCGGCGACGGCGTTGACTAAACGCGTCAGCCAGGCATTGCTCTCTTCTGCCGGGACGGACTCCATCAGTGGCATTGCCATCGGCACCGTCCAGTCGTAGGCCGCCAGAAAATCATCCAGATTTTGCGCAAACCACGCTTCGCTTTCGGGCTGCAGAATGGGGAGGGCGAACATATTGCGCGCGGTCTTGATCTGCGGGCCACGGATGTTTTTCACCGCCTGGCTCAGGGTGCGGGTAAAGCCGATAAGCTGCTGGCTCTTCTGCCGGGTCGTCTCCTGTCCGGCATCATCAACGTCCGTCAGCACCGCGTCGTCATGGAACAAGATCCCGTTGAAGCTGGCATAGCGGGCCAGATCTTCATAGATCTCCGTCACCTGTTGGCGAACCTGTGGACTCCAGGGGGAGAGCCGGATATAGGGCTCGGCGGCCACGGTCAACTCTCCCGTTTGGCGATCCCGGCGCTGCACGCGCGGCAGGGCTGGACTGAGATCGAAAGAGAGGACCGGCATCCACGCAAAGACTTTCACTCCCGCGCGGGTTTGTAGCTGCCAGGCGACAAAATTAAAAAGATCGGCCCGGACCGGAAGACGACGGTTGGGGAAATAGAGCGCGCCGATCCTGCCGTCGCCCCGCGGATCCGAAAACGCCTGGAGAAACACATGGCTGATTTTCATGTCGTAGACCCGCTGGACGAGTTTGTTGATGTTTTTCGTCTGCTGGGCCGGATCGGGATCGTAGACATAATCGAGATCAACATGCATGACGCGCACCGGGTCAAACTCCTGAACGCGGCTAACCGTGTTGGCAAAGGTTTTTATCGACGGATTTCCGGCAATCAGCAGGCGCGGGATGTTGCCGAGGTCGCGCACGTTTGCCAGCCCGTCCTCCAGGGTAAAGGCCAGCTGATAGCCCTGTTTCTGGGCGATAGCGAGCGATGTACCGTTGGCAGCCCCATAGGGCCACACCCAGGCACGCGGCGCTTTTCCCGTCACCTGGGTGATTTTTTCGGTGACTTTCCGTACGTCTGCGGCGATCCGCTGGTTGAAGTGTTCATCGGTTTCGTAATGCCCCGTCGCGTTATCGAAAAAACGGTTGGCGATAGCGGGTTCACGGCTTCCCTGCGGGTTGGCCGGGATGCCGTAATGCGAGGCCCAGGTATGCGAGCCGATTTCAACCAGCGGGGACTGGCTGAGCTCGCGCACCATGTCCCATGTCGCGAACCGATCGCGGGGCGTCATCAGACCGCCGAAGTTAACTTTTTGATTTGCCGGCGTATCCACCCAGCTGCCCACCGGCGCCCACAGCGCAGGAACGTTCCAGGCCTGAAGCAGGGGCCAGACGCGGGTGTAAAAGCTGCTGTAGCCGTCGTCGAAGCTGAGCAAAACGGCTTTCGGCGGCAGCGCTTTTTTTCCTTCATGCGCATCCACAATGTCCTGCACGCTGATGGCGTGATAGCCGTTGTGCAAAAGCCAGCTTATCTGCTCGTTTAACGCGCTGGTGCGAACGGAGAGGTAGCGCTGATCGGCAGCATCATCTTCGACGTCGTGGTAGGCCAGGACCAGAAACTGATTCTCCGGCCAGGGTTTGCTGGCCTCCAGCTGCGGCCTCTCTTCAGGAGCCATAAAGGAGAGCGGCTGCGCGCAGAGACTCGCGCTGAGGCAGAGCCAGCCGATGACGATCAGGCTTACAGAAAAACGTGTATTCAGCATATTCATCCTTAAAAGCGTAAAGTCGCATCTAACGTGACGGAGAGATTGCTCTCGCGTTTGCCGTCGTAAGGGCGTTTATCCCAGTTCAGCATCACGCCAGTATCGAGAACGTTGTTCCACTGAATGCGTTGCCCGTAACCCAGCAGGGTAATGGCGCCAGGCGACTGATTTTTCTGCCAGTAGCTGCCGCCGCCTGCCACGAACTGCTGGCTCCAGAGGGTGTCGTAGTGGCGGTACATCTCATGGTCAACGGACAGGGCTGCCGTCACGGACAGATCCCGTGCCGGGTTGTAATAGAGCGTATTCCGCAGGCTGTTTTTACTGGCGGCGATCCCCGGTTCGAGATCCAGCGTCAGGGTCGGGGTCTGCCAGAGACGCTCTTTCCCAGAGAGGGTGTATTCCTGACGGCGGTTGTGGTCTGAGAAGCGGCTGACGGCGGCGTTGAACTGGTATTCACGTCGCTCGTTTTGATACCAGCGCACCCCACCTTCACCCCGGTTGGCGCTGATCCCATTGCGTAATGCCCGTAAGGGTGTCGCGCGTGATAAGCGCTCGAGGCTACCGCTGACCTGCCAGTTATCACTCAGGCTGTAGGTTGTTGAGAGCCGTGCACCCGGCCTGTTTGTGCCGTGATAGCGGTTGCTGGAGAGCTCGGCTTCGAGCGTGAGGTCACGTGGGCGCCACTCAACGCCGCCCAACAGGTGGCGGCTGATGCCTTTACCTTCGTCGAAATTCCCCTGTGCATAGCGGGCGCCAGCAAATAGCCGCCAGTTATCCGCCACGGGTGGGCCATAGAGCGTGGCGTCCCAGCTCATGTCGTGGCTACCGCTGACGGGGTTATCTGAGTGCAATCCTTTACCCGCGTTCAGACGCAGCTCTGACATATGGTGGACCGCTCTGAGCCTGTCCAGGCGACGGGCGCTGCGATCGGCGGGGGCGCGAGCAATTACGTCATCAGCCAGTAAATCCATCTGGCGCCACTCCTGAAGGTCCATTGCGACGTAAGCCTGCTGTTTTTCAAGCTCCAGATTCGTGGGTTCGAGCGCCTCTGCTCGTTTAAGCTTTTGCTCGGCCGCGCGCGGCAGGCCCCTGGCCTGAAGCAGGGCGGCATAATCAATGTGTAATCCCTGATTTCCCGGCGCCGTTGACGCCAGACGATACGACAGCTTTTCGGCCTCGGGCAGGGCGTTGGTCGCCAGCAAATAGTTAAGTTTGAGTGACTGTCCGGTGAGCCACCTATCGTTCGGCTGAGCGGTCGGGGATCCGAAATCGTAGCGGGTCCAGGGAACGCTGCGGGTCTCGCGCTCAACGTAGCGGCGGGCGGCCTGATACTGCCCCGTATCCAGCCAGGCGTAGAAAAGCGCATGCTCCTCATCCTGCGGATCGGAGGCGTAGTGTGGATAGCGTTGTACAAGCGAGAAGGCGGCGACGGTGTTTTTCTCCTGCAAATATGCAGAGATCACCCAGCCGATGGCCCAGTCCGGCACCGGATACTGTGCGGTCGTCAGCGCCTCATATTCGCTAATAACCTGCCGGTAATCACCCTGCGCATACAGCGCGCCAAGCCGATCGATACGGGCAAGGATGATGTCTTCAGCCGCCTGCGGTTCGTTTTGCCAGCGGGAAAGCAGGACGTGATAGCGATCTAATGCGTTTTGTGCCAGCCGCAGCCGCTCTTTCTCCGTTCTGCCAGGCACATCCGCCAGGCGTACCTTTTCAGCCGCGGCGTTACGCTCAAGGCGGCGACGCTCCGCGGGGGACATTGCTGCGCTTTGCGACAGCCAGAGTGCGGGCGTGCTTACCCGGTTATCCGTTAACGCATCGATCGTCTCGCGAAGAAGGGCGTTATTCCCTGGTGCGGCGTTTAGCGCGCGCATGTCCGCCAGCAGCCGGTCCCCGTTTTTTCCCTGGCGCATCCAGACATAGGAGAGCGTCTCAAGGTGCGCGGGAGAAGGATTGTCCTTAACCAGCTGCCGGGCTTCCGAAAGCGCGAGGCGATCTCTGCGGGCATCGGCCAGGGTCTTAACATAGCCGATGCGGTAATCGTCGTTATCCGGCGCAAGGCTGAGCGCCTCTTTCCACAGCGATAAGGCGGATGGCCAGGCTTTTTGGTTTCTTCTGGACTGGGCGACAGCAGCGATGGCGCGAGCGGGCAGCGGCATATAAATACCATAACGCTGCCAGACTCGAATAACCTCATCATCGCGTCCTGCCCAGGAGGCTACCTGTAACCAGTCCGCAACCTGTCCAGGTGTTAAAGCATGCTGTTGCTCATAGCGCTGTAGGTAATCAAGAAACAGAGCGTAATTACCGTTACGTGCCTGTTGTATCTGATGCTCATAAACGGATTCATCAGCCTGAACCAGAACAGGAAAGAGTAAAAGCAGGAACAATAATATTGTGGTGCGATAAAAGAATAACGTAGTGAAGCTAAGCGATCTTTCCATATCTATTTGCCATTTGTTTATCGTGAATCCATTGCATAACACGGCCGCCTTTTAACTCTGCGTTAAAGGGCATAAAGGAGAACATTAAATCTGAATGATGCTACGTTATGGGGTACTTACTTAAAGGTAATTATGCGCCCTCATCTCAGTGGTCTGATTGGACTTAATGTACACCCGATGTGTTGGGGGATAAATAAGTTGAAAAGCGGCTGGGAGGTTTTGAGATAATTCTGGAAGAAGTAAGTTTTTTAGATAATTCAGTGCAGGATTGTTCTTTTTAACTGATTGATATTAAATGCTTTTTCTTTTGCTGTTTGCGGTTTTTTTATATTTGAAATGAAGTTCTGCTGAGTTAATTAAAGTACTTTCCGGTGCATGTTTGGGAAGTTTCATGACAAAAATTCTTAATGTTCAGAGAAGTGACTTTTCTGAAATTCTTTTTTATTTATAATTAACGACAGGCATTGAGTGATAGTCTACAAAAAGTCTAGCTCACCAATGTCATATTGAGGGATGATCAAAGCCAGAAAACATTTGCCGTTAATGTAAAGCGCTATAAACGAAAGCGTCCTTGTTTCTTAAGAGGCGGGCTTGCTTTAATCTAAAAGGGATGATTAGTGGCGACTTCAATAGTGTTAGTGACTCAGGATTGTTTCCTTGTCAGGGGGATGCGGCTATTTTTCCCGGATATAATTTGCCTCTGTTCGATAGACAGAAACATATTTGATACCGACGCAAATGAATATACTGTACTGATTGATAGCCGTGCGCCGCTCCGTTTATATGATTACCTGATACGCCATCCGGCCAGAACGAGAAAAACCATCTGCTGCGTTATGCTGGATATGCGCCCTCGAGAGGAGGATCTGCACAGTATGAAGCTGTTTATGAACACGTCGCTTACGCCTCCGGATATGGCGTCGTTATTCAATCTGGTGCTTGATATGAAAGGCTGGCGTCTGACAACCAAATGGCTGCTTAACTTACGGCTGAGTAGACATGAAGCGATAATGCTCCGGTTGCTGAAGGCAGGGAGGTCAATGGAAGAGATTGCAGATAAGCTGAATATGTCGGTTAAAAGCCTCTATCGCAAGCGAACGGCGCTATCGGAGCGGTTAGGGGCAGGGAACTTCAACGAGGCGTGTTTGTTTATCTTTAAAAACAAACTGCTGGACGCGGCTGGGAACGATCCCTAGCTTCGTCAGAAGCCAAAAGCACAAACCCGCCACGAGGGCGGGTTCTTTTAATGGAAATAATTCAGAACGACCAGCGCAGATTGGCGTTAACAGAGTTGACGCGGGTATCCGCACCATATTGTCCCTGATAACCCACATCCAGCGTCGCAGCACGCGACAGCTGTACGCTCACGCCGATATCACCCACCATTACGTCCTCATCCACGGCTTGCCCCTGAGTAATGAACGCGTCGCTGCCCGCAAACGCCATGCGCGAAGAGGTATTTTTATCGCCATAAGCGTGCTGCCATCCCAGCGAACCGTAGAGGTTAACGTTCTTCGGCAGCTCGGTCACACCGCGCACCCCGAGTGTGGAATAGAAGGTGTTCATCGTTTCGTTACGGACGCTCAGCGCAGCGGCGCCGCCGTCTTCCCTGAAGCTGTCGGTATGCAGCCGGATGTACGATAAATTGACGAACGGCTCAATATTCCTGTCTGGCTGGCCGAAACGGTAGCCCGCTTCGGTAAACGCCAGCAGCGAGTTAGCGTCGTAATCTGACTTCAGCCGATCCGAGAAGCCGCTGAAATCAACATTGCGCTCGCCCTGGATCTTGTGCCAGGTGTAACCCAGCGCGCCGCGAAGGGAGAACGCATCCTGTTGACCCGCCGCATACAGGCCAAGGTGATAGTTGTCGGTATCCGTTGAGGAGCGACGGCTGTCGACGTCGTAATCACCCCGGCTGTAGCCGAAGTAGCCGCCGACACGCACGTTATGATCCGCCAGCTTGCGATCTGCCCCCAGCAGGAAGCCGGTGGTGTTGCCGTCCAGCTTGCCCACGTTACCGTCGCCGCTGTTTCGGCTCCAGGAGCTGAAGGTCTGGCCCCAGACGCCATTGTTTTGCGGCTCCGGCTGCTGCACCAGCGACATAGCTAACGGTGGGATCGGCAGGCTGTCGTTATCAAACGCGCGCTGCATACGCTGGTTTAAAACGTTAAACACCTGCGTGCTGCCAGCGATCAGGTTGGACTGCATTGATGGATAAACTTCACCAGACAGCTGGTTGAACGCCTCGCGCGCTTGCGGTGCGCTCAGCAGAAGCAGCGAGTTATACAGCGCCAGCGACGGGCCGCTTTGCGTCAGCGTGGAGAGCGCGCCAGCGGTATTCCACTGGTTGCTGCTTTGGGCCACGGTCTGGAAAATGCCCGGCTTGCCGCTGCCCGGGTTTTCACCGCCAGGATTCTCACCGCCCGGGTTTTCGCCTCCGGGGTTTTCTCCACCAGGATTCTCGCCACCGGTCTCTTTCTGCGCGATGGTCAGATCGACGGCGTTGGTGCTTTGCTCAAGCGTCACGTCCAGGAAGGCGGATTTGGAAATCGCTCCGGCGAACTCACCGTCGATTCCCCCGTCGGAGGTCAAAATGCGGTAGCTTTGGCCCGTTTTATAGCTGGTTTGCGGATCCAGCGCGGTGACCTGTACCTTAGCCCGATCGCTGATGGTGGTTTTGCCCGATACCAGTAGCTGGTCGCTGCTGCCATCGCCCGCGATATCCACGTCATAGAAGGATTCGCCGATAAAGTTCAGATAGCGTTTCAGCGTCAACGTACCGATATTGCCGTCGCCAGGCGAGATATGCCCGCCAGACAGGATCTCGGTCTGGCCCAGCGTGCCGTTGCCGCCCAGCGTGCCGCCGGACTTGATTGACGCGGCGCTGCTGTAACCGACCCCGTCGCTGACGTCTGAACCCGCCGTCGCGTTGAGGATTAGCGTACCGCCGTTCTCGGCGCTAAGCGTCTGAACATCAAAAATATCGTCTTCTGGCTGGGTATTAATATTGCTGGCAATGATAACTTTACCGCCCCGCGCGGTTACGTTCGCCTTGAGTGCGGAAAGATCGCCGTTCAGCGTCGTCTGCCCGGAGGTATTGATCACATCACCTTCACCGCTCATCGTGTTGCTGAAGATGTAATTTCCGTCGGTATGGTTGAAGTAGACATAGCTGCCGAACAGTCCGCCACGCAGGCTGATTGCCGTCTTCGCATCGAGGGTACCTGCGCCGCCCGCCGTGCCAGGCGTTGGCTCAGTTAAACCCGTGCCGGTGTCCATATTGCCGCGGCTGCCGATGATGAGCGCACCCCGGTTCGAGCCGGAACCCGATGTCCCCACGATCAGCGCATTGCTGCCAGCGGAAAATGAACCGCCGTCAATCACAGACAGCACGCCATTGCCGTAATCGCCCACGCTCACGCTGCTGCCGCTGGTAAAGCGCGAGTCCTTGCCCGCAATAACCAATTCGGCGGTTTTCCCTGCGCCGGAGACGCCCGCCACCTGCACGCCGCCAACGTTAACCGCTCCGCCGTTCAGTACGTCCAGGTCGCCATAAAGCGTCAACGTACGGCCAACGTTCCACTGTGAGCCACTCCCCGTGACGGTGGCTTTCGGGCTCAGCGTGTCGGTTTCACCCGGCCCGGTACCATTCCCGATGCGTGCATCGTAAGCGGTATTGAGCGCAGCGCCGTCTTCAATCGCAAGCGTGGAGCGTGCGCCCAGATCGGTGCCTACGCTGAGAAAATTACTGGTCACACGAGAGCCAGCACCCGTGGCGATAAGGTGGCTGTCGTAGCCGCGGGTGGTGCCGACAACAATCTCCTTTGCACTCGCCAGCGCGCCCTCTTCGACTCGCAGGGTGCCGAGGCCAAGATTCAGGTCGCCGCGCAGGACGTACCGATCGTTCACCGCGTTAAGCTCAGCGTCTGGCCCACGGACCGTGACCACGCTTTCATAAATTTTGCCGTCGAACAGCCGACCGATATTGATGTTATAGGCGGTGATTTTGCCATTATCGATCAGCAGGTTTCCGCGTTGGTTACGTCCAACATAAACATCTCCGGTGTAACCCAGCGTTTCGGTAATACGCGCGTCGCCATCAAAAAAGGCATCGGCTGCACGCGCGATATCGGCAGGTAAAAACAGTAACAGCGGCGCGGAAAATAGAGCGAGGTAAAGTCTGGAAAGCGGCGTCTTAACCGCTAAAGCATGCGATGTAGAGTTATTCACGGGCTATCTCCGTACTCATTAGCGTGATGTCTGGAAAATCGTTTTTATGAAAACTCAGATACGTCAGAAAATGTAAAAGGCGTTATTTATGTACGCCTTTTGATGCGGCGTTAATTATTTATGTGTGACAACAGGTGTACAGGTTGGCGCGCTTAGCGTCGGTGCGGATCCTAAAATCCCCGGCATCATCATTGATGAACAATCGAAAATACGCCCTTTTTCTGTCGTGGCGCGATAAGACAGTTTTTGTCCTCCCAGTGCGTCCGGCTGGGCGCCATTAACGTTGGTCACGGTTATTTCATCCGATGAGCCCAGTCCCAGCATTTTAGCGGTCTCCGCTTGAAGGAGTGGAATAGCCTGATCGGTTTTCAACGTGGAACAACCGGCTAGCATCAACGTAACGGTTAAAACGATTAGTGGTTTTTTCATAAATTATCCTTGATATCCAACCAGTTAATTTCACTGATTGTATTTATGTTTTCTTTTACCCAAATCAGCGAATAATATATTTCTCTTTCCTAATCGAAAAAACCCTCCTAAAGTAGGGTGGGTAGATAATAATTCATCTGTACTCTAAGATATGCGAAGGTAAAAGGAGGCTCCTTTGGGACAGAATTATGCGTTAGTCGTTGATGACCATCCATTGGTAGCAAGCGGCATCGCCAATTTTCTGATTACACATTGCCAGTTTAAACAGGCGTGTGTGGTGACGAATGAGGATGATTGCTACCGCCAAATTAGGGATCATGGCCCGCCACGTTTGCTGGTAATCGATTTTTGGCTCTCTTCCGGAACGGCCCTGAAATTACTCAAAGAAGTAAAACAACTTTACCCACAGGTACGACTCCTGGTGGTCAGCGGGGATGACAATAATGACATCTGGCGCAAAGTTAATGCCGCCGGGGGACACGGTTTTGTATTGAAAAGCGAGCCACCTGAGATGTTCTCGCGGGCCGTTTTCGCACTCACTGATAATCAGACCTGGTTTCCTGAGGGAAACGAAATTTCCGTTAAGGCAAATAATGAGAAGTTAAGTAAATTTAACTTAACGCCGCGACAAATAGACGTATTAAATATGATTATGCGCGGCCTGCCAAATAAACGAATCGCCGCGCAGCTTTCAATTTCTGAGCCCACGGTCAAAGAACACATCAGCAATATATTGAAAAAGATAGGTGTTAACAGCCGGGTCGAAGCCATCACGCTTCTGCACGGCAAGCAGGAACCGTCGGAATGAGGGTTTTCCAGAGCTTACAAAACGAAGGTATCTCTGCTCCGGCGCAGATCCGTTTGCTAAACAACACCTTTCTGCGGCTGGTATTTAGCTTTAGTGCTGTGCCCTTTGTGGGTATTCCTTTCGCCATCTGGATTTATATGCTTGGGGACGACCTCGGCCCAACGATTATCTGGATAATTATTTATCTGCTATGTGCCGTGGCGATAAGACTATTGCACCGACGCTATCAGCGTGAAGCGAAAGAAAACGGTGATAGGGACGTCCTGCGACGCTGGCTTCCGCGTATTAATAATATCGCCTTTATTCACGGGCTGGGCATTTCTTCACTCTATTTAATTACTCCACAGACGCAGAATTTTGACTTTTTCCTGTTACTTAATATCAGCATCGCCGCTATCGTCGCCGCCAATGCGACGCATCTGACGCCGGTCATCAGCACCTTTACGCGCTTTTTCTTCGCCTCCTGGGGGGTGCTGAACCTCGGTATTATCTGGCGGCTGGATGAGTTGATGTTCATCGTGCTCATGCTGAATCTGCTTTACGGCTTCGCAATTTACCGCCATGCGTTAACTTCCCATGCGTTCTTTATTCAGCAGGCACTGCTTGAGGAAAAAAGCTCACGCCTGGCGGAACAGTTTCGTCAGGCCAAAGAGGACGCGGAGCAGGCACTGCTGGATAAAAATCAGTTTCTGACAACCGCCAGCCACGATCTGCGCCAGCCCGTACACGCTATGGGCTTTCTGATCGAAGCCATCCTCCACCGAAACCGGGACGACAGCCTGACGCCACAGCTTCTTGACCTGCAGCAGAGCGTTCGCTCGGTACATTTAATGCTCAACTCTCTGCTCGATCTCAGCAAAATAGAATGCGGGAATGTCCTCTCTGCCCCGGCCAAAGTGGATATCGGTGCTCTGCTCGACTCGGTCATCACGCTGTTTCGCGAAGAGGCCAACAGCCGCGCGCTTAGGCTGTGCATCCGGCGGCCTAAACGCCGTATCTACGTGATGGGCGATTCGCTGCTGGTACGACAGTCCCTGATTAACCTGATTCAAAACGCCCTTCGTTACACGCTCCAGGGCGGGGTGCTGGTCGCCATCCGACCGCGCGGTGACGAGTGTATGGTGGAGGTGTGGGACACGGGAGTCGGTATCGCCGATGAAGAGAAGGGCAAAATCTTCTCACCTTACTACCGCCCCGAGCTGGCATGGAAGATCGACAGCGCCGGACACGGGCTGGGACTGGCCGTAGTCGCCCGCTGTGCCAAGCTGATGAAGGTGAAGTACGGGATGCAATCCATTGAAGGTAAAGGCTCACGCTTCTGGATGCGCTTCACCCAATATGCTGGCGAAGATAGCGCCCTGGATATCCCGACCGCCGCTGACAACACCGCCACGCTGGTACGCTATGCCCCGCTGCACGGTTCCTGCCTGGTCGTCGATGACGACCCGCTGGTGACGTCTGCCTGGGAGAGCCTGATGAGCGTCTGGGGAATCGACGTACGCTGTGCGGCCTCGGCTGAAGAAGCGTTTGCCATAATCGACGACGGCTTTACGCCGTTCGCCGTGCTGTGCGACCAGCGTCTGCGATCCGGCGAAAGCGGCTTCGATATCCTGAAAGCGCTTTTTGACCGTCTGCCGGATATGAGCGGCGCCATAGTCAGCGGCGAATTTAATTCACCGGTTCTGCTGGAGGCGGAGCAGGAAGGGTATCTGGTGCTGCGCAAGCCTCTGGAGCCGGCTAAACTGCATGCGCTGCTGACGCAATGGTCAGGGTGTCGTGGATAGGGGAATAGATAATAGCAGCATTGCGCTTCACTGTAGGGCCAGATAGTACGCGGTGTCCTGCTGTGATGCCAATGTGTCGGTATGGTTGAGCCGCTGAGGGAGGATTTCGCGGGCCTGATTAATGATTTCATCGTGCATGATTCAGCCTCCTGTGGTGATCTGCATGTTGCTTCTACCGGGCAGGGCGGGAGATGTTGGAAACGGCCCCGAAGGAGTCATTAGAGTTGCTACCAGCGAAGTTCCGCAGTGGGCAATAATGTCAGTTTTCGAGCGTATACTCTAAGATATCTTCAACTCGTTGATATATATAAATTTGACGAATATCGTCAGGTAGCGATTTATCCGCCAAATTAAGTTAAACTTCGTCACAGGTTTCAGTGAGTTATGGGACGGATAATAGAATGACCAGCGAAGAGGCACTTTTAAAATCAGGTTTTAGCAAACGAGATCTTCAAAAGTTAAAAAACAATATTGAAAATTACGGTGGTTCGTTTGATAGCGTAACTCATGATCTGGCCAATCGTTTTAAGGCTATGAAGTGGATAACTATTATTGCCTTCATCATACTGGCTTTAACTCTTTTACTTGCATCCAAGGATACAAGCCTGACACTTGCGCTCACATTATTGATTGTACTACCTTTCATCTGGTATATAACGCCAGCAAAACTTGGCTACAAATCCTGGCGTTATCGTAAAATGCTGACTAATTCTGGGACGGGTCGCTGACGGACAACAGATCAAAAATAATCTTAGCTTTCACGCCATAACCCGCTATTTTCATTGTAAGCTGCGGGCGGCTCAGTGTGCTCACCTTTCGGTAATAGTCAGCAGGGAGATAACGAAACAGTCGCCAGGTACCAGGTCGCCGTAACAAGCCAAAAATGGTGTACGCATTAGCGGCCAGTGAAATTGATTTGTAGACACCTAACCCATTCTCACGACTAAAGCCCATAAACTCAGCTGTAGACATCGCGGCATTCGCGACCAGCCCTTCACTGGTAGTGTTGTTAGTTGCGTAGCGAGCCACTTCTTTACTGATGCTGTTTGTCCCGTCAGTAACCAGAATCGCACCAGCAAGAACCCCGAGAGGGGTCATAGTGCCTATGAGGGTAAATCCTGCGGCTATTTCAGCACCGGCCAGGACAACACTAACAGCCGAGATCACATACCCAACAATTTTGTTATTCTCTCGGATAAACTCGACTATAGCGTAAAGCTTCGCTGCCTTCGTTCTTAATAAACGCGCTTGTTCCAGCAGGTTACTGTTTTCTTCTCTGAGAATTTTAACGCATTCCATGCATTCTTCATCTGATTTAGCCCGACGAGCTAACGTAAACTGATGTTCTATGAGGTCCGAATTTCCTGAACAAACTTCATTCGAGTCAAACTATCGCTGAGATGAAAAGCCGACAGAGTGTTGGCTGTATTTACCAGTTTCCTGGCTTCCATATTCACCATAGTTTCCGCCCAGGCTTTATTTCTTCCATCTGAGCGCATCATGTTAAGTAATGCTGCATCCATTGTAGTTCCTCTCAATTGCTTTACCGGCCTCTGCTTAGACTGATAAACGCCCCCATGACAGCCATGCGTGCCAACGCACACACAATATAGTAGCAATGTGGTTACGGTGTCTGAAGTAGAAGTCGCTTTTTACAGCTTCGTTCCTCGGCCTACTTTACTGCGGTTAGCCAGGGCCTGTTCCAGCAGTGTACGGAACGCCGAAAGGTCACTTTTCAGGATGTCCCGGATGGATTTACCACCGATGAATCTAATAAAACAGTTAGCCGATGGGGGGTAATCACGGATACGTGATGCCGCTCTGTCGGGCTCTGTCCAATTGATATGTGCATTTGTAATGCTCAAATAGATCGGTGAAGGTCAGGTTTTTCTGCTTCTGTGTGGCGGTAAAGGCGGTAAACAACGCCAGTTGTACCACCGGGAAGCGGGGCCGGAGGAGAGATAAGGGCGGTAACTACTGTTCAAACAACGAGTTGCTGACTCAGAAAGCAAAAACCCCCGCCGAAGCGAGGGTTATAAATAAGTGGTGCCCGGACTCGGAATCGAACCAAGGACACGGGGATTTTCAATCCCCTGCTCTACCGACTGAGCTATCCGGGCAACGGGGCGCATTAAACCCGATCCTCCCTCCGACGTCAACGAAATTTGTTGTTTTCGTTGCAGACTGCACACTCTCTCACCATTTCGTCGCAAACTTAAGCGAAAAAGTGCGTCCAGAGCGCGGAAAGCGGCATCGCGAGCAGCAGGGCAGGGAGCATGTTCACCACTGCAAACATCTTGATGCCACAGATGCGCAGCCCTGTCGCCAGCAGCAGCAGGCCGCCGACGGCGGTAAAGTCCGCCATCATCGCAGGCGTCGTCAGCGGCAGGATCAGCGTGGCGCAGGTGGCCAGCGCCAGCTGAATAAGCAGCATCGGTACACAAATCGCCGCCACGGCGATGCCGAGGGTGGTGGCAAAGATGGTGGCAGTAAAGAAATCCAGAAACGCTTTCGCAATCAATATGCTGGGATCGCCGGTCATCCCTTCCTGCATCGAACCGAATATCCCCGTGCCGCTGGCGCAGAACAGAATAATGATCGCAACGTAGTTCTGAATAAACGACTCGTGCGTGCCGTGCTTTGCCTTGCCCGGTCGGGCAATCAGATTTTTGGCTTTGCCTACCGCGTGATTAATGCCTTTTTCCAGATAGCAAAACTCGCCGATCAGCGCGCCGAGCAGTGTCGCCAGTACCATCACCGGCAGGTTGGCGCATTTCACCACTAAAAGGATACCAATCCCTAACGACGCCAGGCCAAAAATGGGGGGCATGGAGACGCGAATACGCTCCGGCAACCGCTGACTTAATACTGCCCCAAGTACACCGCCCAGCAATACGGCTCCCGCATTGATAAAGGGTCCAATCACCACGTTTAACTCCTGTTATTTAAGCACTGGCATTGCATGATTATGGCACGTCCGTCCCTGATTATGCTTAGCTTTGGGAGGCGTAACGCATACTGATTCCTTCTTGCACCTGAAAATAAAAGGTGACATGATTGCGCGAATTTTCTCCTTCCTGTCTCACCGTTCGGTGAGGGTATTTGCGCTTATGAAAACCATGAAAATTGCCGTCAGCCGTGAGCTGATATCCAAAGTTTCTACGCATCGCGAAAAGGTTATGCTGGATAACACCGATTTCACCGATGTGGCGGCAGTCGTCATTACGGTTGTTGAAAGCTACAGCGGCATTCTTGCGTTGCTGAAGCGTACGGGCTTTCAGCTACCGGTATTTATGTTCTCAACAGAGCCAGGAGAGGTGCCAGAGGGTGTCACGGCGATCATCTCGGGTAAAGCACAGGAATTGCTGGAACTGGAATCTGCCGCCTGCCGGTATGAAGAGAACCTGCTGCCACCCTTTTTTGACACCCTAAGCCAGTATGTGGCGATGGGAAACAGCACCTTTGCCTGTCCGGGTCACCAGCACGGCGCCTTTTTCAAAAAACATCCCGCCGGGCGTCAGTTTTACGACTTCTTCGGTGAAAACGTGTTTCGTGCCGATATGTGCAATGCCGACGTGAAGCTCGGTGATTTGCTGATCCACGAAGGTTCTGCCAAGCACGCGCAAAAGTTCGCGGCGAAAGTGTTCAACGCGGATAAAACCTACTTCGTGCTGAACGGCACGTCGGCGGCCAATAAAGTGGTGACCAATGCGCTGCTGACCCGTGGCGATCTGGTGCTGTTCGATCGTAACAACCATAAGTCCAACCATCATGGGGCGCTGATCCAGGCCGGGGCAACGCCTGTCTATCTTGAGGCAGCCCGTAATCCGTTTGGTTTTATCGGCGGGATCGATGAACACTGCTTTGATGAGGCCTGGCTGCGGGAACTGATCCGTGACGTCGCGCCGCAGAAAGCCGCCGAGGCGCGCCCGTTCCGTCTGGCGATCATTCAGCTCGGCACCTACGACGGCACGATCTACAATGCCCGTCAGGTGATCGACAAGATCGGTCACCTTTGCGACTACATCCTCTTTGACTCCGCCTGGGTCGGCTACGAGCAATTTATCCCGATGATGGCGGAAACGTCTCCGCTTCTGCTGGAACTGAACGAGAACGATCCGGGAATTTTCGTGACCCAGTCGGTCCACAAACAGCAGGCCGGGTTCTCGCAAACCTCACAGATCCATAAAAAGGATAACCATATTCGCGGTCAGTCGCGCTTCTGCCCGCACAAGCGGCTGAACAATGCGTTCATGCTGCATGCCTCCACCAGCCCGTTTTACCCGCTGTTTGCGGCGCTGGACGTGAACGCCAAGATCCACGAGGGTGAGAGCGGACGCAGGTTGTGGGCTGAATGCGTCGAGCTGGGCATTGAAGCGCGCAAGGCCATCATCGCCAACTGCAATATGATCAAACCCTTTATCCCACCGGTGGTGGCGGGGCGGCCATGGCAGGATCACCCCACGCAGGCCATCGCCAGCGAGCGTCGCTTCTTTAGTTTTGAACCGGGTGCAAAATGGCACGGTTTTGAAGGCTATGCCCGCGAGCAGTATTTCGTCGATCCGTGCAAGCTGCTGCTGACCACGCCGGGCATTGATGCGGAAACAGGGCACTATACCGATTTCGGCATTCCGGCGACCATTCTCGCCCACTACCTGCGCGAAAACGGCATTGTGCCGGAGAAGTGCGATCTCAACTCCATCCTGTTCCTGCTGACGCCAGCCGAGAGCGCGGAGAAGCTAATGCAGCTGGTGGCGATGCTGGGGCAGTTTGAACAGCATATTGAAGACGATACGCCGCTCGTGGATGTGCTGCCGACCATCTATCAGAAATACCCGGTGCGTTACCGCGACTATACGATCCGTCAGCTGTGCCAGGAGATGCACGATCTCTACGTCAGCTTTAACGTGAAGGATTTACAGAAGGCGATGTTCCGCCAGGAGAGCCTGCCTGCCGTGGTGATGAACCCGCAGGATGCCAACCAGGAGTACATTCGCGGGAATGTCGAACTGGTGCGTATTCGTGACGCCGAAGGACGCATTGCCGCCGAAGGTGCGCTGCCATACCCGCCGGGCGTGCTGTGCGTGGTACCGGGGGAAGTCTGGGGTGGAGCAGTACAGCGCTACTTCCTGGCGCTGGAAGAGGGCATTAATATGCTGCCGGGTTTCTCGCCAGAGTTGCAGGGCGTTTACAGCGAGAAGGATGCCGACGGGATCAAGCGACTGTATGGGTACGTGTTAAAGTAGGGCCCCTCACCCTAACCCTCTCCCCAAAGGGGAGAGGGGATTGCACGGAGCCGTCTTTTCACCCTCGCCCCTTTGGGGAGAGGGCCGGGGTGAGGGGAGTTAAGTCGCACTACGCCGGTACATCCTTCTCGGATGCCCAATCTTCCCGTACAGCATCTCCACCGTCAGAAAACCCACCTCCACGCAGTGTTCCAGATAGCGCCGGGTGGTGGTTTTACTCAGTCCCGTCTCGCTCACCACCTCATCCACCGTAAAGCAGTGCGCCGCCTTGTTGTTAAACAGCGTTTGCACCCGCGCCAGCGTGTTCTCCTCTATCCCTTTGCTGCCGTTGTCCAGTCGATAATTTTTCGCCTGTAGCTGATAGAGTGAATCCACGTTCTGCTGGTCGACAATCTTCCAGACGCGCTGCTGTTCGGCAAACTGCACAAAACGTTCCAGCGACTGGCTCAGGCGTTTCCAGGAAACCGGCTTGAGGATGTAGTCGAACGCGCCGTTACGAATGGCCTGGCTACAGGTGTCCATATCGCTGGCGGCGGTGATGAAAATCACCGAGCAGTTGGCGCGGGTGAGCATCGGGTTGCTGATAAGGGTGATGCCTTTGCCGTCCGGCAGATAGTTATCCAGCAGCATCAGCTTCGGCTGTTTGCTCTCCAGTTGTACCTGCGCGTCGGCCAGTGACGCGGCAATCCCCACCAGCCTCAGGCGCGGATGTTTACCGATAAGCTCCGCGTGCAGTTGCGCCAGTTCGTTCTCGTCTTCAACAATCAGTACGTCGATAAGTTCATGTTGCATAGTCGGTATCTTCCAGTTCCTGTACGGGGTGCCGGACCGTTCCCGTGGCGGGAATAAACAGTGAGAAAATGGCACCGCGTGGGGTGTTATCGGCAACTTCAATTGCACCGCCAGCCTGCGTGACGTAGCTTTCAATCAGATACAGGCCAATACCGTGATCGCCGCGCGTTTTGGTAGTGATGCCGCGCTCAAAGATCCGGTCGCGGATCTCCGGTGTGATGCCGACGCCCTGGTCGGCGACTTCAATAATCAGTTCCTGCTCGTTCAACTTTATTAGCACGTCTACCGGGGCATGCGGGAGCGGGGCGCGCTGGGTCGCTTCGATGGCGTTATCCAGCAAGTTCCCGATGATCGAGACTAGTTCCGATTCGAGCAGCGGCAGGAAGGGTTTGTCCACCCGGCAGGCCGGATCGAAGCTCAGCTCAACGCCTTTTTCACGCGCGCGGGCGGCCTTTCCAAGCAGCAAACCGCACAGCGTCGGGGAGCTAAAGCGGGACGAGATAAAGTCCAGCAGCTCCTGAGCGTGTTCCGACTGCGCCTGTATGTAGCGGATCGCCTCGTCATAACGGCCCATATGCAGCAGGCCGGACAGCGTGGTCATGCGGTTCAGCTGTTCATGGCGCATGATGCGCAGGTTATCAACATAGCGCTTCACCTGGCTGAGCTGGGCGCTGAGCGAGTCGATCTCGTTGCGATCGCGAAAGGTGATCACCCATCCCTGCAACGCATCTTCCAGCATGATCCGCACCCGGCTGGCAATGACCGTGAGATCGTTAAAGCGACAGATCTCATCGTGGGTGTCTTTCGCAAGCATGGTTTGCGCGTTAAAGAACGGGACGGGCGCGATCACCTGGCTGATGAGTTGACCCCGCAGTTCGCGGGCGGGCTGGCGTAAGCCTAATAATTTACGCGCCGCCTGGTTAATCACCTCAATGCGGAGATCGTCGTCGATGGCAATCACCCCTTCATAAATGGATTCCATCATCGCCTTTTGCTGACGCACCAGCAGGCCGATTTCGCGCGGCTCCAGAGAGAATATCTGCTTCTTGATGCTGCGGGTGAAGAACCAGGAGAAAATAAACAGGGCGATAAGCAGCAGCACGGCGGCAATCAGGATATTAACCACCTTGCTGACGGTGATGGTGTCCAGATAGCTTGTGAGATAGCCTACCGAAACAATCCCTACCACCTGCCCGGCATCATTAAAAATGGGCGCTTTGCTGCGCAGCGAAATGCCTAACCCGCCCTTGCGGATGGTGATGGTGCTTTTGCCGTGTAATACCTCGTCGTTGTCTCCGCCAACCAGCGTTTTGCCTACCCGGTCGGCAAACACGGAATGGAAAAGATGCAGCCCTTTATTGTCACCAATCACAATAAAACTGGCGTCGCTGCGGGCGGCTATTTTCTGCATAAAGTCATGGATGCCCTGGATATCCTTTTGTTCGACTTCTTTTCGCAGAGAAGGAATAAGCGCAATTTCTTCGGCCTGTATTTTTGCGCGCGCGCTCATTTCCTGATAAAGCTGCCTGCCGACATCGACATAATAATATCCGCCCAGTAATGCGAACAGCACTGAGAAAAAGGCGACCAGCGAAATAAACAGCTTGATCTGAAACGATACTTTCATAACTATCACGCGAGATATCAACAGGTCGGCTGAATATATCATCTTTTAAGGCCAGGATGCCCGCTTTGCCGAAAACTTGTGATCCCTTGCACAGCGCAGCCTGTAAAAGATTTTTCCGAAAGTCTCATCCTCTTAAGGTTAAATGAATAAATGTTATTTCTTTGTTCAGTTAAGAAAAGAAACCATAAAAACCACGGCAATAAATAAGGCATAAATCACATTAAATAAAAGAAACCATTAAAACCATAGCGGCCATTAAAACTTCGCTTTTAATATGCCATCCCTCACATAAAGTAAGCCTTTGTGACTCTAAGCTGGACGCACAAAATAACTAAGGGGCTTATTATGAGCACAACTGACGATTCATTCTCTGTTACCCACGACCCGATTGATATTCAGCGGCCATCGCTCAAAGAGCGCTGGTGGCATATTATGGATACCTGGAAAATCGGCATTATTCCTCTGCCACTGTTCGTTCTGGCGGGCGCGCTGATTGCGATAGATTGCCTGGGCGGAAAACTGCCGAGCGACATCGTGGTCATGGTGGCCACGCTGGCCTTCTTCGGCTTTGCCTGCGGTGAGTTCGGCAAACGCCTGCCGATTGTCGGCAAGCTCGGCGCGGCGGCAATTTGCGCCACCTTTATCCCTTCCGCGTTGGTCTATTACGGCCTGCTGCCGGACGTGGTGGTCGAGTCCACGACCAAATTCTATAAATCCACCAATATTCTCTACCTCTATATCTGCTGCATTATTGTCGGCAGCATCATGAGCATGAACCGCACCGTGCTGATCCAGGGCTTCCTGCGCATCTTCTTCCCGATGCTGTGCGGCGAAATCGTCGGCATGATTGTCGGCATGGGCGTTGGGCTGGCGCTGGGCCTCGAGCCGTTCCAGATCTTCTTCTTTATTATTCTGCCGATCATGGCGGGCGGCGTTGGGGAAGGGGCGATCCCGCTCTCTATCGGCTATGCCACGCTGCTGCACATGGATCAGGGCGTGGCGCTCGGCCGCGTGCTGCCGATGGTAATGCTCGGCGGCCTGACGGCGATCATCATCTCCGGTTGCCTCAACCAGCTCGGGAAACGCTACCCGCACCTGACCGGTGAAGGCCAGCTGATGCCTAACCGCGCCAACGCCGATGCCACCGTCTCTCAACCCGCGTTCTCCGGCAAAGCGGATGTGACCACCATCGCCTCCGGCGCGCTGCTGGCGGTGCTGCTGTACATGCTGGGCATGCTCGGTCACAAGCTGATTGGTCTGCCAGCGCCGGTCGGTATGCTGTTTATGGCGGTGCTGGTGAAGCTCTGCAATGGCGCCTCTCCGCGTCTGCTGGAGGGTTCTCAGGTGGTGTACAAATTCTTCCAGACCTCCGTGACCTACCCGATTCTCTTCGCCGTTGGCGTGGCGATTACCCCATGGCATGAACTGGTGGCGGCGTTCACCGTCAGCAACCTGCTGGTGATTATCAGCACCGTTTCCGCGCTGGTGGCAACCGGATTCTTCGTTGGCAAAAAGATTGGTATGCACCCGATTGATGTCGCCATCGTCTCCTGCTGTCAGAGCGGGCAGGGCGGTACTGGTGACGTGGCGATCCTGACCGCAGGCAACCGCATGAGCCTGATGCCATTCGCCCAGATTGCTACCCGTATCGGCGGGGCGATTAACGTCTCTGTCTCACTGCTGATTCTGGGCAACTTCCTCGTTTAAGTTTTCAGGAAAGAACAATGAAACTCGCAAGCTTTTTATACCAGGGTAAACGCAGCTACGGCATCGTTCAGGCCGGGGGCGTGATTGATTTAGGCCGCCGCCTGGGCGACCGCTATGGCGACCTTAAAGCGCTGTTGCAGGGGAACGGGCTGGCGCAGGCCACCCGTTTTCTGAACGACGCGGTGGATGTACCGCTGAACGCCATCACCTTCTTACCGGTGATTGTCCAGCCGGAAAAAATTCTCTGCGTGGGCATGAACTATGCCGACAAGCGCAAGGAGTTTGATCAGCATAACCCGGCCCCGACCCTGTTTGTCCGCTTCCCGGATTCACAGACCGGCCACAACGAACCGGTGCTGAAGCCGCGCCACTCCAGCGAATTCGACTACGAAGGCGAGCTGGCGGTGATCATCGGCAAAGGCGGGGAGAACATCAGCCGCGACGACGCCCTGCGCCACGTGGCGGGCTACAGCTGCTACATGGACGGCTCCGCCCGCGACTGGCAGCACACCTGGTTCACCGCCGGGAAAAACTGGCGGCAGACCGGGGCGTTCGGCCCGTGGATGGCGACGGCGGATGAGATCCCGGACCCGCACAGCCTGGCGATCCGCACCTGGCTGAACGGCCGCATGGTGCAGGAGGACAACACCAGCAGCATGATCCACAAGGTGGTGGAGCTGATCGAGTACATCAGCACCTTCACCCGTCTCAGCCCGGGCGACGTGATCATCACCGGCTCGCCTGGTGGCGTGGGTAAAAAGCGCAACCCGCCACTGTTTATGAAGGAGGGGGATCGCATTGAGGTGGAGATCGAACATATCGGTCATCTGAGCAACGTGATCGTGGAAGCGCCAGCCGTCGGGCTCGCGGCAGCGCACTGAGTAAGGCGGCAGCATGCAATCGCAACCCATTGATTTTCGCCACACCGTTGTGGCGAAACACCCGGAACGCTTAAGCCAGATCCGCTACCTGCTGGCAGACAGCGGCCTTGGCCTGGACAACGACATCACGCTGTTTGTTGAAGCCTGGTCCGGCGCGCAGCTGGTGGGTTGCGCCGGACTTGCTGCCAACGTCATCAAGTGCGTGGCGGTCAACGAGCAGCTTCGTGGGGAAAACCTCAGCGCGCGTCTGCTGGCAGAGGTGGAAAATGCGGCGCTGGAGCGCGGCCATTTTCACCTCTTCCTCTGCACCCGTCCGTGCAATAAGGAACGCTTTGGCCGCAGCGGTTTCTGGCCGGTTGCCCAGAGCGGGAACAACGCGGTGCTAATGGAGAACACTCCGCAAGGGATCGTGCGCTACTGCCGATCCCTGCGCGCTAGCCGCAAGTGTGGGGAGAAGATTGGTGCCATCGTGATGAACGCCAACCCATTCACCCTCGGTCACCGTCATCTGGTGGAGCAGGCGGCGGCGCAGTGCGATGCTCTGCATCTGTTCGTGGTGCGTGAAGACGCCTCGTTCTTCCCGTTCAGCGCGCGCCTTGAGATGGTGCGCGCGGGCGTGGCGCACCTGTCGAACGTGGTGGTGCATGAAGGCTCGCAGTACATCATCTCCCGCGCCACGTTTCCGGCCTACTTCCTGAAGGAGACCGGCAAAGTGCAGCAGGCGTGGAGCGAGATCGACGTGCTGATCTTCCGGGACTTTATCGCCCCGGCGCTGGGCATCACGCACCGTTTTATTGGTTCGGAACCGTTCTGCGATATCACCCGCCAGTACAACCAGACGCTGCACGATCTGCTGGCCTCGCACATCGACGTGGTGGAGATGCCGCGCATCAAAGCCACCGGCAACGCCATTTCGGCCTCGGAAGTACGCCGTTTACTCAAGACACAGCAGTTTTCCCGGATCCGGGAGATTGTCCCGGACTCCACCTTCGCGCACCTCGAAGCACATTATCGTGCGAGTGCGGAAGTCGCATAACTATCAGGAATTTATCATGAATATTGTAAGGGAGGCGCTGGCCGGAACGCAGGAGTCCAGCGACCTGATGGTGAAAATCGCCCCCGCTCACGGTGAGCTGGAGATTGTCATCCACAGTGAAGTGATTAAGCAGTTTGGCGAGCAAATACGCCAGGTGGTCAACGACACATTGCGCGCCATGAACGTGCACCAGGGATTAATCATTATTGAAGACAAAGGGGCGCTGGACTGTGTGATCCGCGCCCGCCTGCAAAGCGCGCTTCTGCGTGCCGCCGATGAACAGGCCATCAACTGGGGGGCGCTGAAATGAGTAAACTCCGCCGCAGTATGCTGTTCCTGCCGGGCGCCAATGCCGCCATGCTCTCCACCGCCTTTATCTACCGCCCCGACTCCATCATGTTTGACCTTGAGGACGCCGTGGCCCTGCGCGAGAAAGACACCGCACGCATGCTGGTGTTCCACGCGTTGCAGCACCCGATGTATCAGGATATCGAAACCGTGGTGCGTATTAACCCGCTGAGCACGCCGTTTGGCCTGCTGGATCTGGAGGCCGCCGTGCGCGCGGGCGTAGACGTGATTCGCCTGCCAAAAACCGACACCCCGGACGATATCTACGAGCTGGAAGGCCACCTGGAGCGCATTGAGCAGGAGTGCGGGCGTGAAGTGGGTTCCACCCGCGTGATGGCGGCGATTGAATCGGCCATTGGCGTCATCAACGCCGTGGCGATTGCCCGCAGCTCCCCGCGACTTATCGGCATCGCGCTGGCCGCCTTTGACTATGTGATGGACATGCAGACCGAGCGCGGCGACGGCACCGAGCTGTTCTACGCCCGCTGCGCCGTGCTGCACGCCGCCCGCGCTGCGGGCATCGATGCTTTCGACGTGGTGTGGTCAGACGTTAATGACGAAGCCGGGTTCCTGCGCGAGGTCGATCTGATCCGCAAGATGGGCTTTAACGGCAAATCGCTGATTAACCCGCGCCAGATTGACCTGCTGCACAACGCCTACGCCCCGACTCAGGAAGAGGTGGAGCACGCCAAACGGGTGATTGAAGCGGCAGAAGAGGGCGAGCGTAACGGCCTGGGCGTGGTGTCGCTCAACGGCAAAATGGTGGATGCACCGATTATTAACCACGCGCAGGTGGTGCTGGAGCGCGCGGCGGCCTCCGGCGTGCGTCGGTAAGGATGACATAATGAATCAGACAGAACTTCTCCATGTGAATTTCCCCCATCTGCGGGATCTGAAGCCCTTTGATACCGCCCACAGCGCGACGCCGTGGCTGGCGGACAGCGAGGCGAAACACAACCGTAAGCTTTGCGCCTCCCTCGAAGAAGCCGTCATGCGCAGCGGCTTGCAGGACGGGATGACCATCTCTTTCCACCATGCCTTTCGCGAAGGCGACCGGGTGATCAACACCGTTGTGGCGCTGCTGGCGCGGATGGGTTTTAAAAATTTGACCCTGGCCTCCAGCTCACTGATGACCTGCAACGACGCGCTGATCGAGCATATTCAAAACGGCGTGATCGCCCGAATTTACACCTCCGGTATGCGCGGCAGGCTGGCGGAGGCCATCTCCCACGGGCTGATGGACGAGCCGGTACAAATTCACTCCCACGGGGGGCGCGTGAAGCTGCTCCAGGATGGCGAGCTGAAAATCGACGTGGCATTTCTCGGCGTGCCGTGCAGCGATGAGTTTGGCAACGCCAACGGCACGCAGGGCAAATCGTGTTGCGGTTCGCTGGGCTACGCCATGGTGGACGCACACTTTGCCCGTAAGGTGGTGCTGCTGACCGAAGAGCTGGTGCCGTTCCCGAATATGCCCGCCAGCCTGGTGCAGGATCAGGTGGACTACATCGTGCAGGTGGAGAGCGTGGGCGACCCGGCGAAAATCAGCGTCGGTGCGGCGCGCGTCACCAGCAACCCGCGCGAGCTGATGATTGCCCGCTATGCGGCGGACGTGATTGAGCACTCAGGCTATTTCAAACCAGGTTTCTCGATGCAGACCGGCTCCGGCGCGGCGGCGACCGCCTGCACCCGCTTTATGGAAGAGAAGATGGAGCGCAGCGGCGTGAAGGCGCGCTTCGCCCTTGGCGGTATCACCGGCAGCCTGGTGGATTTGCACGAGAAGGGGCTCATCGAAAAGCTGCTCGACACCCAGTGCTTTGACGGCCAGGCAGCGGCCTCGCTGGCGCGCAACCCGAACCACGTGGAGATCTCCACCAACGTCTACGCCAACCCCGGCAGCAAGGCGGCAAGCTGCGACCAGCTCGACGTGGTGATCCTCAGCGCGCTGGAAATCGACGTCGATTTTAACGTCAACGTCATCACCGGATCCGACGGCGTGATGCGCGGCGCATCCGGCGGGCACTGCGACGTGGCGTCGGCAGCCAACCTGACCATTGTGGTCGCGCCGCTGCTGCGAAGCCGCATCCCGACCGTTGTGAAGCGCGTTACCACGCGCCTCACGCCGGGGGAGAGCATTGACGTGCTGGTCACCGACCACGGTATTGCGGTCAACCCGGCGCGCCCGGAGATCCGCGAACGACTCATGGAAGCAGGCCTGAAGGTTGTAGATATCAACGCGCTCTATGAGCGGGCGATTTCCCTGACCGGCGTACCGAAACCGATTGAGTTCACCGACAAAATTGTCGGGGTGATCCGCTACCGCGACGGCAGCGTGATCGACACCGTTCGACAGGTAAAGGAGTGAATATGACTACTGCGACACCCGTGCGGACGGGTGTCAGCCTGGACGCGCTGCTGGCGGCGAAAGAGCGCCGCGCAGCCCGTCAGGCTGACTGGCTTACGCACCATCAACAACCGGTGATCTCCCTAACGCTGGTCACGCCCGGGCAAATCAAAGACAGCCTGCGCTATCGCAACACCATGGGCGTGGCGTTACAGATGTGCGACCAGCTGCTGTGGGAAAACCGCTGGCAGGTGCTGGACCGCCAGGTGCTCTGGCTACCCACCGGACCTGAAGCGCTGTGGTGCGTCGCGCATCCGGCGGCGGAAATTAAAGCGCACTGTGCTGAACTGGAGCAGACGCACCCGCTCGGCAGACTGTGGGATCTGGATGTGATCTGCCCTCAGCACGGCCACGTTGGCCGTCAGTCGTTGGGTTCACACCTCAGGCGCTGTCTGATTTGCGACGAGCCTGCCCACGCTTGTTCCCGTTCTCGGCACCATCCCGTTGAGCAGGTGGTTTCCCGCGTGGAGAAAATGATAGATGACTGGTTTGCTCGCGACTAAACCGCGCCCGGTTGATGTTCCTGCGCTTGCCGCAGAGGCGCTGTGGCAGGAGCTGGAGCTGACGCCCAAACCGGGGCTGGTGGACAGGCTCAATAACGGCTCCCATCGCGATATGGACCATACCTTATTCCTCCGCAGCATTGCGGCGATTACGCCGTGGTTTGCCCGTTTTGCGGAACTGGGTGAAGCACATGCGGCCAAACCTGCCGATCAGCAGTTGCGGATTATCCGCCCGATGGGAATGGCCTGTGAGCAGGCAATGTACGCCGCCACGGGCGGGGTGAACACGCACAAGGGCGGGATTTTTGCCCTTGGTTTGCTCTGCTTCGCCGCCGGACGTGTGAAAAATATCTCTGCGGATAGCCTCTGTTGTGAGGTAAGTAACATCTGTCGTGGGCTGGTGGCGCGGGAACTGGGCGGGCGCAGCGGGCAGGCAACGGCGGGAGAGCGACAGTTTCAGCAGTACGGTTTAACCGGCGCGCGCGGTGAGGCAGAAAGCGGCTTCAGCACGGTGCGTAAGGCGCTGGCGCAGTGGAAGGGAAACACCCTTCATGACCTGTTATTGCGCCTTATGGCCATCAACCAGGACAGTAATCTCGTTTCGCGCGGCGGCACTGAAGGGCTGCGCTACGTCCAGGGTTATGCGCAGGAGCTGCTGGCGAACGGCTGGGATCAGGATGCGTTACTTAGGATGGATAACGCGTTGATTGAACGAAACCTGAGTCCGGGCGGCAGCGCGGATTTGCTGTCGGTGGGGTGGGTGCTGTCTGGAATAAAATAGCCGGGTGGCGCTAACGCTTACCCGGCCTACGG
>ERZ1106969.615-NODE-615-length-34808-cov-4.295370_pt1 | contig 34808 bp, 31 predicted proteins | sample MGYA00403685_ERZ1106969 | MGnify/ENA primary metagenome ERZ1106969 (study PRJEB35170, sample SAMEA104062416) | human gut metagenome | biome: human gut; feature: human-associated habitat; material: faeces | place: Denmark | collected 2012-05-18 ... | reverse complement strand
CTAAGACCTGATAACTCATGGGCTGGCTCTGAAACGCTGGAAGGTGAAATCACGAGGGGGTCATGCTATCACAGCCCCGCTCAATCAGCGAGGCTATGTGGAGGGATTTGCTTAGTGACCCGGGAAAGGGACCAGGCTATAGCAGTTAATTCCCAGTTTTTCCAGACGCTGCTCGCCGCCCAGATCGAACAGATTGATAATAAAAGCCGCATCGTGCACTTCACCGCCCAGGCGACGGATAAGCTTCACGGTGGCGTCGATGGTGCCGCCGGTTGCCAGCAGATCGTCAACCACCAGGACTTTATCGCCTTCTTTGATCGCATCGACATGGATTTCCAGCTGATCGGTGCCGTACTCAAGCTCGTAGCTTTCTGCGATGGTCTCACGCGGCAGCTTACGCGGCTTGCGTACCGGAACAAAGCCTACGCCCAGCGCCAGCGCAACCGGTGCGCCAAACAAGAAGCCACGCGCTTCGGTGCCCACCACTTTGGTAATACCCGCGTCTTTATAACGCTCGGCCAGCAGTTCAATGCTGAGCGCATAGGCCTTCGGGTCTTCCAGCAAGCTGGTGACATCACGGAAAAGGATGCCAGGTTTCGGATAGTCCTGGATGCTTTGGATGCTGTTCTTCAGATATTCAAGCTGCTGTGCTGTTGCGGTCATAAGTGTATGCCTGATTAAAACGGTATTACTCACGGGCATGCCAAATGGGCCAAAGAAACATTTGTTTAACCTTTGACCAGGCTTACCCGCGCTCGAAAACGCCAGAATTTACTGGCTGTCAGCGACAATTGCAACCATCATTATTGCGCATCAGTGCTTTTGTTGCTTTGCATCAACCACCGGAATGCGCCACATAAATATCAGCAGACAGGCCAGAATGATCAGCAGCAAGATGCGCACCCAGGTAAGATTAACCAGCCACAGGGAAATAGCAAAGGTCAGCAAAATCATCGCTATCGCGCGCGGCTTCGCTCCCGGCGGCATGGCGCGGTATTTCTGCCAGTGACGCAGGTAACCGCCAAACCATGAGCGGTACAAAAGCCAGTGGTGAAAACGCGGCGACGAGCGCGCAAAGCACCAGGCGGCAAGCAGGATAAAAGGCGTCGTCGGCAGTAGCGGTAAAAATACGCCCAGCGTTCCCAGCGCTACCGCCAGCCAGCCAATGATGATCAAAATAATACGTGGCATAATGCGAATCGTTATCAAGAAGATAACGCTAATGTAGCACAGTTGCTTATCAGGGGATGGAGGAGTTATTTGAAAACCACCCGGCTTTTACATTCGCTGGAAAATCAGCTTGCGGAGCTGGCCGTCCGGGTAGCGCCAATGGCGAATCACGCGACCCTCAGCCCGCGTTTCGATCGCCAGCTGTTTCGGACCCGCAGCACGCAGATGCAGGCTTATCTCAATGAGGCCAGCGATCGTTTAACGGAGTTAAAGCTGGCGGTCGAACGCCAGCAGCTCCCCCAGGTTGCCTGGCTGGCGGAACATCTTGTGGCCCAAATCGCCGCCATTAGCCGGGAAACGGCCACCTGGTCGTTACGCGCCTGGGATAGCGCTTCGCCGACGCTTAGCCGCTGGCAGCGCCGGCGTATCCAGCATCAGGAATATGAACGGCGTCTGCTGGCCATGCGCAACGATCGCCAGAGACAGCTGGCGCAAGCCACCTCTCTTGATGAACAGCAGCGGCTGGCAAAAGAAGTTGACGCCTACGCCGCACGCCTTGCCCGCTGTCGCGACGCGCTGGAAAAAATTGAAAACAGGCTGGCCCGATTAACACGTTAAGTGGAGGAAGAAAGATGTCGCTGGAAAATGCGCCTGACGAGGTCAAGCTGGCCGTCGATTTAATCATGCTGCTTGAGGAAAATAATGTCCCTGCGCAAACCGTGCTAGCTGCGCTGGAGATTATCCGTCGCGATTATGAAAACAAAGTAAAAAGTGCGGAAGAGGCCTCGCAAAACGCGCCGGAGTAGCCTGTTGCCGGATCGTTGGGGGTGGCAGAGTCATCGCCTGCCCTTACCAAAACGGATAAATGCTCATGGAAAGATTCTCACGTACGCCGCACGATGCCATTTTTCGTCAAATGTTGACTCAGAAAGAGGTCGCCCGCGATTTTTTACAGCTTTACCTCCCGGCGCAGTTTTTAAGTATCTGCGATCTTAGTACGCTGCAGCTGGCTTCAGGCAGTTTTATCGAAGAAGACCTGCGCTCCAGCTACTCAGATATACTTTACTCTCTGCAAACGCGGCACGGCGCCGGATATATCTATGCGCTGATTGAACATCAAAGCTCTCCGGACAAGTTCATGGCTTTTCGCCTGATGCGCTATACGCTCGTAGCCATACAGCGTCACCTTGATGCTGGCCACGATACGTTGCCCCTTGTGGTCCCCATTCTGTTTTATCACGGCGCCGTCAGTCCCTGGCCGCATACGCTCAACTGGCATCATCTCTTTGACCATCCTGAGCTTACCAGCGCGCTGTACGGCGGTGATTTTCCACTGGTGGACCTGACCGTTATGCCAGTTAATCAATTCATCCTCCACCAGCGTATGGCGATGCTGGAACTGTTGCAGAAGCATATCCGCCAGCGCGATCTGGCCGAATTGCAACCGATACTGATTGCGCTGCTGGCGATTGCCGAATGGCTGGAAGAGAAAGGTCGTAAAAAAGGGAGAAGAGAAGGCAGACTGGAGGGTCGACAGGAAGGCCGTAAAGAAATCTCGCACAGCATTGCGCTGAAAATGCTCGCCAGCGGGCAGGATCCTAAGATGGTGATGGAGCTGACGGGTCTGAGCCAGGAAGAACTCTCCTCGCTCAGCCATTAAAATCTGCGGGGCGGGTATTTACCGCCCCGCCATGCTTAGCTCATCGCCGGAGTGGCATCGTCGCCTTTATCCCGCTTCACCTCGGTGACTTCATCGCCCTTCTCATTGCGAAGATGAACCTCCAGCTGGTTAAAGGCGATATCAATATTGTTCTCACGACACAAACGATCGATCGCCCGGTTAAGCTCATCCACCGCATAGCTGCGATCGCGAAGTTCGCGCACGTATAGTCGTAGTTCATGATCGAGCGTACTGGCGCCGAAAGTGGTAAAGAAAACCGACGGCGCGGGCTCTTGCATCACTTTCGGATGCTCGTGCGCGGCCTTAAGCAGCACTTCTTTAACCTTATCCAGGTCAGAACCGTACGCTACGCCAAGGCGGATGACAACGCGGGTGACGGTATCGGAGAGCGACCAGTTAATCAGACGCTCAGTCACGAAGGCCTTATTGGGGATAATCACCTCTTTACGATCAAAATCGGTGATGGTCGTGGCGCGAATGCGGATTTTGCTGACGGTGCCGGAGAAGGTGCCAATGGTCACCGTATCGCCAATGCGCACCGGGCGCTCAAAGAGAATAATCAGACCGGAAACAAAGTTACCGAATATTTCCTGTAAGCCGAAACCTAAACCAACCGACAGCGCCGCTGCCAGCCACTGTAGTTTATCCCATGAGACGCCCAGAGCGCCAAATACCGTCATCGCGCCAATAACGATAATGGCGTAATTAAGGATTGTCGTAATGGCATAAGACGCACCCTGGCGCATATTTAGTCGGGACAGCACCAGCACTTCCAGCAGTCCCGGCAGGTTGCGAATTAACGCCCAGGCAACCATCGAAGCGACAATCGCGAACAGCAGGCTCCCCATGGTAACGCTTTTCACGGCGCTGACCCCGGCTTCGGTACCGTTGTAATGCCACAGCGTAATACTATCGAGATAGGCGAAGACGGTGATGAGATCCGACCAAATCGCCCAGAACAGGACCGCAAACAGCGCGATCATCACCAGCATCGTAATACGCAGCGTTTGCTGGTTAACCTGCTCCAGAGCAATTGTCGGTTCTTCCTGCGGCTCGGCCCCTTCAGCCCCCTCTTTAACCAGATGCTGACGACGCGCCAGCGCGCGGCGCCAGGCAATACGCCGCGCGGCCACGCTCAGGCCGCGCAGCACGGTCTGATACAACAGGTTCCACAGCATCACCAGATAAACGGTTTCAATCCAGCGGCCGGCCAGACGCAGCGTCGTATAGAAATAGCCGGTTGCCGTCAGCACCATCAGGGCGATGGGAACGATCGATAGCACGGTAACGGTGATAAGGCGCAGGCTGTGAGATTCTTTATCACGCCAGCTTTCGCGGCACATCGGCAAGACCAGCACCGCGATCAGCAACAGGTTGAGGAAAATAACGAACTGCCCGAGAACGTCATCCATCAGGTGCAGCGGCGACAGTTCCGACATCACCGACCAGAAGTTGAGCGGCAGCAGCGCAAGGCTCACGCGAACAATCTGCCGCCGCCAGTGGCTGGTCAGCTGTGACGGCATATTAAAGTGGCTCACCGCCACGCCGTCTTTTTCCAGCACTTTCCAGCACAGGCCAAACACCAGCCAGAATAGCGCCAGCTTCTTGCTATAGGCCCACAGAAGGTCGCTAATATTCAGCTGCATCGTCAGCAGAATCAGACCGACTGCGAGTATGACCAGCACCACAGGCAGCGCCCGAATCAGATCGATAAGAATCGCTTTCGGCGTGTGGAGCTGCGTATCGTTGCGCAGTTGCCCCACCTGCGACGCCAGCTTAGCCTGATACGCTTTCAGCCAGTTCAGACGCCAGCGAATCAGACCGGCAATCAGCAGCAGCGGCAGGCCGGCCAGAAAAGCGATAAATACCGCAGGCCAGGCCTTTTCCCAGTTTACGGTGATTTTCATCGCCTTAAACTGTCCTTTCAGCGCCTCCGGGAAGGCTTTAAACCACTCCCAGTCCATCGGGCGGTTGCTATTTACCCAGAAAATCTGCTGCGTCAGGATGGCTTTCAGGTTGGTTGACACGCTCATTAGCTGCTGCTGATTGATTTGCAGGTTAATCGCCATCATCAGCTGGTTGCCGAGCTGTTTATTAAACTGATCGAGCAGTTCCCGGCGCATATCAACAATCTCAAGAAGTGCATCATGCACTTCGGGATTCACCTCGCTGCTATGCCCCTCCTCCAGCTTCGCGACATACGCATCGCTCTGGAATAGCGCATCGCGCTGCTGGTTGACCTCGAACTGCTCAAGGCGCAGGTCGGCGATGCGGTTGGTCATGTCGCTCAGCTCCTCCGCAGAGGGCAGCGTTTGCTGTTGCTGATAAAGGATACGCGACAGCAGCAGGCTGCCTTTCAGCACGGAAATCTGCTCTTTAATATCGCGCTCGGATTGCAGAGCACGATCGAGCCAGGTCTTCACTTTGATGTTGCGCTGAACCAGCTGATTACCCGTTTCCGTTGCCGAAATGAGCCTTTCGCTCAGCTGGTGATTAATGTCCAGCTCCTGCTTGACCAGCGGGTTTGCCTGAATACGGGCCGTTTCGTCCGGAGAAACCGCTTCCTGAGCCGTCTTTTCCGTCAGCGTCAGGCGCTTGCTATTCACCGCTTCCTGCAACAGCTGAAGCTGATGCTCCAGTCGATTGCTGTAAGCGGTGATGTAGTCACGCTGCTTTTGCAGGGTATCCTGCAGCACCGTGTTGCCTTCCAGGCTTTTACGCTGTTGATCTATCTGTGCATTCAGCAAGGCCTGCTGCGCCAGCAGCAAATTCTGCTGGGTAGGACGTAGCGCCTCTTCGCCCGTAGTCGTGCCATTCAGACGATTACGGATCTGCTGCAGCTGCTGAGAGGCGGAATACATCGCATTCTGCACGCGTTCCGGCTGCGTCTGTAGCGAAACAAGCTGACTATTATAAGTCGCCAGATCGTTTTGCGCGTTTTGCAAATCGTCCAGAGTCTGAGAGACACGCGATTCCAGCTGGCGCAGCGACAAGGTGCTCAGCGTTTTACGCGTCGCCTCGTCGTTGGGGACATCGCTTAGCGCGTTCAGGCTATCGATAGCCTGATTCATTTTTGCAGGCGCCTGAGCGACCTGCTGGCGCAGCTGCGTCGTTTCCGACTTTATGCGCTCAATTTTATCGAGCGTTTCCAGCGTCTGAGTCAGGTCCTGCTGAACCAGCTTATCCTGGGGAGTCAAATCTTTTTGCTTGTTCAGCGTCGTGAGCTGGCTCTGGACCTCGGAGCGTTCAGGTAAATCAGCCGCCAGCGCCGAATTAACGCTAATACAGCCGATAATAAGCATCAGGGTAAGAACTACAGCAGAGAGGGCATTTCGCCAACGGATAGTATGCAGCATAGTGTTAACATGAGTGATTGCAAAAGCCGGAGAATACCGGGGGTCGTCGCAGCGCGAAGAATAGCACTTCTGTTATCACTAAAATAGCGGCGGACAGCAGGAATCATTCCTCTGGTGTCCGCTAGCTGGGTTAAGCGTCCAGTCCTTCAGAACTGCGCAGAGAGGGGCAAAATTGATACATTTCCAGCAGGACTTCGACATAATCCCGCGCTTCTTTTTGCAGATCAAAGGCGTTCGGCGCCAAAAGCCAGTTCTCCATCAGGCCGGAAAGATAGCTGCGCATGAGGATCGCCGCCCGGCGGGTTAATAAATTGGCGGGTAGCATCTTCGCGACGATGCACTCCTTTAATGTTTGTTCGATACGGTCGTAGCTCTCAAGGCAAAGAATGCGCTGCGCTTCTTGCAGCGTGACCATCTCACCGACGAATTCACATTTATGAAAGATGATTTCCATCATCAGCCGTCTGCGTTTTTCTGTCACAGTGGCTTCAAGGATATACACTAAGATCTCTCGCACAACTGACAGTGGATCGTTGGGGAATTTTGCCCGATACTCAACTTCGAGATCGTTAATATTGGCTTCTGACAGCACCCATATTTCATTAAATAAGTCCGATTTATTTTTGAAATGCCAATAGATAGCCCCCCTCGTCACACCGGCAGCTTTTGCAATTGCGGCCAGCGAGGTGGATGATACGCCTTGCTGCGAAAACAAACGCAGAGCAACATCCAGAATATGTTGCCGGGTCTCAAGCGCCTGTTGTTTGGTTTTTCGTGCCATAGGTCGATGAGTTTACAGAGGTTACGTTTACATACATTTGTGAATGTATGTACCATAGCATGACCATAATAGAAAGACTGTAGTGGGTTTGTGGTTGTTTGAGCCACTGAACATTTTGAAATTGGACACTCGAGGTTTACATATGAACAAAAACAGAGGGTTAACGCCTCTGGCGGTCGTTCTGATGCTCTCAGGCAGCTTAGCGCTAACAGGATGTGACGACAAACCGGCTCAGCAAGGAGCCCAGCAAATGCCGGAAGTCGGTATTGTGACGCTCAAATCCGCTCCTCTACAAATTACTACTGAACTGCCGGGCCGTACCAGCGCCTATCGCGTTGCGGAAGTTCGTCCTCAGGTCAGTGGCATTATTCTGAAACGTAACTTCACCGAAGGCAGCGATATCCAGGCTGGCGTGTCTCTTTATCAAATCGATCCGGCAACCTATCAAGCCACCTATGAAAGCGCGAAAGGCGATTTAGCCAAAGCGCAGGCTGCCGCCAATATGGATCAGCTGACGGTTAAACGTTACCAGAAACTGTTAGGCACTAAGTACATTAGCCAACAGGATTACGATACTGCCGTAGCCACGGCCCAGCAGAGCAACGCTGCCGTCGTCGCCGCTAAAGCCGCGGTTGAAACCGCGCGCATCAATCTGGCCTACACTAAGGTGACCTCCCCGATCAGCGGCCGCATTGGTAAATCCGCGGTCACGGAAGGCGCGCTGGTGCAGAACGGCCAGACTACTGCCCTGGCGACCGTGCAACAGCTTGATCCTATCTACGTGGATGTGACTCAATCGAGCAACGATTTTCTGCGTCTGAAACAAGAGCTGGCTAACGGCAAACTGCAGCAGGAGAACGGTAAAGCGAAGGTTGAACTGGTCACTAACGACGGTTTGAAATATCCGCAGAACGGTACGCTGGAGTTCTCCGACGTTACCGTTGATCAGACCACCGGTTCTATCACGCTGCGCGCGATTTTCCCGAACCCTGATCACACTCTGCTGCCCGGCATGTTCGTTCGCGCGCGCCTGGAAGAAGGCGTAAATCCTGATGCGATTCTGGTTCCGCAGCAGGGCGTAACCCGTACCCCGCGCGGCGATGCCAGCGCGATGGTTGTCGGCGAAGACGATAAAGTCGAAGTTCGCCAGATTACCGCCACTCAGGCGATTGGCGATAAATGGCTGGTCACCGAAGGGCTGAAAACTGGCGATCGCGTCATTATTAGCGGTCTGCAGAAAGTCAAACCAGGCGTACAGGTAAAAGCGCAGGAAGTCGTTTCTGATGAAAAACAGCAAGCCGCAGGCAACGCTCAGTCAGAACAAACCAAGTCTTAACTTAAACAGGAGCCGTTAAGACATGCCTAATTTCTTTATCGATCGCCCCATATTTGCCTGGGTGATCGCCATCATCATTATGCTGGCTGGGGGGCTCTCGATCCTCAAGTTGCCAATAGCGCAATATCCGACGATTGCGCCGCCGGCAATTTCCATCACGGCCATGTACCCCGGTGCCGACGCAGAAACCGTGCAGAACACCGTGACTCAGGTTATCGAACAGAACATGAATGGTATCGATCACCTGATGTACATGTCTTCAAATGGCGACTCCACCGGTACAGCAACCATCACTCTGACCTTTGAATCCGGTACCGATCCGGATATTGCTCAGGTACAGGTTCAAAACAAACTGGCGCTGGCGACACCGCTGCTGCCGCAGGAAGTACAGCAGCAGGGTATTAGCGTTGAAAAGGCATCCAGCAGCTTCCTGATGGTTGTCGGCGTTATTAATACTAACGGCACCATGAATCAGGATGACATTTCTGACTATGTTGCCGCCAACATGAAAGATGCGATTAGCCGTACCAGCGGCGTTGGTGACGTGCAGTTGTTTGGTTCCCAGTACGCTATGCGTATCTGGATGGACCCAAACAAACTTAATAACTTCCAGTTGACGCCGGTTGACGTTATCAGCGCCCTGAAAGCGCAGAACGCCCAGGTTGCAGCAGGACAGTTAGGCGGTACGCCCCCGGTGAAAGGCCAGCAGCTGAATGCCTCCATCGTGGCGCAAACTCGTCTGACCAATACTGAAGAGTTTGGCAACATTCTGCTGAAGGTTAACCAGGATGGCTCCCAGGTTCGTCTGCGCGATGTCGCGCGCATTGAGCTGGGTGGTGAAAACTATGACGTTATCGCGAAGTTTAACGGTCAGCCAGCTTCTGGTCTGGGTATTAAACTGGCGACCGGCGCGAACGCGCTGGATACCGCAAACGCCATTCGCGCCGAACTGAAGAAAATGGAGCCTTTCTTCCCTTCTGGCCTGAAGATTGTTTATCCGTATGACACCACTCCATTCGTGCAGATCTCCATTCACGAAGTGGTAAAAACGCTGGTTGAAGCCATCATCCTGGTGTTCCTGGTAATGTATCTGTTCCTGCAGAACTTCCGCGCCACCTTGATTCCGACGATTGCCGTGCCGGTCGTACTGCTGGGGACGTTCGCCATCCTCGCGCTGTTCGGTTTCTCGATAAACACGCTCACCATGTTTGGTATGGTGCTCGCCATAGGCTTGCTTGTGGATGACGCCATCGTGGTGGTGGAAAACGTCGAACGTGTAATGGCAGAGGAAGGGCTACCGCCGAAGGAAGCCACGCGTAAATCGATGGGCCAGATTCAGGGCGCGCTGGTAGGTATCGCGATGGTGCTTTCTGCGGTGTTTATCCCGATGGCCTTCTTTGGTGGTTCCACCGGTGCGATTTACCGCCAGTTCTCGATCACCATCGTCTCCGCGATGGCGCTGTCGGTGCTGGTCGCTCTGATTCTCACCCCGGCGCTTTGCGCCACGATGCTGAAGCCAATCCAAAAAGGCAGCCATGGCGCAACCACTGGCTTCTTCGGTTGGTTTAACCGCATGTTTGATAAGAGCACGCATCACTATACCGACAGCGTAGGCAACATCCTGCGTAGTACCGGTCGCTATCTGGTGCTGTACCTGATCATCGTTGTGGGAATGGCCTGGCTGTTCGTTCGTCTGCCAAGTTCGTTCCTGCCAGACGAAGACCAGGGCGTATTCCTGAGCATGGCGCAGCTGCCTGCAGGCGCAACTCAGGAGCGTACCCAGAAAGTACTGGATGAGATGACCAATTACTATCTCACCAAAGAGAAAGATAACGTTGAATCGGTATTCGCCGTAAACGGTTTTGGTTTCGCGGGTCGTGGACAAAACACCGGTATCGCGTTCGTCTCTCTGAAGGACTGGAGCCAGCGTCCAGGCGAAGAGAACAAAGTTGAGGCGATTACCGGCCGCGCGATGGGCTATTTCTCGCAGATCAAAGATGCAATGGTCTTCGCCTTTAACCTGCCGGCAATTGTTGAACTCGGTACCGCAACGGGCTTTGACTTCCAGCTGATCGACCAGGCTGGCCTGGGCCATGAAAAACTGACCCAGGCACGTAACCAGCTTTTTGGAATGGTTGCGCAGCACCCTGACGTATTGAGCGGCGTTCGTCCAAACGGCCTGGAAGATACTCCGCAGTTCAAAGTGGATATCGATCAGGAAAAAGCGCAGGCGCTTGGCGTGTCTATAAGCGATATCAACACGACGCTTGGCGCGGCATGGGGCGGAAGCTACGTCAACGACTTCATTGACCGTGGCCGCGTGAAGAAAGTGTATATCATGTCCGAAGCGAAATACCGCATGCTGCCGGAAGACATTGGCAACTGGTACGTACGCGGTAGCGATGGACAGATGGTACCGTTCTCCGCCTTCTCAACCTCGCGCTGGGAATACGGCTCGCCGCGTCTGGAGCGCTACAACGGTCTGCCATCGATGGAAATCCTCGGCCAGGCGACACCGGGTAAGAGTACCGGTGAAGCGATGAACCTGATGGAAGAGCTGGCGGGTAAACTGCCTGCCGGTATCGGCTATGACTGGACGGGTATGTCATATCAGGAACGTTTGTCAGGTAACCAGGCGCCAGCGCTGTACGCTATCTCGCTGATCGTCGTCTTCCTGTGTCTGGCGGCGCTGTACGAGAGCTGGTCAATTCCATTCTCGGTCATGCTGGTCGTTCCGCTCGGTGTTGTGGGGGCGCTGCTGGCTGCCACCTTCCGAGGATTGACTAACGACGTTTACTTCCAGGTTGGTCTGTTGACCACTATCGGCCTGTCGGCGAAGAACGCGATACTGATCGTTGAATTCGCCAAAGACCTGATGGATAAAGAAGGCAAAGGCCTGATTGAGGCAACGCTTGAAGCCGTTCGTATGCGTCTGCGTCCGATTCTGATGACCTCCCTGGCGTTTATCCTCGGCGTAATGCCGCTGGTCATCAGCTCCGGCGCAGGCTCCGGCGCGCAGAATGCCGTAGGTACTGGCGTAATGGGCGGGATGATTACCGCGACGGTTCTGGCGATTTTCTTCGTGCCGGTATTCTTCGTGGTCGTGCGTCGCCGCTTCAGTAGGAAAAATGAGGATATTGAGCACAGCCATCCGGTTGAGCATCATTAATCTCTCCATTAAGGGCCGCATTCGCGGCCCTTTCACTTTGTCTCACTTTAAAACGCACGGATTGTGATTGTTTATTTTATAACCTGAGATATAATATTTAATGATGATTACCGCTGCTTATCTATGACCTTTTTTTCACTGACTTTACTCCCTCAACTCTACACTAAGAATATTCTCAATCACTGACATTATGTATGGTTGTATCAACGTGTCAGCTAAACGCACGGGCTAACCCGATGATATATAAGGTCAGTCTTCGATTTTTCCGTTGTAGTTAAAGGCACGATATAATAAAGACCGAGGCATTTAAGATAAATTGACCGCGTTAATTGTAATTTTTCGTAATAGCACGATGAAATCTTTTTAAGAGTGGATTATAGTTAAAGAGCAAGATTACAATGTATGTGTCAGGTCTGTTAGTCGTGTTCATCCCACAACGGTGTCGATAGTCGTCGTTAAACCACTAAAAAGGGGGATGCGTTATGGACGAATACTCGCCAAAAAGACATGATATTGCGCAGCTTAAATTTCTCTGCGAAACCCTGTATCATGACTGTCTTGCAAACCTGGAAGAGAGCAACCATGGCTGGGTTAATGACCCAACCTCAGCTGTCAATCTTCAGCTTAATGAATTGATCGAGCACATTGCCGCGTTCGCACTTAATTATAAAATTAAGTATGCTGAGGATAATAAGCTGGTGACTCAGCTTGACGAATATCTGGATGACACTTTCGTGTTGTTCAGCAACTACGGCATTAACACTGCAGATCTGCAGAAATGGCGTAAATCAGGCAACAGGTTATTCCGCTGCTTTGTGAACGCCAGTCGGGAAAACCCGGCCAGTCTTTCTTGTTAATATTATTACAATCAAAAGGTGAATTTATGTCTGATAAAACATTAACCAAAATAGACTATTTGATGCGCTTACGACGTTGTCAGACAATTGATACGCTGGAGCGCGTAATTGAAAAAAATAAATATGAACTTTCTGATAATGAACTGGCGGTATTTTACTCAGCAGCCGATCATCGTCTTGCTGAACTGACGATGAATAAACTGTATGACAAGATCCCGCCATCGGTCTGGAAATTCATCCGCTAATTATTTCAAATGAAAGCCCGAACTCTTGTGTCGAAAACGCCCTTCCCTCATGCTGCTGATAAATGCGACACCGGTCACAGAAGCTGTTTCTGTACCTATATGAAACCGGTTTCTTTTTTATACTGTGGCGGCCTACAATGAGGAAATAAGGGAAGCCTCCATGAGTGAAGAAAAACAAAAAATGATTGCCGGTGAGCTGTATGTGTCTGGTGACGCTGAGCTAAAGGCCGACCGTCTACTGGCCAGACAACTGTTGCATCGTTACAATCATTCAGCGCCTGAAGAGCGTGAATTAAGAAAAGCATTACTGACGGAACTGCTAGGCCACGCAGGCGACGCTTATATCGAACCCACTTTTCGCTGCGATTACGGCTACAATATCTTCCTCGGGAAAAATTTCTACGCCAACTTTGATTGCGTGATGCTGGATGTGTGTCCGATACATATTGGCGAAAACTGCATGCTGGCGCCGGGTGTGCATATTTATACCGCAACGCATCCCCTTGACCCTGTTGAACGAAATAGCGGTAAAGAGTACGGAAAACCCGTCACTATTGGCCACAATGTGTGGATTGGCGGCCGGGCCGTAATTAATCCTGGCGTGACTATCGGCGACAATGCCATCGTGGCTTCCGGTTCCGTAGTGGTGAAAAATGTGCCAGCCAACGCCGTCGTCGGCGGAAACCCGGCTCAAATCATAAAAATGGTGGAGAGCGAAAAACGGTAACTGTTATGCTTTTCCGCAACCAATCTGTTACTTTTCCCACGGATTTACGCAACATAAAATAGCCTTCAGGCTGAGCCCAACGCGCATCTGTTCGCCGCGTCTGCATAGGGGCTCATGGCAGAATTTGGGGAATAAAATGACAGAAATACAGCGGCTGCTGAAAAGCACCATTGATGAGCTTAATGTGCAAGAGAAGCGCGATAACCGTCCGCGCTTTAGCATAAGCTTTATTCGCAACCATCCATGGCTTTTTGTCGCGATGTATGCGGCTTTCCTGGCAACACTCATCGTGATGCTGCGTTCTGAAACGCTGGTAGATTCGGTCTGGCTATTAATCGTACTATTTGTTCTGCTGAACGGCTTCTTTTTCTTTGACGTTTACCCGCGCTATCGCTATGAAGATATTGATGTTCTGGACTTCCGCGTTTGTTATAACGGGGAGTGGTACAACACTCGATTTGTTCCCGGTCAGCTCATCGAACGAATCCTGCAGTCGCCGCGCGTCGATGGCGAGCAGAAAGCTCAGCTGCAAAAAATGATCGCCACCAAAGGCGAACTCTCATTTTACGATGTCTTTTCCCTTACCCGCATCGGTGCTGCGCAATAAGGCGATCCAGCGTCCGTATCGCAGAAGGAAAGCGTGATGCGGACGTATTACCGTAGCCCAGAACAAAGCCGCTTCTCGCCTTTTTTTCATTCAGATAAAAACGGCTTAATGCGCCGGGCGCGAGCTGAAACCGCCGGGCCTGCTGCACAATAGCTTCATCATCAACGTCTTCGACGACGACAGTCAGGTGTAACCCCCCCTCGCCGCCTGATATTTCATAAGGGTGAGTAAGCTCTGCCGCCAGCGTTTCCCGCAGCTGCTGCTGGCGTTTGCGATACAAGCGGCGCATAGCGGCAAGATGACGCGCGTAGTGCCCCTCTTCGATAAACAGCGCCAGCGCCCGCTGTTCAGCACGATGACCGCCGCGTAACAGTGAACCAATCGCGCCTCTTGCGGCATCCGCCAGCCCCTCCGGCATCACCATAAAGCCAATACGCAGCGCGGGAAAAAGCGTTTTGCTGAATGTCCCCAGATAAACTACCGGCGCCTGCCTGACCATTCCCAGCATGGCGGGAATCGGTTCGCCGCTATAACGAAATTCACTATCGTAATCATCCTCGATAAGCCAGGCGTCATGACGGCGGGCGTATTCCAGTAAAGCCAGTCGCCGCCCGGCGCTCATCACCGTACCGCAGGGGTATTGATGGGACGGTGAAGTAAAGATTAATCGCGGTGCTGCGCTATCATCATCGGTATCGAACCGCATACCCTCTCGATCGACGGGTATACCCTTGATGTGAAGCCCGGCTTTAAGAAACATGCTTTTTGCCCCTAAATAGCCGGGTTCTTCCACCCATGCCGTCTCCCCGGCAACGCTCAGCAGATGCGTACATAAATCAACGGCTTCCAGCGCTCCTTCCGTAATCACAATTTGCCCGGCTTCGCAGCGAATACCCCGGGAGAGCGCCAGATGACGGGCAATCGCTTTGCGCAATGCAAGTTCCCCCTGCGCATCGCCGTAGCCCAGCAATGCACTTCCCTCCTCGCGCAATACCCGGTCAAGGAGTCGACGCCAGATAGCAAGAGGAAAGTAGTTAACCGCAGGCATTCCCGGCGTAAAGAGCAGCGTGGGCGAATCACGACGCGTGGCGGCGGGTAATCCCTGAAGATACTCGGGGAGCACAATCACGCGCGCCGCAACCTCCTTTTCTCCCTGCGACTTCAAAAGCGCGGCGTATGTCCCCTGGCGGCTACGCAGCAGATACCCCTCCATCGCCAGCTGCTCCAGCGCGCCGTTGACGGTATTGCGCGATAGCTTCAGACGCTGCGCTATAGCCCGTGAACCTGGCAGGCGGCTACCGCCCGCCAGCGTACCTTGCAAAATGGCCGCTCGCAGACGGAGATAGAGCGTGCGCTGCAGGGTTTCACGCCCTCTGTCGCACAGCGCCTGCTCCAACAGAGTAAAAAAAGCATCATCAGGAATATTCATTTTGGCTCCTCGTGGTACTACGAAAATATACTCTTATGGCCCTTTTTTATGGAACCAATAAGCGCTTAATCTCACAGCATTCGTCCATAGAAGGAAATCCTGATGAGCCATCTTAATCAATACGATCAGCCCGTTGGCACCGCCCTGCCCGACTGGCAGCCCTGTCCACATCCTGAAAGGGTGAACCTGCAGGGCCGCTTTTGTCGGCTAGAGCCTTTGCGCTCCACGCATGCCGGCGCGCTGTTTGACGCCCACCGCTTAGCCCCGGATACCCGAAGCTGGACATGGCTGCTGCGCGAACCGGACAGCAGCGTAGAGGAGTACCGCGCATGGATTGAGAGCGTTTCCGGGCAGAACGACCCCATTCACTTCGCGGTGATCGATAAGCAAACAGACCAGCCCGTGGGCTCACTGGCGCTGATGAGAATTGACGCTAACAACGGCGTTGTTGAAGTCGGCCACGTTCACTTCTCGCCTTTACTGAGCCGGACTGCAATGGCCACCGAGGCCCACTGGCTGCTGATGGATTACGTCTTTGATACGCTCGGCTATCGGCGCTACGAGTGGAAATGTAACAGTCTCAACGAACCGTCACGCCGGGCGGCGCTGCGGTTGGGATTTCAGTATGAGGGGCAATTTCGTCAGGCGCTGGTGATAAAGGGCCACAACCGCGATACCGACTGGTTTTCCATTATTGATTCCGAGTGGCCACAGATAGACAGGGCAATGCAGCAATGGCTGGCCGCCGACAACTTCAGCGCCGACGGCCAGCAGTTACGTACGCTGGGGAGCTTTCGTTAACGTCTTTTCTTGCGTCCCTGCACGGCTTTAAAGCGGGGATTGCTTTTGCAAATCACGTATAGCCGCCCCTTGCGCTTCACGATCTGGCAATCCGGGTGGCGTTGTTTCGCGCTACGCAATGAGTTTAGCACCTGCATTATTTGTCCCTCTTCGCATCAATAAAGCCGCCAAAGCGCTGACGGAAACGCGCGGTACTACCTTCATTGTTGAAGGCCTTCTGCTTACCGGTGTAATACGGATGCGATTTGGACGATACATCAAGCGTCACGTAGGGGTACGTCTCGCCCTCCAGTTCGATCTCACGCTCGGTTCTGATAGTAGAACCGACCTTGAAGTATTCGTTGGCGCTGGTATCGTGAAAAACCACCGTACGATAATGCGGATGAATATTGGGTTTCATAGCGACCTCAATCATTATGTTATAACATAACAATACCGTACACCGTGTAAAGACAAAGATCAACCCTGAGAATGAGAAGGATGAAAGGGCGGCGAGAGCGCCCTTTGCAGATTAAGGACTTAGCTGATGCGCCAGAGCCCGGAGTTGCTCAGCAATAGACTGCAGATTTTTGCCAGGCTCCGTTTTTGGCCCGGTAGAATGGCGTACAACCAGACGAGCCGGAAGGATAGAAGACGTATGTGATGTTTCGTTATCGCCGCTGTCGAGAATGCGCCGAACGGCCTCCTTCCCTTGCAGATCAAGATCCAGCGAAACCGTGGTTAGCGCCGGGTAGAAGAACGAACTCTCATAAGTGTCATCATAACCAATAACCGACTTTTCTCCCGGAATCGGTACCTGGTGCTGGTGAAATGCGCTCAGTACGCCCAATGCCATCTGATCGTTACCTACCAAAACGGCGGTAAAGTTTGGCGTCTCCCGCAGCATTTGCAGCGCGCCAGCGTAGCCGCTTTGCGCGTCCCAGTTGCCGCGAATCACCGTTACCGGCTCCAGCCCGTAACCCTCCAGGGTTTCTATCCAGCTTTTCAAACGCAGTTTGGCCGATACCGAACTTTCAGGGCCGGCCAGCAACGCGATTTCCCGATGGCCCATCTCATAGAGATACTTGACGCTGGCCCGTGTACCGTCCGCCGGATTAAACGAAACGTTAAACACCGAGCTGTAGGGGTCGACATCTAAAAAAAGACAGACGATGTCATCGTTATCAGCGGCTATTTTTTGGGCCTGTTCAGTCTCCAGCGGCACGTTGATGATGACCTTATCCACCAGTTGAGACTTCAGTTCATTAATAGAGTCCTGGATACTTTGGTTGACGCTCTCATCAATCATGGAGATGAGCACCTGATAACCTTCCACGTTCGCATAGCGTTTTACCGCCGCAGCCACCTGGGATGGGGCATGCAATGCAAGGGAAATTGTGACCAGGCCCACGGTACGACTTTGCTTACCTACCAGCTGTTGCGCCAGGCGGTTCGGGACATAGCGCAGCTCCTCAATGGATTTCTCCACCTTGCTGCGCGTGGCTTTGGATACATTAGCAGATTTGTTCAGTACCCTGGACACGGTCTGATAGGAGACGCCCGCATGGCGTGCAACGTCTTCTAAGGTCGCGCTTTTAGACTTCATGGTCCGGTTCCTTGTGTTGTTATCCCTGAATTGTAACAGGGGCAATGTGAAAAAACGCTCATTGCCGTATTCCTCCTCCAACCATAGCCATAAAAAGTATTACGCTCACAATACTACAAATTGTGAATGGACTCACTTTGCGTAACAAAACCCGCCTTTTTATTTGCAGTTAATCACACTATGGCGATCATTCAATTGCCTGATTTCAGGTTTAGGCATTTTATGACATCGGTTATGTGAACGTAATACAAAACAATAAGAGGATAGACATGAACACTACGCTGCGCACACTTTCCGTTGCGTTGGCCGCTGCGCTGATTTCACCATCCGTGTTTGCTGCTTCCGCCACCCTCCCGGGTATCGACTTTCATGGCTATATGCGCGCCGGGGTTGGGGTCTCCGGCGACGGTAGCCAGGCCGAATGGCAAAAAAATAAAATTGGCCGTCTGGGTAACGAATCTGATACCTACGGCGAGCTGGAGCTGGGATCGGAGGTCTACAAGAAGAATGACGTTAGCTTCTACCTCGATAGTATGGTCAGCATGGTATCTGACGGCTCAAACGATAATGAAACCACGCTTGATGACGATGCGCAGTTCGGCCTGCGGCAGCTAAACCTGCAAATTAAAGGTCTGATCCCCGGCGATCCAAATGCAGTCATCTGGGGCGGCAAACGCTACTATCAGCGCCACGATCTGCACATTATCGATACGAAATACTGGAATATTTCCGGATCCGGCGCCGGGATCGAAAACTATACGCTCGGTCCGGGCGCCGTTTCATTTGCCTGGATCCGCGGGGATGCCAATGACGTCGACTACCGCGTCGATGGCGATAGCAACGTCAATATTAACTATCTTGATTTGCGCTATGCGGGCTGGAAGCCGTGGGCCGGATCCTGGACCGAATTTGGTATCGACTACGCGATGCCGAATACCACTAAAAAGCAGGATACCTACGGCGGACTCTATGATGCTGAAAACGGCGTCATGCTAACCGGTGAAATCAGCCAGGATATGCTGGGCGGTTACAACAAAACGGTTCTGCAATACGCAAACAAAGGACTGGCGCAGAACATGGTGTCCCAGGGGGGCGGCTGGTATGACATGTGGAACTACGTCAATGACGCCACCGGCTACCGCGTTATCAATACCGGTTTAATTCCGATTACTGAAAAGTTCTCTATTAACCACGTCCTGACCTGGGGCTCCGCGGATAACATCACCGATTACACGGATAAAACACGCATGCTGTCGCTGGTGGCGCGCGGGCAGTATCAGTTCACCGAATATGTGCGCCTGATTGGCGAAGTGGGCGGCTTCTACCAAAAAGATAGCTACAAAAATAATACCGATTACAAACAAGCCGGTGAGAAATACACCATTGCGCTGGGCCTGGCCGATGGACCTGACTTTATGTCGCGCCCGGAACTACGAATTTTCGCTTCATACCTGAATGATTCCGAAAATGGTAAGCCGTTCGAAGATCGGACCGCCAATAATACATGGAACTTTGGTGTACAGGTCGAAGCCTGGTGGTAATAGCCGTTTAACTGTTTTATCGCCAACTGTAAAGTTGTTAATTACCCTCCGGTAATGATTATTGCCATTGAATGCCTGTTATATTTTCGGGATAACTCATTATTGCGTTATCCCGTTTTATTTTATTTCCGGCTGGCAAAGTGCTCATCAAGTAATTGCCGTAAAGCATCCGACTGCTTACCGAAAATAGCATGCACCTGCTGCCCCAGGATAATAACCCCAAGCGCTCCCTGCTGCTGTAAGGCCTGAGAATCAACTATCGATAGATTATTCACCGTGACGCGTAAGCGGGTAATGCAGGCGTCAACGTTAATAATATTGCCTTCACCACCAAACGCCTGAATTAAATAATCAATCTGTTGTTGCTCCGCATGACTTAAAGGTACCGCCGCACGAGGCTGCGAGAAGTAATTCAGAAAGGATTTTAAACTCACCATACCAGACTCCTGATTAGCAGATAAAAAAACGCCTGCTCGCAGGAGCAGGCGCGGGGAGAGAAAAATTACGCGCGACGACTGAGGATACGGCAATCCCATGCATTTAAGACCAGCGGCGTATTCAGCGCCGTACCGGTGAGGCAGTCCAGATAGCCTTGCGGCAAAACCACGCGATGCTGCTGCGCGCTGTAGTTTTGCAGGAAAACGTAGGCGGTTTCACCATCCGTGCGTGCGGTCGCTACTACGCCCGGCGGGAAATCAGCCTCAACCGCGCGCGGCAGAGAGAGTTCTTTCATCAGGCTGCAGAAGAAGTCCCGCTGGAAGGCCAGATCGTTGCGCGACGCAACGTGCCATGCCTTGCCATTACCAAAGTGATTGACGGTGACCGCCGGTCTTCCTGCATAAAAATCATCGCGATAGGTAGCCAGCGGCTGCGCGCTTTCAGCATGAATCAGTTCACACAAATGGCGTACCTGGTACGGCCCCTGCAAGCCAGCTTCATTACCCGCCAGCCCCTGTACCAGGTTGCGTTCGCCGTCGTTCAGGCAGTCAATTTCTTCCGCCCAAATGCCCAGCAGTTTACGCAGCGGGCCCGGGAAACCGCCGAGATGGCAGAGGTCGGACTCGTTCACTATCCCTGTCCAGTATGTTGTAACTAAATGACCGCCGTTAGCCACAAACGCTTCGGCGCGTTCGGCAAATCCCTCACGAACCATATACAGCATTGGCGCAATGACCAGTTGATAAGGACTCAGGTCAACGTCAGCATCGATAACATCAACCGCAATCCCCTGCTCCCAGAACGGACGGTAATGTTCGTTGACGGTATTTTCATACTCCATGCCGAGATTACGCGGCCCCTGAGCATCATCCAGCGCCCAGCGATTTTGCTGATCGAAGATAATCGCCACTTTCGCATCCGTCCGGCAGCCCACGACGGCTGGCAGCTGGCTTAACATCTCGCCGAGCTTCGTCACTTCACGGCCCACGCGCGTATCCAGATGACCGACATGATCGATAATCGCGCCATGGAACTTCTCCACCGAACCGCGGCTTTTACGCCACTGAAAATACTGCACCGAATCCGCACCGTGCGCCACCGCCTGCAAAGAGGAGAGAATATGCATTCCCGGCTTCTTAAGCTTACTGGTTGGCTGCCAGTTGGTCGCACTGGGAGTGGATTCCATTAATACAAACGGCTTACCGCCCTTCAGGCTGCGCATCATGTCGTGATACATCGCGGTGTAGCAGGCCAGCGTGGTTTCATCTTTATCGCGATGCCACATGGGGTAGCTGTCCCACGAGATAAAGTCCAGCGTCTGCGCCAGCTGCCAGTAGTCGTAATCGTAGAAATACTCCATGAAGTTGGTGGTCACCGGCAGTTCGGCATTCGCCGCTTTCAGCGGAGCAATCTCATGGCGGCAGAAGTCGGTCACCTGGGCGGTATTAAAGCGATGCCAGTCAAGGTTGAGACCATGAATTGAGACTTCTCCCTGCGGCGCCGGAGATTCGATCTGCGACCAGTCGCTATAGGTGTGGCTCCAGAAGGTACTCCACCAGGCGTGATTGAGATTATCCAGCGTTTCATAGCGCGCTTTCAGCCAGTCGCGGAAACGCTCCTGACACAGGCTACAGTGACACTCCCCGCCGTATTCGTTGGAGATATGCCAGCCCAGCACCGCCGGATGCTGCGCGTAACGTTCCGCCAGCAGGGTATTAATCTTCAGGGTTTTCTCACGATAGACCGGCGACGACATACAGTGGTTATGCCGTCCGCCGTGCAGGGCTGGCACCCGATCGCGACCAACGCGCAGCACCTGAGGATATTTCTGCGACATCCATGCCGGGCGCGCGCCGCTTGGCGTAGCAAGAAAGACATGAATTCCGGCGGTATACAGTTTTTCCAGAATACTGTCCAACCAGCCAAACTCAAATACGCCCTCCTGAGGTTCAAGCTTCGCCCAGCTGAATATCCCTACCGACATCACATTGCATTTTGCCTGCTGCATCATGGCAATATCTTTGTCGATAATATCCGGATAATTCTCCCATTGCTCCGGGTTATAGTCGGCGCCATGCAATAGCGTATTAACCTTCGGACTCAAAGGCGCAAATTTTTTCATAATAAACATCCTGAAGTGTAAAACTGAATAATTAATTAAATACCTTCATCGACGGCAATGCTTTTCCCTGGCAATCAAACAGCGCCTGATTTTCCCGGGCATTTCCCTCTTTCCACTCATCGTGGATATATTTCATTCCGGCAGGCGTCGCCCAGGTATTTCCCGGAACGGCAATCCACGTCGGCTCCCAATAAAAAATACCTTTACCGCGATGCTGCGGAACATCGGCAACGGCCTGTATTAAGTCGTGAATATAATTATATTGTCCCTGGACGGTGGCGGGGTAACCACCATCTTTTTCTTCTTTCGCCTGGAAGCTATTTTCGGCATTGTCGCAGTTATCCAGGGTATAAGCGTAAGCGGCCTCCACCACTATCACGTCTTTGTTATAGCGTTGGCTGATATCGTCCATATTGGCTTTCAGCGCGCTAATCGGGCCATTCCAGTAGGTATACATCGACAAACCAATGATGTCGTAAGGGACGTTACGCTTGCTGATTTCATCAAACCACCAGCGGAAGGTGTCGTTTTTCGTGCCTTCGGCCAGATGAAGCATAATTTTAACCTGCTCACCGCCGGTGAGATTTTCCTTCAGTCCATCGATGGCGGCATTCAGCAGCCCAGCAAGACGATCGAACTCGCCGCCGCCCTGCCCCCAGCTTTTACCTTCCGGCCACAGCATACCGCCGTTGATTTCGTTGCCGATCTGCACCATATCCGGCAGCACGCCCTCCTGCTTAAAGCGGGCAATCGTGTCGCGGGTATAATCGTGGATCGTGGTTTTCAGCTGCGGATAGTCCAGCTTCTCCCAGGCTTTCGGCTTGAACTGCTTACCCGGATCGGTCCAGAAATCGCTGTAGTGGAAATCAAGCAGCAGCTTCATCCCCTGCGCTTTTGCCCGCTTCGCCAGCGCCAGCGTCGTCGCCAGATCGTTATCGCCGCCGCCGTAGCGCTGGCCTTTAGCATCTTTGGGATCCACCCACAGGCGCAGACGAACGTAGTTCACGCCATCGGCCTTGAGGATCGCGATCGGATCCTGCTGCTGATTGTTGTGATTAAAGAACTTCGCGCCGTGTTTTTCCGCATCCAGCAGCGTAGAGATATCCGCGCCTTTAATAAAATCAGCGGGCATATTGCTAAACGCCTGCGTTTGCAGCGCATCTGCCGCCAGCGTACCGGCGGAAAAACAGCATGCCAGAGAAACAGCAAGCCACGCGGGTGTTAATCTTTTCATGGGGTTATCCTTTTGTACTGCCTGAGGTGAGGCCGGAAACAAAGTACTTTTGTAGCGCCAGATAGAGAATCGCCACCGGGACGGCAATCAATACCGCTCCCGCCGCGTAGGTGGTGTAGCTGGCGCCCATCTTCTGTGCGACCAGGTTATACAGGCCAATCGGCAGCGTGTACTTATCCGGGGTACGCAATATGGTGCTGGAGAGAATGAAATCCCCCAGCGGACCGGTAAATGAAAACAGCGCCACCACCGCCAGAATAGGCTTCGACAACGGCATGATGATCTCGAAAAAGATACGGAAGCTGCTGGCGCCATCCATCCGCGCGGATTCATCCAGATCTTTGGGGATCGCGTCCAGATACCCCTTCATGAGCCAGGTATTCATCGGGATCATGCCGCCCACGTAGATCAGTACCAGCGCCAGATGACTGTTGATTAGCCCCAGCAGCTGAGAAAGGACAAAGATCGCAATCAGCGCCGAGAACTGCGGAATCATCTGCAACAGCAGGAACAGCATCAGTCCGTTCTGCCGCCCTTTGAAACGAAAGCGGGAGAACGCATAGGCGGTGAAGCTCACGCTGATTAGGGTCAGAAGCATGGTCATGAAGCTGATTTTCATCGAGTTCCAGTACCAGGTGAGATAATTCACATTGCCGTTGAACAAATCCGCGTAATGCTGGAACGACAGGTTTTCAGGAATAATCGACGTACTCAGCAGACTGTTCCCGGCGTTCAGCGACGCCCCTACCGTCCAGACCAGCGGGTAAATAATGATCGTCGAGACAAAGATGACCACCAGCCAGGTGAGTGACAGGCGAATCCACTTTTCGCGTTTAATACTCGGTGATTTAGCCATGTTGCTTCCCTTACGCCATATCGTCATTTTTGAAGGATTTTGTGGCGCGGAACTGCCACAACGCCAGGCCGACGACGAAAATCGATAGCAGGATCGTAATAGTGGCCGCGATAGCGTATTGCGAAGACGACATGGTGAGTTTGTAGATCCACGACACCAGAATATCCGTACCGCCGGCATTCGACCCCGCCACCGCAGGCCCGCCGTTGTTGAACAGATAGATGATATTGAAGTTATTAAAATTGAAGGTGTACTGAGTAATAATAATTGGCGCAATCGAGTACAGCACCAGCGGCAGAGTAATGGTCCGCAGCCGGGTAAACGCGCTGGCGCCATCCATCGTGGCCGCTTCATAGAGATCGTCCGGAATCGCCTGCAGTACGCCGGTGGTCATGGCGAAAACAAACGGGAAGCCCAGCCAGGTTTGCATCATGATCAGCGCCGTCTTAGTCCAGAACGGGTCGGTCAGCCAGGCCTTCGGACTGATGCCGAAGAAAGACAAAATGGCGTTGTTAATGACCCCGAATGAATCATTGAACATCCCGGCAAAAACCAGAATCGTCACAAACCCCGGCACCGCCCACGGCAGAATAAAAATCGTGCGGATCATTGGCTTGAAACGCAAATCCTTCTGGTTAACCAGAATCGCCAGCAACACACCAACGGTGCATTGCAGGGTTGTCGCCAGCAGCGTCCACACCACCGTCCACTGCAGGACATCAAAAAAGGTCGAGCGCCAGATGGATAATGTGAAGATGTTGATGAAGTTTTTGAACCCCACCCAATCGACCAGCTTCGCGGGCGGCGTGTGGTAAAGGTTGTAGTTAGTAAAGGCGATCGCAAAGCCAAACAGAATCGGGAAGATGACCACAAACACCAGCAGAATAAAGCCCGGCGTAATCATCAAATAGGGAAAACCGTCGCTGAGCAGCATCTGATATTGCTTGCGTACGCTGTTCAGCGCCATACCCTCATCGCGCTTTTTACCGTTAATCCAGGCATCGCGCAGCGAGAGGAAATAGACTAACAAACCAAAAGCGATAATCAGCACGCTGATTATTCCTTCCGCCAGCAGGAAGATAGAGTTATCCCGCGGGACTTCTTCGCCTAAGGTGTATAACCCCCACAGGCCTTCGCTGAGAAAGTCATAGAAAATGCTCATAAAACTGCTCAGCAGCACCAGGAAGACAATCCCCTTCAACCACTGGCGGTGATAAAACTGACCAAAACCCGGCACGATAGCCAGCAGCAGGCCGCACCACGCGTGGCGTCCTGCGCCACGCGCTTCGGCAATATTTTCGCTGGGATTGATAATCACACACGACTCCTTCTGAAAACGGGAGGGCCTCCTCCCGTTCTGTTACTTCACCTGATTACTGATTGCTGGCCTGCATGGCTTCGATCTGCATCTTGATCTGCTTCTCGGCGTTATCCAGCGCCGCCTTCGGCTCCTGTTTACCGGTCAGGCTCAGCTCCAGGGCTGCGTTCGCCGGGCCCCATACCTCCCCCATTTCCGGTATTCCTGGCATTGCCGTCGCCCGTGCTGACTGCACCGCCACCGCGCTGGCCTTCTCGTCATTCTTAATCAGCGGATCGTCAATCATTGCCTTCAGCGGCGGGATTTCGCCGGTCGCCACATAGCGTGCTTTCACATACTGAGGCTGGTTAATAAACTCAATAAACTGCTGCGCCAGCGCTTTATCTTTACTCCACGTCGAAACCACGTAGCCCTTCACGCCGAGGAAGGAGCTCATCGGTTTGCCGTCCGGCAGCGTCGGCAGAGGCGCAACACCATAATTAATGCCTGCCGCTTCGTATGGCTGGAAAGCCCACGGGCCGTTAATCACCGCCGCCGCTTTCTTCTCGGTGAACAGGGAATCGATGGCGTTCAACCCGTTGTCACCGAGGATCCCTGCCGGGAAAACCTTATCGGTATAGAATTTTTTCAGGAAAGTGACTGCTTCCACTGCGCCGGGTTTGTTGAGACCGACATCCTGCGGGTTGAAGCCCCCTTTATCGTTTTTGCCAAAGATATAGCCGCCCATTGGACCGATAGCGCCCCAGCTGTAATAAATCTGGTCGAACTTCGCCAGCAGACCGTATTTCCCCTCTTCGCGCTGCTTCTTCGAATAGTCGAACCACGCCTGCAGGCTATCCAGCGGCTGGTCGATCAGATCTTTGTTGTAAATCAGTACCAGGGTTTCCACCGCTTTAGGTACGCCGTAAAGCACGTTATCCATATGGAAAGCGCTGATTGACGCAGGCGTAAACGCCTCCTGCTTCTCCTGATCCAGAGTCAATGGAGATAGCAATCCCTGGACAACCGCTCCGCCTAGCTGATCATTAGGGATCACCAGGACATCCGGGCCGATGCCCGCCGGACCATCAAGACGCAGCTTTTCCAGCTGTTGGGCGTACGGCATCTCCTGCACGTTCACCTTAACGTTGAACTGCTTTTCAAAATCACCGACTGCGGCTTTGATGCCGGCGGATTTTTTGATGTCTTCCCAAACGTTGAGCTGCCCGGCCGCGTGCGCCTGCAGGCTCGTTAGCTGCCCGGCAGCCAGAGTAGTCAACATTATTTTCTTTACATAATCTAGCGCCTTCTATAACCTTAGAAATTTCAGTATCTGAAGGAGGAGATAACTCAATAGCTATTACAAATTCTCCATCATCCAGATTTTGTTTGAATTTATTTTTCTTTAGCTTAATCGTATGTTCATTAGTTATAACAACATTTGTTTTAATATTATCACCTAATTTACTAGCAGATATGTATGATGATAGTTCCTTTACATAAGATGGATTTGTTCCGCAACAGCCTCCAAAAATCGATACACCAAAATTCTTTAATTCAGAAACTTTCTTTGCAAAATATACTGGATTATTAGGATAAACAGTTCTTTCATGAATTATTTCTGGAAATCCTGCATTAGGTAATACTGCTATTATTTTATTATTTATTGCTGATTTTTTTACTATTTCGCACAAATGGCTTGGACCTGATCCACAATTAAAACCATAACCATCAATTTCATTTATATTTTCAAGATAACTTAATACTTTTGATACACTTAATCCATCTCTTGTAAATCCATCTGGCTTAAATGCAAAAGAAGTTAATATAAATGTTTCATTCTTTTTTTCTTTTATATATGTGCTTATTTCATCTAAGTATGTATAGTTACTAAATGTTTCAAAAATAAAAATATCAATCTTTTTTTCTAAAAAGCAATCAACAATAAATTTATATTCATCTAATATTTCTTCATCAAATTCATCTAAGCTATTTTCTTTCCTCCAAGCTTAGATTCACAAGATGAAAACATAGGCTCAAACTCACTTTCCTCTAATTGTTCTGCTCCCATAGATGGGCATCCAAAAGCAATAGCATCAAATTTATTCATCAAATCGGCTGAAAATTCTGCCGAAGTATATACTGTAACTTCCGCACCAGCTTCTTTTGCTCCATTAGCAACACAATCCGCCATAATCTTTGTATTTCCAGTACCACTCCAATATACAACTGCAATATTACTCATTTATATAACCTCTTTTCATATTATTTTTATTTCAAACAGCTACTTTAAGCTGCTTAGAACAATCTTATTTTTTTAATAAAGATACTATTTTATATAGTCTTTAATCTATACTAACTTCTTTATCTGCAATGCTCTTTTAATGCATTATTCAATGCTGTAGCAGAACTACTATGTATACGAGCAATAGTAATTCCATTTTTCTTTGCTTCTTGCATTGCACTAATTACCATTTTATGAGACACTGTATTCGTAAAAAGCACCATCAAATCAGGTCGACCAAGTTTCTTTTTAATAGAACCATTTTCCTTTGCATATACCTTTGCTTTGCATCCATAATTTTTGCAAATCGTTTCATACTGGCAAGCCATTCGCTCATTACCACCTATAATTACAACACTCATCCTACACCTTCCTTCGAGTTAGGCTTAACTAACTCATATTTTGAAATATAAACGGTAACAACACTTTACCGCTTTAAAATATATTGTATATTAAAAACTAGTCAATTTCTAAAGTCGTCACTTTACAAGTTAGCTTAAACTAACTTATTCTGTTAAATAAAAGTGGATATCATCCACATAACTCAGTTAGTATTAGCTAACTAATTGTAATATACCATGTTGTGCATTAGTTGTCAAATATATTTTTAAATTTTATAATTATAAATAGAAATATCCTTCTTTATATTAATAATTGTGATAATAATTTAGTTAAAACTTAAATTCTCTATAAATAGCTTGACAAAATACTATTGGAAATATAATCTAAAAAAGAAAACAAGTTAGTTATAACTAACTTGAAATAGGAGGTATGAATTCATGAAAAAACTAAAAAAAGTTACACCTTTGGTGCTATCAGCAGCGTTCATTTTCACACAAACTGCTGCTCCTGTTTTGGCATTGGAAAATACAACACGAGAAATCAGGGCAACTTTTAAAACATTGCTAACTGGTACACAAGTATCAGAATTAAAATGGAATGGTAGTGATTGGGCACAGGGATTAGATTTCCCAAATATCGATAAATATTCAGACAATTCCAATGACTCTAAGTATGCTAATAGTATAGATGAGATTTTAGTTAATGGAACAAAATATAAAAAAGATATAAATGAGGAAAATAGCAAATTAATATTTGAAATTTCTCCATATGGTTTAAGAATCAAAGACGGCGCATTTGTTGAGGGTGACAATACCATTCTTATAAAAGCAAAAGGATATAAGAATAAAGAAATACATTTTTCAAAGAATGGCAAAACATATAAACTTGTTTCTCAGAAAGATATTGGAGATACTTCTGATGGTGTACAGATATTAAACAAAGATTCCTTAAATCAGAAAATTGATAATGCAAAACTAATTAAACAAGGTACTAAAACATATAAAGCATTCAAAACTTTACAGATTGCAATTCAAGAAGCTGAAAAAGTCAGAGATACTGCCAAAACACAATCAGAACTCAATAACGCAGTAGAAGCATTGCAAAATGCAATCAATACTTTTGAAAACACTCAATTAGATCCTGAAAAGTTGGAAAATGGTGAATATACTCTAAGCTTTAGAGCAAATGTTGAAGGTAAAGACAGTTCCTCTATGCTGCAAGGAGCATTTGATCCTAAAGTAAAACTTACTGTAAAAAACGGAGAAATGAAGATTTCTATGCTGAACACTGGTCTAGCAAAATTCCTGTTAGATTTTAGTATTGAATCTAATGGTCAATATCCAAAATCTGAACAAAAAAAAATTGGAGAACCTGATAATGACGGAACCTTCAAGCTCCAAGAATTTACGATTCCTATTAAGAATCTTTCTAAAATGCATAAGGGAGCTGTACTAGTAACTATGATGGGTGGTCAAATCACAGATATAGGTAAATATGAAAAATATACAAAACTAGATATGACTTTTGGTAGCAATATAGAAAAAGGATGGACTGGATATAAATATGACATAGACAATAAGAATACCCCTACCGATTCTGCACTTTTAGAACAGGTATTAGTTAAGAAAGGTTTTGACTTAGATGGTGATAAAAAAATCAGTAAAGCAGAACTACAAGCTATTTCTGGTGAATTAGATTTAAGTAGTTATAAATTAACTGATATCAGTATGTTAAAAGATTTATCTGACAAAGTGACAACTCTTGATATATCTCGAAATAACATAAAGGTGCTTCCAAAAGGACTTTTAGATAATATGACTAATTTAGAAAATTTCTATGCTCAAGCTAATCATATTACAGATATTCCCGAAAACTTTTTCCTTAATAACAACAAAATTTCTTATGTTGCACTATCTACAAATAAACTTACAGCTATTGATAACAAAGATTTTACTGGATTAAGTTCAGCAGTTGAAATTGATTTAGGTGAAAATTCAATAGAGTCAATTGATAAAAATGCTTTTGATGGATTAAATAATCTTACTAGTCTATCTTTTTCAGGCAATAAGCTTAAAGAAATACCATCCTCTGCTCTTAAATCATTATCTTCACTTAAGATGATATTTTTAGATAATAACTTTCTGTCAAAAATACCAGATGGAATTGAAAGTTTAACAAAATTAGAAAAGATATATCTAACTAGAAACAGGATATCAGAAATAAATTCAGAATCTTTCAAAAACCTCCAAAAACTTAAGCACTTAGTATTAAATTCTAATAGAATTTCAAAAATAGAGAAAGCAGCCTTTGTAAATAACACACAATTGGAAGAATTGAGACTTTATGATAATGATTTGACATCATTTAACACAGATATTCTTCCTGATAATATTAAGCTTAGAACATTAGATTTACAAATGAATAATATTAATAAAGTTGACAGTTTCCTTAGAAAATTAGTGGGAGATGCCAAAATATTCCCTCAAAAATCAGTAACAGCCTTATCATTAAATGTGGACAAAAATCAGAAATTAAAGTGGTCACAAGAATTTGGAATGCTTGATTTACTCCTATGGTACAATTCTACAGTTTCTAATATGGATAAAGAAATCACTAGTATTAAGGAATATAAGAATATGCTTGCATCTCAAGGATTAGAGAACACAGATATAGTAACCATTATGAATGATAAAGGATATGATTGGGACATTAAAACAGAACTTCAAAGAAAAAATGATGATGGTATATTCACAACTGTTTCTGAAAATATTTCATCAGATAAAGCAGATGAACTTTCAGGAAGTTTTAAAGTTAATGAAAATGGAACATACCGCATTGTAAAGAGCATATATCCTTCAACTTATGGAGATAAACAATACAAGTATTCTATAGTTTCTAACGAAATAACAGTGAATCAAATTCAAAAACCTGAAACTCCAGGTACAAATCCATCTGAAACTCCTACTGATGGAAATATAAACTCTTCCTTAGCATCACCTGAGAGTACTAATACCAAAAGTGAAGTTTCTACTAAACCTGTAATTGGACAATATACTAATGAAGTTGTCACAACTCCAAAGACAGGGGATTTCACTAATATTGGAGTATGGGCTTCTATCCTTACAGCCTCTGCTGGAATGTTGGCTTTCATTATAAGAAAAAAAAGCAGAAAAGAAGTTTAGGAATAATAGCAAACAAACTCTGAAGCATTGCTTCGGAGTTTGTATCTTTTAACTATTAATACGCTGTAATGATATGAACTAAGATACTAAAAAGATTTTCATTACAAAGCTAGTAGTTATTTTTATTTGTTTTCTAATAATACTTTAGGTTTGCCTTTAATTCCTTTCATGCCAAAATTCCCATAGATTTCACTAACTGTTCCTGCCGTAATAAATGCATCAATAAGATAAGAAAATTCTTCTCGTGTCATTAAACTTTCAATTTCAAATTTGTCCTCATATTCTAGCCCACCTTTAATTGGATATAGCGTTGCACCACGATGCATATCTTCTATTATAAAATTACGAATCAGCTGGTAATCTTTCGAAATAACACATACCCTTTTTCTAGAATTGAATCCTATCATAAAGTGATCCAATATTATTCCGTTAAGATAAGTTCCAATTAATCCTATAATTACTGATCTTATATCATACACAAAAATTGCAGTACAACAAATAAGTCCTCCTGCAATAGAAACTGACGTTCCTAAATCAATATGAAAATATTTATTTACAATCTTAGCTATAATATCTAAGCCTCCAGTTGATGCATTATGTCTAAACAAAATTGTTTGTGAAAAACTCAAAATCAACACAAAGCACAAAAGATCTAACCACTGATCCTGCATTAATGATTGTTCAATTGGATATATTTTTTCCAATATAGCAATCATAGGTGACAAAATCAACGCTGAATACACAGTTTTAACGCCAAATTCTTTTCCAATAATAAAGTAAGCCAATACCAACAAAAATGCATTTATAATAAAAATTAATACTGGCAATGATATTGATGTAAGTAAATTAATTACTATTGATAACCCCGTAATAGACCCAATAATTAATTTACTTGGAATCAAAAAGAAATGTACGGCTATTGCTCCAATAAACATACCAAATGTTAATATTGGTAAATCTTTGATAAAAGCTTTTATATTTTCCCCCATTTTACCTCTCCTCAAAGTTAATTTAATTTCTTATATAATTTGTTTCTTTCATTGTAAACGTTTTTAATATTTACATAATTAATTTTACCATAATTACCTATATTTTAAAATCTAACCTTTTTAACTTTTCTCAGATAAAATCTTATGAAATCTGCGTTTTATAAAAAATTTTAACATCATATTTCTACATTTAATATTTCTTTTCAAAACTTGATGCCTTTTTTATATTTATGACTGCTATTTTCCAATATAAAATTTAAAAATTAATTCTATAAGTTCAAATTATACATATAGTGTTAATTGACATGAATCCAATGTTTTGGTACATTGTTATTGTAAGTATTGTGTGAATATTTTGACACAACCTTTTATATTACAAAAATTCATCTCTGTCTATCTTCTTAATTATTCTATTACATAATCAATTTCCACTAAAAATTATATGAGAGGTGTTAAATTTGGAAACATTAAAAACAAGGTATATTGATTTACCAACCATGACTAAATATTTAAAATCAGTTGGATCAGAAAATGTAATAAGTCGTCTTATCCCATATTTAGAAGACGATTACAGCCGTTGGAATGATTTTCACAAGATTCCAAGGACAGCACACCACAGTGATATAGGTGTTCTTGAGTTAATGCCTATAGGTGATTCAAAAACTTATTCATTTAAATATGTAAATGGTCACCCTGGAAATCCTAAACATAACTTTTTAACGGTAATGGGCATTGGTCTTTTAGCCGACGTATCAACTGGATTTCCATTGTTTTTAAGTGAATTGACATTAACAACTGCTATCCGTACAGCAGCTACTTCCGTAATGGCTGCAAAATATTTAGCAAAACCTAATCCAAAAAAAATGGCTCTAATCGGAAATGGTTGTCAAAGTGAATTCCAAGCCCTTGGTTTTCATCATGTATTAGGTATAGAAGAAATTTATTGCTACGATGTAGATCCCTCTGCTACTGATAAATTGATGAATAATCTTAAGGATGTAAAAAATCTTAAATTAATAAAATGCAACAGTACAAAAGAGGCATGCAAAGGCGTTGATATTATAACAACTGTTACTGCAGACAAGAAAAATGCTATAATCATTACCCCTGATATGGTTGAACCAGGTATGCATATAAATGGTGTTGGCGGAGATTGTCCTGGAAAAACCGAACTTCATTCAGAAGTTCTTCATATGGGAAATGTCTATGTTGAGTTTGAACCTCAAAGCCGTATAGAAGGAGAAATTCAACATATGAGTAAAGACTTTAAGGTAACTGAAATTTGGAATATAATTAAGACTGGAAAACCTATAGATAGAAAGCCTGATGAAATTACTATTTTTGATTCAGTAGGCTTTGCTTTAGAAGATTTTTCAATCCTACGCTTGATGTATGACATTGCCAAGGATGAAAATATAGGTGTACCTCAATCTCTTGTCCCAATATTAGAAAATCCTAAAAACTTGTATGGAATGTTAAGATAAAAAGAGACTGTTATATTATTTCTGTAAATAGCTTTTATGATAATTATTTAAAAAGGCATGGAAGTCACGAGTAAAGTGATTCCATGCCTTAATTTTAATATTGCTTTATTTAAAAAATTATTCTTGACTAACTAATCAAATTTAATGATTCTATTTTATTTTCTAATGAATATAGCAAATTACTATATTCATTAGAATGGTCCTTTGGTCATAGACTAGGTTTTCTAAAACTGGACCTTGATAGTAAGACATGATAGTCATATCCTAGTTTCATTTTATCACTATTGTATATTTCATAGGATTAAATTTTCTTTTACTATGTCAGGAATTATCTTTGTATTTTTCACTATTGTATTCTTAAATTGTTTATAATCAAATATCTTTTCATGTACATTCAATGCTTTGCTGATATTAGAAATAATATAATAGTCATCATCATATGGAATTACATTGTTTTTTCTTCCTTCTCTACCTTTAGAAATTTCCGAAAAATAGTTTATAATACCTATATCAAATGGATTTGCACTAAATGTCATAAAAACTTCAAAATCTGATGTAACTATAAATCGTTTTTCTGTCCACTCAATCGCTTCCTGTCCCGTAGTTAAATACCATCCCTCTGAACTAAACTTCAATACATTATTTTCTATTTTAAGTAATCCTAATTCTTTTAAGCATTCTATTTCTTTTCTATAAGCTCTAATAAATTTTTCAAATTCATTAATCAAAACGCCCTCATCATCTTTATATATAATTTTTTTCAGATGTTTTAAAAATTTAGCTACATCTAAACCACCATATAAACTTTGAACTACATATTTATAAAATTTATTTATAAATAAAATATTGTTACAAAATAAATTTTAAATTGCAATTTTTAAAATTCCATATATAATATATTACGTAGGGTTAAAAACTATAGTAAAATGACTTTATGCAAGTTTTTCTTGTATATTCATATTACTATAGTCTTTTTATTTTTATTAAAAATGAAGGGTATAATGTGTTTAAAGCATATGATGGAATAGAAGCACTTAAAATTTTAGAAGATGAGATAATTCATTTAATAATTATGGATATTATGATGCCCAATATGGATGGGACAAGAACTACTGTTAAAATAAGAGAAGAAAAACAAATTCCAATAATTATGCTTTCAGCAAAGTCAGAAGATACTGATAAAATATTAGTACTCAATTTAGGAGCAGATGATTATATAACAAAGCCATTTAATCCACTTGAACTTATTGCAAGAGTAAATTCTCAAATAAGAAGATATACAAGGTTTTCTTCAT
>ERZ1106969.611-NODE-611-length-34906-cov-21.039999_pt1 | contig 34906 bp, 27 predicted proteins | sample MGYA00403685_ERZ1106969 | MGnify/ENA primary metagenome ERZ1106969 (study PRJEB35170, sample SAMEA104062416) | human gut metagenome | biome: human gut; feature: human-associated habitat; material: faeces | place: Denmark | collected 2012-05-18 ... | reverse complement strand
AAGATATCTGGTTCGTGAGACGCTGAAAAGCCAGTTGGCGATCCTATTCATCCTGTTACTGATTTTCTTTTGTCAGAAATTAGTCAGGATCCTCGGCGCCGCGGTGGATGGCGATATCCCAACCAATCTGGTGCTCTCGCTGTTGGGGCTCGGCATCCCGGAGATGGCGCAGCTTATCCTGCCGTTAAGTCTGTTCCTTGGCCTGCTGATGACCCTCGGCAAGCTGTACACCGAAAGTGAAATTACGGTGATGCACGCCTGCGGCCTGAGCAAAGCCGTGCTGATCAAGGCGGCGATGATCCTCGCGCTGTTCACCGGCGCGGTGGCGGCGGTCAACGTTATGTGGGCGGGGCCGTGGTCGTCGCGCCATCAGGACGAGGTGCTGGCCGAAGCTAAAGCCAACCCCGGTATGGCGGCGCTGGCCCAGGGCCAGTTCCAGCAGGCCAGCGATGGTAACGCGGTGATGTTTATCGAAAGCGTCAACGGCAACCGCTTCCATGACGTCTTCCTTGCCCAGCTGCGTCCGAAAGGCAATGCGCGCCCCTCGGTGGTGGTGGCGGATTCCGGCGAGCTGTCGCAGCAGAAAGACGGCTCGCAGGTGGTGACCCTCAACAAGGGCACCCGCTTTGAAGGCACCGCGATGCTGCGCGACTTCCGCATTACCGACTTCAATAACTATCAGGCTATTATCGGCCACCAGGCGGTGAGCGCCGATCCGGACGACACCGAACAGATGGATATGCGCACCTTGTGGAAAACCCACACCGACCGCGCGCGCGCCGAACTGCACTGGCGCTTCACGCTGGTGGCGACCGTCTTCATTATGGCGCTGATGGTGGTGCCGCTCAGCGTGGTGAACCCGCGTCAGGGCCGTGTGCTGTCGATGCTGCCGGCGATGCTGCTTTACCTGGTGTTCTTCCTGCTGCAAACGTCGATTAAGTCGAACGGCGGCAAAGGCAAAATGGACCCGGCTATCTGGATGTGGGCGATTAACCTGCTCTATTTTGCGCTGGCGGTGCTGTTAAACCTGTGGGACACGGTGCCGATGCGCCGCTTCCGCGCCCGTTTTAATAAAGGAGCGGCCTGATGCAGGCGTTTGGCGTACTTGACCGTTATATCGGTAAGACGATTTTCAACACCATCATGATGACCCTGTTCATGCTGGTGTCGCTCTCCGGCATTATCAAGTTTGTCGATCAGCTGAAAAAGTCCGGGCAGGGCAGCTACGATGCGCTGGGCGCTGGTCTCTACACCATCCTCAGCGTGCCGAAGGACATCCAGATCTTCTTCCCGATGGCGGCGCTGCTTGGCGCGCTGCTGGGGCTGGGGATGCTGGCCCAGCGCAGCGAACTGGTGGTGATGCAGGCATCCGGTTTCACCCGGCTGCAGGTAGCGCTGGCGGTAATGAAAACCGCGATCCCGCTGGTGCTGCTGACCATGGCCATCGGCGAGTGGGTGGCGCCGCAGGGCGAACAGATGGCGCGCAACTACCGTGCCCAGCAGATGTACGGCGGCTCGCTGCTCTCAACCCAGCAGGGGCTGTGGGCGAAAGATGGCCACAACTTTGTCTATATCGAACGGGTGAAAGGCAACGATGAGCTGGGGGGCGTCAGCATCTATGCCTTCAACCCGGAGCGTCGTTTACAGTCGGTGCGCTATGCCGCTTCGGCAAAATTCGATAGCGAAAATAAAGTGTGGCGTCTGTCGCAGGTGGATGAATCCGACCTGACCGATCCAAAGCAGGTGACCGGGTCGCAGATGGTGAGCGGCACCTGGAAAACCAACCTGACGCCGGACAAACTGGGCGTGGTTGCCCTGGATCCGGATGCGCTGTCGATCAGCGGGCTGCACAACTATGTGAAATACCTCAAGTCCAGCGGCCAGGATCCGGGACGCTACCAGCTCAATATGTGGAGCAAAATCTTCCAGCCGCTGTCGGTGGCGGTGATGATGCTGATGGCGCTGTCGTTTATTTTTGGCCCGCTGCGTAGCGTGCCGATGGGCGTGCGGGTGGTGACGGGGATTAGCTTCGGCTTTATCTTCTATGTCCTCGACCAGATTTTCGGCCCGCTGACCCTGGTCTACGGCATACCGCCGATCATCGGCGCGCTGTTGCCGAGCGCCAGCTTCTTCCTGATAAGCCTCTGGCTGATGATGCGCAAGGCCTAGCGGGTAAGCCTGAAACGTAAGCCCCCTCAGCGATGAGGGGGCTTTTTTTTAGCGCTTGCGTCCGCCCAGCAGGCTGCCCAGCATGCCGCGGACGATCTGATTGGTGACCTGGCGAACCGCGCTTTTCGCTGCGGTCTGCACGATACCGTCGCGTTTACCGCCTCGCGGGCCGGTGCTGCCGAACAGGATATCTTTCAGGCCGCCAAGCAGCCCGTCGTCTTCCCCGCTCTGCTGGCCCTTCGCCGGCGGAGCCGACTGCTGCCCGGTGGCGACCTGCACCCCTTGCTGCAGCATTTCGAAAGCCGACTCGCGGTCCACCTCCTCCTCATACTTACCGTACAGCGGCGAGTGGTTCAGCAGACCATTGCGCTCGTCATCGCTGACCGGCCCCATTCGCGAACAGGGGGCGATAACCATCGCCCGCTCGACCACCGACGGGCTGCCTTTCTCATCGAGGAAGGAGATCAGCGCCTCGCCGGTGCCCAGCTCCTGGATCGCCTGCTCGGTACTGAAGGCCGGGTTGGCGCGCATGGTCTGGGCGGCGGTTTTCACCGCCTTCTGGTCCTTCGGCGTAAAGGCGCGCAGGGCATGCTGCACGCGGTTGCCCAGCTGGCCGAGCACGGCGTCGGGAATATCCGCCGGGTTCTGCGAGACAAAGTAGACGCCGACCCCCTTGGAGCGGATAAGGCGGATCACCTGTTCAATTTTATCCAGCAGCACCTGCGGCGCGTCGTTGAACAGCAGATGCGCCTCATCGAAGAAGAACACCAGCTTCGGTTTATCGAGGTCGCCGGCTTCCGGCAGGCGCTCGTAGAGCTCGGAGAGCATCCACAGCAGGCTGGCGGCGTACAGCTTCGGCATCTGGTAGAGCTTTTCGGCGCTAAGGATATTGATCACCCCTTTACCGCTGGCATCGACGCGCATCCAGTCGGCAATATCCAGCATCGGCTCGCCGAAGAAGTGCTCGGCGCCCTGTTGCTCCAGGGTCAACAGCCCGCGCTGGATGGCGCCGATCGAGGCGCTGTTAATATTGCCGTACTGGTTCTGGAAAGACTTGGCGTTATCGCCGATAAACTGGGTGATGGCGCGGAGGTCTTTGAAGTCGAGCAGCAGCAGGCCGCGGTCGTCCGCGATGCGGAAAATAATGTTCAGTACGCCGCTCTGCACCTCGTTTAGATTGAGCAGGCGCGCCAGCAGCAGGGGGCCGAGATCGGAGACCGTCGCCCGCACCGGGTGGCCCTTCTCGCCAAAGATATCCCAGAGCACCACCGGGTTGGCGTGCGGCTCCCAGTCGCTGACGCCGATCTTCTCCAGCCGCGCCTGCAGTTTCTCTGAGCTCTGCCCCGCGGCGGCAATGCCGGTCAGGTCGCCCTTGACGTCGGCCATAAATACCGGCACGCCAATCTCCGAGAACGACTCAGCCAGCTTCTGCAGGGTGACGGTTTTACCGGTGCCGGTCGCACCGGTGATAAGCCCATGGCGGTTGGCCATCGCGGGCAGTAAATAGAGCGCGTTATCCAGCGTGCGCGCAATCAACAGGGGTGAGCTCATGGTCGATTCCTCCATTTATCCTGCGACGATTATAGGCAACCTCGTCGTCCGGCGTTGGGAAAATCGTCACGCGCCGCGCACGCTGTACCGTGAGGGCCTCAGGCGCAGTGGCGCTGGATGAGCGCGATGCTCTGCTCAATTTCGCGCTCGATATCCGCTTCGCTCCATTGCGCCAGCTCGGGGGCGAAGGGCTCAAAAGCGTACACCCCCTGATAGCCGCGGGCTTCCAGCGCTTTAACCTGCTCGCAGGTGCCGAGACGATCCTGCGGGGTTAGCATGATGCGCTCGGCATCGGTGAGCTGCTCGCGCGGACGGCTATCGTCCACTCCTGAAAGGTGCACCAGCCCGATATCCGCCACCTCTACCTGGCTGAACTCGTCCGCCGCCTGCGGGTAAAGATGGTGATGGAAGGTGTCGATCAGCAGCTTAAACGGCACGCGGGCGTCGTGGATCAGCGTCTGCGCCTGGTGTGCAGAACGCAGCGAGCTTTGCGGGAAGCCCAGCGGCTCCACCAGGCCGTGGATGCCATAGAAGGCGAACAGCGGCGCCAGGTCGCGCAGGGCGCCCAGGGTTTCGCTGGCCGGCACCTCGCTGCCGTCGTTGAGCGGACAGAGCACCAGCGATTTGGCGCCGATGGCCTGGGCCTCTTTCAGCAGCGATTCGGTCAACTGCCGCACCTCTTCGCTACGACGGTTAAAGGGGTAGACCGCGTTAATCGTCAGGATCTCGATGTGGTAGCGCGCCGCCAGCTCGCGCACCTGCTGATGGCTCAGATCGTCGGTCACTTTTCCACTGGGTAAATCGTTGCGCAACTCGACCTTATTCAGGCCCAGACGGTTCACCAGACGGAAAAACGCTTCAATGCTGAGCGCTGGTGCGATTTTGCGGTTAATACAAAAACGTTGCATTGCGATGGCCATAGGACACTCCTGACGGAAGAGGGGGTAGGTTCGTTCAATTGGCTAACAGTCAAAACGTTTATTCCAAAATTATCAAGAATGGAAATGATGAATGTTTGAGCTGTCTCGCAAAATATCACCGGCACCGACTGCCGGCGCGACAGCGGCGGGAAGCCTGGCGTCGAAGGCAACGAGGCGCGATGCGGGAAGCGCACAGGCGACCGGTTAGCGCAAAATGCGACTGTTATCACCAAAATGAAATTTCATTTCACAACAATGTTGAAATATAAATTTCATTTTACTACGGTTATAGCACAGCAGAATCAGCGACGGGCCGGTGTGCGCTGGCCCCCTTCACTATGAGGCGAGAACATGACGATCACAGGAAACTTTATTGGCGGGAAAACCGTTATTAGCAGCAGCAACGAAACGATGCCGGTGTACGACCCGGCGACGGGCAAAGCGGTGCGCGAAGTCACGGTGTCAACCGCGCAGGAAGTCTCCGAGGCGATTCAGGTTGCTCGCGATGCGTTTGACAGTTGGTCCCGTACCACGCCGCTGCGCCGCGCCCGCGTGCTGTTCAACTTTAAAATGTTGCTGGAGCAGCACGTGGAAGAGCTGGCGGGGATCATCGTCAGCGAGCACGGTAAGGTGTGGTCGGATGCGCTGGGCGAGCTGACCCGCGGTATGGAAGTGGTCGAATTCGCCTGCGGGATCCCGCACCTGATTAAAGGCGAATACTCCTCTGACGTCGGCACCGGCGTCGACAGCTACTCGCTGATGCAGCCCCTGGGCGTGGTGGCAGGGATCACCCCGTTTAACTTCCCGGCGATGGTGCCGATGTGGATGTTCCCGCTGGCGCTGGCCTGCGGCAACAGTTTCGTCCTCAAGCCGCCCGCGCTGGCGCCGACGGCCGCTGTGCGTCTGGCAGAGCTGTTAAAAGAGGCTGGTCTGCCGGACGGCGTGTTTAACGTCGTGCACTGCAGCAATGAAGATGCTGAGCAGCTGTACACTGACCCGCGTATTGCGGCGGTGAGCTTCGTCGGCTCCTCCGGCGTGGCGGAGTATATCTATAAGACCGCCAGCGCCCACGGCAAGCGCGTGCAGGCCTTCGGCGCCGCCAAAAACCACGCGATTGTGATGCCGGATGCCGATCTCGACGCTACCGTTAACGCCATTATGGGCGGCGCTTTTGGCTCCGCAGGCGAGCGCTGCATGGCGCTGCCGGTGGTGGTGGCGGTGGGAGATGAAACCGCCGACAAACTGATCGCCCGCCTGAAGCCGCTGGTGGAAGCGCTGAAAGTAGGTCCGGGCTGCATGCGTGGCCAGGAAGAGAACGAGATGGGACCGGTGGTGTCTGATACCCATCAGAAAAAAGTGCTCGGCTATATTGATAAAGGCGAAAGCGAAGGGGCAAAACTGGTGGTCGATGGCCGCAAACTGCGCGTGCCGGGTTACGACGCGGGCTACTATGTCGGCGGCACCCTTTTCGATCACGTCACCCCGGAGATGACCATCTGGCGCGAAGAGATCTTTGGCCCGGTGCTGGGGATTGTGCGCGCGGCGGACTATGACAGCGCCCTTGAGCTGGTCAACAGCCACGAGTTTGGCAACGGCAGCGCCGTTTTCACCAGCAACGGCCACACCGCGCGTGAATTCGTCCACGACGTGCAGGCGGGGATGGTCGGGGTGAACGTGCCGGTCCCGGTGCCGATGGCGTTCCACAGCTTCGGCGGCTGGAAGCGCTCGGTGTTTGGCGCGTTGAACGTCCACGGGCCGGACGGCGTGCGCTTCTACACGCGTATGAAGACCGCCACCGTACGCTGGCCGGCAGGGCAGCAGACCGTATCTGAATTCAGCATGCCGACGTTAGGTTAATCGGCGAAGGAGAGCGCCATGTCGTTACTGGCTAAATCGCGAAAAGAGGGACAGATCCAGCATATTACGCCGCAAAGCGCCGGTTGGCGCTATATCGGCTTTGATGTCTGGATGTTGAAAAAAGGGCAGACCGTGACGCTGGAGAGCGGCGATCGCGAGCTGTGCCTGGTGCTGGTCGCCGGGCTGGCGTCGGTGAAAACGCAACATGCCGATTTCCCGAATCTCGGTAAACGGATGTCGCCGTTTGAACGCACCCCGCCGTGGTCGGTCTACGTCCCGCCGCAGGATAAAGTCGAGGTGACTGCCGATTCCGATCTGGAGCTGGCAGTATGCAGCGCGCCGGGCAAAGGCAGCTTCCCGGCACGCCTCATTCGGCCGGAAGACGTCGGCGTAGAGCACCGTGGGAAAGGGCGCAATCAGCGCCGGGTGCATAATATTCTGCCGGACAGCGCCGAGGCGGACTGCCTGCTGGTGGTGGAAGTCTACACCGACGAGGGGGCCACCAGCTCGTGGCCGTCGCATAAGCATGATACCGCCCAGCCGGGCAAAGAGACGCAGCTGGAAGAAACCTACTATCACCGCTTCGATCCGCCGCAGGGCTTTGCCTTCCAGCGGGTCTACACCGACGACCGCAGCCTGGACGCCTGTATGGCGCCCTACAACCACGATGTGGTGATGGTGCCGCGCGGTTACCATCCGGTGGCAGCGATTGCAGGTTACGATAGCTACTATCTGAACGTGATGGCCGGGCCGGACCGGAAATGGCTGTTCACCTGGGAAGATGACCACGCCTGGATCAACACGCCGGAGTACCCGCGCCACGACTGACGCGCGGTGCAGAAGCGGATAAGGAAGGCCGGTTAGCGATGCTAACCGGCCTTCCTGTTTGAGAGCGGTGGGTGTTTTTTCGCGAAACGCTCCGCGGAATCCCACTCCCCGACCCGGCAAGCGCAGCGCCGCCGGGCGATGACCACAGGCACGGCGCTGCTTTTATGCCGGGCGGCGGCTCACGCCTTGCCCGGCATACGGTTCGTGCGACCTGCCGTTAATTTATTCACCATTGTTGCTGAAACTGCCGGTGTTGCGGCCTCAAAATCGCTGAGACGTTCCCGGAAGGCCGGGGCAGCCCGCATGGATGCGGGCTGAGGGCCGTGTTTTGCAGGGACGCTGCCTCGGCCCGACCCGAAGCCTGCAGGGATAAGTCGAAGGCACCGCGCAGCGGCGATGTTGCTGGCCGGAGCCCGGGGGTACAGGGGGCGGCGGCGACTGGCCGCCCCCTGTGCGCTCCCTGCGCCATGCCAGGCATAACGCAGACGATTAACCGGGAGCGCAATGTGCGCTGAAATCACATGCGACAAACGCTTTACCCGGATTAATAAAGTTGCATACCAATAACATTATATCCGGCACCCCGCAGGCGCATATACCCCAGGCCCGGCAAGCGTAGCGCCGCCGGGCAGGACACCTCCGGCGCCATACCCGCCTTTGTGCCGGATGGCGGCTTCGCCTTATCCGGCCTACGGGATCCTCCCGTAAGTCCCTATACACCAGGCCCGGCAAGCGCAGCGCCGCCGGGCAGGACACCGCAGATACCGTAGCCATTTTTGTGCCGGATGGCGGCATAAAGGCCTTATCCGGCCTACGGCATCCTTCCGTAAGCCTATACTGCGCCGCCGAGTAACAAACGCCAGGCAGCCTATCTCACGCCTTCTGCTTGGCCTCGGACTCCTGGCTGCTGTTCAGCGCCAGCGAGACCGCCAGCGTCTGGGCCAGACACAGGGAAGCAACCTGCGAGCGGAAGCCATCCACCTGCGCTTCACGCACTACAAAGCAGACATCGCTGAAGGCCGCCAGCGGGCTGACCTGGCTGTCGGTAATGGCGATCTGCCGCGCTTTGCGCTGCGCGCCCAGCTCCACCAGCTCGACCACTTCCCGGGCGTACGGCGAGAAGCTCACCGCCACCACCACATCTTTCGGGCCGACCAGACTCAGCTGCTCGGTGAACATGCCGCCGAGGCCGTCGATCAGAAAGGCTTTACGATCGAGGTGACGCAGCGCATAGGTCAGATAAGAGGCGACGCTAAACGACCGGCGCAGACCAATGACGTAAATATTTTCCGCCTCGCCCAGCAGGGCCACCGCGCGCTCCAGATCATCGCTGGAGGTCTGCATCGCCAGCTGCTGCAACGCCTGGTTGTTCACCATCGTGAACATATTGAGGATTTCCGTCGGCGTTTCCGGCGGGCTGGACTCATCGCTGGTGGTCTGGCGGAACAGACGGGCGCGCTCGGTATAGTTGGCGGTCTCTTCCATCAAATGTTGCTTGAACATCTGTTTCATTTCGTTAAAGCCGCTGAAGCCGAAGGCGTTGGCAAAACGAATCAACGTGGAAGGGGGAACATCCGCCTGTTGCGCAATGGAGGCCACGGTATCGAAAGCCACGCTATTGCTGTTATCAAGGATATAGCGGGCGACCTGTTTCAGGCGTTTGCTTAACGTATCGTAGCGACGCCTGATTTCATCCTGCAGGATGGTCAGCTGTGTTGGGTTATTGGCCATAAAGTGCGCTCTGAGAAAATGGAAGGAATATGGCTTCCAGTGTACCAAATGAAGCGAATTTTTCATTTATTGCGACGAAATACGCGATTCATTTCACGAAGAAACAGAAAAACGCCCGCTCCGCAAGGTGACGGAGACGGGCGTCGGGGGATCAGCGGCGGGCTTCGCGCCAGTAGCCAATGAGCGTCAGGTAGTTGCGTTTCACTTCCTCTATCAGGGCCTCATCGCTGAGCTCACCCTGCATCCAGCGCCGCGACGGCTGGCCAAAGATGGTGCGCCCGACGGCGAAACCTTTGATCATCGGGTGTGCGGCCGCCTCGGCGAAACCGGCGCGCAGTTTGTCGGAAGGCGCGTCAAGCCCGAGGATCAGGATCCCGCGGCTCCACGGATCTTCGCGCTCGATGAGGGCGGTGATCTGCTGCCAGCTGGCGCTGGAGAGCGGCGGCAGCTTCCACCAGTCCGGTTTGATCCCCAGCTGATAAAAGTGTTCCAGCATAGTGTGGTAATGGCGCTCGTCTTTGTCCGGGCCATTTTCCGGCAGGATCACCTCCAGCAGCAGTTCATGGCCTGACTTGTTACAGGCCTGCCAGACCTCGAGCAGCAGGGCGTCCTGCTCTGCACGCAGCGCCGCCGGGTCGTCCGGGTGATAGAAGACCAGGCATTTGACGACATGCTCCAGCGGCCAGTCGATCAGCTGCGAGCCGATGTTGCCATGCTCCAGACGCAGCGGTCGCGAGCTGGGCAGTTCGATAGGGCGGCCGATCCACCAGCCCTTGCCGGTAATGGCGTTGAGCGCACGCTGGCCGTAGGTGCCGTCGGCCAGAATGCCGCTGCGCTGATCGAGACCTGCCTCCTGCGCCGCCGCTTCGGCCGCGGCCAACAACAGCAGCTTGAGCTGCGGAATGCAGGCTTCGTCGCGCCCGGTCTCCCGCGCCAGATCGGCCAGCTGTTTACGATGGTCAAAGGCGAAAATGCACAGCTCCGGCCACTGCTGACGGCGGCTGGTGACCCGGTGCAGGTGGTTGAGGCGCTCGTCGACGTCCGGGCGCGGCACCGATTCGGCGCGCTGCAGGTAGTCGTCGAGTTCGACTTTGGTCGGCATCGCCGGCGCGCAGCCGTGGCGGGAGACCACCAGCGCCCCGCAGGCGTTGGCGTAACGGCAAGCCTGCTCCCAGCCTTCGTCGTTGAGCCAGCCGCGCAGCAGACCCGACATAAAGGCATCCCCGGCGCCCAGCACGTTGAGAACCTCCACGCGCACGCCCTGCTGTAGCGGCACCTGGTCCCAGCTGTCCGGGATGTCGCCTTCCAGCACCACGCAGCCCATCGGCCCGCGCTTGCAGACGAGAGTGGCTTTGGTGGCATTGCGCACATTTTTCAGCGCGGTCAGGGTATCGGTGCTGCCCCCGGCAATATGAAACTCTTCTTCGGTTCCCACCACCAAATCGAACAGATGCAGCACTTCCTGCAGCTGGCTGGTGACCGGTCCGGACTCAATGAAACGGGTTTCGCCATCGCCGAGCGAGGTGAGCCCCCACAGCACCGGACGGTAATCGATATCCAGCGCGGTACGCAGGCCGTGACGGCGGGCGTACTCCAGCGCCTTCAGCACCGCGGCGCGGGTGTTGGCGTGCGACAGGTGGGTGCCAGTCACCGCCAGCGCCCGGGAGGAGGCAATATACTCCTCGCTAATGTCGTCAGGCGTTAAGGCCATATCGGCGCAGTTATCGCGGTAGAAAATCAGGGGGAAGGTCTCCTGATCCTTAATCCCCAGCATCACCAGCGCGGTCAGGCGAGATTTGTCGGTAATCAGATACTCGGTATCCACCCCGGCGCGGTTGAGCGTTTCGCGCAGGAAACGGCCGTTGTGTTCATCGCCAACGCGCGCCAGCATGGCCGATTTCAGCCCCTGAATCGCGGTGCCAAAGGCCACGTTGCCGGAGGAGCCGCCCAGATATTTCGCGAAACTGGCAACGTCTTCTAGCCGCGAACCAATCTGCTGGGCATAGAGGTCGACGGCCACCCGACCTATACAGATGACGTCGAGCCGCTTTACTGCTGCATTCATAGCTAGGATTTCCTTTTTGGTGTCTGCTGCCTGGAAGGGTCGGGATCCCGACGTCGACTCCGTGAACAGCCTGAGGGTTATTGGTTACCCTTAGTTTGAGAAATAAATATTTCATTTGCAAACTCGTTCGAAATTAAAAAACCAAAAGTGTGAGGGATCTACCACTCTGCCGCACTGAGCCTCGCGCGAGCGCGGATCGCCCCCTCTGTCGACCCGGGGGAAAATGAAACGCCAAATGGCATCCATTTACCTATGATTTTTAAGGGGATATTGCCGTCTGGTGCGGCAAAAAAGGCCCCGAAAACGTGTCTGGAATGTAAGTGAAACGTATGAAATGGGTAGAGAGTTTGATCCTTCTCGCAAAATGAAATATTTCTTCTGTATTTGTATTTAATGAAAAAAATGTTTGCCTATAATCCACAGGTATTCCAGTGACGTGAACGACGGCCCCGGCGGCATCGGCGCGACGCCACACACAAATACTGAACAATAAGGATTGTGCATCATGGGCAAACTGAGACTGACAACGGCGCAGGCGCTGGTGAAGTTCCTCGATAACCAGTACCTGGAAGTGGATGGCGTAGAGCTGAAATTCGTGAAAGGCATTTTCGCGATTTTCGGCCATGGCAACGTCCTGGGGCTGGGGCAGGCGCTGGAGCAGGACAGCGGCGATATGCGCGTCTATCAGGGGCGCAACGAGCAGGGGATGGCCCACGCGGCCACCGGTTTTGCCCGCCAGGCCCTGCGCCGGCAGATTATCGCCTGCACCTCCTCCATCGGTCCAGGGGCGGCCAACATGATCACCGCCGCCGGCACCGCCAGCGCCAACCGCATTCCGCTGCTGTTGCTGCCGGGCGATGTCTTCGCCACCCGCCAGCCGGACCCGGTGCTCCAGCAGATTGAACAGAGCTACGATCTCAGCATCAGTACCAATGATGCCTTCCGCGCAGTCAGCAAATACTGGGACCGCATTACCCGCCCGGAACAGCTGATGAGCGCCTGCATCAACGCCATGCGCGTCCTGACCGACCCGGCGGAAACCGGCGCGGTAACGCTGTGCCTGCCGCAGGACGTGCAGGGCGAAGCCTGGGACTACCCGGAATCCTTCTTTGCGCGCCGCGTGCACCGTCTCGACCGCCGCCCGGCCAGCGCCGCGCAGCTGGCGGACGCCGTGGCGGCCATCAAAGGCAGCCGTAAACCGCTGATCGTCTGCGGCGGCGGGGTGAAATACTCCGGCGCGGGCGAAGCGCTGTCCCGTTTCGCCGAGCGCTACGGGGTGCCCTTCGCCGAAACCCAGGCCGGGAAGGGGACGGTGGTCTCGTCTCACCCCCTGAACGTCGGCGGCGTCGGCGAGACGGGCTGCCTGGCGGCGAACCTGCTGGCAAAAGAGGCCGACCTGGTGATCGGCGTCGGCACCCGCTTCAGCGATTTTACCACCGCCTCGAAATGGATTTTCCAGCACCCGGAGGTGCGTTTCCTGAATATTAACGTCAGCAACTTCGACGCCTGGAAGCTGGACGGCATTGCCATGCTGGCGGACGCCCGGGAAGCAATGACCGCTCTCGACGCGGCGCTGGCGGACAGCGGCTGGCAGGCCGGCTGGGGCGCGCAGATCGAGAGCGTGCAGAGCCGTCAGTTAAAAGAGACCCAGCGCGTCTACCAGGCGGTGTGGCAGGAGAAATCCTTTGTGCCGGAGATCGACGATCATCTCGATCGTGAATCGGTGTATCGCGAGTTCCGCCAGATCACCGACTCCACCCTGACCCAGAGCAGCGTTCTTGGAGTACTGAATGAAACGCTGCCGGCCGAGGCGGTGATCGTCGCGGCGGCGGGCAGCCTGCCCGGCGATCTGCAGCGCGTCTGGCGCAACCGTGCGGAAAACACCTACCACGTGGAGTACGGCTACTCCTGCATGGGATATGAAGTCAACGCGGCGCTGGGCGTGAAGCTGGCGCAGCCGCAGAGCGAAGTCTACTCCCTGGTCGGCGATGGCTCCTTCATGATGCTGCACTCTGAGCTGGTCACCTCCCTGCAGGAGCGGGCGAAGATCAACGTCGTGCTATTCGACAACATGGCCAACGGCTGCATCAACAACCTGCAGATGGAGCACGGGATGGACAGCTTCGGCACCGAGTTCCGCTACCGTCAGCCGGAAACCGGCCAGCTGCAGGGCGGCCTGGTGCCGGTGGACTTCGCCACCATCGCCGCCGGCTACGGCTGCAAAACCTGGCGCGTCACTACCCTGGACGAACTGCGCCACGCGCTGGACGCCGCCCGTCGCGAAACGGTCAGCACTCTGATTGATATTAAAGTGCTGCCGAAGACCATGGTGCACAAATACGGCAGCTGGTGGAACGTCGGAGTCGCCCAGACGGCGCTCTCTGAGCGGATCCGCAAGGTGGCGCAAATGATTAATGAAAAGCGCGCCCAGGCGCGTGATTACTAAAACGAACCTCTACCCTGAATCCTACAGACTTACGGAGAAAACCATTATGTCGCTCAAATTAGGTGTCATCGGCGCTGGCGCTATCGGTAAAGAACACATCCGTCGCTGCACCCAGGTTCTGCAGGGCGCCACCGTCGTGGCGGTGTCTGATATCAATGCCGACAACGCCCGTGCGGCGGTCGCGCTGCCGGGCGTGCAGGCGGAAGTCTACGCCGACGGCCACGACGTGATTAACGCCAGCGATGTCGATGCCATCCTGGTCACCTCCTGGGACCCGACCCACGAAGAGTACACCCTGGCCGCCATCGCCGCTGGTAAGCCGGTGTTCTGCGAAAAACCGCTGGCGATGTCTGCGGAAGGCTGCCGCCGCATCGTCGATGCCGAAATGAAGGCCGGCCGTCGTCTGGTGCAGGTTGGCTTTATGCGCCCGTACGACGAAGGCTATCTGGCGCTGAAAAAAGTGATCGACGATGGCGATATCGGCGCGCCGCTGATGCTGCGCTGCGCCCACCGCAACCAGTCAGTCGGCGAGAACTACACCACCGATATGGCGATCACCAACACCCTGATCCACGAGCTGGACGTGCTGCGCTGGCTGCTGAACGATGACTACCGTTCCGTGCAGGTGCGCTTCCCGCGCTCCACCTCGCACACCCATGCGCGCCTGAAAGATCCGCAGATCGTCTCCTTTGAAACCAAAAAAGGCACCCTGATCGACGTCGAAGTGTTCGTGAACTGCCAGTACGGGTATGACATCCAGTGCGAAGTGGTCGGCGAAACCGGGATTGCCCGTCTGCCGGAGCCGTCGGCCGTCCAGATGCGCAAGTCCGCCAGCCTGTCGACCGCCATTCTCACCGACTGGAAAGACCGCTTTATCAAAGCCTACGACGTCGAGCTGCAGGCCTTTATCAACGACGTCAAAGCCGGCCAGCTGCACGGCCCGTCGGCCTGGGACGGCTACGCGGCGTCGGTGGCGGCGGACGCCTGCATTAAAGCGCAGGGAACCAGCGAGCCGGTTGAGGTGACGCTGCCTGAGTGCCCGGCATTCTACAAACGTTAAGCGCGTTTTGCTGACGGAACTTCTTTGCACAGGTAACGACGATGAAAATTGCCTTTGATGTGGATGTCATTAAGGACCTCGGGATCACCCGCATGGTCCATCAGGTAGCGGAGTGGGGCTACAAGTACATTGAACAGTCGCCGCACCCGCAGATTAACCCGTTCTACAAGCACCCGCGCGCCAGCCGTGAGATCATGGCGGAGTACAAGCAGGCGCTGCGCGATACCGGCCTTGAGCTGTCGTCGTTTATCTGCGTCTACCGCTGGTCCGGCCCGGACGAACTGCGCCGTCAGGCGGCGGTGAAAAACTGGAAACGGCTGGTGGAAATTGCGGTAGAGATGGGCGTTCAGGTGATCAACACCGAGTTCTCCGGCGATCCGAATCAGCCTGAGATCTGCGATGAAATGTTCTATCGCTCAATGGAAGAGCTGTTGCCGATTTTTGAGCGGGAAGGCATCCGCGTGGAGATCCAGGCGCATCCCTGGGATTTCTGCGAAGAGAACAATGAAACCGTCGATATCGTGAAGTCGTTCCGCAGCGATAACGTGAAGTACGTCTACAGCGTGCCGCACACCTTTTTCTACGACAAAGGCGTCGGCGACGTGGCGAGCATGCTGCGCTATGCCGGGAGCGATCTCTCCCATGTCCTGATTGCGGATACCCGCAACCATACGAAACATTGCCGCTATATCGTTAACCCGCCGGGCGTGGATGCCGTGGTGCACCAGCACGTAGGCGTCGGGGAAGGGGATGTGGATTTCGACGCGCTATTCCGCACCCTGCGCGAAATGAAATTCGCCGAGCAGACCTTCAAGGTCGGCGGGGAGCCGATTGTCGCCACCTCGCTGTTTGGCTACCCGGAAAAAATGAAATACCAAGCAGTGGAAACCCGTGAACTTATTGAACGTGAATTGCTGCGCCGGTAAGGCGCAGCGGCAGGAGCCCTACTATGAACAAAGATAACGTCAAACTGGCTATCGCCCCGATCGGCTGGACTAACGATGATATGCCGGAGCTCGGCAGCGAAAACACCTTCCAGCAGATCGTCAGCGAAATGGCGCTGGCCGGTTTTACCGGTAGCGAAGTCGGCAGCAAATATCCGCGCGACCCGGCGGTCCTCAAGCCGATGCTGGACATCCGCGGCATTCAGATCTGCAACGCCTGGTTCAGCACCTTTTTCGCCAACGGCCAGCGGGAAAAAACCATTGATGAATTCGTCAATCACATGAACTTCCTTCATGCGATGGGGGCGAAAGTGATTGGCTGCTCCGAGCAGAGCGGCAGCATCCAGGGGCTGGATAAACCGATCCTCGGCGATGCGAAGCCGTGCTTCAGCGACGAAGAGTGGCAGCGGGTGGCGGAAGGCTATAACACCCTCGGCCGCCTGGCGGCGGAGAAGGGGATGCAGGTCTGTCTGCATCACCACATGGGCACCGGCATTCAGACCACCGCGGAAATCGACAAATTTATGTCGCTGGTGGACGAGCGCGTCTTCCTGCTGTTCGACACCGGACATGCCTGGTATTCCGAAGGCGGCGAAGCGCCGATGCTTGCGATCCTCAAAAAGTATCTGCCGCGCATCAACCACGTTCACCTGAAAGACGTCCGCCCGCCGGTGATCGACCAGGTGCGCCGCGACGGCCTGTCGTTCCTCGACGGCGTGAAAAAAGGCACCTTCACCGTCCCGGGCGACGGGGTGATCGATTTCCGTCCGGTGTTCAAGCTGCTGGACGACTTTGGCTATAAAGGCTGGATGGTAGTGGAAGCCGAGCAGGATCCTGCTCTGGCCAATCCTTTCGAATACGCCGTCAAAGCGCGCAAATATATTCGCGAAACGGCAGGGATCTAATCGTTGTGACATTTTCAGGCCATACCGGGTATGGCCTGCTTTTTTCCTTTCACAACCGGACTCAGGGCTTAACCACAGCGCCGGACAGTTCCCTCTCCCTCAGGGAGAGGGCCAGGGTGAGGATGACGATGACGGGTAATGCGTCACTTCACTTCCGCCAGCGCGGTCTTATCCACATACGGTTTCATCAGCGCGTCGGCTTCCTTCTGCGCCGCCTGCACCGCCGCTTCCGGCGTCACTTTGGCATCATTGACCACCGCCGCCAGCTGGTTCTCCATCGCCTTACGCACCGCCACGGTCTCCCAGGTGGAGTACCATGGATGGGCGTACTTCAGCTGCTCAAGGGCGATCGCCGCCCGCGGATCCTGCTGCAGATAGGCCTTCATCTCCGGCGTATCGTATGACGCCTTGCGCGGCGAGAAGTAGCCGGTGAAGCGGCTCCACGCGCCGTTCACCTCGGGGCTCACCAGATAGGTCAGGAACTGATACGCCGCTTTCTTCTGCGCATCGCTGATGCCTTTAAAGCTCACCAGGCTGGCGCCGCCGATCGGCACCGCGCGCTGCTCTTTGGCCGGCAGCATCGCCACCCCAAGCTCAAAGTCTTTGCTGTTCTCGCGCATAAAGCCCAGCGCGCCGGTGCTGAGCATCGCCATCCCGAGCTTGCCGGAGAAGAACGCGGCGCTGATCTGCTTCGAGTTCAGCACCCCGGACGGCATCACCTTGTCCTTGTAGATCAGATCCTGCCAGAAGCGCAGGGCGCCGATGGCGGTCGGCGAGTTGTAATAGACCTCGCCCGGATAGTCTTCGTTAAAGTATTTCCCGCCGTTGGCGCGCACCAGCGCCGAGAAGATCCAGCCGCCGTAGTCGTCGTTGGTCGACGGCAGCATGATCCCCCACTGGCCTGTGCTCTCGTCGGTCAGCTTTTTGGCATCGGCCAGCAGCTCGGCCCAGGTCTGCGGCGGTTGTTTGATCCCGGCCCGATCGAACATCGTCTTGTTGTAGTAGAGGATCGGCGTCGAGTTATGGAACGGGATCGCATAGGTGGTGCCCATCACCTGGGCGTTCTTATGCATCGCGGGCCAGAATTCCTTGTGCAGAAAATCGCCAGCCTTTTGATCGCCATATTTAAACAGCTCGTCCATCGGCAGGATCTCATCCTTCAGCGCCAGATCGGTGGTGAAGTTAGCGGACATGATCACCAGCGCCGGCGGCTGGCCGGCCTTCTGCGCCGATTCGGCTTTGATCTTGGTGGTGTCGTAGTTGCCGGTGAAGATCCCGCGCACTTCGACATCCTGCTGCGAGTCGTTGAATTGCTTAATGACGCGGGTCATCTCCATGGTCAGCTTGCCGTCCACCGGCGCCGGGAACATGAAGTCTATTTTTTCTTTCGCCAGCGCCGCGCCGCTCAGGGCAAGACTGAGCCCAACCGCGACTAGCGTGAGGGGTTTAAACATGATCTGTCTCCATCAGTAAGCACCTGTCCACAGGCTATTTTATTTGCCAGTTTGGCCCTGGGCAGTGCTCAGAATCCTCACGTACTACGTGTACGCTCCGGTTCTTCCGCGCTGTCCGCGTCCAAACTGACTGCAACAATTACGCCTGATGTACCGGCGCTAAATTATGCTGGGTCTCAGCATGAAAAAGATGCACATCGGCAGGCGAGAAGCCGATCGGTAGCGACTCGCCTTTCTCCGGCACCGTGCCGCGGTGGCGGCGGCTAAAGCGCAGGGTGCCGATCGGGGTGCTGACGTGGAGCAGGTAATCGGCCCCCATCAGTTCTCGTTGCAGAACGGTGGCCGGCAGGCGCAGATGGCCCTCTTCCACGCGGTCGGTAATATGTTCCGGGCGAACGCCCAGCCAGACGCGGGTCTGATCCCGGTGGCGCGGCGGCAGCGGATGGCGTTGTTCGCCAAGCTGAACGTTGCCGTCAACGCAGGGGAGCGATAGCAGATTCATTGCCGGTGAACCGATAAATCCGGCGACGAACAGATTGGCCGGGTTGGCGTACAGATACTCCGGGCGCCCGACCTGCTGCACGTGGCCGCCGTTCATCACCACGATGCGGTCGGCCATCGACATCGCCTCGGTCTGATCGTGGGTCACATAGATGGTGCTGGTTTTCAGCTGCTGGTGGAGGGCCATAATGCTGTCGCGCACTTCGCTGCGCAGGCGGGCGTCGAGGTTGGAGAGCGGCTCGTCCATCAGGAACAGCCGCGGATTGCGCACAATAGCCCGGGCCATCGCCACCCGCTGGCGCTGGCCGCCGGAGAGCTTCGCCGGTTTGCGGTCGAGCAGCGCCTCCAGCTGCAGCATCTGCGCCACTTTATCCACCCGCGGCTGCCAGCTGCTTTTCTCTTCCTTGCGCACCTTCATGCCGAAGGTGATGTTGTCGCGCACCGACAGATGGGGGAACAGGGCATAGTTCTGGAAGATCATTGCGAAGTTGCGCTCGCGCGGCGTGGTGGTGGTGATGTTCTCATCATGCAGCCAGATTTGGCCTTCGCTGACCGGTTCCAGCCCGGCGAGCAGGCGTAGCAGGGTGCTTTTCCCGCAGCCCGACGGGCCGACCAGCACCACGAATTCACCTTCGTGAATATCCAGCGACAGGGCGCTGAGCGCCGGTTTGCCGTCGAAACGTTTACTGATGTTTTGCAGACTGAGCATGGCGGTTAGCGCTCTTCCGTTGGGCAACTGATGTTTTCGTCGTACAGCCACGGCCCGGCGTAGTGGGCCAGCGAGTGCTGGTAGCTCACCCACTGCTCACCGACCTGACGGTGCATCAGGCACGAGGCCGGGGAGAGGTCGTAATAGGGCCGGGTGTCTTCGTGGCAGTACGGCACCTGATGGACGGTGCCGGGAATGGTGGAGATCAGCGCCTGGCGATACTGGGTCATGGTCAGGCTGTGGTTGTGGCCGCAGAAGATGCGCGTCAGCGACGGGAAACGCTCCACCAGCGCCAGCAGACGGTGGCCGTTTTCGCAGGCGATCGGGTCCATCTGCGCATTGCCCAGCGGCAGCGGCGGGTGGTGCATAAAGATCGTTGCCGGTTTGTCGCCGCCCTCGAACAGCTGGGCCTCCAGCCAGCCGATGGTCTCGTCGGTCAGCCAGCCTTTTGACGTGCCGGCATGACTGGAGTCGATAAACAGCAGGCGGGTGGCGAAGTCATCCACCGCATAGCGCATATTTTGCGGATCGTTGCCCAGCTGCGGGCACAGCGGGTGAAGATGCTCGAGAAAATGGGCTTTGTCGTCGTGGTTGCCGGGGATCAGATACAGCGGATAGTTCAGGCTGCCGAGGATCTGGCGGGCCACCTGATACTCCTCCGGGCGGCCGCAGTTGACGATATCCCCGCTCACCACCACCGCGTTCGGGCGCTCGCGCAGCGCGTTAAGCTGGGAGACCACGTCGGCGTTGGCGGCATTGACGTCGATAAAACCGTACAACTTCTCGCCGCGGCTGCGGAAATGGGTATCGGAAATGTGCGCTAACAGCATGAATCACTCCTTATTTGATCCCGGAGAAGCCGAAGCTCCGCAGGAACTGTTTCTGAAAAAGGATGAACGCCAGCATCAGCGGCAGGCAGACCATCAGCGTCCCGGCGCCGATGGTGCCCCACTGGCCGCCGGATTCGGCGCCCATGGCGAAGGAGACCAGCCCGACGGTCAGCACCTGCTTATCGGGATCGTTGAGCATCATCAGCGGCCACAGGTACTCGTTCCAGTGGTAGGTAATGCTGACGGTGGCGAAGGCCAGCACCGACGGCCAGGACATCGGCAGCAGCACGCGGAACAGCACCTGCCACCAGCGGCAGCCCTCCATCAGCGCGGCCTCCTCCAGCTCTTTCGGAATGGCGAGGAACGCCTGACGCATCAGGAACACGCCGAACGCCGAGGTGAAGTAGGGCATCATCACCCCGGTGAGGGTGTTGAGCAGGCCGAAGGTTTTCAGGGTCAGCATGTTCGGCACCATCATCACCACCGGCATGATCATCAGCTGCACCAGGAACAGGAGAAACAGCGTCTGCTTGCCGCGAAACTCGTGGCAGGCGAAGACGTACCCGGCGGTGGTGATGGTCAACAGTTGCACGCAGAAGGTGCCGAAGGTGAAGATAAGGGTGTTGGCGTACAGGCTCAGCCAGTCGGCGCTCTGCCAGGCGTCGCGGAAGTTATCGAGGGTCAGCGGCAGGCGCGGCAGCAGCGACGCCATATCGTCGCCGAAGGTGGTGGCGCTGAACGAGGTCGCCAGCATCCAGATAAACGGGCTGACCCACAGCAGCGCCATGCAGCACATTAATACTGTGAGCGTAAAGGGCGACGAGCGGCGCAGGCGCAGCCACAGCGGACGGGCGGCGGCGGGCGTGCGGACCAGCAGCGGCGAGATTTCAGCGCTCATAGTGGGCTCCTTTCTCCAGCAGTTTCAGGTTAATCAGCGAGAAGGCGAACAGCCCGGCCAGGGTGAGGAAGGTGGCGGCGGAGGCTTTACCGAGGTCGTGGGTATCCCAGGCGAGATTCTGGATGTAATAGAGCAGCACGGTGGTGGCGTTGTCCGGCCCGCCGCGGGTCATCACCGCCACGTGGTCGATCTGGGTGATGGAGTAGATCAGCGCGGTGGTGATCACAAAGCTCAGGGTCGGGCGCAGCAGCGGTAGCGTGACCTTAAAAAAGACCTGCGTGCGGGTAGCCCCCTCCATCAGCGCCGCTTCCCGCGTCGAGGCCGGAATGCTCTGCAGCCCGGCGAGGAAAAACAGCATGTAGTAGCCGGCGAACTTCCACACGCCGATCAGCGCCAGGGCCAGCAGCGCGCTGTTGCTGCGCCCCAGCCAGTTGTTGTTCATCGGCCCGAACAGCTTCGCCAGATAGTGGTCGAGCAAGCCGAGGCCGGGCATAAAGATAAACAGCCACAGCGCGGCGGCGCTGACCATCGGGATAATCATCGGGAAGAAAAAGGCGGTGCGCAGCCAGCGGTTGACGCGATGGTTCTCGCTCAGGGCGACCGCCAGCAGCAGGGCGAGGGTCACCCCGGGCACCACCGTCAGCAGGATATAGAGCAGGTTATTGCCCAGCGACTGCCAGAAGACGTTATCGGCAAACAGGCGGGCGAAGTTATCCAGCCCGACGTACTGTGCGCCGTCGCTGGCCATGCGGGTATCAAACAGGCTGTCATACACCGAACGCCCCAGCGGGAACCAGGTAAACAGCAGTAAAAACAGCAGGGAAGGCGACAGGATCAGCCAGGGAAGCCAGGTCTTTCTCATGGTGACGCGCATCTCGTTCAGCCATTTATCGAAGCCCGGATTGTGGGAAGCAATGACTACAGAGGCATGGCGGGGAGATGACGGTTTGATGAAGCGACGGGGAAAACGCCGGGCGAGCGGGCCGCCCGGCGGGAGAGAACCATCAGAAGTCGGCTTTCAGCACCGCGCGGTAGCGGGCTTTGCCTTCGCGAACGTGCTTCAGCGCTTCGTTAATCTGCGACATCGGGAACAGCTCGGTGGTCGGAGCCACTTTGCTGCGCCCGGCAAACTTCATCAGCGTGCGTAATTCGGACGGATTACCGGTCGCCGAGCCGGAGATGCTGCGGTCGCCGCCGATCAGGGTAAAGGCCGGCACCGGGAACGGCTTCATCACCGCGCCGACGGTGTGGAAGTTGCCGCCGTAAGCCAGGGCTTCGAAGTACGGCTGCCAGTCGAGGTCCACCGCCACGGTGTTGATGATCAGGTCGAACTGACCGGCCAGCGCTTTTAAGGCTTCAGGATCGCGGCTGTTGACCACGCGATCGGCGCCCATCGCCAGCACTTCCTGCTCTTTGGCCGGGTTGGAGCTGAAGGCGGTCACTTCCGCGCCCATCGCCCGCAGCAGCTTAATGGCGATATGGCCGAGGCCGCCGATGCCGATCACCCCGACGCGGCTGGTGGCGGTGACGTGGTGGGTCAGCAGCGGTTTAAAGACGGTGATGCCGCCGCACAGCATCGGGCCGGCGGACGCCAGATCGATGCTCTCCGGCAGGGGGATCACCCACTGCCAGTCGGCGCGCAGCTTATTGGCGAAGCCGCCGCGGTTGAGAATGGTCGGCACCGAGCCTTCCAGACAGTTGATCTGGTTGCCGCTGATGCAGGCGTCGCAATGGCCGCAGCTGCGCGCCGTCCAGCCGATGCCGACCTTCTGGCCAATCTTCAGCCCTTTATCCTGCGCCGCGCTGCCCAGCGCCGCCACCCGGCCAATCACCTCATGACCGGCCACCAGCGGGTAGCTCGACATCCCCCATTCGTTGTCGATCATCGACAGGTCCGAATGGCAGATCCCGCAGTATTCCACTTCAACTTCGACATCTTCCGGCTGCAGCTCGCCGGCATCGTATTCCCACAGCGACAGATCGGCGCCCGCTTCTTTGGCGGCGTAGCTTTTAATGATGCTCATGTTCATTTCCTTGGGGTTGGCGTGATAACCCAGAAAGTGTAGAGCATGGTATTCCCCGGCGCTTGGCAATCGGAGGGGTAGCGAAGCGGGCGGACCAGCCGCCCGTTAAGGTCAGCGGCTGGCCAGCGGCCACTGATTAAGGCGGATGCCGCGCTGCGGGGCGTTCTCGGCAAAATCATCCAGCACCGCCCGCACGTCCGGGTCGAGGTAGCCGACGCTGTCGTGCTCGACGATCACCACGCTCTTTTCCGGAATCTTCGCCAGCAGGGCCAGCAGATGCGGATTGTGCATAAAGGTCAGATTCTGCTGGATGCGCAGCACGTAGTGGTCATCGTAGCGCGCCAGCTGCAGCGAGTGGCGATGGCTGCGCCAGAGGCTGAACGCCATCTGGGTGGCAAGACCAATCCCGATCCCCGCCAGCATGCCGAAGGCGATAATCCCGCCGATGGTGGCGAGGAACGGAACGTACTGCGCCGCCCCCTGGCGGAACTGCTCGATGAACAGCCGCGGGGTCGCCAGCTTATAGCCGGTATACAGCAGCACGGCGGCGAGGCTGGCGAGCGGGATTAAGGTTAGCAGACCGCTAAACCACAGGCCGCAGATCAGCAGCAGCACGCCGTGGATAAAGATCGACAGTTTACTTTGCGCGCCATTGCTGACGTTCACCGAGCTGCGGACGATCACCGCGGTGATCGGCATCGCCCCCAGCACGCCGGAGAGCAGGTTGCCGACGCCCTGGGCGACCATTTCGCGGTTCGGCGAAGGCGGCGGATTTTGCGGGCGCAGCTTTTTCAGCGCCTCCTGGCTGAGCAGGGTTTCGAGGCTGGCGACCAGCGCCAGGGTTACCGCCACCACCCACACCGACGGATTGCGCCACGCGCTCCACGCCGGAGATTCCAGCTCGCCCAGCAGATCGCCGAGGCTGCCGAACGCCGGCAGGGTAATACGCGGCAGAGCGGCCAGCTGCTGCGGCGCAAAATGGGTCAGCAGCAGGGTGGTCACGCAGCCGAGCAGGACGGCGATCAGCGGCCCGGGGATCCAGCGCAGGCTCTTCACCCGGCGGATAAGCGGCGAGCCCCACAGCCAGAGCACCAGCAGACCGCCCGCGGCGACGGCAATCGCCTTGACGGAGAAAGCGGCATTGCCCTGAACCACATCGGCAAGCCCGGTCTCTTCTGCGCTGCCGAGCGCAACGGGGATCTGCTGCATAATCAGCAGGATGCCGATCGCCGCCAGCATGCCTTTGATGACGCTGGCGGGAACGAGGGAGATAAAGCGCCCGGCCCGCAGGATCCCGAACAGCAGCTGCAGCACGCCGGCCAGCACCAGCGCCATCAGGAAGAGGGAGAAGGAACCCAGGGATTCAATGGCGGCGACGACGATGGTGACCAGTCCGGCGGCGGGGCCGCTGACGGCGAAGCGGGAGGGGCTGAGAGCGGTGACGACCAGGCCGCCGATGATGCCAGTCAGCAGCCCGACGAAGGGCGGTAAGCCGCTGGCCTGGGCGATGCCGAGGCACAGCGGCAGGGCGACAAGGAAGACAACGATGCCGGCGAGAGAGTCCTGACGAAGCGTGTTCATGGGGCGTGCTCCTGCGGTGAGAGGTGTTCGACGAGGGTGGTTAAATGGCCGGAAGCCAGATCGTAGACGCAGCCGTGCAGGCTGAGCGGTCGCCCGCTGGCGAGCACCGTCTGCACCGGTTCACTCTCCAGCAGACGGGCGAACTGGGCGCGAACGTTGGCTTCCACCAGGGCGTCCAGCGCATGACGAGAGCGCTCCGCGTCGGCGCTGGCGCTGGCACTGGCGCCGGGGGAGGCCGCAACACAACATTCATCAGCGATCTGCGCAATTTCGTGATGCAGGGTGTGGCACAGCTGGCCGATGCGGCGAGCCAGCGCCGAGGACTCGTGCGCCAGCGGCAGGGTGGGCAGGGAGAGTGCCGCCTGCACCCCGCCGCAGCCGTAGTGGCCGCAGAGCACCACCCGCTCCACCTCAAGGTAGTCGAGGGCATACTGCAGGACGCTCATGACGTTGTCGTCGGCGGGATCGAGCATGTTGGCGATATTGCGGTGGACAAAGAGCTCGCCGGGCTGGCTGCCGGTGAGCACCTCGGCGGGAACGCGGCTGTCGGAGCAGCCGATCCACAGCGAGTGGGGCCGCTGCCCGTCGATCCATTTTTCGAAATAGTCCGGGTCATGCTGACACTTCTGCAGCGCCCAGCTGCGGTTGCGGGCCAGCAAAGGTTTTAACGTCGTCACAAGTATTCTCCTGAGTTAATTCATCGAGTGAATATGTCCATCAAGACTCGTACAGCGACTAGTAAAAATAGTGTTTACCGGAACCCTTCACGCCTGAGGAAAATCCTGGAATAAACGGCAAAAAGAAAACTTTTCATTAATGTAAAGTTATAAAAATATTGATGAAATTAATGTTTTGCCGCGGAGCGGATGAATAACAAAAAGGCATTGAATAAAACTTTCTGGAATATATGGGAATGGTGGCGGGTGGGGTGGGGGGAATAGTTGGCGATTGGTGAGGGGATTTGTTTGGGGAGAGATGGATTATGATAGGGATGTAGGTGAGAATGAAATGAGAAAAATTTGAGATAATTTTGAGTGGGGTTTGGGAGTACTGGGGGAGAAGGGAGATGGCTGGCAGGTGGAGCTGGGTTTGCGGGAGGGGACGATGAGGATTGCTGGTGGCAGTTGCTCTATGGAACGGTAGCAAAAGGTGACGCCGCGCAGGATAGCGCTGTTTTTTTCAACACTTAGTGCAATGACGACACGCTGTCGCTTGCATGACCGCCGCCGACAGGTATAATCCAGAACGTTTCCGCATCCCCTTCAGTGCCGAAGTGGCGAAATCGGTAGACGCAGTTGATTCAAAATCAACCGTAGAAATACGTGCCGGTTCGAGTCCGGCCTTCGGCACCAAGTCACTAAATTCCTTACAATACAGTTAGTTAGACGATTAAATCTGTCTCTTTTGCCTGTAAGAAATGCTCTGTTATATCCCTTGAAAAAGCCGCTGTGGTTGATAGTGGTAATTGGGATGTTAACTCATAGCGGCGTGTCGTTCCAAGCGTCAAACACGTACTGACTCAACTTGAAAGCTATGACGTAGCCACCGTCTCTAAACAATCCCAAAAACTTTTAGTGAAGCGCATTTTAGCCCGATGCCCCCGTTCTGTCGCCGTCGCGAGACGCCGCAGGGGATAAACAGGTTTATGGTGGTCACGGTACTTGCAGACCATATGCAAGCTCTGCCAGCGGTTCGGCCTCGCTCCCTTTGGGTACATGGTCATCCTGATAAGCCTCACTAACTGACATAACCCTGATGAAGTCGCCAGAGGCTCCGCTTGTTGCTGTACCACCAACGGGGCTTTTGGTATAAATTTTCTTACGAGCAGTAAAACGCTACCACAAGGCTAATCTCGATGGATGCTAGTTATATAAGATCAATTGAAAATACAATGATGTGCTTGGCCACATTCTCACGGTCTATTAACTCTTTCTATGCGCTGAGCGATAACTTGCAGTATTTGGACTATGGGACTGGAAACCTAGTTCCTTACCAGAACATCTGCAATGCATTGATAAGTGATGCGGCTATAAACTGGTGCAAAGTTTTCGGTTCTAATAATGAGAGTACTCACTGGAAATATAGTATTGATGATCATGAAGATTTTCGTAGTATTCTCTTTGATGAAATTGGGCTAACTAATGCTGAGTTTACAGCCTACTGGAAAAAGATGATTGATTTTAGAAGTAATATTATTGCTCATTTCAATTATGACTTTTTCTTAGAAGGATCTACTCCTGAATTTGATACGGCAATAGCAGCGGCTTGCTCTGCACATAAATATTTGCGGAAACATTTACCTGCTGGTGTTAATTATACGGGGCCAACTGATTTGAAAGTTTACGGTCAGGATGTTGGCAGGGCTGTTTTGAATAAGATAATACTGTGAGGATGAAAATGTCTGGTGTTTTGTCAAGTGCGGCGGCAGCAGTTGGGATTATTGATAAAGCGGTTAATATTGCTAAGAAACTATCGAATGAAAGTAATGAACTTGATACGGCGACACTTAAATTGGAATTGGCAAATCTTATGAGTGAGCTGGCAAATGCGAAAATAGAAATCATAACAACGCAAGCATTGTTGTTCCACTCAGAGCAAAAGAATAAACAGCTTGAGGAACAATTGGAAGAGAAGCGAAAATTCAGTTTTATTGATGGTGTGTACTGGATTGATGGGGACTCTACGGCGTTTTGTCCGAAATGTTTTGAAGATGAGCATAAAAAAATACATATGCAGTCCCGTGAAAGAATGTACGCGGGTTTGGGGACGACGATAGAAAAACCTAACTGGTATTGCCGCGTGTGTAAAAGTACGTTCGACCGCATAGTTAACAGCTAAATATTTATTTATGTTGTGACAGCCATTTCTTGTGCCATTTAGCAGCGGTACGGTAGGTTATCCTCATTATATAAGCAACCGCTAACGGGGTTGCTTTTGCATCATATAGCATGAACATTGCTTTCGCACCTTCTTGACTAAATGTACCATTACTCTTCGTGTTTTTCGGATGGCCGGGTTGTACCGTATCCATAACCTCAGGAGGAATGTTGCGGATTATTTTATTTGTAGTTTCAATTGTAATATTCAACTTATCAATCCCAGCATTAACCTTTTTCTTTAACCGCTTAATCTCCTTAAGGTATGCTTGCTCTGCGGCATCAAATGCCAGTGTGTTAAAAGACAATTCAAAGGAAAATGACTTTTCCATCATTTTTCTTTCTATCTTCTTTCTAAGGTTTTGTACGCGCTGCACTGCTGAGTAATTATATTTTGCTATTTTATGTCCGTTAGGGAGGTCATACTCTGCCAGATTTGCGTATGCTCCAATATCTATGGTTATTCTGTGGAACTCATGGCCTATAGTATTACGGTAGTCAATCATTTCTTTCAGTTGTACGCTTTCTTCTTGTGTTATGACACCTTCTAAAATGAGTAATTCATGTGCTTTTTTAAAACTAATTTGCTCTTCGTTATTTGTTTTTGGGTTCGTGTTATCAAGGATTTTTCTTAGGCGTTTTGTAACTTTGACAGAACTGATAATAAAACCTTTCAGGTTTTCTACATAGAAAAGCACTAACACCATTTCTAGCGCTCGAAGTTTAAGTACATCTGCTTCTAAAGTGGTTACGGTACGACCATGTGGGCGATATCTTTCCATTCCTGAAAACTCCCCATTCAACCATCAGCATAATAGTTAGTAGCTTCGCAGCTTGAATAATCTGTGGTCTCAAGTCAACCATGACGGGTGAGCAGTATGTATTGAGTCCTTTGTAGCTCATGTCATTTCAGGTATTCTTGGCTTGAAAAATTGCACGCTTATGGTTGCCCCTCCCTCAACGATTAAGGCTTCAACTTCCCCCGTGCGCCTCTCCCAGCCGAAGGCTGGGCGGGCTGTATATCGATTTGCCTTCCTCTGTGGCGTTTATGACTCTGTTTCGCGTTCTGACCGTGAAGCTGTGGGTTAGGGCTACTCTTCTCTTTAAACGCTAAATCTCTCCTGAATCTCCACTGTTAAAGCACTTTGCGTTGATGCTGAGTGCTGCTCTTGCCTGTTGTTATTGTTTTGGTTTTGGTGTCATCAATCGTTCGATTCTTGCTACCTGTCTGAGTGATTACTATCTGGTGTCATTAATTTAGGGTTTGACTAAATGCTACCACTAATGCAATGATGCTACCGTTTTGTGATACCAGACGGTGAGGTGAACCATGAGGACTTTTATCTACTGCCGCGTTTCAACACGCGAGCAGGATACGCAGAATCAGGTGCTGGCTATTGAGCGTGCCGGGTACACGGTGCCTGAGAGCAGGGTAATCAGCGAGGACATTTCAGGCAGCGTTCAGGCTATGCAGCGCCCTAAGTTTCGGGCGATGGTTGAGCATAAGCTGGAAGCGGGAGATCAGCTTGTCGTGCTGAAACTGGACAGGCTGGGGCGTGACAACATCGATGTGCAGCAGACCATCGACATGCTGTTAGAACACGGTGTGAAGGTGGTGTCTCTTGACCTGCCAGCGCGTGATCTGACTTCATCTGAGGGCAAGCTAATCCGCCAGATGTTTGGAGCCTTTGCTGAGTTCGAGCGAAACCGTATACGTGAGAGGACGCTGGACGGGCTGGAGAAGGCGAAAGCCAATGGCGTTAAGCTGGGACGCAAGGAAGCCACCGACACCACTCAAAAGGTGCAGGAGTTGCGAAGTGAGGGACTGTCTCAATCGAAGGTAGCGAAGCGTCTCGGCGTTAGCGTGAGCACCGTTAAACGCCACTGGAACAAGGGGGAGGAGTGATGGCCTACAAGCGAATGAGGTGCTATGACTGGCCGTTACTGGGCTGTGGGTGATGGATTACCTACAGCTTTTGTATTTATTTCAGAGGGTTATGTTATGCACGGTGTCGTAATGCTATGATTCATAATGTATTTTCGTATTACTTGCGGCTCTCGATGTGAAGAGGTGGCGGGGCTTTAGCCGTGCCAGACGATGAACATCGAGATCAGATTGTGAATGTGATTCATCACTGAACAATTCGAGGGATGGGGCAGGGGAAGGGATCAAAGGCTGCGTTGTCCAATCACTAAGCTAGATTTGAAGCTGGTCAACACGTTAGTAGTATCTTTAAAGTTTCATTTGAAATACATGTACAAAAAAGGGTTCTTCCCCTACATCCCCATCTCCTAATCAGTGTATCGCTTCACGCTCACCACTGGCTGCGCTTCTCGCGTCCGCCAGTCCGCTTTCATTCACCTTCGGCTCATTCATCGGCCTGCGTCCGCTGCTGATGCTCGGCCACTCTACGCAACCGTGCTTGCCGTGGCAGGCAACGCGGCGGGGATGTATAGTGGAACGGTACTCTGTATCGGTATTACTTCTGTATTCAATCTTATCCTGATATCGGTACGGTATTCTTCATAACATCTTCAATTCATTTCTGTAGCATTCAATCATCTTCCTTGTTCGTTTCCTTTCAGGTCTTAGCCGTTGGTCATTGGTCTTACTGCCTGCTGTGCTACTGCCAACTATGGCACGCCGTCACGGTCTACTGTCTGTTACTGTCCTACTGCGTTCACTGTCTGCCGTCTGTCATCCTGTCGGATTCCATCCGTTGACGTTCCGCGCTCGCTTGTTTCGGCTGCGCCGCGCTCGCTCTGCGTATCTAGCGATACTATATCACTATAGACACTTTCCTAATTATCTATTGATATCAGTAACTTATATTTTTAATTTTAAAGGCTACTAATCAGGAGAGTTAAAACACTATTTTCCCGCTTTTGAACCTACATAAAGCTGCTCTGTCAAACGCGCCTAGCCCATGCGCGACAAGGTTTTGCGAGGTGCTGGTCGAAAAAAGAACAGATTAAAGCGACTATACAGGAGAAAGAACAGCGCCCGAAGCGCGACAGACTCTCCGATTTTGAGAGCATCTATTAAGGCAGATAGAACCCCCGGCGCAACCACTGCCACGAAACCTCTATAAGGGCAGAGAGTCTGCCGCACCTGTACCGCCGCCCCAACCTGAGCTAATACCTACCCCTATTTTCTGGAGATTTCACCATGCCAACGAATCTACGCCGCCTGCTGGCGCTGGCCGCTGACGCCGAACCGCTCAATACCGCTAACGCAGATGTACAGCAGATGATTGCTGACGGGATTGTTATTCGGCGTTCCAAGATATGTCCCGTAAAGCGTAAACCCGTTAAAGCGGCCTACAACACGAAGACCGAAGAGTTTTATTACAATGCAGATGGCTCCGCGATGACCTTGCGGGAGTGGCGAACGCTGCACGGTGTTCAACCGAAGAAGCAAAAACAGCGTTCCGACACGGGGTTGCGGCAAGTCATCCAGCCCGGTGACGCAATTCATTGCCGATGCGCTGAGCTGGAGCTGTGGTTAAACAAGAAGCCTGCTCGTTATGCTGACCCGCTGCCGCCAGATTTTCCCGGTGTTCGCGTAGATGATGCCGCATTGAAACCGCGCGAGCACGCCGTTCCGGCATCGACAACCGGGCAGAATGCTTTTCTCAAAGCCTGCCGCGAGTTCCTGATTTGTGATGAGAAGACTATACACCACATCAACAGGGGCATGAATAAACTGGAAGCGATGCGCAATTCAGATTTCAAACGCTACGGGGACTCAGCGGAGTTTCGTCAATTGTGGTGCGGAGAGTCGAAACCTACCGAGGATAAATTTAACAGTACAAATCGTCATTGTGACCCGAACGGCTTGGCTGCATTGTCGTCTGTGCCGTCACTGAATACTACGCCGTATGAGTTCCGCCCCCTGGCTCGCTGTGACCGAAACGCGCGCGTTAGCCTGCTGCCACCCGATGGGCTGGAGTGGAGGCCGGGGCAGTTGTCTGTTGCTGATGCGATCTTTTCCCGTGGCAGTGATGTGCTTGCCGTTCTGCCTACCGGGTATGGCAAAAGCGCAGCCTTCACTTATCCATTGATTTATGAGTCCCGCGCTGGCATTGGCCTGTCTGTAATCGTGGTTCCTACTAATACCCTTAAGCGTCAGATTCTCCGCCAGTTGCGGGAGGCTGGCATTCACGCTGTGGCCTTTGGCGATAAGCTACCGAGGCACCGCAACGCACAACAACTGGCGGGACTAGCAGCCGGGGCGTTCCGGGTTGCTGTTGTTTCGCCTGAACATCTGGTTCCGTCGAGTCAGGTTCTCGCAGCGCTGATGGCTTATGGCGTTGATCGTTTTATTATCGATGAGGCACACACGGTCAAAGACTGGGATTTCCGCCCAGCTTACGACGCAATGCAGCACACACTACAGAATGCCTTTCCTTCGGCTCAACGCTGCGTGTTTACGGCTACGCTGCTACGCGAAAATGAGCGCAGTTTAATGGAGTCGCTTGGCTGCCGTGGCGATTACGTAACATTCCGCGCTGATGTTGCTCGCGAGAATATCCAGTTGACGCCAGTCAGACAGTGCCGCGAACGTTTCCGAGCGGCTATTGGGCTGGTCGAGGCTCTGCCGAAAGAAGAGAAGACGCTTATTCTCGTCAATGACCTTAAAACGTTGCGGGCGTACCTGAAACTCTTGGGCGACCGGGCGCGGCCGTATCACTCGAAGACGATGCACCTGAGCAACGAGGAACGCCACGCAAACGCTGAGTGGTTTGCCTCTACGCCGGGCGCGATTCTTATTGCTACTAAAGCCTTCGGGCTGGGTGCTGATGTTCCTGATATCCGTAACGTTGTCGTGACATACGTCCCCGATGATTTGCCTGATCTCGTTCAGATGATTGGACGAGCCGGGCGCGATGGGGAACCTGCCCGCGCTTTTCTGCTGTGGTCATCGCTGGCGCTGGATGTTGCGCCTGATGAGCTTGCTTACTTCTACCGCCCTGAAAACTGCAACTGGGACTACATCTCCCGTTTCCTCTGAGTTGACCGACTCACCTGTTTAAATTCCCTTCTGGAGAAATCCTTATGCCTGATGAAACCGTGCTGCAGCGCGCGGGGCGTTCTGACGCCCTGCTTAATGCCCAACTTGCGTTTGCCCTGAACGGGTATTCATTTGACGGACTGGCGTCACGCCATGTTCACGCCCTCAATCGCGAGGCCGTTTTGCGCCGGGTAGGCTCCCCACTACAGCGGTATTGCCTACTGAATGACTGTGAGCCGTGGGAGTGCCTAGCTGCGATATTGAACAGATTCCGCCACCGGGGGGATGGCTCTCGCGTTTGGCCGACGTGGCGCATGGCGCATGAGGTTTTTAATGGGGCTGCTCACCCTGCAGTTAAGACGCCCGCAGAAATCCTCCAATCTGTGCAGCGCCGTCTGTATTTACCAAAACCAGTACATGCTGAGGTAATTCAACATCTGCGTGCAATGGGCTTAATTGGAGATAACCACCAATGACTAAATCTGAATTTGAAGCCGGAACATGGGAACTAAAAACCCTGCTGCTGGGTGCGTTGACGCGCAGGCTTAAGGAGGATGCGGCGGGAGAGTCACGCATGGCTGCTGCCGAGTTGTCATCTTGCGTGAACTTCCTCAAGCAGAACGCCGCCGACTCACCGGACACATCATTCAACAACGTTTTCCCGGAGGATGACGACCAATGACCCCTGAACAATTCAGACAATGGTTCGTTAAGCTGCCGGAGAAATACCAGCGCGTAGCCCGTGCCATGTACGACGACGCATGCAAGTCTGGGACACATACCGCTTCCAGTCTGCTACTTATTCGCACGCTGATTGAAGATCAAATCAATTTCGATGGAGACTTTACCTTATGACAGTTCTGAGCCTGACCGATATCCAGCGCATCAATACCCTTGTTAAGCGCGATCTTCTAAATGTAGAGGAAGTTGTCGCGGCAACCGGATTTGACCCGGTGGATGTTGAGGCGGTGCTGAGCGGCGTTTACGTAGCCGACCTTGCCAACCAGTGGCGGGATGAAGCCGCTATTACGCTGGAGGAATACAACGCCATCCGTAAGCGCTGGAAACCGGGGCGCGGCCACTGGGACACTACGCATGCCATTGCACGCGATTTTCTAATTCGGCCTGAAACTGTGCTGGCTATCGTCCATTCCCGCTTTAGCAACGCTCACACTCACCCAGTGCCGAAAGCCGTCAAAGCAAAGTCGGAGAAAGCGAAAGTAGTGCGCAAGTTGGTGCCTACTGATTTAGATGAAATCCACAAGTTAGAGCGCTTCGGGTGGCCTGCCGCCGAGATTGCCGAAAAGCTGGGTGTCCCTGTCGAGGTAGTCGCGCATGTACAACGCTGCCTGCGTAACCGTTGGTCGTACCCGGATACTCTGGAGTCTGTTAACTCCAAATTCAGCGAGGCTGAATGATGGCAGAGAACGAACCACTACATCCCGCAGTTAATCCCGAACTCTATGTGAACCTTGGCGAACAACGCGAAGGCTACGCGCCGATAGAATCCCGGGGCTGGGATGTACTGACGCGGAACCTGACCGGGGAAGGGCGAACTGACCCCGGCCAAATGCTTAACCAGAATCCGAAACAACGCCCGCGCGGCTCCGTTGGTGAGCGTCGTTGGCTTCGTAAACGTGGATTACTTTAACGAGGAATTACCATGAGCAAAACTATCGTATTGCTGCCGCCACGCAAGAATACCGACTGGGCTGCGCAATTAAAGCTGATTTCTGAATCGCTTGAGGTGAGTCAGGCAGACCTCGCCCGCGCCTATCAGGTTGATCGTCAGGATATGGGTAAAGCGTATCATGGTGTGCGCAAACTGCCGGAACGTTGCGTGCCTGTTCATATGCTGTTGCTAGCGCAGGTTCACGATTTCAGAGCATTATCAGGAGAATAATTTATGTCTGACCAGAATGTTAATCCGTACCTTTCGGGCGCTGATGCTGCACCGCAGCAATCGCCGTACATGGCCGCGCCTATTGGCGCTGACAATGGCGCATCCCGCTTTAGCTCTGCGCCTGCTGATGCTGATTTCCTCCGCACTCAGCCCGTCAACGGCAATGCTGGCGATCAATGGGATTCTGGCAATATCGCAAATCAACAAGATCAGAACGCGGACAGCGCCGGGGCGCAGGTGGGTGACACCATCCCTCTGATGGATGGAACTGCTGTTGAGTATACCGCCGAGCTGCAAGGATTGATGGGGCAGTTTCACCAGTCCATTGAAAGCCAACTAGGGAAGGGGACAGTTGACGCTATGTTGCAGTATGCTGGCACGCTCGACGCCGGGACGCAAGCTACCCTTGAGCGTATGGTGTTGTCTGGCGATCCTGCTCAGATGCAGCGGGCAGTTCAGTACCTGCAAGAGCGTATGGCCTCAGGTTCTACGACTGGTTATGTCCCATCGCAGGGGAACCCATACGGTCAGCCCACAGCGCAACCTGTCGGTATGTCTCATGCCGAGTTTATCGCAGCGTATGACCAGCTTTCGCAGTGGGCGCAGCAATCAGGGTATGGCCCCGGCCATCGCCAGTACG
>ERZ1106969.608-NODE-608-length-35075-cov-50.290034_pt1 | contig 35075 bp, 35 predicted proteins | sample MGYA00403685_ERZ1106969 | MGnify/ENA primary metagenome ERZ1106969 (study PRJEB35170, sample SAMEA104062416) | human gut metagenome | biome: human gut; feature: human-associated habitat; material: faeces | place: Denmark | collected 2012-05-18 ... | reverse complement strand
ACAGAAAAGTAATTCCTTATTAAGATAGTATCACTTGATACCCTCAAAGACAAGCCTATATAAGCTAAATCGACGACTATTCCTTAATCACTTTCAGTATAGTACAATTGGATTTTATAATTATTATTACTATATAAAATATACTACTTTTCTTCAGGATAGTCAAGCTATAATTGTATTTTTATACTATTAAAATGCAATCTGTTAAATTCACTTCTAAAATACATTTTTATATTTCAGTCTTATCTTCTTAAATAAAAACAGAGGCTGTGCTCTGGTTACTTAATTCGCAGCTCCTGTTATACCAGTTATACAAAATCAATACATTAAACGCTAAATTATATTATTACGCATCAAATCATACTATTGCGTATTAAATTATACTATCACACATCAAACCATATATTTATACTGAAGGGGCTTCATAGCTTACTCCAACCTCATACCATTGTACCCATACAGAAGTTCTTGCGCCTCCATTGGATATGAATGTATGAATTTCACATAATGACCAAAGTTTTGTATCAGGATTTTGCTGTCTAATCTGCATGATATGTGTTTCCTGCGAAAGAGTATAGATTATATCATCAAGAATAGTTCTTGCAGATACACTTGTGTTGTCATATGTTTGCGATTCCACAAAGCCGGAATTATATATGCTGGTTCTACGCATATCGGTAAGAATCGGTATTGATGTATCTTTAGCTGCTATACTTATTCTCGCAGAACTCGAAGACGTATACTGATAAGTCAATATAAGATTATCCAAAGGAATATTCAATGTACTCCCGGCAGTCGACAAATTTACATGATATTCATCAAGCGATTTATAAAGATTTGGTGTAGTTATATCTTCTGTTGACGTCTTAAAATTTAGTTTATAACTAAGTGCTGTATCTTCAACCACAGTAATTCCCGGAGTTTCTCCTGTATCGCCTTTCTCTCCCTGCGGGCCTTGAACTCCCTGTTCCCCTGTATCTCCCTTTTCGCCTTTTTCTCCTTGTTCCCCCTGCTCGCCTTTCTCCCCCTGCGGACCTTGGATTCCTTGCTCCCCTGTATCTCCCTTTTCGCCTTTTTCTCCTTGTTCTCCCTGCTCACCTTTCTCTCCCTGCGGGCCTTGGATTCCCTGTTCTCCTTTAGGGCCTTCCGGGCCTTATGGTCCTGCAACTCCCTGCTCTCCCTGTGGACCGGGACAGCCTCTGTCTCCCTGTACCCCCTGTGGGCCCAATTCTCCCTGCGGGCCTTGAACTCCCTGTGGGCCCTGCTCCCCTGCTGGTCCACGCTCTCCTTTTTCTCCTCGCTCTCCCTTATGTCCCTGTGGGCCTGCCGGACCCGGATCTCCTTGTGGTCCTATAGGGCCTTTATCTCCTTTTGGACCCACAGGTCCGGGATTTCCCCGTATTCCCTGAAGACCTATTTCACCGGTGTCACCTTTCGGTCCAACGTCGCCACGAACCCCCTGAGGTCCTCTTGGTCCCATCGGTCCAATCGCTCCACGAGGACCTACAGGTCCAGGACATCCGGTATCTCCTTTAATTCCCCGTGGTCCTATCGGTCCCTGTTCACCTCTTGGCCCTTGTTCACCACGCGGTCCTTCCGGACCTTGTGGCCCCATTGGTCCCTGAATAGTCACATATGTGCCGGTTCCATATGAGCCACAATTGTTGCAGCAATTTCTATAATTATTATTAGAGCAATTCATAATAACTTTTTCCACGTAAACATATTCACTTATATTTTATGCAGAAAAAAATGATATGAGAAAACTATATTTTCCCGATAAATGCTCTATATTTTTTAATTTTTATAATTATCATGCCATAAATTACCGTTCACCCCTTAAATATGACCGAATACCGAAAAATCATGACAAATCCTTTTAAATTCGATATAACATAATTAATGGAGGTGATGAAATGATATTTAATTTGCAGATTAATAAAAATTGTGAGGAATCTGTTACAGCGACCGTACATAAACGCACATCCCTGATTGATGAGATAGAACGTCTTGTCATGCAGGATAATGTTACAGATAAGCTTGCAGGTTACTATGAAGACGAGATAACAATGCTAAAAATAGAATTGGTAGAATGTTTTTATGTAGAAAATGAAAAAACATTTGCCATATATTCTAACGGCAGAAAATATCTTGTCAAAAAAAGATTGTATGAGCTCGAAAATATTCTTCCTGATTATTTTGAAAAAATAAACAAATCAGCCATTGCCAATTGGAAGAAAATCATCAAATTCAAGGTGCAGCTATCAGGTTCTGTAGATGCAGTCTTTGCAAGTGGCAACACCGACTGTATTTCAAGAAGATGTTATTCAGAATTAAGAAAGAGGTATGGACTATGAAAAATTATATAAAAGAATTCACCAAAAGAGGATTAATGTGGGGTGCATGGGGTGGTCCTGCAATCACAGCCATCGTATGGATGTGCCTTAAATTTGCCGGTGTAATAGATGTTCTTACTGTTAATGAAGTTGTATTAGGTATATTTTCAACTATTATACTTGGCTTCATTGCAGCCGGTGTTTCAATTGTATACCAGATTGAAAATATTCCAAAAGGATTTGCCGGACTCATTCAGGGCAGCGTATTATATATAGACTATATTGTTATTTATTTACTGAATGGCTGGCTTCCCGTTAATAAAGTGCTGATGTTTACACTTATTTTTGTAACTATCTTTGCACTGATATGGCTGTGTATATACATCCCAACCAAACTAAAAATATCAAGGCTTAATAAAATGCTTAATCAATAATTCAAATAAAAACAAAATACCACCTGCAAGCTGATGTGTACACTTTTTACCCGGCATTCATTTGCCTGTAAATGTATAACAGTACATATAAGCTACCGTAGGTGGTATATTATTAGTTTCTGCATGAAATTATTCACTAATACTTATATCTGATAAGTATCTCTTCTTGGATTTTTATCTACTGTAATTGTCACATAACCTTCATCATAACTGTCATTCAATTTTCTAAAAAATAATATTATCTTTTCCGTGTAGACACAGCCTTCATAAAATGCAAATATTTCACCTGAATTGCATGTTCTTCTTAAACATTTCTATAAAATGTTTTGTAGGCTCGGATAATATCTGGTTTTTCTGCCATACAATAACACTTCCGGTTTCTAACTTAGGCGACAATGGTATGAACTTAAGTCCGTCATAATGAACTCCAAGTTCAAAACACAATGCTGCACCGATATTCTCAGCTACCATTGTGGCTGCATTATTCAGCAAATTGTATGTTCCTACAATATTTAATTTTTCAAATTCATCTCCAAACCAGTTTTCAAGCTCACTCTTAACGAGACTTCTCTTAGCCATAATTAACGGAATTTCCTTTAAATCCTGTGTTGTAACACACTCTTTATCAGCCAGTATTGAATCCTCTCTTAGCAGAACGCCCCACTGTTCTTTCTGATTCATTCTTATAAAATTATATTTTGCAATATCTACAGGCTCTGTTAACAAACCTATATCTATAAGTCCTTTATCAAGCCTTTCTTTAATTTCATCTGCTATTGCCGTATATATTTCATATTTAATCCGGGGATTCTGCTTCTGAAATTCAGCAAGATTGTGGCTAAGCTGTCTTACACACATTGTTTCACCGCATCCGAATACAATCTTTCCTGTAAGCTCTTTATTCTTATTGAGAAGTTCATTCTTAGCCCTGTCAGACAAATCAACAATATCCTGTGCCCTTTTGCGAAGAAGCATTCCCTCCTCAGTAAGATAAATATTATGATTACTACGTTCAAATAGCTTCGTTCCCAATTCTTCTTCAAGCTGCATCAACTGTCTTGAAAGAGTCGGCTGTGTTATATGAAGATTTTTCGCAGCTCTTGTAATGTTCTCTTCCCTGGCAGTCATAAGAAAATACTTCAATACACGTAATTCCATACCGCACCTCCTGTCAGGAACATTTTAATTAACCGGCAAAATGCTGTCAATTAGTTTTCTTTTTCTCTCTTCTTATAAAAAGACAGACACATATTCCTGCAAAAACAACTGTTGCGGCTATAAGTATAGGCCATACCGGAATTGGACAGACATTTGCACCGATAAGCTTAAGTCCCTGATAAAGTGTAAATACACCGAATACAGAGAATATTATAAATGCAAGTGTATTAAGCAAACCATCCGGAGTTTTGCTCTTTAACAAATAGCCTACCAGCATTCCAAGAATATCAGCCACAAAAAGTCCGAGTGAACATCCAATCCATACGATAAGTGCTGCGCCCATACCTTCATTAGCACCAAATGTTATAGCTGTAAGCTGTGTCTTATCACCAAGCTCAGCAACAAAAAATGTACAAAAAACAGCAAGTGGTGCAAATTTAATCTTTGATTTGCCACTGCCTTCCTCTTCCTCGTCATCATCACCTACAATAGTTGATGCCGCAAAATAAAGGAATGCGAGTGCTGCAATAGTCTTTATAAGCCAGTCAGGAATAAATTCACTGACAAGTCCGCCTGCCAAAACTGCAAGTCCGTTAAGTACAAGGATTGCAGCCGCAGTTCCCAATATAATATCTCTTAATTTATATTTAGAAGTAAGAGCAATAAGCATAAGCTGGGTTTTGTCGCCCATCTCTGCTATGAATTCTGTAAAAAGTACTTTTAAAAACAATAACATTTATCTTATGCCTCATTTATCTTATTATAATATAAACCGCATATGCTGCGTAAAGCGCAACCATCAGAAATCCCTCGATTCTTCCGATTTTCTTTCTACTTCCTGCAAATATCCACACACATACCGTAAATACAATAAGCACGCACAAGTCAATAATATTCTCAGTAATTATACTGATTGGACTAATTGCCGAAGCAATACCGAGTACCATAAGAATATTAAACACATTTGAACCGATGGCATTACCAAGAGCCATATCAACTTCATTCTTTCTTGCTGCAACTATAGATGTTACAAGCTCAGGAAGTGATGTTCCTATTGAAACTATTGTAAGTCCTATAAGTGTCTGGCTCATTCCGAGGTCACTTGCTATCCTTGATGCTGCATCAACTGTAACATCTCCTCCGATTGCAATCGCGATTGCACCACCAACTATGAAAAGAATACTAAGCGGTACTGAGATTAACTTGATATCTTCATCCGAACCGCCTTCAATCTCAACTTTCTTTCCTTCCCTGTTTGCCTTTAACGCAATCTTAATCATATAGAAAATATACCCTGCAAAGGTGCAAAGAAATATCACTCCATCAAGATGTCCCAGTGTCATACCTGCTTTATCACCAAGCCCTATTATTCCAAAAAGCAGTAAAAGTCCGGCACATATAAGTGAAAATGGTATATCCCTTCTGATTGTTTCTTTCGCAACATTTACAGTTGCAATCATCGCACATACACCGATAACAACCATTAGATTAAATATATTTGATCCTACTACATTACTTACAGCAAGTTCATTATTACCTGTAAGTGAGGCCGATACACTGACTGCTGTCTCAGGAAGCGATGTTCCCATTGCAACAATTGTAAGACCTATAATTATTGATGGAACATGCAGTCTCTTTGCCACACTTGAGCTTCCTTCTACAAAGAAATCAGCACCTTTAATAAGAAGTACAAAACCTATTACAAGGAACACAAGTACAAGGGCAAATGGGGCGTCGTTAATAAATTTTTCCATATTTTTCTCCTTTTTTCTTTCCACAATAGTGCCATTAGCGAAACATCCAAATATCCGTCATTACAAGTATATCCAGCAGATAAAAAAAGACTCATGTATACCAACTTCCTGCCTGCGTATTTACACAGGCTGTTAATTGATATACATGAGTCTCATTATTTAAGATTTGCCAGATTATACTCTTTAATATAATCAGAATGTTGACAAATCACACTTTCGCGCTAACTACTCCCTCATGGAATATTAAGTTACTTGATAAATAATATCAAATGTATTTAAACATGTCAATAAAATTTCATACTTTTATTTACAACTTTTATTCACAAAACATTATAGATAACATGATAACATAATAAAAACGACAGCTATCGATAATTGTAGTCTCCGTATTTTATAATGATTACTAATGTTGTATTGTTATTTATTAAAAATCGTGTGCAGAACATAATCTTAGATGTATTTTACTGTATCTGTTAATGACTTTCTGCTGTTATGATTTGGAAGTGGTGATGCATCCTTATCCGCAATTCCAAGGTCAAGAAGCATTAAAACTTCTTCATCATCAGGCAGATTGAATGCCTTAGCCAATTCATCAGGATTAAAAAAGTTAATCCAGCAGCTGTCAACCCCTTCATTATATGCTGCTAACATCATGTGTGTTGCTACAATGGCAGCATCCTCAATTCCTGAGTCTCTTTTTTCTCCGGGATAAGTAAATACATTATTTTTATTATAGGCAACAATTAAAACAGTTGGCGCATTGTAACGACAAGGTGTTACCTTATCTATTATTTCCAATCCACTTTCAGACTGCACAACATATATGTGCTGTTCCTGAAGATTTTTTGCTGTAGGAGCCACTCTTCCGGCTTCTAAAATGGCATCTAATTTTTCTTTATCCACCTTTTTATCACCAAATTTTTTACATGAATATCTGTTTTTGATTACCTCTGAAAATTCCATATCTTATGACTTCCTTTCCATAAATTTATTTTAACCCGAATGAATTATATCATAAAATATAATAAGTCATTCTTTTGATTAAATTATATTTTTGGAAACAATATTTGTCAATTTAACTATACTTAATTTTTACCATGCCACAGCAATTCAGGTAGATAGATACGCATTTGAGGAAGAATTACTTATGTACTGTAAATCAATGATATAATTTTAAAAAATACAAAGGAGTAGCATTATGATTAATAGAAAGAGCAAAACATTAAATTTCATCAAAAAATTTTGTGCAGTTATGTTATGCGTAAGTTCATTATCATTAGCAGCTTGTGGTTCATCAACTAATACTGCTGATGAAGGTAAAAACACTAATAATGAATCTACAGAGGCTGCATCAAATCAGACAGAAAAAGAACAGACAACTGCAACACCATCCACAAGCACAAATGCTGTAAGTGCTGAACCTGATTTTTCAAATGCTGAAAGGATCTACATTTGTGCAATCGTAGTTTCCAGCAGAGATGGAATTACCCAATTAGTTGATGACTTTGGAGTTAAAAAATGTGTTAAGGGTGAACAAATTGACCTTAAACAATATGAATCTTTTAACGGCTTAAAAGATTTTGTGCAATCTACTTTAGCTCAGTCTTGGAATGGCAAGCGTGTTGAAGCTCCTGACAATGTTGTAACAAATGAAGTAGGCGATGGATACTTTAAGTTAGAGGCATCTTCTAATAAGCTTTATTTATTATATTTACCAAATTAGTATCACCAGTATAATTAAAAAGTTATAACACGTATACGCTGAGTTGTTGTTATAAAGTTTATAATGCAGATATAAAACAGCCACCAATCTCTCGATTGATGGCTGTTATCTGCTCATATTCTAGTATTATTATAGTATGAAGAAACTATTTGGCAGGCGTACGTTTCCCCTGCATCTGCGCCAGCAAAACCGCCGCAAACACAAGCACACAGCCGGCAATTTCCCTGATGCTTAACACCTCATTAAGAAGAATCCAGCCTGCTAAGGCTGCAAATACAGATTCAAGGCTCATTACAATGGATGCCACCGAAGCCGTAACATACTTCTGACCTACCATCTGAAGAGTGTATGCAACTCCGCTTGACATAACTCCGGCATACAATATAGGAAGTGCTGCCCCTATCAGATTATGTATATCAACAGTCTCAAACATAACCATAATAATTGCAGATATGATGCCACATACAAAAAACTGTATACATGACAGTTTAATGCTGTCCTCATTGCTAAAATGTTCAATTACAAGAATATGTCCCGTAAAACATACTGCACACAAAAGCTCGCATACATCACCCATATAAATGCCTGATATTCCTCCCGACAGACATAACAAATACATTCCGATAACACATACTATAGTCGATATAATTACAGAAACATGCAGCTTCTTTCCAAGGAAAACAGAGAATACCGCAACCATAACAACATAAGTTGCTGTAAGAAATCCGGCTCTTCCTGAAGCTGCAACTCCATCAGGATAAATACTTATTCCATACTGCTGTAATGCCATAGCCGTACATAATACTATTCCGCATACTATGCCACCTTTAACCGGCCACTTGGTTTTTCCGCTATCTATACCGTCACTCTTTATCCCGTTGCCATTTAACTCATTATTATTTTTTATCTTATTCTTTATCCTATCATTTTTCTTCCTGTTTATCAGGTTCATTACTGCTATCACTATACAAAGAAATGTTGCACCTACAAATGAGCGGCTTGCATTGAACGTAAAAGTTCCCACAAGCTCTGCCCCACTTGTCTGTGCAACAAATGCTGTTCCCCATATAAATGCAGCAAGCAGTAATATAACACTTCCCTTTATATTCTTAGCCTGCATTTATTAAATCTCCATTTAATTTATATAATTATTCATTATTCTTAGTTATACATCTTATTCCGACAATAGTACCTATCATCAGTACAACACCTATAATAAGCGGTATAACCGGACTCTGCACAAAACCTGCAATTATATATGTTATGCACGATACAACTGCAACAACAATAACATAAGGAAGCTGTGTAGACACATGATTCATATGATTACATTGTGCTCCGGCTGATGCCATAATTGTTGTATCCGAAATCGGTGAACAATGGTCTCCGCATACTGCTCCTGCCATACATGCTGATATTGATATTATCATCATTGTATGATTAGTGCCTGAAAATGTACTTACAACTATAGGTATAAGTATACCAAATGTTCCCCATGAAGTTCCTGTTGCAAACGCAAGGAACGCGCCGATTATAAATATAATCGCCGGGAATAAACTGAGCCATACTCCTGAAACTCCGCTTACAAGTCCGGCAACATATTCCTTAGCACCAAGACTGTCTGTCATAGCTTTTAATGTCCATGCAAATGTAAGTATAAGTATTGCAGGAACCATTGCCTTAAATCCTTCAGGAATACAGTTACAACATTCTGTAAAATTAAGCACTTTTCTTACTGAATAGAATACTATAGTAATTACAAGTGCAAAGAAGCTTCCAAGCATTAATCCAACTGAAGCATCACTTCCTGAAAATGCATCAATAAAGCCTGTTCCACTAAAGAAACCACCTGTATAAATCATACCGATAATACAGCATATAATAAGTGTTATTATAGGAAACATAAGGTCAATAACCTTTCCTCTTCCCTTTATAACATCAGCAGAAACATTTGCATATGGTCTGTCCTCTGTTGTATATAAATCACCCTTGGCAGCATTGGCTTCATGCACTGCCATCGGTCCGAAATCAACCTTTAACAAAACAAATGTAAGCATTGCAACAATAGTAAGTAATGCATAATAGTTATATGGTATTGCATTTACAAAGATAGCAAATCCATCCTCCCCCTCAACAAAACCTGTTACAGCGGCTGCCCACGAAGATATTGGTGCTATTATACATATCGGTGCTGCTGTTGCATCAATAAGGTATGCAAGCTTTGCTCTTGAAACATTATGTTTATCTGTTACCGGTCTCATTACACTTCCTACCGTAAGGCAGTTAAAATAATCATCTATAAAAATAAGCACTCCAAGTAAAACAGCCGATAACTGTGCTCCAATTCTTGTTTTAATGTGCTTTCCTGCCCATTGTCCAAATGCAGCCGAACCTCCGGCTTTATTCATCATACTTACCATAATTCCGAGTACAACTAAGAATATAAGGATTCCTACATTATACGGATCTGAAAGTACGCCTACTATTCCGTCTTCAAATATATGAAGTATTGATTTTTCTGCGCTGAACCCTGCCTGAAATATATTTCCATAGAACAATCCGCCTATAACAATACCTATAAATAACGAACTGTACACTTCCTTAGTAATAAGCGCAAGAATAATCGCTACAAGAGGTGGTACCAATGCCCAAAATGTAGCGTACATATTAGGTACGTATTCTATTATATCACCCATTAAAATCTCCTTTTATCTGACGCAACCAATCAATTCATTAATATCTTTTACGCCATTTTTGATACAATAATTTTCAATACCGTCTATAACCTTAATTGTAGTCATAGGGTCATTAAAATTAGCTGTTCCGACAGACACCATTGTCGCACCTGCCATAATAAACTCAAGTGCATCCTCAGCTGTTGCAATTCCACCCATTCCGATAATAGGAAGCTTAACTGCATTGGCAACCTGATATACCATTCTAACAGCAACCGGCTTTATTGCTGGACCTGACAAACCACCTGTCTTATTCGCTACTGCAAATGTTCTTCTGTTAATATCAATCTTCATTCCTGTAAGTGTATTAATCAAAGAAACAGCATCCGCGCCGCCCGCTTCTACAGCTTTAGCCATCTCTGTAATATCCGTAACATTAGGACTTAACTTCATGATTATAGGCTTTTTAGCAACTGCCTTTACAGCCTTGGTTATTCTTTCTGCTGATGATGGAACCTGACCAAATGCTATTCCACCCTCTTTAACGTTAGGGCATGAGATATTAATCTCAAGCATATCAACTGGCTGTTCACTTAACTTTTCAACAGCATCTACATAATCTTCTTCTGTTTTTCCACATACATTTACAATTATTCTCGTATCATATTTCTTAAGAAAAGGTATGTCTCTGTTAACAAATGTATCAAGTCCCGGATTCTGAAGTCCTATGGCATTAATCATGCCGCCATAAGTCTCTGCTATTCTTGGTGTAGGATTACCCGGCCATGGTACATTAGCCACACCCTTTGTTGTAACAGCACCAAGTCTGTTTAAATCCACATATTCACTGTATTCCATTCCTGAACCAAATGTTCCGGAAGCAACTGTCACAGGGTTCTTAAAATCCACTCCTGCCACATTGACTGACATATTAACATCACTCATTACAGTTCTACCTCCTTTGCATTAAATACAGGTCCTTCTTTACATACTCTCTTATTATTAACCTGGGAATGTTCGTCCTTGCCGGTTGATTTGCATACGCATGCAAGACATGCTCCTATACCACATGCCATTTTCTCTTCAAGTGATAAATAGCAAGGAATATCATTATCAACTGCATATTTTTTGATAGCTCTCAACATTGGTGTTGGTCCGCATGCAAAAATAATATCACCTGTTATATTATTCTCTCTTACTGCATCAAGTACATTACCTTTAGTTCCTATGCTTCCGTCCTCTGTTGCAATAGTAACATGTCCGTTTTCTTCAAACTCATTTTTTAAAAATGTCTGGCTGTCTCTGTATCCTAAAACTATCTCTTTATCACATTCAAGCTGTCTGCTTAATTCAAGCATAGGTGGCACACCAATACCACCACCGAATAAGATAGCTTTATTTATCTTTCTGCCTTCATTTTCAACTGACTTAAATATATCTTCAATGACATATCCATTTCCAAGAGGTCCCTGAATATCAAGAGTTTCTCCTGCCTTCATCTTAGAAAATTCATCTGTTCCTTTTCCTGCAACTCTGTATACGATTCTTAAATCATTGCCTTCAATCTTACATATACTTATTGGTCTTGGAAGAAGTCTTGAACCATCATTGGAATAAACTGATATAAACTGTCCCGGTATAGCACTTGCTGCTATATCCTTTGTTTCAAACCATATTTCGTAAACGCCGTCTGCTAATTTATCTGCTGACTTTATTACTGCCTTTTCTCTAACTGACATATTATCTCCATTCTGTATACGATTATCTGCAATATATAATTATTACTTTCCAAGAGCCCCATTAATATCATTAATCATATCAATAGCAGCCTGTCTTGAAGCCTCGGCAAAATTCTTTTCGCCAAACTTTGCATATTCTTCTTTCTTATATGCTGCAATAATTCCTCTTGAGCTGTTTACTATAGCACCAAGACCGTCCTCATTAAAGAATGCCTTTAAATCCTCAGCCTTTCCGCCCTGTGCACCGTATCCTGGAACAAGTATATATGCCTTAGGCATTATCTTTCTTAATGTACGTCCCATTTCAGGATATGTTGCTCCAACTACAGCACCTACATAGCTGTAATTATCACCCATGCACTCTTCTCCCCATTCTGCAACCTTTGCACCAACATGCTCATATAATGGCTTGCCGTCAATAAGTCTGTCCTGGAATTCTCCACTTGATGGATTAGATGTCTTAACAAGTATAAAGATACCCTTATTTTCTTCTTTGCATACATTAATGAAAGGCTTAATTCCGTCAGAACCAAGATATGGGTTAACAGTCGCAAAATCTTCATCAAATGCAGCTATTTTCTTAGAGCCAACCTGTACTTTACCAAGGTGCGCTACTGCATAAGCCTCAGATGTTGAACCAATATCTCCTCTCTTAACATCACCGATTACTACCATATCCTTTTCATGACAATAATCTACCGTCTTTTTAAATGCTTCCATTCCTTCAAGTCCAAACTGCTCATACATGGCAACCTGTGGCTTAACTGCTGGAACTATATCATAGATATTATCGATAATAGCTTTGTTAAACTGCCATATAGCTTCTGCTGCCCCTTTAAGTGTCTCTCCGTACTGCTCATATGCTGCTTTCTGAATATGCTCAGGCACATACTTAAGCATAGGATCAAGTCCTACTACAACAGGTGCATTCTGTTCGCTAATTTTTTTAACAAGTTTATTAATCATTCTTATGTCCAACCTTTCATCTATGTTTATATTTTTAAATTATAACTTAGGAATATCTTTATCTATTATGCTTTCAATTCCGTCATGGTAAGAATAAACAACCTTACCTCCGGAAATTGTATATCTTATTCTTCCTTTAACCTTCTTGCCGTTAAATGGAGTATTCTTTCCTTTTGATGCAAACTTACTGCTGTCAATAACATACTCATCAGATAAATCAACTATCGTTATATCAGCAGCCTTTCCTTCCATAAGTGTACCCTTGTCAATTCCGAGTATCTTTGAAGGATTATAACTCATTTTCTCAATCATCTGTGAAAGTGTAAGCACTCCTGTATCTACAAGCTCTGTGTAAGATACGGCAAATGCAGTCTCTAATGATGTCACACCAAATGGAGCTTCCTCAAATGGTCTTGCCTTCTCTGTCATATGATGAGGCGCATGATCAGAAGCAATAACCTCGATTATATTATCCTGAAGACCTTCCTTTAATGTATTCATATCCTTCTTACTTCTAAGAGGTGGCTTTATCTTGAAATTAGCATCATCTCCATTAACATCATCCTCAGTTAATGTAAAATGATGTGGTGTAACCTCAGCAGTAACCTTAAGCCCATCTTCCTTGGCAAGCTTAATCATTCTTACGCTGTCCTCTGTTGAACAATGACAGATATGGAGTCTTGCTCCTGTATTCTTGGCAAGTACTATATCTCTTGCAATAATTACATCCTCAACAGCATTCATGATGCCATAAAAGCCTAATTCTTTTGCGCGCTCTCCGGCATTCATCACTCCCCTTGCTTCAAGCGCAACATCCTCACAATGTGCAAGCACAGGAATATCAAGCTCTGCTGCAAGTCTCATTGCCTGTCTTGCTACTCTTGCATTGGAAATTGTTCTGCCATCCTCACTTACTGCTACAGCTCCGTTCTCATGAAGGCTCTCAAAGTCAGTAAGATATTCTCCGTCCTGACCTGCTGTAACCGCTGCTACAGGCATGATATTAATGTCTGTGATTTCCTTAGACTTATCAAGTATATACTGAACCATATCCACACTGTCAACTACAGGGTTAGTATCAGGCATAACACATACTGAGGTATATCCGCCTCTTGCTGCCGCTCTTGCGCCTGTTCTTATTGTTTCCTTATGTTCAAAGCCTGGTTCCCTGAAATGTGAATGCATATCAACAAGTCCGGGCATAACCACACAGCCGGTTGCATCTATGCAGTCATCAGCTTCTTCTGAAAGCTCCTTGCCTGTCTTTAATATAACTCCGTCCTCTATAAGTATATCTTTAACTTCATCTGTGCATGTTGCAGGATCAACAACATGTCCGTTCTTTATAAGCATTCTCATAAATCTATCTCCTTTTCAAATTAATTCTTTCAAATTCATCAGCAGGAACAGGTTTTCCGAAGTAATATCCCTGAATATAATTCACTCCAAGCTTTTTAAGAAGGTCAAACTGCTCCTTATGTTCAACTCCTTCTACAACTATCTGGGTTCCTATTGTTTTTGAAAGATCAACTATAAGTTTGACAAATGCCTGTGCATAATCATCTTCCAGAATATCATCAATAAATGTCTTATCAACCTTGATAATATCAAATGGAAGCTGCTTTATATAGTTAAGTGAAGAATAACCTGTTCCAAAATCATCCAGTGCTATTCTTAAGCCCATCTGCTTTAATCCCTCAATAATCTCAAGCACTCGTTTCATATCATTGATAACAAAGCTCTCTGTTATCTCAAGTACAATATTAGCAGGATTTACCTGTGTCTTGTTAAGCGCTCTCTTTATATTGGAAACAACATCCTTTTGCAGAAGCTGCACAACCGACAGATTGACATTAATATGGAAATCAGGATATCCGCTTTCATTCCATTTCTTACACTGTCTGCATGCTTCTTCAAGGACATAATCTCCTATTGAAGTTATAAGTCCAAGATATTCCGCAAGCGGAATGAAATCTCCGGGTCCCAAGAAACCTAATGCCTTGCTGTCCCATCTTACAAGGGCTTCACATGATGCACATTCCTGTGTCTTAACATCGACAACCGGCTGATAAAATACAACGAATTCATTAATTCCCGTTGCAACCGCCTGTCTCATATTATTCTCTATATCAAGTCTTCTTGACATATTCTGTCTGTTGTTCTCATCGTATACAGCATAGCCATTCTTTCCGCTTCCCTTAGCCTCATACATCGCTATATCTGCCATTCGTACTATCTCATGCACATCCGTACTGTCATCAGGAAATGTTGCAATACCCATACTCATTGTACAGAAATACTCTGTTTCCATAAGATACCAAGGTTTGTTAAACATAGAAGTAATGTTGGTTATTATACGCTCTATGTCCTTATAAAGCTCCGGTTTTACTATTATAACGAATTCATCGCCACCCATTCTGTAGCAATGTTCCCTTAACCCCGGCACACTCTGCAAACCTGCCGCTATCTGCTGTAACAAAACATCTCCGTACTGATGTCCTAAACCATCATTAATATGCTTAAAGTCATCAAGATCAATAAACATTACAGCACCTTTAGTGCCTTCTCTTACTGACTTTCTTATGATTTTCCTCAAATCATTCTCACACTTCATACGGTTATAAAGTCCTGTAAGGAAATCATTATGAGCCTGAAACTCTATCTTCTGCTGATTCTTCTTCCTCTGTGTAATATCCGTTGCTGTACACACTATTACATTGCTTCCGTCAATCCATGTAAGATTGGAAAACTTTATTTCAAACCACAGTCCTGATTCCGTATCATAGTGTTCAACCGGTGCATATACATCTTCCGCAGCCTTGCCATTTCCGAAAAAATGCTCAATACACTCTTTTATAGTTCTTCGTACTTCCTGTGTATTTCTTGCCGTATCATTTTCAAAGAAAATGCTTCCGTCAGCTCTGTTGCACACAACTATTCCGGTTCCAATGCTGCTTAAAATATTCTTAAGCACTTCATATGATGACAAAAGAGAGTTTTGCGTTACTTTCTTTTGTGCAATACATTGTATTAGCTTGGAAGCATCACTTATAAATTGCAGCTTCTCATCGTCAAATTCCATGCAGCGCTGTGTATCATAAATTACAATATACATTGCGATTATATTGTTAATCATGATAGGCGCAGTAACACAGGTCTTAATACCAAGCTGGTTCATAAGATGCTCATCTACTTTTCCGCAGCTTTCGCTTGTCACGTATTTTAACTTCTTCTTGCACAAAGAAAAATGAGCCAGATCGTATTCTTCCTTCTTAGCCTCATTTGTTTTTTTGCCATATGTGATTATTGGACTTATAGTTTTTCCATCTGTACCAATTTGTAAAATTTCTGCATTGGAGGTGTTTATGTATTTTTCCATTTTGCGCAGAATATCAGACACTATTTCAGCAAATGTGCCATCTGATTCCAGCAACTGGACAATATCTGTTAACACCTCGTCTTTTATACAATTCCCGTTCAAACCATCCTCCAAAAATACCTTATATGATATAATAACTTATATTTATCTAATTATATCCCATTTTTTATTATTTGGAAACACTTTGATGAAATAATTAAGCTATATAAAGTAAACTTTATGATATTTTAATTGTTAAAAATGTATTGCCATGTTATTATAGATTGGAAAGTACGAGCAGAAACGAGGACTATTAACTATTATGGACATACTTAAATACGATACCACCCTGAAAGCAGGTGGAAATGATTATTATAAGATTGTTTTCTGGAACCGTTTTCTTCGTAACCCTACAGAGCTTATTCTTACATGGGTTCCGGCGATAACATCCATAGTGCTTATGGTTATGGGAATTTATTCGACATTCCTTATGATTGTATATGCAGTATTCTGGTTTTATCCTATTTATATTTTTGCATTCCAGTTCAAGAGTAACATAAGATATCACCTAAAGCACAGAGACCCATCTGAGGATGCCCCATGTACAATAACATTTATGGATAACGCAATATTGGCAGATATTCCTGAACACGAACTGACATACACTTACGAGTGGGAACAGTTCACAACCGTATATAACAAATACGGATATTATATGTTATTTGCAGGAAAGAAAATGGTTGTCATGTTAAACCAGCATGATATGAATGACGAGCTAAAAAAAGCCGTACCTGAATATATAAGAAAACATGTAGACATGAATAAATGCAGACTTCTGTTCTAATCAGAAGCCTGCATTTTTATCTGTTATCTTGCGAGCCAGCCGCCATCTACTGCAAGTACAAAGCCGTTGACATAATCTGATGCTGCTGAAGAAAGGTATACAACCGCGCCCTTCATATCATCAGGTGTTCCCCATCTCTTGGCAGGAATTCTGTCTATTATTGCTTCGCTTCTGTCTGCATCAGATCTTAACTGTGCTGTATTGTTAGTTGCCATATATCCCGGTGCAATTCCGTTTACATTAATGTTATATTCTGCCCATTCATTTGCCATAGCCTTAGTAAGTCCCATAACAGCGCTCTTGCTTGCTGTATATGCAGGAACTCTTATTCCGCCCTGATATGATAACATTGAGCACACATTTATAATCTTTCCACCTGACTGCTGCTTGATAAACTGTTTAGCAAATGCCTGGCTTAAGAAAAATACCATCTTTTCATTAACCTGAATAACTGAATCCCATTCGTCTTCCGGAAATTCAATAGCATCATGTCTCTTTATAAGTCCTGCATTATTAACAAGTATATCTACTTTTCCAAATGCCTTTAAGGACTCATTAAGTACAGTATCTATAGCTGACATATCAGATAAATCTGCTCTTACCTCTGCAAATTCTCCTCCATCTTTTTCGATAAGTGCCTTAGTATCATCACAGGCTCTTCTTGCAACACCAACCACCTTGGCTCCTGCCTGTGCGAGTGCTACTGCCATTCCCTGTCCAAGTCCTGTATTAGCACCTGTAACAACTGCCACCTTACCGTCAAGCTTAAACATATCTAGTATCATCTTTATTCCCTCCGTTTCTTATCAGACCGGCAATCATGTATTAATCCTGAAGCCAATACTACCGACTATAACTATAATAGTAATAATAATAATTATTATTATAATCATCATCATTAATTAATTGAAGCCTATCAGCTTATTCATAACCTTGTATCCGGTTTTTGAAATCTTTCTGCCGACTTTTCCCGGAAGATTAACACTTTCTCCAAGAATACTGTATCTTAATGACTTGTATAATGCATTATCCTTTTCTTTGGCGTACTGCCATAATTCCTTCTTCTTAGCTAAGTCTTCCTTAGTTCCGGATATTATAAGGAAAATTGATGATACCTCCATCATAATTCGTAAATAATTACGCATATACATTCTACAGTTCTTATTCTGTGGATTAAGCTTAAGGAATGAATCTATCATTCTTTTATTCACCCTCAGCTGCTGGTCTATTCTTCCTATCATAACCTTTTCATTAACAGACTGGTCGTCTCTTCCGATAAAGTAGCGATAAAAGTTAGTATTAATATAATACATTTTATTGACATATGGAAGAGGCTCAAATACGAAAATATTATCAACATAGAAGGTATGCTTTGGAAGTTCAAGTCCACATTTTCTTAAAACTTCTGTTTTATAAATAACAGAATGCATCAATATGTACTGGTCAATCTTAAAATGTCCTATCATTTCATCCCAGTTAAACATTTTCTCAACCGGAAATACATTATCGTAATGAACTACTTTCTTTCTCTTAGCCCCAACCTTCTCGTAAACGTAGTTGGCAATAACCATATCAGGTTCATTATCTTCCTCAAATCTTCTTAATTCAGATAATATTTTCCTATAGCTTCTTGCATCTACCCAGTCATCACTGTCAACTACTTTAAAGTATTTACCTGTTGCATTGGCAAGCCCTGTATTTACAGCCTGTCCGTGTCCACCATTTTCCTGATGGACAGCCTTTACTATATTCGGATATTTTTCCTCATATCTTTTGGCTATCTCCAATGTGTTATCCTTAGTTGAACCATCGTCAACAATAATAACTTCCACATCGTCTCCGCCTATAAGCACAGATTCTATGCACTTTTCCATATATGCTGCTGAATTATAACAGGGTATTGCAAATGATAATAACTTCATATCCCCTTCACGGAATTACTCCGTCCTCCTTTATTTATTTACATTCTTTCAGGGCAGTCAATAGCAAGTAATGAAAGGCATTCAAGCAAAATGTCTTTTGTAAGGTTAATTAAAGCAATGTAACCTGCCTGCTTTTCTTTATTTTCCTCTGCAAGAATATTTGTATTGTGATAAAAACCATTAAATGCATCTGATACTTCATACATATACTGGCAAATCTTGTGAGGTGCATTTTCTTTATACGCACTGTCAATCATATCTGCAAACTTAATAAGTGAAAGCTCAAGACTCTTCTCGCTCTTTTCTTCTGCTTTTAAGACCGCATCCTTGATTACTTCATTGCCGTTTGAAATGTATTTGTTAAGTATTGATTTAATTCTTACAACTGTATATAAGATATATGGGCCTGTATTTCCCTCAAATGAAGAAAATCTTTCAATATCAAATACATAATCCTTAGATGCCTGATTAGACAAATCGCCATATTTAAGTGCTGCCAGGCCAACTGTCACAGATGTAGCCTTAGCTTCCTCATCTGACATTCTCTGACCTTCACTTATCTTATTGTAAACAGCCTCATCTATATCTGCTATCAAATGTTCAAGTCTCATAACACCGCCGGAACGTGTCTTAAATGGCTTTCCGTCTTTTCCATTCATAGTTCCAAAACCTACAAATGTCATATCCGCATCAGGCTTAACTATGCCTGCTTTCTTTGCAGTTCTGAAAACCTGTGTAAAATGAAGCTCCTGTCTCTTATCTGCAAGATATATGTACTTGTCAGGATGATAAAGTTTCTCTCTTTCTACAAGTGTTGCAAGATCTGATGTTGCATATAATGCAGCTCCGTCTGACTTTCTTACTATACAAGGTGGAAGCTCTTTACTGTCAGTATCTTCCTTAATATCAACTACTATTGCGCCCTGGCTTTCATAAGCTATACCGTCTGAAATCATCTTATCAACCATTTCGTCAATGTATGGCTGTGCATCGCTTTCGCCCTTCCATATATCAAATGTTACATTAAGATTATCGTAATTTCTCTTTAAATCTGCCTTTGATACATTCATTATATGATGCCATATAGCTCTGCATGCCTTATCTCCGCTCTGAAGCTTTAAAGTCGCCTGATGTGCTCTTGTGGCAAACTCCTCATTCTCCTTAGACTTGGCACTTGCAGCAGGATATATTTCCTCAAGTTCAGATATTGTAAATGGCGCTTCGCTTGGATATTCGCCTGTGTATGACTCATCAAAATATGGAAGTTCAGGCTTTCTGTCCCTTAATTCCTCAATAATAAGTCCCATTTGGAGTCCCCAGTCGCCAAGATGAACATCACCGATTGTCTTATTTCCAACATATTTGTTAATTCTCTTAACGCTCTCTCCTATTACTGCTGAACGTAAATGTCCCACATGTAATGGCTTAGCCGCATTAGCTCCGCCGTAATCTACTATTACAGTCTTTTCTTTATCCTTATTCTCATATCCGAATTTATCTGTTGTTGCCATTTTATTAATGTAATCAGCAAGAAATCCTGCATCTGTTTTTATATTAATAAATCCGGGATTAACGCATTCTATTTTCTCAAATACGGCATTGCCGTTAAGCTTCTCAACTACTTCACCTGCAATAACAAATGGTGCCTTCTTATATGCCTTAGCAGCAGCCATTGCTCCGTTGCACTGAAATTCACACAAATCAGGTCTGTTAGATACTGTAACCCTTGCATATTCTTCACTATAACCACATTCAGCAAATGCTTTTTTTAATTCATCTGTAACCAGTTCTATAACTGTTTGCATTATTATCCTCCGTTTTGATATTTTAATTAAAGAAATGCCGCATCAAGAGATGTCGTCTCTTAATGCGACGTTTTCTAGTATAAGACACTTTCAAGGAAAAGTCCATAACTTTCAGCAGGAAGAGATGGAACAACATCTGCTCCCTCAAGCATATCCTTAACCGCTGCCGGTTTCTTTAGTCCGGCTCCTACATCAAGAAGCATTCCTATAATCAGTCTTGCCATATTATGTAAGAAATCATCCGCAGTTATTCTTATATATGCCTTATCATCTTTACACTCTATCTGTATTGACTTTATTTCACGAACAGTCGACTTGCTTTTCTTTGCACTTGTAAACATTTTAAAATCATGTCTGCCCTCAAAATATGAAGCAGCCTCTCTCATTCGTTTAAAATCAGGAACTTCAAATGTATGATATGAATATTTTCTTTCAAACACATCTGCTATATCAGCTACATCAAGCCTGTATATATATGTCTTTGCCTTAGCATTAAGCTGGCTGTGAAATCTTTCATCTGTTTCACAAATATCCATAACCGCAATATCTCTTGGTAAATACCTGTTGAGATAGTTTTTAATTTCTATTGCATTATAATGTGTAGATAATTTAAAGTTGGCAGTCTGTGCCAGTGCATGAACGCCTTTTTCCGTTCTGCATCCACAATACAGTTCAACTTCCTCCTCAGTCATCTTCTTGATTATTTCTTTAATCTTGAATTCTACCGTATTCGTTGAGCCATCCTTGCCCATACGCTGCCATCCGTCATATCTTCCGCCATCATAACGTATTGTAAGTTTATAATTATACATTTTCATCTAATACCTTTTCGATTGTATTAAGGATTATTTCACTTTCAAATGGCTTCTGTATGAAATCAGCAGCACCTCTCTTTAATGCCTCAACCATGTTGGTTCTCTGACCCGCAGCAGTTACCATTATTACCTTGGCAGCAGGATCCATCTTCATTATTTCTCCTACCGCATCTATTCCGTCAAGCACCGGCATTGTAATATCCATTGTTACAATATCCGGATGATATATTCTGTATTTCTCAACACCTTCCGCACCATTAACAGCTTCTGCAACTATCTTATGACCGGCCTCTTCAAGCATATTCCTTAAAAACTTTCTTGATGTTTTTGAATCATCTACTATCAATATGTCCGCCATATGTTCCTCCTAAAATCTTTACCATTATATATATTCTTATTACACTTATTATATTTATGCACTTAATCTAAACTTATCGTTAGCAACCATAAGCAGCTTAAATTCATTCTCGCCTAATTTAAATGAGGCTTCATAAAGTCCCTTTTCTGCCTCCAGCGTTGTATTCATATAAAATACAGGTGGATGAAGTCTGACCTCAATTTCTTTGTCACACAATCTCGCTGCATATGCCCCATTAATGCAGTTAATCATCTCACACAAAGCATCATATGCATCGCTATCAAACTCTGACATCTGCTCGTCTGCAAATGTTGATGCAAGCTCAAGCAGGGAACCACTCTCACCGCTGACTCCCAAAAATACATCTATATCTCCATCCATAATCTGGCAGCCTATAAAATTGCCTGTATATTCCTTCAGATATGTAATGTTCTCAAGTTCAACACCTTGTCCTAAAAACTTCTTAAGACTGTTAAGTGTACATTGCAACTGTGATGTATAATAATCACTGTTTAAAGATATAAATGTTGATACTAACTCATCTATATTTCCGTCCTTTATAGCCTTAAGTTCGCCATCGGTAAACAACGTGTCATGGTGATTTCTGGCTATAAATCTGCTTAGCATCCTTTCTTCCATCTAACTTCTCCTTATCCCAATTCTCTTAACCTCTTAACTTTTCTTATCTGATTATACATCAATTACCAATATAATATCAAGGTAATTTAAATAAAGACCTGCAAAATCTGTTCATCACAAGATTTTACAGGTCTGATTATTTTATTTATCTTCTACACTATAGTTTGGAGCTTCCTTTGTGATATGAATATCATGTGGATGACTCTCTCTTAAAGCTGCTGATGACATTTCGATGAACTGTGCTGTCTCCTGAAGTACCGGAATTGTTGGTGCTCCACAATAGCCCATACCTGAACGTAAACCGCCCATAAGCTGGAATATAGTATCTTCAACAAGTCCCTTATATGCAACTCGTCCTTCAACGCCCTCTGGAACAAGCTTCTTAGCGCCTGTCTGGAAGTATCTGTCTTTACTTCCGTTCTCCATAGCTGCGATTGAACCCATGCCTCTGTATACCTTGTACTTTCTTCCCTGGAATAATTCAAATGTACCAGGAGCCTCATCACAACCTGCAAGAAGGCTTCCTAACATACAAACATTACCACCGGCTGCTATAGCCTTAACTATATCTCCTGAGTACTTAATACCACCATCTGCGATTACAGGAATACCAAATTTCTTAGCTTCCTCATATGCATCCATAACTGCTGTAACCTGTGGCACACCGATACCTGCTACTACTCTTGTTGTACAGATAGAACCAGGTCCGATACCTACTTTAACAGCATCAACACCGGCTTCACAAAGAGCCTTTGCTGCTGCTCCTGTTGCTATATTACCTGCAATAACCTGAAGATCAGGATATGCTGCTTTTATTTCCTTAAGAGTTGTAATGATATTCTTTGAATGTCCGTGAGCTGAATCAATTACGATACAGTCAACGCTTGCATTAACAAGTGCCTGAACTCTGTCCATAACATTTGCTGTAATACCTACTGCTGCACCTGCAAGAAGTCTTCCTCTTGAATCATGTGCTGATGAAGGATATTTGATAGATTTCTCAATATCCTTAATTGTAATAAGACCTCTTAACTTGAATTCATCATCAACTATAGGAAGCTTTTCTTTTCTTGCCTTGCCTAAGATCTTCTTAGCTTCATCAAGTGTTATTCCTACTGGAGCTGTGATAAGATTCTCGCTTGTCATGCACTCTTTAATAGGTCTGTCAAAATTCTCTTCAAACTTAAGGTCTCTGTTAGTAATTATACCAACAAGCTTGCCCTCATCATCTGTTATAGGAACGCCTGAAATTCTGAACTTGCCCATAAGTTCATTAGCTTCCTGAAGTGTATTGTCAGGATGTAAGAAAAATGGGTCTGTTATAACACCGTTCTCTGAACGCTTAACCTTATCAACCTCATCAGCCTGCTCTTCTATAGACATATTCTTATGAATGATACCAATACCACCCTGTCTGGCCATAGCAATTGCCATCCTGTGTTCTGTTACCGTATCCATACCAGCACTCATTAAAGGAATATTAAGCTTGATATTCTTTGTAAGATATGTTGATAAGTCAATCATGTTAGGTGTAACTTCTGAATACTGAGGGACTAATAATACATCATCAAATGTAATGCCCTTACCAATAATTCTGCCCATTTTTTGTAATCCTCGCTTTCTTATATAATCTGTTGTTTTATACCAAAAATATCCGAAATTAATTCGGATATCTCTGCTTAATAAGCCGACTTATAATCGACATTATTCGTATATATTATTTGACAATATAACAAAATATAAAGCAAAAGTCAAACATTTTTTTTGCCCTTGAATTCTGCCTTGAACGCATCCTTAGTTGCAACTAACTTAATAGCTTCAAACATCTTTTCATCGGGCTCAATAAATATTCTTGTAAGCTCATTATTACCGTTATACGCATATATAACCACTGCTGCCTCATCATCAACATTAGATGTATAATCACAGGTTCTTAAATCCATATGTTCCATTCGTAATGCATCCTGTGAACCGTAATTTGCAACAAGCTTGGCTCTTGCTATATTATATTCCCCACATCTTTTTCTTACTGTACGCGACATAATCTTATCCACTGTAATCGTATCATCCACAAGCGAATACTCATATTCCGCATTATAATAATCAAATACAAGTATCGTAGCTACTATGAATAAAATCACAAGTAATACTCCCCATACTCCTATTCCCGGAATTGTTGTAGCCGCAAGCACACATGCAGCAATCATTATTATCTTATAAAACAATGCAGCCTTTGGTGCTTTAACCTTAATTATCTGTTCTGTAGCAACATCAAACATAATCTTTCCTCATTCTTTTATTTTTAAAATCCAGACGTACCGGAATTTCATGTCTTCATGTTTTCATGTTTTCATGTTTTCATGTCTTCACGGTTCCATGGTTTTATTATACCGTATCCATTGTACCCGTAACACAATTGTTTCGTAGTACAATTGTTCATGCAATTCCTAGACGTCTTAAACCTATATACATTATACATTGCAGGAAATCATTTTTCCATTAGATTTTGCGATAAATATATTAACATTTAATAAAAAATGGAGAAGCACTTTTAACATGCCTCTCCATTTATTGTACTTATTATATCTGTAACCTGTTGTTATGACATTATTCCATGTAAACCGGATTACATCATGCCGCCCATACCTGCGCCACCTGCTGGCATTGCTGGTGCATCTTCCTTGATAGTTGCAACAACTGATTCTGTTGTAAGAAGTGTAGATGCAACGCTTGTAGCATTCTGTAATGCACTTCTTGTAACCTTAGCTGGGTCAAGAATACCTGCATCAATCATATTTACATATTTATCGTTAAGAGCGTCATAGCCTGTTCCTACTTCTGACTCTCTTACCTTGTTAATAATAACTGCGCCTTCAAGTCCTGCATTGTTAGCAATGTGGAATAATGGAGCTTCAAGTGCCTTAAGAATAATCTCAGCACCTGTCTTTTCGTCACCGCTGAGTGTTGCAGCAAGTTCAGCAACCTTCTTAGATGCATGGATGTAAGCTGAACCACCACCTGAGATAACGCCTTCTTCAACTGCTGCTCTTGTAGCATTAAGAGCATCTTCCATACGAAGCTTAGCTTCCTTCATTTCTGTCTCTGTTGCAGCACCAACTCTGATAACAGCTACGCCACCTGCAAGCTTAGCAAGTCTTTCCTGTAACTTTTCTTTATCGAAGTCTGATGTTGTCTCTTCAAGCTGTGCTCTGATCTGTGCAACCCTTGCATCAATATCTTCCTTAGAGCCTTCGCCGTCAACGATAACTGTATTTTCTTTCTGAACCTTAACTGACTTAGCTCTGCCAAGCATATCCATTGTTGTATCCTTGAGTTCAAGTCCAAGTTCTTCTGAAATAACCTGACCACCTGTAAGAATAGCGATATCCTTAAGCATTTCCTTACGTCTGTCACCATATCCAGGAGCCTTAACAGCTACTACGTTAAATGTTCCTCTTAACTTATTAACGATAAGTGTTGTAAGAGCCTCGCCCTCAACATCCTCTGCGATAATAAGAAGCTTAGCACCACTCTGAACAATCTGCTCAAGTACCGGTAAGATTTCCTGAATATTAGAAATCTTCTTATCTGTAATAAGGATATATGGATTATCAAGAACTGCTTCCATCTTGTCCATATCTGTAGCCATGTAAGCTGAGATATATCCTCTGTCAAACTGCATACCTTCTACAAGGTCAAGCTCTGTCTTCATTGTCTTAGACTCTTCGATTGTGATAACACCATCGTTAGAAACCTTTTCCATAGCATCAGCTACCATCTGGCCTACTTCTTCATCACCTGCTGATATAGAAGCAACCTTTGCAATCTGGTCTTTTCCTGTAACCTTCTCGCTCATATGTGCAATAGCTTCAACTGCACAATCTGTAGCCTTCTTCATACCTTTTCTTAAGATGATTGGGTTAGCACCTGCTGCCAGGTTCTTCATACCTGCATTAACCATTGCCTGTGCAAGAACTGTAGCTGTTGTTGTACCATCACCTGCTACGTCATTAGTCTTTGTAGCAACTTCCTTTACAAGCTGTGCGCCCATATTTTCAAATGCATCTTCAAGTTCGATGTCCTTAGCGATTGTAACACCATCATTTGTTATAAGTGGTGCACCGTAAGACTTGTCAAGAACAACGTTACGTCCCTTAGGACCGATTGTTACTCTTACAGTATTAGCTAATTTATTAACGCCCTCTTCAAGAGCTTTTCTTGCTTCAATTCCGTATTTAATTTCCTTTGCCATGTCTAAATCCTCCTGCATTTAATGTTATATAAACTATCTGTTAATCATCAAACCTATATAATTGTTATTTGCTAATGTATTAAATGTACTAACAATTAAGCTTCGATAATAGCAAGTATATCTGACTGCTTAACAACAATTAAATCTTCATCATCAAGCTTAACTTCTGTTCCTGAATATTTAGAATATATTACCTTGTCACCAGGCTTAACCTGCATTGTAACTTCTTTGCCATCAACTACTCCGCCAGGACCTACTGCAACAACCTCTGCCTGCTGTGGCTTTTCCTTAGCCTGACCCGGTAATACAATACCTGACTTAGTTGTCTCTTCTGCTACTAATGCTTTAATTACTACTCTGTCTCCTAATGGTACTAACTTCATAATTCTTTCCTCCATTCTTCTATAAGCTGTGTCTGCTCATATTCGGCAGCGCGCCTGTTAGCACTCATTTTGTTTGAGTGCTAATCTCAATACACATAAAATAGCACTACCCAATTTGTTTGTCAACAGCTATTTATAAATATATTAACGATTTTACATTTTGATTATATGTTTATATTTTTTTTAGATTTTCTGCTCTTTTGTACTCCCAATTTTATTGTCTTTCCATAATAAAAAAGGTACTGCTGGGCATAGCCTCCAAGGTCACCAAACTTCTCTTTTGCAAGCTCTGCAATTACATCCTTCGATGTGTCCTGACTGTCAAAATAAAGATTTTCCATAATTCTTTTTATCCACACATCAACAGGAAATGCTTCACGTTTTCCCAAAGAAAAGAGCATTACACAATTTGCTACCTTATTTCCTACTCCCTTAATTCTGCACAATTCCTCACAGCAGTCGTCCACATTAAGCTCTCTTAAACAGTCTTCTTTTATTATATTATCATTTACCTTATCAACCGCATCTGCTATATAAGGTGCCCTAAAGCCTGTCTTTAACTCTAAAAGATCCTCAACCGTTGCTTTTTTAAGTTCGCCAACAGACGGAAATGTATAAAAATCAACTCCGTTTATGTTGCCTGCATATTTTCCGTATTTTTCAGAAATATCCGCAACAATCTTCTTTATATGAGGTATCTGCTTATTCTGTGAAATAATAAATGAAATAAGTGTCTCAAAAAAATCCTGGTTAAGTATTCTTACCCCATCCATTCTTTCGATTGCATCTTTTAATTTGTCGTCTTTTTCAAGCAGCTTGTCCTTAATTGAAGAATAATCCCTGTCGAGGTCAAAATATTTTCTCCATATTTTTTCAAAATCCTCGCCGGATGTATTATAAAATATAAGCTCATCTCCGGTCTGTTTTATATGTAATAATTTTCCGTATGCCGTAAGTCCGTATTCCTCGTCACCAAGCTTAACAAAATGAAAGCATTGTCCACATTCAAGAGTCTGTTCCAGATCAAAATCCTTTATTCCCTTAACTATATAGTCACTCATTTGATATTCCTCCAAAGTATTTTCGTATATTCCATTAAAGTATGTGTATATTTAATCAAAGTATATTTCTACGAAATTTTCTTTTATTTTTTTCTTTTTCATATTACAATAACTAATAATATCACACAATATAATTATGGTTACCATTAATTTGAATTTTCCATTTTAATATTTGCATTGACAGAAATGAGGTCTTACATGGCTAAATTAAGAAAATATATCATTACCGGAAGTATCTGTTTATCTCTTATTATATTAAGCGCATGCAGCCTTCCGCTTTCTAATACCAACAACGATTCAATATCATCTGTTGCCTATGAAAAATCAGCTTCTTCAACGGACGATATTCTTAATATACTTATGCAGTCCATGTTAAATAACAGGAATGACTGCACATTTTTTGTAACTGATGAATCTCTTATAAATGCTGATGACTGGCTTAACAGCCTTGCAGGAATTGAACAGATAAAATGTGAATACCGCCGTGTAAAAGGTGGCTTCAACGTATCTGTCAGTTTCTCATACTGGGATAATTACGCGATAGTAAATGCATATAAAACGCAGGACACTTCTGCGCTTAATGACAGACAGCTTGAGCTTTACAATAAATATATAGAAATCTTAAATGAAGTGACTTCACCTTCCAATTCAGACTGCAAAAACGAATTGGCAATCCACGATTATCTGGTAAAAAATATTTCTTATGTTGAACAGGAAAACGGAATTTATAATGCATATAATGCGCTGATAAACCATACTGCTGTATGCAGCGGTTATACTGAATGTTTCAAAACATTTATGGATATGCTGGGTATCGAAAACACAACTATATCCGGAACTGCCGGAAATGAGCTCCACATATGGAATGCTGTAAAGCTGGACGGAGAATGGTATCAGGTTGACGTTACATGGGATGACCCTGTCGGCGCATCAACCTCTTATATAGACCATTCTTATTTCAATGTTACAGATACAGATATGGCTGTTGACCACTCATGGGATACCGATGCAGCTAATCAGATAAAAGCAACCGGAACTAAATATTCCTATGCTAATTACGCAGGACTTATACAGGTCAATTCGCAAAAAGAATTTAACTCACTGCTCAATTCATTTGTTAAAAATAAAACAAAGCATTTTGAACTTGCCTCAAATACAACTATTGATATTAAAAGCGGTTTTAACACGTTAAATGTGGCACTTACTTATTCATATAAGAATGTAAGCAGAAATGGCCAGATGATTTATATTATTAATATCACATATTAATATAAACCTTCTGGTCATCCTGAACCTGTATTAATTATCATTATCAAAAATCAATTACCGGCTATAATCAATCATCTTCAATTATCGAGCAGTCCTTAGTCATTGCCCTTGGAAGAGAATCCTTGGCATTCTTCCAAGGCTCATTAAAGTACTTATGGTCAAACTTATTAATGAACCAGCTGACATCATCCCTTACACGCTTCATATTTTCAATATATAACTCATTGGTAGTATTTACAAATTCCTCAAGAACACTTCCTGATAATTTGTTATATGCACTTTCAATAAGAATTCCATAATGGCTTGTGCAAAAGCCCTTGCAGCTTTTATATTTATCTTTAAAAGCCTCATCATTCTTGTACAGATGAAGCACCGTATCAACGTATCTTTCAAAAGTATTTTTAATTCTGTCACATATAAAGCATGTAGCTTCCAGCTGCTTTGCATATTCGCTGACAGCAGGCACAGATGCTTTTTTAAATAATGTCTTTGCGGTCGCAGGCTTTTTAATATTTTCCTCCATGTCATTTATAATCTTATCAAAATGAGTTTTCATAACCCATGCAAAGCCAAGCCTGTTGTCCTGCTCATATATTTTCTTTAAATGCTTCTCACAAAAACCCATTTTGTCAGTTTTTTCGCGGATATCCCCTTCCATATAGCTAGGGCCCATTGTATATTCCACAGAGCTGTCCTCAAGCTGCTTATACATAACACATAAAGGACACTCACAGTCCTTTGAAAATGCATCATTTACAGGAATAGCATATATTTTCTCTTTCATCCGTACCTCCAGATAATAAAACTATATATTAATTATACACTATTCCTTATTTTTGAGCAATTTTAATAAAATGATGTAAAAGCCTTATTTTACTTAACTAAATAATGTAAAAATCATCTAACAGCCGCCTTTAAATGCCGGATTATAGGCATAGAAATTATTAGAATCCAGCTTGCTCTGAATAATTGATAAAGCTTCACCAAATCTCTGGAAATGTACCAACTCACGCTGGCGAAGAAATTTAAGCGGATCTAATACATCAGGATCGTCTGTTAATCTTAAAAGGTTGTCATATGTTGTTCTTGCCTTCTGTTCTGCTGCCATATCCTCAACAATATCTGTTATCGCATCACCTTTTGACTGGAACTCACATGCGTTAAACGGAATACCTCCCGCTGCCTGTGGCCATACTGCTGCCGTATGGTCAACATAATAAGCCTCAAACGGCGTGCCCTTTATCTGCTCCATTGTCAGGTTTCTGGTAAGCTGGTGAACCATTGTGCTTATCATTTCAAAATGTGCAAGTTCCTCTGTTCCGATATCGGTAAGCAGTCCTGCCACCTCTCTGTATGGCATTGAATATCTCTGTGAAATATATCTCATGGATGCTCCAAGCTCACCGTCAGGTCCACCATACTGGCTTATTATCATTGCCGCAAGTGTTGGATTGGTCTGTTTTATCTTAATAGGGTATTCAAGACGTTTCTCATAATTCCACATACTAACAGCCCTCCATTTCCCATGGCATTGGTGTTGCAACCCACATCCAGTAATTGTCGTTTGTCATATTGGTGATATTCATAGGTCCGTAATAATCGGCAAATTTTCTTAATGCATCACTGTATTTTTCTTTAATTTCTGTGTAGAACTCTATAGCCTCCAAATCATCAGGATGAGTATCAAGATAAAGCATGGTTTCTGTAAGTGTAAATCCAAGCTCATATATTTTATTCATGCATGCACATTTATCGCCTTTTATATTGTTATTGCGACATGATGTAATGCCATTTCCACCACGCATATTATTGTTCATATTGGAATTCATATTTGAGTTCATGTTTGGATTCATGTTTGGATTCATGTTTGGATTCATATTCTGATTCATTCCCATTTTATCTTGACCTCCTTCCTGTGTATGGTTTATCAAGCACAGCAAACAAGGTACCGCATTTTAAAGCTCTGCATGGCTCGTATAAGTTGCCCCATCTCTGCCATGGAACATAGCACATTGCCAAAGCTGGCTCAGTATTTTTATTCATGCAGCCACAATTATTTAAAGAATAATTCATACAATTCATAAAAGCTCCATATACTGTAATTTATAGGTTCATTACAGTATATGGAGCTTACCGCTAAAAAGTTACTATTCTGTTTAATACAAATGATTATATATTACCATGACATTACTTCATATCCGTCATCTGTTACGTGTACCATAATCTCCCACTGAGCTGAATATGAATCATCGTCTGTGTATATTGTCCAGCCGTTATTATCGTCTATATATATGTCTGCAAGGCCTTCATTAATCATTGGCTCTATTGTAAATACCATTCCAGGTGCCATGACCATTCCTGTCCCCTTCTTTATTACATAGCTTACAAATGGTGTTTCATGGAATTCAAGTCCGATTCCATGTCCTCCGACTTCTCGTACTACTGAATATCCATTTGCCTTAGCATGGTCATTAATAGCCTGCGCAACATCACCTAAATGTCCCCATGGCTTAACCTGTGCAAGTCCTAACTCAACACACTCTTTTGCAACTCTTACAAGCTTTTTATGTTTCTCTTCTACGTTTCCTATGCAGAACATTCTTGAAGAATCAGAAAAATATCCGTTAAGAATTGTTGAGCAGTCTACATTAATTATATCTCCGTCTATAATCTGTATATTTGGAGAAGGGATGCCATGGCAGACCTGCTCATTAATTGATGTGCAGACACTCTTAGGAAATCCTTCATAGTTAAGAGGTGCAGGTATTCCACCCATTTCAACCGTCTTTGTATATACCATTTTATCTATTTCTTCTGTAGTCATTCCCGCACAAATATGCTCTCCAACATAATCAAGTACCGCAACATTTATTTTGCTGCTTTCTCTCATTCCCTGAAGCTGCTCTTCATTCTTTATAATGCTTCTTGGTGGAACCTTATGGAATTTCTTCTTGTACATTTCAAGCTTCTTATCAAATGCCATATGGCACTCTCCGTATTTCTTGCCGCTTTTACACCAGCAAGGTTCATCCTTCATTAACTTCTTCATTTAATTTTCCTAACCTTTCAAAATATTATATATACTTTACTTTTCTTTTGCTTTCAGCTCTTACATTACCTACTGCTGCAATGCCTCCATTATTGCAGGAAGGAACTGCTTCTTTCGTGATACAACACCCTTTAACAGAACACAATCCTCATTAACGTCCATATTAAATGCCATTGATAAAATAGATGATGCATTTTTTCCCGCGTATAAGACATAGGAAGATTCTGTCATGACATTTGTCATAAGCAAATATACTGTATCAAGCACAGAGTTATTTTCCATTTTCTTAATATACTCATTCATTCTGCCCTTAATAGCATCTATTTCTTCTTCGCCCATTGAATTAACCTGTCCGACACCTATTGTAATATCATTAACGGAGAATTTCTTGAAATCCCTGTAGAAGATTTCTTCCTCTGTCTTGTCAGATAAATTACTGCCGGCGCGGAACATTTCTTTTCCAAATTCCACAGGATCAATACCGGCTGTCACTGACATTTCCATGCAGGCATCTATATCTTCCTTAGTGCAGGTTGGGGATTTAAATATTAACGTATCCGATATTATTGCCGAACACAGTAATAACGCTGTCTCCTTGTCAATCTCCTGACCGCTTTCTTTATACATTTTATATATTATTGTCGCTGTACAGCCAAGAGGCTGGTTTCTAAAGAATACCGGAGATATTGTCTCTATCGTTCCAAGCCTGTGGTGGTCTATTATTTCAAGGATTTCTGCTGTCTCCACTCCGTGAACAGCCTGACTTTTTTCATTATGGTCGACAAGAATGATTTTCTTTCTTCCCGATTTCAAAAGATTTCTTCTGGAAATCATTCCGACAAAATTTCCATCCTCATCCTCAATAGGGAAATCTCTATGTCTTTTCTTTGCCATAATTTCCTGAATGTCTTCTATAAAATCCTTTGTCTTAAAGGTTACAAGTCCTTCTCTTTCTTTCATAAGGCAGCTTATCGGCATTGCCTGGTTGATAAGTCTTGCAACCGCATAGGTATCGTAACCTGTACAGATTATAATACAGTTATTTTCTTTTGCAAGCTTCTTTATAGTGTGGGATGCCTTTGCCCCGTCACATAAGATTATACAGCCGGCTTCCATTTCAATTGCACACAGCTGTGACTCATATCTGTTTCCGAGTATTACTATGTCTCCTTTTTCTATGAAATTCTCCATAGCTTCGGGATTGGCAGTTGCTATTACCACTTTGCCTTCACACACTCTGTCCTCATAAGCTATTGCATCCGCATTATCAGATATATTATTTTCAACATCCGGTACAGCTTCTCTTTCAATATTCCCCTCAAGAGTTTCTGCAATAGAACCATAGTTAGTTCCGGCACTTGCCAAAGCCTTATCATCAAACATTTCAAAATATGACTTGGCAATATCACCTATCGTAACAAGACCTTTAAGCTTCTTATCATCTGTTATAGGCAACGTTACAACATTCAGCTCCTTCATAAGCCTCCATGCATTTCTAACAGAAAGCTTCTCTGACACTCCATTTATTTTCTTTATCTCAATATCACACACCTGCGGTCTTACATCTTTTATGTATTCAGGTGGTTCAATTCCCGCCTTCTTAAATACGAACTGTGTCTCCTCATTCAGATGTCCGGCTCTCTTTGCCACATAGCTTCTGCCATCTGCAATTTTATTCTTAAGCCTGGCATAACATATAGCTGAACACACGGAATCAGTATCAGGATTTTTATGCCCTATCACATAAACCTTCGTATCACTTTCCTTAAATTCCATATCCTTCACATTAATCCTCTTTTCTAAGCAACCTGCTGTGATTTTTTTAGTTTAAGCAGCCTGTTACATATCGAAATTCGTTCAAATAATATCACACCCTTATAAATTTCGCAAATTCAATATAGAAGAAAAAAAGATTAAACCGCCCTCAGCCCTTGAATTTCAAGAGCTAAAGACGGTTTTCATCAACACTTTTTGTCCTATATGTCCATTTGCCTGTAAATGCAAAATAGTACATATAAGCTACCGCAGGTGGTATATTATTAATTTCTGCATGAAATTATTCGCTAACCCATATGTCTAATAAATAAGTACCTCTTCTTGGATTTTTATCTACTGTAATTGTCACATAACCTTCATTATAAATATTAAATGTAAATACCAAATCGTTATAATCAGGGTTCTCATTTAATTCAACATAATATGACATTCCGGTTATAATATAAGATTTCATTTCTCCTGAAAAAGAATCAGCATCACAATAATCGTTTAAATTAATCTTCTCCCCTTTTGAAAACTTCTTTGTTCCAAAACTCTCAACAAGTTTTTGTGCCAAAGCCATATCCGAGTCATTTTTTATATCTCCTGAAACTACTACCTTTCCCTTATCTTTAGCTGAATCAGTTGCCTCGGTTGCTGTAGTCTGTTCTTCCTTTGCCGGTTCTTCTGCAACAACTTCACTTATAACCTCTTCTGATTTTTCCGGCTCTTTTATATCATCGCCGGTAACAGCATTATTAACATCATTGTTATCTTCTG
>ERZ1106969.604-NODE-604-length-35323-cov-18.784252_pt1 | contig 35323 bp, 31 predicted proteins | sample MGYA00403685_ERZ1106969 | MGnify/ENA primary metagenome ERZ1106969 (study PRJEB35170, sample SAMEA104062416) | human gut metagenome | biome: human gut; feature: human-associated habitat; material: faeces | place: Denmark | collected 2012-05-18 ... | reverse complement strand
GAAACTCAAAGATCAAACTTCTTAAACGGGAGTCCAAGGATTCCCCAGAAGCCCCCACTTCAAATTTCTTCAAAATTAAGTGGTGGGTAATTCACGGATTTAACATGATCGACGCATAGAAAATACCGTCTTTCCACGCAAAACGCGCATCCCCGTGATACCGCTCCGCGATCATGCGGATAGATTCCGTTCCGATTCCATAACCGGAGTGCTTGGTGGAGAGAAGCTTATCCCCGGACCAGTTCGGGCTTCCGGAGCTTGTATTGTCGGCGGTGATGGAAAGCATGGAGGAGCCGGTCTGGACCACATGGAGCCGGATGAAAGGCTGGATTTCCGCATCGGTACCTGCACACGCGTCCACCGCATTCTCCAGGAGATTTCCGATCAGAACACAGAATTCCGTTTCCGGGATCACCGGCGGGTCATCCATCTGGATGGAGACCTGCATGGTGATCCCGTTTTTTTCTGCCTGTTCCGAGTAGAAGGAGAGGATCGCGTTGATGGCATAATTTTTACAGTAGGAGCGGATCTCCTGAGGCTGGAACATCTTCTCATAGTCGTTCAGATAATCCTTCAGGGAAGCAAGATCCCCACGGTCGGCACAATCCCTGATGACGGTCAGATGCTGCCGGAAATCGTGCCTTGCCCGGCGGTTATCCTGAATTCTGGCGGTGAGAAGATTGTACTGGTCCGACTGGATCTTTAGAAGCTTTTCCATCGTTTCGGATTTTGCGGCGGCTTCTGCCTGATCCTTAAAGAACTGGAGCAGCAGGATCTGTGTGTGGCTGGTGAGGAACATGCAGACCAGAAGAAGGATCCTCGCGATAAGATGCGCCTGATTGAAGCTTCCGTCCCGGATATTGCCGGTCAGGAGAAAAATGATCATGGTTGTGGAAAACGGCAGGAGCCAGGCGGTTCTCCAGATCGCAGGAGCCTGGATCGCAGAAAGACTGTCCATGATCTCGATCAGCCGCTTCACCATAAAACAGGCAGTGAGGAGTACGAGGATCAGTGTGATAATGCCGGATTGCCAGGTGTAGAATCCGCAGTTAAAAAACTTTTTGCAGATAAAAAAGGAGCAGGCGCGGATCACCATCAGGTAGTCCAGAACAAAGGTGTACTGGAATGTGATGATGCCGATATTCGTCTGAACCAGATAGTAGAGGAAGGCTCCAAAAATGGGGATCGCCAGATACTGTACATATACGGCGGGAAACCCCAGATAGACCAGTATCGCGAAGATCGCCAGATAAACAGTCTCCGCCACAACGGAGATCAGGATCGCTCTTTTTCCGGAGCAGCGAAGGTACGCATGAAGGGGCAGGTACGCGAACATATGGAACGGGTAGGTGCTGCAAAATTCATTAAAAAGAAGTTCTGTCATAGTGACCTCCCCGGACTATGGAATAGGAATATTCGAGAAACTGTTCCCGGACTTCCTTATATTTTAAACGGCTGATCGGGATCTGGACTCCGCTCTTTAAAAGAAAACGATCTTCCAGGAGCTTTTCCACATCTTCAAAGTTTACGAGGATCCCCTTGATGCAGTCAGAAAACCATGGGTACTGAAGCAGGAGTGCGGAGAAGTCCTTCTGACTCATGGAGACTGCCAGTTCCTGCCCATCTTTAAAATGCACAAGGACCTGCCGCCTTACATATTCGGTGTAAGAGACTTCATGGACCAGAAGCTGTGTCCTTCCGCAGGCAGTTGCAACCTCCACGGATCTGGACTGTTCTGCCGCCTGAAGTCCGCACCGGTCGAGGGCGGAAAAAACACCGTCCTTCCCAATCGGCTTCAGGAGATAAAAGGACGCGTTCACATTGTAGCTCTCCACGGCAAACTCCGGAGAGGTGGTGATAAAGATGATCCTGCAGTCATGGTCTGTCTGCCGAATCCGTTTTGCAGTCTCCATTCCGGTGATCCCGTCCATGTAGATGTCGAGAAAAATAAGGTGATATTTTCCGGCTGTAAAGGTGTCTAAAAAGGCCTCCCCACTGGAAAAAAGATCCATGGTCCGGCACTGGAGCCGATGCTGTTCCATATATGTATTGATCAATTCGACAAGCCGGTCGGAATCTGTTTTTAAATCATCAATGATCGCAATGTTCATATTTTGCCGCACCTCCGATGTAATAAGCTAAAGTTATTTTACCATGTTTTTGGGGAAAAGTGTGGAAGAATGTAAAAATCATGGTAAGCCTTTTGCAGTTAAAAAAATATCAATCTTTTACATCTTGTGTCGAAAAATGACATCTTGTGCAGGAAATCTTGACGATAATACGAGAATGGAAGAAAATTTAAGAAAAGCCGGATCAATTTGTGCAATGGCAATGGTAAGAAAATATCGATAAAGGGAGGACAGGCATATGAGAAAACGTCAGGAGATAAGGCGGATCGCAGCGTCGATTATGGCAGCGGTAATGATGGTGACCGCAGTGCCGTTTGGCGGAGCAGCATATGGAAATGAAGTACCCTGGGGGGGGTATAGTAAACACTGAAGATACAGAGACGCTTACGGCGTCGGATTCGAATGGTGAATATAAGAAAATTTCGGATTCCGATGCGGATGCGAAGACGGAGACGGAAGCTGCGAAAAAAGAGGAACAGATTGCGCTGCTTGCTGAGGATGGTATCGAAGGAACTGGAACTGAAGAGGATCCATTTATTATTGACAGTCCGGCTGATTGGGTCACAGTGATGGAATATGGTGAGTGGAATGGAAAATATAATAGGTATGGAAGTTTACTTGGTTGTATTGCATTGGATAAAGATATCTGTTTAAAGGGAGAAAGTTGGGATCTGGCTGCTTTAAATGGATTCACGTTTGATGGGCGGGGGCATAAAATTGAAGGAATTAATCAGCCATTATTTAGTGCCGTAAAGGGAACAGTGAAAAATCTTATATTAACAGATGTTGATATAAAAGAAAGTAATAGACAACAGCATGTTGGTGCGATTGCAAGACAAACAAGTGACACTGCAAATATACAAAACTGTGCTGTTATGGGATATATTGAAAATATCAATTATTCTGTAGGTGGCCTCGTTGGAAATTGTCAGGGAACAACGAACATATCAGACTGCATTGTTCAGATGGAGATTGTTAACACTGGAACTAATCAACCGGAATCTGCGGCAGGTGGACTGGTCGGAAAAGTGAGTGGAAACGACTATCTGAATATTGAGAGGTGTATGACCCTTGGAACTGTAAATGGTGCAGGACGGGGATGTGGAGGGCTTGTTGGTGGATTAGGGTATGAAGTTACTATTAACCAATGTGCCGCATTACAGGAAACCGTAGTAACAAAATCGTATCAAGCATATGTAGGACGTATATTTGGTTACTATTCAGGAACAATAACGGGTTCCGGTAACTATGCATATGAAGGTATGAATGGCGGATATGGTGAAATATTTAATAGTAACGCAGCGGCAAATGGATCTGGTGTAAAAAAGGAAGATTGTTTGAGTACCGCATTCTGGACGGATACGATGGGGTGGTCGGAGGCTTCCTGTTGGGAATTTAAGGATGGAAATCTTCCGATGCTGATGACATCAGAACTGAAGCCAGCGAAAACGCTTACGAATGGAAAAGCGCCGACATATTTGAGCGGAGTTAAAGAAAAACTTTCAAGTCCGGGAAATGTAATGTGGGATGATACCGCAGAAGGAAATGCAGTTTGGGACGCAGTAGATCATGCATCTGGGTATCAGTTGCAGCTCTATAAAGGATCTGCAACTGTAGGCTCTGCGCAGACAGTTATAGGACAGACCAGTTATGATTTTACTTCTGAAATCGGAGAAACGGGTATCTATAAATTTACAGTAAAAGCTCTTGGAGATAAAAACTACGAAGACAGTGAAGAAGAGGTAAGTGGGGAATATAGCTTTACTGCACAGAGTCTCGATGATGTGAAAATATCAGCAGAAAATATGCTGAATAAAATGAACGTAACGAACGAGACAACGGCTGATAAAATTCTTAAATCAGTTAATGATATAATTACGAATGCCAGTATTTCGGCTGAATGGTCAGAGGAAAGTGGATTTACACTCACGAAAGCGACCGACGGTATTGAACCGGGCGACAATGGCGGAATTACCGGAACGATCATTTTAACGTTGCGTAAAGAGGGCGTGGCAGACGAGACGGAGAACCTTACCGTCGATCTCACAATTCTGCCGAAATTCACAGTGACATTTAAATCCGGCAGCGAGACAGCCAGTGGAACAGCTCCGACATGGGAAAGCAAGATGGAAGGAACCACGGTTACACTTCCAGAGAATCCGTTTACTGTGTACGAAAAGATGTTTAGCGGCTGGAAGGACAGCGACGGAAAAGTATATTCAGCTGGTTCAGCATATAAGATGCCGCGCAGAAATGTAACCTTCACTGCGATGTGGGAGCATGATGTGTGGGATGGAAGTACAAAAACAGAACCAAAGAGGGATGATAATAGGTATTATCTAATTAGCACAGGAGCGGAGCTTGCCTGGTTCCAGGGCGGCACACATGCAATCGGCAAAGCAAAACTAGTGTGCGATATTGATCTTGGATACCATGATTTTGTTCCGATTTCCAACAGTGTGGCGGAATTTGACGGATGCGGTCATACGATCCATGGATTGAAGGCGGTCAATAATGGCGTGTACGCAGGATTGTTCAGTAATGTTTCCGGTGCTTGTCTGATAAAAGACCTGACGATTAAGGATGCAAGAGTGAAACCTGCATCAGAACGGAGTGAAACAGAAATAGGAATTCTGATGTCTGCACCATCGGAAACAGTCACAATAGAAAACTGTCATATTAGCGGTTCCATTATTGGAAGTGGAAATGCGTATTTTGCAGGTGGTCTGATTGGGCACGTGCGTCAATCTGCGAACGTGAAAATTGAGTTGTGTTCTGCAGATATAAGGATTACCGGAACAGCGGGCAATGGCTTTGCAGGTGGACTGATCGGGTACATAGATGGAACAGCCGAGATCAATAACAGTTATGCTGTTGTGGATATGGACGTTGACTATATCAATTATGCAGGCGGCCTGGTAGGTGCAGGAAATAATGCTGAAATTTCGAATAGTTATGCAGCAGGTAAGTCTCTGACAGGAAAATGGGCAGGCGGTACTGTATCAGGAATTGCAAATAAAGGAACGATCACAAACAGCGTCAGTATCTTCCCTGAAATGACATCCGTAAACAGAATCAGCCAGGGTGGAACGCTTTCCGGAAATTATGGCTTTGTGGGAACGACAGCCCGGAACAGCACTGGAAAAGTTTTGACACCGGAAGAAAGTAAAATCGGTGCAGATCAGCCGTATGGTGCGGATGCGTCAGCGGAACAGCTGAGATCGCAGGAGTTTTATCAGGGAACACTTAAGTGGGACTTTAACGATGTATGGACCATGCCGTCCGCAGAGAGTGGTTACAAGTTCCCTGTATTAAAAGAACAGAAAGAATCCATGATCCCAACACTCTCCCTGGACATGGATCCGGAAGTTATCAGTGTCAGCCTGGATCAGCAGAAGGCAACGCTCTATCCGAAGGGAAGTCTGAAGCTTACAGCGACGGTTGAAAGTAAGAATGGAGCTTCAAGAGACGTTATCTGGATCAGCAGTGATCCGTCAGCGGTCAGCGTGGCTGGTGACGGAACGGTTGTGGTACAGGAAGACGCTGTGGCTGATACTTATAAGATTACCGCGGTCAGCTTGTTTGATGGAAAAAAATATGCAGACAGTATGATCACGGTGGACGATAGTGAACATACAGTCAGCATTATTCATGCGCAGGATAATGGCAATTCACCAAATGCAGAGGTCGAGGTATATCTGAATAAGGAGGATGCGGAAAACGCGTCGAATCCATCCGCTGCTGTGGCATCTGGAAAAGTACCATATGACCAGCCGATTGAATTCACGGTACGGGCGGGATCTGAGGTGTATCTGAAATTTAAGAATTTTGAACCTGATGATGAGGTATCCCATATAAGGATAACGGGCGAAGATGGAAAGGAGTTTGAAGCGCAGCCGTATAAGCCGGATCCGGCGATCTACTATTTCATTATGCCGTGCAGCGATGCCAGCATTAAGGTGGAATATGCACGAAATATCGGATCATACCAGTACATCTGGTTTGTAGGACAGGACTGGAGTACAGTGGGAACGACAGCGACGTATACGACTAAGAACTGGGCAAATGGGGAACATATCGGATCACTGGAAGTTACGAATATTATCAATGGCAAAAAGTTTAAAGGTTTTGATGGCAAAAGTATGTCTATTTATAAGGGCGGTGTATTTGAACCGCAGGAAGTATCAGATAGAACTTTGCTGACAGAAAACGGAAGGTATTATGTCCAGAATGACCCAACAGGCCACCCGACCTTATATGTATACCTTAACGGGCCAGGAATGGTCACCGTGAACATTGAAGTGGAGGATGACCCGGATGCTATATATAACATTACACAGAAAGCGGGGAACAGCGGCTATTATACTTTAAATAAAACAACAGCGAAAGCTGACGATACGATCACAGCAACGCTGACAGAAGCTGGTGTCCAGTGGCTGCAGACCCATCCAACAGAAAATGCAGTATTCACCTACGAAGGCGGCTTACACGTTATCCTGTTCCCGCCGAAATTTACACAGCAGGCGAATGGAAACTGGACCGCGTCTCTCACGATGCCGGCATGCGACATTGTGACGGATGTGATCTTCGGGACAAAGGAAAAAGCTGTAATTGAGGGAACAGACAAAGTAGTTACTTATGATGGAAATCCGCATCGAATTGATGAGAACATTAAGGCATCATGGGGCAAGTACGATATTTCAGCGGCGCTGCAGGATCAGTATGAAGTGGTATACAAAGGTATTGACGGAACTGATTATAACAGCACAGATGCACCGACAGATGCGGGAACTTACGAATGCACTGTAAAAATCAGCAAAGACAATATGAATTATGAGTGTGATCCGATCACACTGAAACTTACAATCAAAAAGGCAGCAATGAAGACACCGGACGCTCCGACAGCGACAGCAGCAGGGATTGGAGCAAATACGATCACTTTAACCCCGCCGACGACCTTTACGGACGGAACACAGATCCCAGAGTCATGCGGCTTTGAATATCGTCTTGGAGATGGTGAGTGGCAGGATTCCGCAGTGTTTGCGGGACTGCTTCCGGACACAGACTATCATTTCTATGTGAGAGTGAAAGAAGGGCGGAATACAGAGGTATCAGAAGTGAGCGGAGCACTGGATGCGCGGACGAAGACGGCATCTGAGCCAGTCGATCCAGATAAGCCAAATCCGGATGATCCGAACCCAGATAAGCCGAATCCGGACGAGCCGAACCCGGACAACCCAACTCCATCAAAACCGGGAACCAGTTCCGGATCTTCCGATGATTCCGGCGATTCCGGAGAACCGGCATCAACGACCAGAAGCCATTCTGACGGAACCTGGAAAAAGGATCAGAATGGTTGGTGGTATGAGCTGCCGGGTGGCAGATATGTATCCGGTTCCTATGTGACGGATCCGATATCCGGCGTGCGGAGCGAACAGGTGGCATGGAGACGGATCGACGGCGCATGGTGGGCATTCGGTGGGGATGGTTACCTGAAGACCGGATGGATCTGGGATGCGGCAATCGGAAAATGGTATTACGTGGACGAAAAACGCGGAATGCTCACGGGCTGGTACCTGGACCCGCAGGACGGAAGATGGTATTATCTTGATCTTGCGACAGGAGAGATGCTGACTGGATGGCAGCTGATCCCTGGATGGGGCTATATGTACTTAAATCCATTCGCTGAGGCGCAGACCTGGTTTTACGATGAAGCTTCCGGAATGTGGATCTATGACACAGAAAACACCAGAAGACCTTACGGCTCGCTGTATATGAACGAAAAGACACCAGATGGATATTTCGTGGATGAGAATGGAGTCTGGAAGGAAAATTAAACATTTCGTGAGCTTTTTCAACAGATGAAATAAGAAAAGTGTCCCAGGGAGATGTCCCAGGGGCACTTTTTTCTTCCATTTTCCGCCAAATAATGATATGATGGATACCGGCAGCATAAAGCGCGAAGGAAAGATGCCGCTGTTTAGGCATTTTACAGCGGCGAAAAGACAGGAAATTGAATGCTGCATAGAAAGGTGAGCACCACAATGAATTTTATTGTACCAGCCGGTTATACTCCGGATATCAACCTGAAAGAGACCCAGGTTGCGATCAAGATCGTAAAAGACTTTTTCCAGAAGGAACTGACAAAGCAGTTAAATCTGACCCGTGTTTCCGCGCCGTTATTTGTAACGCCGGAATCCGGATTGAATGATAACTTAAACGGTGTGGAGCGCCCGGTCGCGTTCGACATCAAGGAAGGCGGGAGACAGGCGGAGATCGTCCATTCCCTCGCAAAATGGAAACGTTACGCGTTAAAGCAGTACGGCTTTGAGCCGGGCGAAGGCTTATATACCGATATGAACGCGATCCGCCGCGACGAGGATACCGATAATATCCACTCCATCTACGTGGACCAGTGGGACTGGGAGAAAGTGATCACGAAGGAGGAGCGGACCCGCGAGACTCTCGAGGAGACCGTCCGCGCCGTATATAAGGCGTTAAAGATCACGGAGGACTACATGGCTTATGAGTACGATTATATCGGCCGCGTTCTTCCGGAGCACATTGAATTTATCACATCCCAGGAACTCGAGGACCGCTATCCGGACCTGACTCCGAAGCAGAGAGAGTACGAGATCGTGAAGCTTCACGGCGCTGTCTTTATCGAGCAGATCGGCGGAAACTTAAAATCCGGAAAGCCGCATGACGGCCGTGCTCCTGACTACGATGACTGGAAATTAAATGGTGATATCATCGTCTACTATCCGGTTCTCGACATCGCACTGGAGTTGAGCTCCATGGGTATCCGTGTCGATGAGAAATCCCTGCATGAGCAGTTAGTGGCAGCAGGATGCGTGGAGCGCGAGAAACTCGCATTCCAGAAAGCATTATTAAACGGCGAGCTCCCGTACACCATCGGCGGCGGTATCGGACAGTCCCGTATCTGTATGTTCTTCCTTAGAAAAGCGCATATCGGCGAGATCCAGTCTTCTTTATGGCCGGATGAGGTGCGCGCCGAGGCAGCAAAGGCGGGAATCCCGCTCCTGTAAGGAAGGCGTTCCGAACATATACGCAGCAGATATGGATCTGCACAAAGTCATTTTGAGAACGACCCGGCGGCGCAAGCCGGCCGGCATGAATATATCAGAAGAACAGTTACGGTCCGCAAAAACATGCGTGCGGTAACTGTTCTTCACTTATGGAGGTAAACAATGGCAAATGAACGTTTGAGGGAACTCAGGACACTGATGAAAGTGAGACATGTGGACGCATACTATGTTCCGTCCTCTGACTTCCATGATTCCGAGTACGTGGAGGACTATTTCAAATGCCGCGCATTTCTGTCCGGCTTCACGGGTTCCGCGGGAACCATGGTGATCACACAGAGCTTTTCCGGCATGTGGACGGACGGAAGATATTTCGTTCAGGCAAAGAGAGAGCTGGAAGGTCAGGACACACGTCTGATGGCGATGGGAGAGGAAGGCGTTCCGACGATCGAGGAATACCTGACGGATCATATGCCGGAAGGCGGAGTTTTAGGCTTTGACGGCCGCGTGGTCAATGCAGCCCAGGGAAGAAAATTTGAGGCGATGATGGCGAAGAAACACGCGACTCTCTCCGTGGGGGATGACCTTGCCGGGGAAGTATGGGAAGAACGCCCGATCCTTCCGGCACCAGAAGTCTGGACTCTCGATGTGAAATATGCAGGTGAGACTGTGACGGAAAAACTGATCCGCCTCAGATCCGAGATGGATGAGAAGAATGCGTCCGTCCACATCTTATCAAGCCTTGACGATATCGCATGGCTCTTCAATATCCGCAAGAATTCGGATGACGGAAATGTGCTCGCACCGGCGTTTGCCCTGATTACGGAAGACGAGGCGAGACTCTTTATCGCCAGCCGTAAATTCTCTCCGGAGCTGCGCGCTTATTTTGAAAAGAATCATGTGACGATCGAAAAATACGACGCGATCTATGATGCGGTGGCGGAGTTAAAGAATGAGACGGTTCTCCTGGAACCGGAGAAGGTAAACTTTGCCCTCTATAAGAAGATCGACGCATCCAACCGCGTTGTGGAGGCCATGAACCCGACTTCCCTCATGAAGGCGGTGAAGAACCCGGTGGAGATGGAAAACCTCCGCAAGGCCCATTTAAAGGACGGCGTTGCCCTGACAAAATTCCTGTACTGGATGAAGAAAAACGCCGGAAAGGTCGCTCTCACGGAGACAGAAGCTGCAGAGCGTCTTGAGGATTACCGGAAAGCCCAGGAAGGTTATCTCGGACCGAGCTTCACGACGATCTCCGCATTCGGATCCAACGCCGCGATGTGCCATTACCACGCGACAAAGGAGCAGGAGAGCCCGGTCGGAACAGACGGATTCTATCTTGTTGACTCCGGCGGACAGTATTATGAGGGAACCACGGACGTGACGAGAACGATCGCGATCGGCCATGTCACGGACGAGATGAAGGTTCATTTCACGCTTGTCATGATGGGAATGCTGCGTCTGATGCATGCGAAATTCTTATATGGCTGCCGCGGACTCAATGTGGACTATCTGGCAAGAGGCCCGCTCTGGGAGCGCGGACTCGACTTCAACCATGGCACCGGTCACGGCGTCGGCTTCCTGTCTGCGGTTCATGAGCGCCCGAACGGTATCCGCTGGCGCATCGTTCCGGAGCGCCAGGACTCCTGCGTCCTGGAAGAGGGAATGCTGACTTCGGACGAGCCGGGACTTTATATTGAGGGAAGCCACGGCATCCGTACCGAGAACCTGACGATGTGCAGAAAAGCGGAAAAGAACGAGTACGGCCAGTTCATGTGCTTTGAGAACATGACTTTCGCGCCGATCGACCTCGACGCGGTGGACATTTCCGTGATGGAGCCGTCCGATGTGAGAAACTTAAATGAGTACCATAAAGCGGTCTACGAGAAACTTTCACCGTTTATGACGGCGGAGGAGAACGAGTGGTTAAAAGAGGCGACAAGACCGATCGGGGAGGATTATACATGGCGGATCTAGAGAAAAATATCCTTGTGGTGATCCCGGTAAATGAGGATCATAAAAAGTTCCTGGAAGAGAAAGCTGCATCTGGCAACAAAAACTGCTGCGTCCGCTATGTGAACGGCAGCGATGTCACAGCTGAGGATGTAAAAGAGGCAAACGTGATCATCGGAAATGTCGATCCGGCACTTGTAAAAGAGGCGAAAAATCTGGAACTGTTCCAGTTAAACTCTGCCGGTGCAGACCAGTACATCAAACCGGGGATCCTTCCGGAACAGGCGGTGCTCGCAAATGCGACGGGTGCTTACGGGCTTGCCGTATCGGAACATATGCTGGCGCTGACTTTTGATCTGATCCGCCGTTTTAACCAGTATCATGCGAACCAGGCAAAGCACATATGGCAGTCCATGGGAAATATCACCTCTGTGGAAGGTTCGACGATCCTGGTGCTCGGACTCGGAGATATCGGCGGGGATTACGCGAGAAAGTGCCATGCACTCGGCGCTCATGTGATCGGTGTCCGCCGCACGAACCGGAATAAACCGGATTATCTGGATGAGCAGCATACGATGGACGATCTGGACGAGCTTCTCGGAAGAGCAGATATCGTTGCGATGGTGCTTCCGGGCGGAGACGCTACAAACCACATCATGGACGAGAGAAGACTGCGCCTGATGAAAAAGGGCGCGTACCTGATCAACGTCGGACGCGGAAATGCCGTTGACCCGGAGGGACTTTACAAGGTCTTAAAAGAGGGACATCTCGGCGGCTGCGGACTCGATGTGACGGAGCCGGAACCGCTTCCGGCGGACAGTCCGCTCTGGGACCTCGGAAACCTCGTGATCACGCCTCATGTGGCCGGAAACTTCTTCCTTCCGGAGACATTTGAGCGGATCGTAAGGATCGCGGGAGAGAATCTCGCGGCGTGGGCGAACGGGACACCGTACCGGAATGTGGTGGATTTTGCGACCGGGTACCGGAAGTAGATCCGGAATAGTAAGACAGCCGCCTTTTTGCGCGCGTGAAGCGTGCAGGAGGGCGGCTGTTTTTCTATAGCAGTAAAAATTCTGGATAAAAAACACTGGCAGACCGGAACCGGACACTTGCGTGAAGATGAAGTTAGACCCGGGAGACAGTGGGGAGAGGACCGAATGTGTCTTGGAACATTCTCGCGCTGAGCGCGGTCGCCTGCGACGATCTTCATCTTCGCGCGAAAAAACAGGACAGCTGAAAAGCTGCCCTGCAAATATTTCTGAATCCTTATTAGAAGCTCGTCTCGTATTTTTTCTTCTTCTCCGCCTCCGGCGCATAAGCGATCGGATAGATGACGGATGCCATTAAGAGTGCACCGACGACATCGATGACGGAGTGCTGTTTTAAGAACATCGTTGCGAGGCAGATCAAAACCATCAGAACGCCGGATGCCCGGACGATCATCGGGTGTTTCTTTAATTCCTCGCTGTGGCAGATCGCGATGTGAACACCCACGGAGTTGTAAACGTGGATGCTCGGGAAAACGTTGATACATGGATCGATGCTCCAGAGTCTCGATACAAGATAACAGAAGATGTTCTTATCCGGATCGATCGCCGGACGGAAATCTGTTCCGTTCGGGAACAGGGTGCAGACGAGAAGACTGATCGTCATTCCTGTGAAGAGGAAAGTGCAGAGCCTGTAATAGTCATCGCGGTTTTTAAAGAAGAAAAACGCGATGGTCGCGGCAACGTACAAAAACCACATCAGGTAAGGGACGATAAAATATTCGTTGAACGGGATCAGATCGTCGAGCGCCGTGTGCATGACGTGGTAAGGCTTGTTCACATTTTCCTGGAGTCTTGAGAACCAGGGAAGATAGATGAATGCGTAGGATAACATCCATATATGTCCGTATTTTTTTATCAGCTTTTTCAAAGGATGACCTCCTTTATTTTCTGAATTTATGTTCTGTAACAATTTTGTCATATTTCCTTTATGTTGCCACATTATAGCACTTTGGTTTTGCGGTTTCAACCCCCATGAATAAATTTTTATCGAAACGTAAGAAAGGTGTCAGAAAGTGTTCCGCGGGCAGGAATTTCCTGGGCGGGGAATGTCCGGGGGTGCCGGAAGCTGCTTTGACATTGCTCCGTGTTTATGGTATGGTAAGAGAACATAGAATATTCGGATTTTCGGACCGGAAGGGAGGAAATTCATGGAAAATAGAGAGCTGGTCATGGAAGCATTGAAGGCCAGAAAACAGGCGTATTGCCCGTACTCCGGTTTTGCCGTCGGAGCGGCGCTCCTCTGCGCGGATGGCAGGGTATTTACCGGCTGCAATATTGAAAATGCGGCGTACCCGGCGACAAACTGTGCGGAGCGCACGGCGATTTTTAAGGCAGTCAGTGAAGGAAAAACAGAATTCCGGGTGATCGCCATCGTCGGAGGTCCAAAAGGAAAAGAACCGGAAAATTTCTGCGCGCCCTGCGGCGTCTGCCGCCAGGTGATGGCGGAATTCTGCGATCCGGAGACGTTCCGGATCATCCTCATGAATGGCGCGGGCGAGATCCGGGAATACCTTTTGAAGGAGCTTCTTCCGCTCGGATTTACAGGGAAAGCGCTGGAAATTTGAGCCGCCGGAAAAGAAGCGGAAAGGAACGATAAGAAAAATGACATACAGAGATGTTTTAAAGAGAGTGGACCATACATTATTAAAGCAGCCGTCTACCTGGGAACAGATCCGGGAGATTTGCGATGATGCGGTGAAATTCGGGACCGCGTCGGTCTGCATCCCGCCGTCTTTCGTAAAGCAGGCTTCGGAGTACCTCGGAGAGAAGATGCCGGTCTGTACCGTGATCGGATTTCCGAACGGGTACAACACGACGGCGGTCAAAGTGTTTGAGACGAAAGAGGCGTTGAAGGACGGAGCGGAGGAGATCGATATGGTGATCAATATCGGCTGGGTCAAAATGGGACAGTACGATAAGATCCTGGAAGAGATCAACTCCCTGAAAGAGGTCTGCGGCGATCATATCCTGAAAGTCATCATCGAGACATGTCTCCTCACAGAGGAGGAGAAGATAAAGATGTGTGAGACTGTATCAGCCTCAGACGCGGACTTTATCAAGACATCCACAGGATTTTCCGCCGCAGGGGCGACAAAGCCGGATGTGGCGCTCATGAAGGCCCACATGGCCGCAGAAAAGAAGATCAAGGCGGCCGGCGGTATCGCAGACTTTTGCGATGCGGCGGAGTTTGTCCGTCTGGGGGCTGACCGCCTCGGAACAAGCAGACTTGTAGAACAGGCAAAGAAAGGGGTAGATTTAGATGCCGAAATATAATCGGATCTTTACGATCGTAATTGATTCACTCGGAACCGGTGCAATGCCGGATTCTGAAAAATTTGGAGATGTGGGAGTGGACACTCTCGGACACATCGCGGAACATATGGAACATTTCAATATCCCGAATCTTCAGAAACTCGGGATCGCAAACTTAAGACCGTTAAAGGGCGTGGACCCGGTGGATGCGCCGATGGGACGGTTCACAAAATTCTCGGAGGCGAGCAACGGCAAAGATACGATGACCGGCCACTGGGAGATGATGGGGATCTACACGACGAAGCCTTTTAAGACGTTCACGGATCATGGATTCCCGAAAGAGCTGATCGAGGAGCTGGAAAAACGCACCGGACACAAGGTGATCGGAAACAAGAGCGCCAGCGGAACCGCGATCCTGGATGAGCTGGGAGAGGAGGAGATCGCTACCGGTCACATGATCGTGTATACATCTGCCGATTCCGTCCTTCAGATCTGCGGAAATGAGGAGACATTCGGGCTTGACGAGCTGTACCGCTGCTGCGAGATCGCCAGAGAGATCACGATGAAGGAAGAGTGGCGCGTGGGCCGCGTCATCGCGAGACCTTATGTCGGAAAGAAGAAAGGCGAATTTGTCCGCACCAGCAACCGCCACGATTATGCGTTAAAGCCGACCGGGACAACGGCGCTCGATATCTTAAAGGACAACGGATACGATGTGATCTCTGTCGGAAAGATCCGGGATATCTTCGACGGCCAGGGCATCACGGAGGCATTCCGATCCAAGAGCTCCGTCCATGGAATGGAACAGACGATTGAAATCTGCAAAGATAAGGATTTCAAGGGACTCTGCTTTGTGAATCTCGTGGATTTTGATGCCCTCTGGGGCCACAGGAGAAATCCGGTGGGTTATGGGGAAGAACTGGAGCGCTTTGATGTGAAGCTTGGCGAACTCCTTGAAAACCTCCGGGAAGGTGATCTTTTGATGATAACGGCGGATCACGGAAATGATCCGACTTACACGGGAACAGACCATACGAGAGAAAAAGTTCCATTTATTGCCTATTCCCCATCTATGAAAGAGAAGGGAATGTTTGAGGAACAGAAGACCTTCGGTGTCATCGGCGCGACAGTGCTCGATAACTTCGGACTGAAGAAAGCGGAGAATATGATCGGGGAGTCGATCTTAAAAGAATTAGAATGATCGGGACCTGACTGAGATCTGCGTGGGACTGCTGGTTTCGCGAAACAGGTAAAATAGAATAAAAAAGGAAGATCCGCATCTCTGATATCTGGGAAATGTGGATCTTCCTTTTATGTTCAGGCAGAAGTGCAAAACTTATTCTGCGCCGAGTTTCGTTTTTACATCTTCGATCGACATGTTTTTCTCTTTCACGATCGCGTATAATTCAGCCATCTCTTTAGCTTCGATCTGTTTTTCGATGTCCTTTTTCTGCATTTTTAATGTTTTTAATTTCTGCTCTGTCTCTTCAATGGAAGTGAGGACCTCGTTTAAAAGATCCTGCGGAGCAACTTCGACTTTCTTTCTTCCTCTTGGCATAATGATAATCCCTCCTGTGCAGGTTTCATAATATTGGAATCCATAAACTGGTTCCCTATACGTTATACTATATAACAAGATGTATCGGGAATGCAAGAGAAAAAAAGAAGATGTCAGTCTTTTTTAAAAATCGTGTAGTATAGAAAAGGAAAAATATCATCACAAAAAATTTAAAAAAACTGTTGACAATTCCGAAAAAATAGGTTAAACTGTACAAGCAATCGCGCTTGACGGAAACGTCAGTCGGAAGTAATGGGGTCTTAGCTCAGCTGGGAGAGCATCTGCCTTACAAGCAGAGGGTCATAGGTTCGAGCCCTATAGGCCCCATTCATATGAAAATACATATGTTATGGCGGAATAGCTCAGTTGGCTAGAGCACACGGTTCATACCCGTGGTGTCGAGAGTTCAAATCTCCCTTCCGCTACTCTTTCAAGGCTCTGAAACCTGCATGTTTGCTAGTGTTTCGGGGCTTTTTTAGTTTTAAAATTTTGTTTACAATTGTTTACGTTTGAGGGAGGAATTATTATGGAAATTATAAACTATTTTGATGTAGATGATAAAATATTTTGGAAAGAAGAAATTGGCAAAAGTGATTGGGGTGCTGGACAATACTTATATAGATTATTGAACAACAATCAATTACTGGATCTGTGTGGAAACTCAACAAAAGTTCTTATGCTTGTAGAAGGAAAAACACTTATTTCTTTTTGTACTTTAGCAGAACAGGATGATGTAAGGGATGCTTCATTAACTCCGTGGATTGGATTTGTATATACTTTTCCCGAATTTAGAGGGCATAGATATCTTGGAAAACTATTGGAGTATGCTAAAAATGTTGCAGCCAGTGAAGGGGCAACACATATATATATTTCTACAGATCATATGGGATTATATGAAAAGTATGGCTATTCTTTCTATAAACTCATGAAGGACGATGAGAACCAAGACTCTAGAGTATATAAAATAAATCTGTAAATGTTATTTGAGATCTGAAATGACAAGCGTGTGAAGAAATCTCCGTAAAATCATAGATCCTTCACTTAGTTCAGCATACTCTTCTTTAGTTATTTTCCCTGAGAGTTAATATTTTATTTGTTGCAGCAGTTGTTCTTCCATCGCTTCTTCTCCCTGATTTTAATTATATTATACAGGCTTTTATTAAATAAAAATAGGGAATAGTTGAGTTTAGTACTCTTCTATTCCCTATTTTTTACGATATCCATCTTGAGTCAGTTATTAAATTTTTCCACGGCAATTTTTATTTCCGAATACTTGTTAAATTATTTCCGTTACACGTTCCCGTTCTATTTCCTGTAACCACATTTCGGACAAACTCCATTTTCATCTAATGCAATACCACATAACGGACAACGATCCTTGGTCATTTGGGGGTTAAATTCCTCAGATGCCGCATTCACTCCGCTTGTAAAGGTTATTTTCACAATGTTTAATTTGTCCTTCAACAGATCATAAACAATTTTAATCATGCCCTCAACTGTCATGGTCTCTTTTGTCACAACTAAACGGCACTCCGGATACGCGGTTGCAAGTTCTGTCTTGAAAGCAGGGCCTTTCATGATATTGGTAGGAGCTCCGTCTTTAATGCCCTGGGCCTCATATACCCCCAGAAGAGCCGGAAGCAATGGGTCATCTTCGCGTAAAATCGTTGCATGGTCAAAGTTTTTCAAAACGTCCCATGCTGTTTTCTGAATCTCATTACAAGGGAATACCATGTTGACACCTGTATTAATGGTGTCCTCAACCTCCAGCGTCAATATGCCAGTGTGTCCATGCAGATACTGAGCTTCACCCTTAAAACCATAAAATCTGTGTGCATACTGTAAATCTAACTTCGTGATACTTCTCATATAAAACCTCCTTGTCATTTGTAATTACGCGTCTTTTAAATAACGATAACTAATACTATTATCAATTATAAACACTAAATCAAAATAAGTCAAGCATTATAAGTATATAATTGATTTTAAATTATTTTACTTGTTACTTTTCACGAAATAGGGAACAGGGTCCAATCCTGTAAACCACAGTGCCTGAGATAATTATTTAATTCATTTTCCTTTTTCCGTAATAAATAACGATCCGGCACTCACTTGCCTTGCTGAGATCGGTTCTGTCAAGGCTTTACAAAATACCGATGCCCTTGCAAAGTATTGAGGCATTGTCCTGAGTATGAACGCTTCTATCAAAAGAAATATGCTGAAACAAGAAACCATCAGCTTAAGCGAGCACTCGCGTTGACTTTCCGTAAATTTATACGTCTGCTCTATGGTCTGCTGGACAAGAGCCAACTCTACTCTTCGAAAAAAAGCAGGTAATCCCTATTGCATTTCTTGCTTGTGAAACTCGTTATAGGTCACAGTTTTATTAAAGTTACCCTTTATTACGGTATATCCTCAGTTTCAGATATCAATTTCATAAAATAAAGGAAATGCAGTATCGCCAGCCAAAAGCGATTCTGCACTTCCTTCTTCATAGTCTGTTATCTTCATAGTCTGTTCTATTACTTAAACCCGTAATCGTTACTCACTGTCACTCTTTGTCTGACTATAGTCTTCTGTCACACAAGTCATTCCGGTCTCTTCAAATCCACGGATTGTGGAATCCAGGCTCAAATGACCGCCACCGGTCGTAAGGCGGTCACTGATAATTCCCATATCAGCCAGGTCCTTGCTGCTGGCCGTATCCATATTAAAGCCAAGACGGATCAGCAGGTGTTCTTCATCCTTGACTTCTGCCTTTACAAATACACCGGGAAGTGCCTCAAAGGTATCCGCAAAGGCCGTTAAATACTCTTCCGTGAGTTCCTCCGGTTCGGCGTCTACCACGCTTTCTTCCAGCATCGCCTTGATCTCATCGCCACTGGAAACAATGTCGTACTGCTCTCCCTCGTCGGTGCATCTGGTCATGGACAGATTCATGTATTCGGAAAAACCGCCGCTGACAACGCTGAATAATTCCCCAGTTTGGGTACTGATCGTTTTTTTCTTATTAATAAGAGTAACGGTTACGACAAACTCTTCGTCGACTGCTTCCCCGCTTTTTAAGCCGGCCATCAGCCATGTGGGGACATCATAGAAGCTGTCGCCGCCATTTTTAACCTGCTCTGCAATCGCTTCGGCCATGCTGTCGGAAATGCCGGAAACAATGTTATTCGTCTGAATATGTACCTTCACATGACCCCATTTTTCTTCCCCTTCCACGGCTTCGGCCGTATAAGTAAAATTCTTTGTCAATGCATACGCTTCCTGATACACTTTGTCCATTGCGGTCGCATTTTCTGCCGTTACCGCGGCAAGCATCGGATGAAATTTACTATCCTCATCAAGATACGGCTTCATGCTCTCATAATCTCCCTGCTGATATGCATTCAGCACCGTAGTTACCACATCCACATCCGAAATCTGTTTTTTTCCGCCTATGGCGCTGCATCCGCTGCCAAGCAGGCAGATCGCCGTAACGGCAGCCAGTATTGTTATTCTTTTCTTCATTCTCATCTGTATTCCTCCTGAATTAACTGAAATATTTGCCCTGCATTTCCAGGGTGTTCTGTCGAATCCTCCGACGTTTTTTGAATCATGATCAATCTTTGTCTTTACGTTTTTTTATTTGCCATACCTCTTCCATCTTTCCTCTGAATTTAATTTTAGTAATCATATCATAGAAATCATTTTTCCGAATCCATTATGTAATGGATAGGCGCCGGAAATGTAATGAAACGTTTTTACCGTCAAAAGAATCCCCTCCCGAGCCGGGATTACGCTTAATAGGAAGAAAAATATATAGCCTGGGGAAATTCTCCCCATCCATCCATTCGACATTTATTTACATTTTTTTCCATTTCTGCTATAATCCATTATGGAGGGTTGTACAAATGGTAAACAATAAAATATTAATGTATATGAAGCTAAAGGATATTAATAAAACACAGTTATCCGCTTTAACAGGTATCCCAGCTACCACTCTTAATCGAATTATCAACGGAACTGTCATCAATGTAAAAACCACTTATATGGAGACCATCGCGAAGGCACTGGGAACGACGATCTACAATCTATTTGATTTACCAGAACTGAACCAACCTCTCATTACTGCATTGAGACCCGAAGAAGCAGGAACCGTAGTCGAAAAGCTGTTATCTGAAGAAGAGTCGCTGCTGCTCTACTGGTTCCAAAACTCATCTCAGGATTCCCGCGCCTCGATCTTAATGAAGGCTAGAAATGAATATTACGTAACACAGAGGGAAATCAACGAAAAGCTGTCAGTCGGCAAACCTTTTGTGGCTGAAACAGAGGATTACAATCAAATTGAATTCAATTTTAAGCATCCGAATTAGCCGGGTGCTTTTTATTTGCTGCATATCCCGAACCGCCAAAACTCGCCTGTCCAGCCTATGATGGCCTTAAAAAACTGTATGCTGTTATTCGGAGTATACAAAAAGGCGGGAAAGGTATTTTCTACCTTCCCGCCTCATGATAGACAGTATGGATCTGTCCGATTTCTCAATCACTGTTATATTATATTTCCCAGTAATACGCGTCGGCATATACATTCTGATCCGTCGGCTCCGAAGGCTGCGGTCCCATCACCTGATCCCGCAGAACCCAGTAAAGTTCCACAAATGTCATCTCATAGTACGGATTCACAAAGATACCGCCGATACAGCAAACCAGCATTCCCAGCAAATACCAGCCGATAAAGGACAATTCCAGCACAAATGTATCAAACTTATTGCCAGCCATCATCTCTTTGCTGAGCCGGAACGCCTCGTGCCATTCCATCTCCGGATTATCCGCCAGCAGATAGGGTATCATGTAATACTCATAGTGCTTATAGATACCGGGGATTACAAGCAAAAGCGTCCACAGACTTTCAAAAAGTCCCCTCAAAAACATGGTCTTCACAACATTCAGATAGTGGCCTCCGCCAAACGCGAAGAAAATACGACCGACTCCGGCCGACTGCTGCATAATGGCGCTGTCCATAAAGTAGCGCAGCTTACCGACCGCTACGAGGTTGCTTACAAATATGCCGATCACAATGGCAATAGCCATTACAACGAGAATAACCCCTAAAACTATCAGAAAAATCGTCATGCTGTGCTCATCCCATACGCCGCTGCCCGAGTAGGAATTCCGGCTCGACCGGCTGCCTGCACTGATACTGCCGCCTCCGCCGGAGCTTCCCGCTCCCAGTATTCCCGCAATGAAACAAACCAGAACGCCGTACCAGTAAAACGGCTTCATATCCTGCTTTGCCCTGTCCTTTAACTCTGCTCTTGTCCACATACTCCATTCCTCCTCTGATCGCTGTCACTTTCTTCCAGATACCACTATCCTATCATACTTTTTAAGGAAATACCATTTCTGTTTCTTTACGATTCTCTGAACGGACTTCGACCGGCACATGGGGGACCATATGCTGGAAACTGCAAATCGCGCCCGATCGCTCAGGCAGAATACTCACCATTGTACTCATCATATCCGGTAACCGCAGCAAAATCGATATGATACGGGAAGTAGACATTTCGGCATTGCGGCAGACTGTCCTCCAGAAAACAGAGGATATCCTCCGTCATATTTTTCGAAAAATACTTTTCATTTAACACTCCGCTCATAACAGCATCATCGCCGATATACTGTACAAGCAAAAAACCGTAACTCGGTTCTGCAATCACCAAATCATGGAGAGAACCGCCAAAGTCTTCATTTTTGCTGTCATAGAAACGGATCATACAAGAGCTTTCGGCCGGAAAAAATTCTGCGTCAAAAGAATGTCCGCAGCTCTCAAACGTCTTTTTCATTTGAGCCTCCTTATTCTGTAATTGATTGAACTCTTCTGGATTCTATTATAGCCTATACATGAGAATCAGCCAATCACAAATTGCCGTCTCTGCTTCCAGAGTCCGCAAACCATGAAGATTGCCCCAATGTCACACTGCAATGGAAATATATTAGTCAATGCAACTGAAAGTTGCCCGGCTGGCGGGATACTGTAACAGATTATCTTTCATCCTTTGAGAATGCCCACTATATGTTTTTAGACTGCGGCCACTACGTTCACGACGATATGCCGGATATGATCGCAGGAGAAAGTATAAATTTTATGAAATCTCTTACAAAATAAGGGGAATACACATTCAATATGACAGATATGTTAAAATCGTTTTAATCAGTTCGATACCTGTCTTATCCGGTAATATGCTGGAATAAAAGTGAACGGTGGGTCTCCGTATGTTTGGAGCTTATTTAAGCGAACATTTGGTGTCCTGTTGATTTTCCTTCAGAAGCAGTTGAAAAAGCAGGCTTTCTTTAATATGGATAAATATATACAGACGTTTATTTTATCTGAGAAATCCTGACTTACCTTCCAGCGGCTTATCCTGCCCTTTATGCATGCTGCTGATGCTCTAATGTACCTGTATTCCCCACCGCTACCATGCTGACGCACCGGTTCTTTTTGACAGCTGCATGCTGCCTCCCCTGCAAAACCATAGGTAAAAAACAACTATACAAATTCGTTCTATATCAAATACAGCAATATTCCGATAGAATACTCTTGAAAGGAGATGATAGAATTGAAATACGAAAACGGCAGAGATATCTTTCCCGAACGTCTATTAAAGCAAATACAGAAGTACGTATCCGGCAAGCTGGTCTATATCCCATCGAGTGACAAAAAACGTGCATGGGGCGAGACGTCTGGATATAAACAGTATCTCATAGAACGCAATCGTGACATCAAGTCAAAATTTAATGCGGGCGCCAGCGTTGAACAGTTAGCTGATGAATACTATCTTTCCTGTGAATCTATCAAGAAGATTATTTATTCCAAAAAGGAGGTATTCACTATGGAATACGAATGTACACTGTCGTCAGCCCAGAATTTCGCAAAGAATGACAAGCTTGAAGAGTGGGTTCATACCTATCTGTTATCCGACGGCCATAACAAAGATTTTTCAGACGGCTTAAAGCTTTACGACAGATATTTTCTTGGACCTGTCAAAATGCCATTATCGCTCTTGACCCGCTGCTGCGGCCCTGAAGAAAACATGAAATGGCGGATTAATGAGGAATGGTTTGAGAAGCATGTAAACGAACTTTCGGAGGTTCTTAAGAAAGAAACGGATATGCCCCCGTTAATCGTCCACTACCTGATCGAGAACGGCAAAACCGAGGGGGAATTCGAGTTAAATGACGGCAATCATCGACTGGAAGCCTATTCCCGCCTTGGAATCGAAGAATACTACGTAATTATCTGGATTACAGAGAAAAATGAGTATGACTTATTTCTGTCTGCATACTCCCAGTATTTTAAATGACACCAGGAAACATCTCATAAGCGAAAAAGCCAGGGAACAGCTGAGTACAATCACTCCCCTGTCCCCTGATCTTTTACCTTTTAAAGGCGGCAGTTTCAAAAACTCCTGCCGCCTTTCCGCCGGCTTCTCAGCCGCGCAGTGCTCCCTTTTCGTCCGTCTCCAGCGTAATCTTCCCGGTAGCCATTGCCCCGGTTTCATCAAAAAAGTATGCGCTGTTATCGACCACCTGAAGGCCTGTAACCATGGCATTGTCCTCGCCTAAATAATACCATTTCTCTTTACTCAGCACCCACTGGCTGCGGTAGGCGTACCCCGATTCATTGAACCAGTACCATTTACCGTCGATCTTTTCCCAGTCGTTTTTCGTGTAGCTTCCGTCGTCATGGCGGTACCAGCGGCCGTACACATCTTCGATCCAGCCTGTCTTTGCCTTTACCGTAACCCATGTTTTCATAAATTCAGCGGGGTCTTTATACAGCCGTTTGATCTCCTCCGTGGAGCTGCCCCAATCGGCCAGCTGAAAATGCGGCTTGTCCACGATCGATTTCCAGTTTCCGCCCCATATGAGGCCCAGCGACACACCTACCGCGCCGGCTTTTTCGAAAAAGCCGCCGGTCTCGTTATAGGCTCCCTGCCCGTCATTTCGATAGATGTCAAAGGCTGTTCCCCACTGATGAAACGAACTGTAAGAGCTTCCCGGCGCATTGGTCACTATACTGCCCGGTTTTGTGCGGCCCTGCGCGTAAAGCGCATCCTGCTCCGCTCTGGTGCGCAGCGTCTCGCCTATTTTAACTGCCAGTCCCTGTTTTCTGCACTCTTCCACCATGTTGGCGGCCAATACCTGCAGACGGGGATGGCACAATGTGATATCTTTCATCTGATTATCTCCTTTCCTCATGTTTCCGGCCGAAGGGCGGCTGACGTCTTTCACCGTTGAAAGCCGCCCCTTCCATGCGTAAACATTAGTGTTTCTAAGATATCATATGACAGTTCATGGACAGCCGTTCCCCCGCTCACGTTGAGCGGTCGTCTCATACAAGTCTGTAACGGGGCCGCTCCTCTCCGAAGAGCCAGTATCTCAGCCAGTCATCCAGTACAATCCCGGCAAGGCTGATCCAGAGCCATAAGAAGGAAAACTGCGGGCAGATCTGCCCAAGGATGTTACCGGGCAGTCCGCTGTAATCCCAGATATTCCACCCCAGCCAGATATTGACGATACACCCCGTAATCAATTCAAAATATGTAATAATCGCCGCCCCCAGAAACATCTGCTTCCACAGGGGCAGCGTCCACGGAAGCAGTTCATTGATCAAACCAAGGCAGATAAAACAGACGCCGCCCAGAATGAACATGGTCCAGTGACTCCAGCCACGCAGTAAAATCTCTATGATATTATATAGAAGGCCCCCTGTTACAAACAGAAGCAGATATTTGCCCGTCTGTTTCACCAGCATCTCCCTCCGCCTCAGACTCTTTGTAAAGGATATGCTTCTTTCTGCCGTAAATTGCTATAGAAATTTCAGTTCCTGCTGATCGTATTCCTGTTTCGTCTCCAGCAGCACCGGGGTCTGTTTCAGCATTCCACTGAACTTTGTATCATCCAGTACCCAGTCTTTCATCTGATCCGGCTCGACGATGAGCGGCATCCGGTCATGGGTGCTGACCATCGACTGGTTGGCTTCCGTCGTTAAAACCGTAAATCTCTTTTCGTCTCCAAACACATTGTAAAAACCGGCCAGGAAGATGACCGGAGCGTCCTCCCGGTAAAATGTCACTTTCTCTTTTTTCCGGTTCCATTCATAAAACCAGGTACAGGGAATGATGATTCTCCGATGCAGAATGCTCTCGCGAAACATCTTCTTTTCCAGAACCGTTTCAGACCTGGCATTAAAGATCACGCCCTTCCCCTGAAAATTAGGGAAACCCCAGTGCTGCCATTCCAGCTTCATTTCCCCGTCTCCCGCCACCAGAACCGGCGCCTCATCTGTGGGATGAATATCCTTTCTCAACCGCTCCAGGCGAAGCTTGTCATTGACTGTTTCCACTAATTTTTCGATCTCCCGCGCCGTCTCGTCATCCACATAATATCGTCCGCACATACGATTCTCCCGTCCTTTGCCCTGTTTTTACTGGTAGTATTCCATATTTTTCTTAAAAATACACTTCGATGCCGCCGATCAGGCAGCCACACAGGATTGCCGCTTCATACGTGGTCTGATCCTCCAAACTATTACGTATTTTCCCGAAACAGCTCTCATTGATTCCTGTTAAAATATGAGTATGCTTTATATTCTATCAATTCTAATGCCTTCGTACTACTCTGTCAAATGCAATGTCATATCGCGCCTGATGTTTCGATATCCCACAAAGAAAAAGGCCCGGCCGCTTTTAACAGCTCCGGAACCTTTTCTCACAATTCTTTATTTATGAAACAGCGACGTAATCATATTCCAGATCCGCGTAAAGATACTGGCGATGCGGTGGAACACATTTCCCTCCGGGTGGTAGCTCTCATCCACCTCTGCAGTGGTGCTCTTATCCTTTTCCTTGATTTCACCGGTACGCAGAATGATCTGCACGGTACGCGGGGACGGGTTCTTCTCCGATGTCAGGGATACCGGCTTTGCGTCCATATCGATATTCAAAATGGTGGTATCCTTTGTCGTATACTCATCCCATTTATCGTCGATCAGGGTTTTGATTGTATCCTTTGCATTTTTAAGCACGTCTGTCTGATCCAGCCCGTTTCCCATTCCATCCAGGGTTCCTGCCAGACCGTTAAGTGTCTTCTGGGTGCTGGCGTTTAAGGAATCGCCCACCGTTTTCATCTGGTTTTCAAAGGAGGTGCAGAACACGGTCAGGGATTTTAAACTCCTGGCGGCGGTGTCTGTCATTTTCCCCAGATCCCTCAGAGTATCCAGCGTATCCTCGTGATAGTAGTTGACCGTCTTGGTCAGGCTGTCTGCATCGGAAATGATATCGTCCAGCGTATTGCACATGCTGGCTGCCAGATGGGACATATCCGCCGTATTCTGCAGCAATCCCACCGCATTTCCCTTCTGGGAGGCGGCTGCCTGCAAAAGGACCTCTGTCTGTCCGATCATGGTCTGTATATCCGTAATCAGTCCGGTGTTTCCCGCAGTGCCATGGAAGCCTTCGACGATCGCGCCAACCGCAGCGGCGATATTACCCGTGTTTGGCTGGGAAGCAGTAGCGGTCTCATATAGTGCCTGAGAAGCATATCTCATGAGCGCATCGATCTCATCGGTGGCCATGCCAACCTCATTTCTCAGATAGGAAGCGACCTCATCCTCATCTCCCAGATTCACGCCCGCACTCTCCATCTCGCCGATTAAATCTTCCAGGCTGTCCTCACTGAAATATTCCGCTTTTTTACCGCTTAGCCCGCCGGTCGATGCGATCAGCCCGGCAAGTGCAGGCGCCAGCGCACTCACACCGCCATCCAGCTTTGCCTGCGACTGTTTGAAGGTCTCTAAATCTGCTTTTGTCTTTTCCATCAGCTGCAGAAATGCCTGTGCTCCCAGATCCACCTGGGGACTGTTTAACATGGAACTGATTCCCCGTAAATCATCTCTTAAATCCCGCATGGTGGTCTTCATGTCCTCCAGATCCGGCGACAGATCGTCGAGATGGCCGGTCAGCTCATTTACATGGGAATTCATGGTATCGAGGAATTTTTCTGCCTCCTTCATATGCCCGGAAAATGGTTCAAACTGCTGGGACAATTCATTTAGGCCAGCCAGAGCCTCGTCAGCGTCGGCGTATACCTTACCCTTGGAGTCTGCGAAAAGCTGGCGGCTGTGATCGAGTCCGCGCAGGCCGTCGGCCGTATCTTCCACACTCTTCTGCATGCCGTCGAATGTATCAAATAGTGTGTCCAGGCTGTCGCTGATGGCATCCGCAGAGTCCTCGAGGGTCGTCTTCGCCTCGCGCAAATCCCCCACCTTATCGAGCTGGGCTGCGGTCAGCGGAACAATGGTAAACACGACACCGCTGAAAGAGAAATCATTCGTTCCAATGCGGATAGAGTAGTGCTGCTCTTCTCCCGGAAGCGCGAAAAATATAACCGCGTTTAGATTTCCCATCGATTGGACCTGAGCGCCTTCCGCTTCCAGACTCAGGTTTTTATCCATATCCACAACGGTTCCAGCCATGAGAACCATGTTATTGCGATAATAATCCGATACCTGCTTATTCGGTATCAGATCCACATTTACTTCCACCAGGCCGGCCGCGCCGTAAAGCTCTTCCGCCTTCTTCTCCAGTCCGTTCAAGCGGTAGCTCACCTGGATATTCCAGGGGAGTTCTTCCCTGGTGGTATCCGTGCCGCCTTCAAAATAGAAGCGATCCTCTGAATTTTCCAGGTTAAAAGTAAGCTTCCCCTCCGAGTCCGTCACCGGTTCGGCGTGATCTGTCATATTGGTAATTCTGTTGTACGTGCCGTAATCGACAATCTGGCTGCTTCCATTCGTGGTGTAGCTCTTTACGACACTGCTCTCTTTTATCTCCCCATAGGGGTCCATGGTGATATAAAGCGTCTCATCGCAGACCGGGGTGTCTGCCGCCGCTCCCGCCTCCATGGTCGGGCCGCATGCAAGCACTGCTGCTAAAACAAACGCTGTAATCCGTTTACTCTTCCTCATGGCTGTCATCTCCCTTTTCCTTCTGATCTGACTCTCCGGTCTGCGCTGGAGTTATGTTTTCCTCTGGACTGCTTTTTCCTGTTGCGGAAGCCGGACGCTCTGCTGGTGTCAGGTTCTTCTCCGGCACCGCACTCTCCTCCGATGCCACGTTCCTCGCCCCCGTCAGATTTTTAGCCGCCGCCAGACGTTTCCGCCTTCTCTCTTTCCGCGCATCCGCTTTCTCCTGCTGCCGCTTAATCTGCTTATCAAATGCGGACAGAAGAGCCGGAAGCAGGGACAGAACCAGTGTTACGCTCAAAAATGCCCCGCGCCCTACCAGACGCCCTACCTGGGAGATCGCCTGTATGGACGAAGTAAAGTACAAAAGATAGCCAACCACCATCAAAATACCGCCCGATGTCATGATGGACAGCGTGCTCTTGTTGACAGCGGCGACCGCAGCCTCCCGGCGGCCTTTTTCCTTACGAAATGCCAGATAGTTGTTTGTCATCAAAATCGAGTAATCGATGGTGGCCCCCAGCTGCAGGCAGCTGACGATAATGTAGCCGATATAGATCATGCTGTCCCCCATCACGTAGGGCAGCGTCATATTTAAATAGATGGCAACTTCGATGGGTACGATCACGAGGATCGGAACCAGGATCGACCGGAAGGTAATGAATACTACCAGCGCCACACCAGCCAGAGACAGCAGCGATACATTATTATAATCTTCCGTCAGAATATCCCTGATATCAATGGTTGTAGGCGTCATTCCAATTACGTAGGAATGATCGGGATAATACTTATGTACAACCTCCTCCAGTCTGGCACTGCACTCGAATGCATAGTCACTCTCCTGCAGCGTATCCATGGAGATCAGCATTCTGGCGTAATCCTCATTGCGAAGCTGGCTGGTTAAATCCTCGGGAAGAAAGCTTTCCGGAATCCCGTTCGGCATGGTGCCCGACATGGAAATCACGTAGTTGACGAAATCCAGATTCTCCAGTTCCTTCGCCAGTTCTTTTTCCGTCACACTGGAACCGTTCGGCACGATACAGATTGTCATATTGGACTTTTTAAACAGGCTGTTAATCTCCTGCGTATCCTCATAGACCCGCGTTCCCGGCCCCGCGCCGATGGCGTCGTCGCCGTACAGGAACTTATTCATACTCTGGCCGAAATAACAGGGAACCGCTAACAGGGCCGCTAACAGGAACACCGGAACCCGGATCTTGTACATGGCCCGTGCAAATCCATCAAATGAGGCAATGAGCGGCTTATGCGCCGTCTTCACGATCTTGTCGTCAAACCGGAGAATAAGCGTCGGCATCAGCAGAAGTACGGTAAGAAGGCTGCATATGATGCCCTTTGCCAGGACGAATCCGACGTCCTTACCAATGGTAAAACGCATAAATGCAATGACGATGAATCCTACGATCGTCGTCGCTCCGCTGGCGAGAATGGAACTGCAGGATTCCCTGATCGCCTCCACCATGGCCTCATGGATCTCCATGCCCCTGTTTTTCAGGGCCGTAAAGGTATGCAGCAGGAAAATGGAGTAGTCCATCGACACCGCCAGCTGCAAAATAGCCGCCGTGGAGAAGGTAAAGAAGGATATCGTTCCGAAGACGATGTTCGATCCCATATTCAATACGATCGCCACGATCATTACGAAGATAAAGAGGAACGGCTCCATCCACGACGTGGTCGTCAGTGTCAGGATCAGCCATATGATAACGATTGACATGGCAATCGCCATGGTGATCTCCCTGGTGATCGAGGCCTCACGCTCCTTGCTGGACACTGCGCTTCCGGCAAAACAGCCCCGGTCCTTTCCGACGATCCGGTAGATCTCCTCGATGGCCGCATTGGTGCGCGGTTCTCCGTCTTTATCTTCAAAGACGATGTCCATCAGGGCATTCCCATCTTTATAGTAATCATCGATTGCCAGCAGATCGACGCCGATGAACTCCGTCATGCTTTCATTAAGGAACGGCGCTCCCATATAGACGTCGGTCGAGACGTCGGAGCCCAGTACCAGATCCACCCCATCGACCGCGGATATCTCTTCCCGGATGCGTTTCGCCTCCTGTAAAGATACGTCCTTAACCATGATCCGCGCCATACCGGGATAGCCAAACTCCGCTTCCATCACATCCAGCGCCTGTTTGGTCGGTGCAAAATCCGGCAGATATTTGCTCAGATCATAATTCACCCCTACAAACGGAAAACAAATGGCACAGAGAATCGTGGTTACCAGGAAAACCTTCTCAATGATCTTCCCGTGATACACAATAAACCGAATCACCTGATTGAAAATATCGCTGTTTCTTTTCATTATTGCCCACCTTTTGATTATTGTACAATCATTGACTTTTGAACACATGTGTATTATAATTCACTTGTCGGTATATTTCAATAAGCAACGATTCGCTGCTTTGTACGTTAAACATCACTTATTTGCATTTGTGTTTAATATCAATCGAAACTGATAAATTTTGTTTTTAAAAAGGATTGTGAGGAGAATAATATGGAATCACAGAAAGAGGACCGGAGAATCCGCAGGACCCAGAAAATGTTAAAGGACAGCCTGATTGAGCTGATGACCGAGAGAGATTTTAAAAATATTTCCGTCAAGGACATCACGGAACGGGCGGATCTAAACAGAGGAACCTTCTACAATCATTACACCGATACTTACGATCTGCTGCAGAAGATGGAGTCCGACGTACTGGCTGATTTCCAGGATATGATTGATAATTTCCTGTGCAGTCCAAAGAACGGATCGCTGATGCCCATCCTGCTGCCTGTTATACAATATATTGAAGAAAACGTAAAAATTGCCAGAATTCTGTTTGAAAACAGTGCATCCAGCGATTTCGTCAACCGCTTCCACCAGCTCATTTCTGACAACGGAACCGCCGTTTTCAAGAAACAGTATCCCGAAATCGACGATGTGACACTCACCTATTTCATCGAATTCATCACCTTCGGCCTGACCGGAGTCCTGCGCTGCTGGATCAACAACGGCATGAAAGAGTCAAAAGAAAAGATCGCGGAAATCGCAGATAAATCTGCCGTGCAGGTGGCGCAGAATCTCTGGGGGCATTAAGCATTAGGGCATTAAAACGGGGTAAAGAAAAATTCACCGTTACACGAATAAAAAAAAACAATAGAAAAAGGAGACACACATGGATAATACTCCTGTCATTGAAACCGAACGCCTGCGGCTGCGCCGATTTACAGAGCGTGACGCCGAAGCGCTGTTCACCATACTCAGCGATCCCGAAGTCAATCAGTTTCTGCCCATGTTCCCACTGACATCGCTGGAGGAGGCCGGGCAGTATCTCACAGAACACTATTTAAGTACTTACGAGCAGCCCAGCGGTTACCATTATGCGGTCTGCCTCAAAACAGATGATATCCCCATCGGATATATTAACGTCAGCGATGACGACAGCCACGACCTGGGGTACGGTCTGAAAAAAGAGTTTTGGAAGATGGGAATCATGACCGAGGCCTGCCGGGCGCTGATCCGGAAACTAAAAACCACAGATTTACCCTATATTACCGCCACTCATGACCGTAAGAATCCGGGAAGCGGCCGGGTCATGGAGAAGATCGGCATGATCTATCAGTACTCTTATGAGGAGCAGTGGCAGCCCAAAGATATTCTGGTGGTATTTCGGATGTACCAGCTTAATTTTGACGCAGACCAGGACCGCGTCTACAAAAAATACTGGAACAAATATCCGGTTCACTTCATCGAGAAGCTGGAAGACGGTCGCATGCCTGAAACATTGACGGTCAATCAGAAGGAATCCTGATTCCGGAACTGTACGATGTTGACCGGGAAAATGAACAGATTTTAAAGGAGTACATAGAAGGAAATATTATTTACGATCTGGTTACATCCGTTAATGGAGCCGTATCATGGAATTTCTGGAATACGAACAGGGTCACCTATCCCGCCGCAGGCAACGGGGTATTCAGGTGATTTCCTGAGGTGTCACACATCTTGTGCGTTGTGCCGTGAAACCACAACATAACGAAACAGCAGGGAGCGACGATTGATATCGTCGCTCCCTGCTGTTTCGTTATCTTTTAAATACATACATCAAGCCCGCTCTACAAAACGCCGCCTATCAGTTCTTCAATATTTTTCATATCATGTTTATCCACATCCCGCGGCTCATAGCCGGTATGAAAAATCTTTTGCCCCTTCACTGAGATGCACGGTATCTCTCTTCCGTCTAAAACGGCACTGCCAAAATAATCGGCCTCAAACTCATACCATCCGCCTTCTAAGTCGGCCTGTTTTGCTGTTCCGTCTTCCTTTAAGACGAATGGGTGAATATCGATATAGCTCAATTGGGGATGATACAGCTCTATACGGACAGGGCTCCAGTCTGTTACTACCTCATACCCTTTTTCTTCCAGCTTCTGCCGTAATTTTTCGGTGCACGCGGCATCGAAATTGATGTCCACATCCCTGTGTTCTCTCGTCTGCCTTCCAACAAGCGCATCCACACCCCAGCCGCCATCCAGCCAGTAACGGATTCCCAGCTGTTCTATCATATCAAGCACTTCAAATAAATCTTCCTGCGTTACAGTTTCCTTTTTTGCCATCCGGCACCTCGCTTTTCATTTTCATTTTCATTTTCATTTTCTATTCATTCTATCGGTCTGCATCTCAAATGCCCTTCTGCCCTCTCTCTTACCGATACTCCCATTCCGTCTCTTTCAGCAGCGCTTCATACCTGAAACAATCCGGTCGGTGGTCATTGATGATGCCGCAGGCCTGCAGATGAGAAAATACCGTGATGGACCCCATATACTTAAAGCCCCGCTTTTTCAAATCCGCGCTCACCTGATCCGATAATTCGTTCCTCGCTTCCGCCTCACCCTCCTGATGCCTGCGGTAAACGTACGTCTTATAATCCGTAAAGCCCCAAAGATACCGGTCGAAGCTGCCAAACTCCTCCTCCACCTTCATAAATTGTCTGGCATTGTGTATGACTGCCGTGATTTTTCTTCTGGAACGGATCATGCCGGGGACGAGAAGGATTTCAGCGATCTCCTCCTCGCCAAACTCTGCAATCCGCTTAAAATCATAGTCACAGAAGCATTTCCTGAATATTTCCCTCTTCTGTATCATCATGTTCCAGTTAAGCCCGCACTGCATGACCTCCATAAGCATAAACTCAAAATGCTTTCCGTCGTCATGAGAAGGTACTCCCCATTCGCAGTCATGATACTGGATCATCGGTTCATTGATCAGGCACCAGCCGCATCTTGTCTCCTGTTCCATCTGTCTTATCCCCCATTTTTCTCCGTCTTAAGCCGGAACGATCTTCCCTCGTATACCCGAACCGGATTTCCACGCTCCAGTCTGGCATGTTCCATCCAGGCCAGGTTCTTTTCCCTTCGTCCGCTCTCCATATTCATTTCCGCCAGAATTTCGCACAGGCGGTTCAATGCAATCTGTTTATTCATATGCTGGCTCCGGGCCTCTGTGGACACCACTGCGGTTCCTGTAGGAATGTGGATGGCACGGACACCAGTCTCCACCTTATTCACATTCTGGCCGCCTTTTCCGCCGCTCCGAAAGGTCTCAAAGCGGACCAGTTTCTCCTCTGTCACCCGCGGCACCGCCTCTAAAATACTAACATCCACATACCAGTTCTTCCGTTTATGCTCCGGACGGTACGGGCTCCTGCAAATCCACAGTACACTGCCCTCCAGGCCGGTAAAATCGTGTTCTGTCTCAAACACAATCGAGGAAAATCCTTCCCGTTTCTTTCCCTGCGTGAAGGAAAGCAGCCGGATATCGGAAGCCTCCTTCTTTAATTCCTCATAGAGCAGACCTGCCGCCAGTTCACATTCTGCCGGCCCCTGGCCGGAACTTATCTGTATTCTCATGCGCAGCCCCCTAACCCTTAAATGTGATAAGCGGCCGCAGCGTCGCAACAACGGTTATCAGTCCGTAGTCCTCAAGGGAAGCGATCACCTGCTCCACATTTTTATAGGCTTCCGGCGCCTCGGCAAACAGTAAATTTGTATCATGGCAGACTACGCGGCTCTTAAGCTTTGTGCTTCTGATGGAATCCCTGTCGTATTTCTGGTCAATCCTGCTCCTGCAGATACTTCTGGCCCATTTTCTGCCCGCGCCATGGGACACAGAGTCCAGGGAAACGGACGTGTCCGCAGCCGGTACACATACATAGGTCAGGCTTCCCCTGGATCCCGGAATGACCACGGCTCCATGCTTCGTCGATACACTTCCCTTCCGGTGAAGCCAGCCATCCTCCGTCCGTTCCAGATAGTTATGACAACTCTCCAAAAGCGGGGTTACCTCCCTCTCCACACCCAGCCAGGTCAGCAGCTTTTTCGCAGTCACTATACGATTCCTCCCGGCCCACAGAACCGCCGAGTCGTGTTCCTTCAGATAGTCCTCCGCCTCCTTCGAACCTTCCGCCAGCCCTTCCGGCGAATAATACCGGTTTAAAATCTCCTGCCCATATCCCCGGGAACCGCTGTGGATCAGCAACATAAGGCGTCCATGAAGCAGTCCCAGGCGTTTGGCCTCCTCTTCTCTGTAAACGTGTTCCAGACACTGAAACTCTGCAAAATGGTTTCCTGTGCCGATGGTTCCCAAATCCCTGACGGGGCAAACTTCATCATAAGGGTTGCCGCACGGAATATCGCTCAGCTCCCGAATCTGGTTAAGCCTTGATTCCCACTTATCCATCCGGAATTTCTTCTGCTTCACTCCTGTGGAAAACAGACTCATCCCGCATCCGATATCGTTGCCGATTAAATGGGGATAGAACCTCTCCCTGCTTAACACTGCCATTCCTACAGGAGTCTTTCCCGGGTGCAGATCCGGCAGCCCTGCCGTCTTCACCACTCCCGGCAGATTCGCGACTCCACGAAGCTGGTCGATCGCCGCCTGTTCAATCCAGTTTTTACCGTTACTGATCAATATGCAATTTTCTCTTTCCAAATCATAATCTCCTTTATGAGCCGACAGGGCCATACGTCCCATTTCCCCGGAATCCCGAAAAATGGTACAAAAAAAACACGACAACAAGCCGTGCGCAGCAAAATAAAGCTATTATACGCCAGTCCCTGTCTATTCTATCGTTATCTTATTTTCACCCTTTTCATTTCGTTTGCCAACATAACAACCACTCCTTTGCTCATAAAGGACTGTACGCCCTCTTTATTCTATGGATACTATAAAACGGATTTCTAAAAATGTCAATGACTATTTCTTTAACTTTCTGACTTGTATAAACCAAATATGATAATGTCCTAAGTAACCACAAATGAAAATGTCCTCAAAT
>ERZ1106969.603-NODE-603-length-35334-cov-12.180277_pt1 | contig 35334 bp, 32 predicted proteins | sample MGYA00403685_ERZ1106969 | MGnify/ENA primary metagenome ERZ1106969 (study PRJEB35170, sample SAMEA104062416) | human gut metagenome | biome: human gut; feature: human-associated habitat; material: faeces | place: Denmark | collected 2012-05-18 ... | reverse complement strand
TTGAAAAATGGTACGCCAATCAGATTAAATATCATAAAGTTACCGGAGAAGAACCAGGGAAAAAATTGAAATCCTGCTGATGAAGTAATAAATTCTATATCCAAATGAGTATCTTTATTGTGCATATGGAGAATCTATCTCCATCAAATCTATTGAAATCTCCATCATTTAGCATTAAAATGATGGAGATAAATTCAAAATGAAGGAGATTTCAATGAGAAATTTTGATTATATTACAAATCCTGCGAAGTTGCTGACACCTGAAATTGTTCAGATGGTTGGCAGTATTCATGAGCATAAAGGTAAACAGGAATTATTTCTGGAAGCAAACATAGATGAACTGAAAACACTTCTGGAAGTTACTTTAATTCAAAGTACGGGAGCATCTAACCGAATTGAAGGTATATTTACAAGTGATAAACGTTTGGAAGAACTGGTAAGTCAGAAAGCAGAGCCACGTAATCGGTCTGAACAGGAAATTGCCGGTTACCGTGAAGTGCTGGCTACGATTCACGAAAGTTATGAATATATCACTCCAAAACCAAACATTATTTTACAGTTACATCGTGATTTATATTCTTATTCCCAAGGAAACATCGGTGGTACCTATAAGAATTCAGACAATGTAATTGCAGAAACCGATGCCGGGGGACACCAAAAAGCTCGTTTTATTCCAGTTCCAGCTTTTCAGACTGCAGAAGCAATAGACGAACTTTGCGCTCGTTTCCTTGAAGCATGGGAAGCAAATCTCATTGATAAACTGATTTTAATTCCCATGTTCATTCTGGATTTTCTGTGTATTCATCCTTTTAATGATGGAAATGGTAGAATGAGCCGTCTGTTGACTTTATTGTTGTTCTATAAGGCTGGATATATCGTTGGAAAGTATGTCAGCATGGAAATGCTGATTGAAAAAACGAAAGAAACATATTATGAAGCTCTTCAAGCAAGTTCTGTCGGTTGGCATGAGGGTGAAAACAGTTATGAGCCTTTTGTTAAGTATTATTTAGGTATTATGCTAAAAGCATACAATGAATTTGAAAGCCGTGTAGAACATTTGAAGTACCATAATCTTTCCAAGCCGGATAGAATTAAGGCAGTGATTGATAATAAGGTCGGTAAGATAACGAAGAAGGAAATTATGGAACTATGCCCTGACATAAGTAAGGTTACCGTGGAAAGAACACTGACGGATTTAGTTAAGAGTGGGTATATCGCAAAGGTCGGTGCAGGTCCATCCACCGGTTATGTCCGTATTTGAAAAATTATTTTCAGATTTCCATAATAATATTATTACTACTTTGAATTAACCAATTTACCAGTCAAAAACGCATGGACAAACCGTCTCGTATGCGTTATATTATTTATAGACAAGAAAATATCTTGTGCTTTCGATAGGAAGTTTAATTGAATACTGTTTACCATGATCGAACGTACGAAGCATGGTGGTCATATAACAGATGTCGATGGTAATATCAAGGCATTCCCCAATTATTAGCTGGAGCAAACAATCAGCTAACTTTCAGAGCTTGACAGAGGGGATATTCAGAATAACTCAAATTGAATCGGAAATAGTTTTTAATAGTGTCCCATATGGGTTTACCTTACCTCAGATTGACAGAGAGTGACAATAGGTTGGAGCTCTCCTAAGACTCAATTATAGGTTCGATTCCTATACGAGACGGTCAGCCAAAAGCGTTCGATTGTTAGCAGAAATGCAAATGATAGGACGCTTTTTTGATTAGAATCAAGTGCAGATTCGATTCCTGCAGGGAACGTTTTTCAAACGATTCAGACACCTATTTCAAATACCAGAATTTTCTCTCTTTTATCCTTTTCGAGAAATAAATCTCCACAGTCAATCTCATCTAAAAATAACAATTGTTCCTGCGTCATCAGATAACTTACATATTCATCAGACGGATAATAAAAAAACAACAAGATCTCTCTCTGATTCTCATAATAAGAATCATAAATTCTCGCCAAAACCTTCTGCAGAATCTCCACAGAAAAGGGATTAAAAAAATAACATCGATCTACTTCCGCCGGAACCGGATAGCTCTCTGCATTTTCCATCACAAAAGAAACTCTTCCTCCTGATACAGCACGCTCTTTATTATCCTTTGCACCGGAAAAAATACGTGCATCATATTCAATCCCGATGGTTTTACATCTGGTTTGGTACGACAGAAAAAAGCAGACCCTCCCTTTTCCTGTCCCGTAATCCAACAATACATTTTTCTTGCCAATCCACCCGTTATTTGCCATACGTTCCAGTACACAATATGGCGTTGGTTCATATGGATAACGATACTGATCCGAATGAGTATCGTCTCTTCCACTAGTCTTTATTTTCAGCAGCTTATCCCACTGCATTTCGTTCTGATCCATATTCTGTTCCCCCGACAATCATTCAAATATATTATTTTTATTATATACTAAATTTTTGCAAATTTGTGGAGATTATTACATTCCCGATATAACTCTGCTATGACTCCTTTTTCATCTTGTGATACAGCTCCAAAGAAGATATAATAAATCTATATTTACTTATTATTCAAATTCGGGAAAGGGAAATCTTGTTGCCATATGAAAACCGGGAATGAACTGTCGTCTTTAGCCAAAACAATACAGCAATTTACCTCAAATAACAGGGCTTCCATAGCCATTAAGCGATTTCCTACAGGGATGAAGCATTTAGATGCTGCACTCGGTGGCGGACTCAGTGCAGGATTATATATTCTGGGAGCCATTCCCAACCTTGGCAAATCTACATTTGTATTACAAATCGCACAGAATCTTTCTGCTTCTGGTGTTCCTGTGTTCTTTTTCTCTATGGAAATGCCCAAAAATCGTATTGCCTCAAAAGCGATCAGTCGGCAATTATACCTTGAATCCGGAAATGCAAAATTTTCTTCAGACATGTTATTAAATGAGCATGAAACACAGAATCCTTTTTTATGGGAACAAATAGAGAAGGTTCGGGAAAAGGTATCCGCAGATTGTCAGAATCTATACATTATCGAGCGTTCCAACACCATTTGTTCTGCAGAAGACATTGAAAAAATTGTCCTCGCACAGATGAAACTGCTGCCTGCAAATCAAAAACCGGTCGTTATTGTAGATTATCTGCAGATTCTTTCCGGCGATTCTAACAGTCGATTTGTCAGTGACAAATCTATTGTAGATGCCAACATTCGTGTCTTTACCAGACTTGCTGCCGAACAGCATTTACCGGTCCTTGTTGTCAGTGCATTCAATCGTTCGAACTATCGATATGAGGTTTCCATGGAATCCTTTAAAGAATCCGGATCTATTGAATATTCCGCAGATGTTATACTCGGAATGCAGCTCAGTGCGATTCGAAAAAAAGAATTTGACATCAATAAGGAAAAAGCAAAAACGCCTCGTGACATTGATATTGTCATATTAAAACAGCGATATGGAAGCAGTGGAGATACGATTCCGCTGCAATACTTTCCTGCCAATGACTATTTTAAAGAAGTGGGGGAAACCAACGATTTTCTGACGATATATTCACACCTTCCAGAAAGGATTTTTGACTAATGTCTCTTGATATATTTTCAATAAATAACACCAAAATAGCAAACTGCATCCGAAAAGAATCCAATTTGCCCGCGACACGCAACGTCATCACGATCAGTAACCGCAAAGCAAAGGATAAAGTCCGAAGCCAGTTTATCCTTTCACAGGATCTTTCATATTTTGAAATGACCGTTGCCGATGCCATCTATTCGATTTATTTACAGGGAGATAAAAAGTTCACACCGCGAAAGATTCTTATGATGATGACCGGTGATGAGAATATTTCCCTTCCAAAAGAACGAAAAAAACAGCTGGAAACAGTGATCGAAAAATTATGTCTCACAAAAATTGATATTTTTTGTCCACAAGAAGCAAACGACAAGATCAATGACCGATATGACGGAGCTTTCCTTTCTGTCGTAAAAGAAAAAAACGGCTTTCGCTTTTCCAAAAAACGTCCGCTCCCGTTATACGCATACGGGGAAGACAAGAAACAAATGATCACGATTCCACGTTTTCTTTTAAATGTACCTGCCTTGTCAAATACGAACGAAAATATTCTTCTAAAACAATATCTCATTCACGAATTGGAATTGGTTCGCAATAAAAGAAATAACGTATCCGAAAAAACATTTCGTATATTAGATTATAAACACACACAATTACTTTCTGCTCTGGAAATCAATTTATCCGATTTTTCTTCCAACGGAGCTCGAAATAAAAAAATAAAAGAAATTTATAAAAAAGTACAGTACATTTTTGAATACTGGTCTTCCGAAGAACAAACCGGTTATCTGACCGCTCCGGTTGAATTCCATGATGAAGATTTTTCAGTTTACGTTTCTCAGGATATGCTCTGTCCGGATCCAATGAAATTTCAAAAATAATACTCTTTATCAAGCTTCGAACGAAGAGCTTTTCTCTTCTTTTGAAGCTTTTTCATATTTTTCAAATTCCATTTTTCATATTTATTTTCAAAACTGTTTATTATATGATTCATAGATTTATTTTATTGTATTTTAGAATAAATCTATGAATCCATTATTTCTATCATTCCAAAATCCTCTTGTTTTCAGCTGAACATTCTTATTTTCATATCCTATATGTTTTATGTTTGTTTATGTTTTTCTACGAAAAAATACAACAAAAATAAATTTGCACTTCGTGCAACGAGTGAACATATGAAATAGAAACTTAAATATAACTAACTTAAATAACTAACTTAAAACTTAAATAACTAACTTAAATCATGCGCCAAGCGCATGCGAGTGACTTTTCGAAACAAGAACAGTTCCTTTCAACAAAAAATAAATCAAAATAGGAAGGTGGTACTTTTATGAACCCATGTATTATTAAAGAAACAACAAACGGATATTCCAGCTACAGAATCGAAGATCAAATGCTGGCCGAACGCAAAATTGTCTGTATTGGAACAATCAATGCAGACAGCGTAAACTCTATGATTTTACAGCTCATGCATTTGGAAGCGGAAGATCCGAACAAAGAAATCACAATCTATATCAACAGCCCTGGCGGTGAGGTCACAAGTGGTCTTGCGCTGTATGATGTAATGAATGCACTTTCCTGTCCCATCCACACGGTCTGTGTCGGCATGGCTGCCAGTATGGGCGCACTCATCTTCGCAGCCGGAAACAAACGAGCCATGCTCCCTCACAGTAAGATTATGATCCATGATCCATTGACTACAGGGATCCGTGGAAGTGCTCTGGAAGTCCGGCAGCTCAGCGAAAACCTTATGAAAACGCGCCAGTTAGCCGCTGAGATTTTAGCAAAACATACTGGAAAAACAATTGATGAAGTCCTGAAAAAAACATCCTCCGACTGCTATTTTACCGCAGAGGAAGCAATTGATTTCGGACTTGCAGATTCTATAATAAAAAAAATAAATAACGTAAAGGAGAAAAACAATGAATAACACAACAAGAATTCTGGCAGAAAATGTAATCATGAGCAATAATACCCGAGAAACAGGAATCAACAACAACGACTTGATCATCGGCCCCTCCGGCGCCGGAAAAACCCGCGGATATGTAATTCCAAATATCCTGAACACAGAAGAAAGTCTTATTATAGCCGACACAAAAGGAAATCTACGCTGCCAACTTGAAACACAACTAAAACAAAAGGGGGTTCATGTCCTGGATATTGACTTTAAAAATATCCAGAACAGCCTTTACGGATACAATCCACTTCATTGTGTTCGAAAGAATAAAACAAATTCCGGATACAATGAACAAGATATCATAACCATTTCACATATACTTTGTCCTATCAGAACACAAAAAGATCCCTTTTGGGAAGAATCTGCTCAAATGTATCTCCAATGTCTGATTTCCTATGTTCTGAAATGTCTTCCGCCAGAAGAACATCATTTAGATTCCGTAAGTAAGCTTGCTGATCGCATTGGAACTACTTTATTTAATGAGCTTATGGAAGAAGTTGCTGACGTAGATCCAGATTGCTTTACAGCACGCCGCTACAGACAGATCCGTTCCAATCAGACGGCCGATCGAATGGACGCAAGTATCAAAGGATTCATCTACAGCGCTCTAAATGCATTCTCCACCGAAGATATCTGTTCATTCTTTACAAAGAAAAAAAGCATCGATCTAAAAAGGATCGGAAGAGAAAAAACGGTTGTCTTTCTGGAAATCAGCGACACTGACCGCTCCAGGGATGCGCTTGTGAACCTTTTCTACACTCAGGCCTTTCAGGCTCTCTGTGAGGAAGCTGATAGCCGGGTTCCTCATTGCAGATTAAAAGTGCCTGTACGCTTTATTCTGGATGACTTTGCAACCAATACGATTATCCCTCATTTTGATAATCTTATTTCCGTGATTCGTTCCCGTGAAATCTCCGTCAGCCTCATTGTCCAGAGCCTCTCTCAATTAGAGTCACTCTACGGTTCTTATGCGAGTCAGACAATTATTAATAACTGTGATAATATGCTGTATCTCGGAGGATCAGATATCAAAACAGCCCAATATATCGCATTGAAACTAAATAAAACAGTCTTTACAATCCTGTCACTTCCAAATGACAGCGCTTTCCTGTTCACTCGCGGCCAAAAGCCACAGAAAGTGCAAAAATGTTGTCCCGAAAAATACCTACAGCCAAATTCACAAAAGGAGTACAACTTATGAATCAAAGAAAATACACAATACAAGGAGTTGAATTATTACCATTGGCTCAACGATTGAAAAATGCACAGCAACTCCATGTAACAGACTTGCGTTCCATAGAAGCCCGTATCAGAGAAACGGCATCCTGCCAATTAAAGAAGTATTTTCTGTCTGAAAAAAACTGCAAGCTTTTTATAAAAGAAATGTTTCTTCTGGGAAATATCACAATTTCCCCAACTGATACTTATACCACTGCTGCCCGGCACATTGATTACCTGTTTCAATCTGGTCGTGTCTCACAAGGAGTACATCTTATCCTTATATTCCTGCATCCAGTCTGGGCTATAAAGTCAAAATATAAATCCACTTCTGCTCATTATCTGTTACAGCAATCTGATATCAGGCAGTTTATCCTATTTTTAGATGATTATAATCTTGCTCTGGATGCAATGTTTTCTGATCCTGAAGACAGTTTACTGCGTCATTCAAGTTCTTTTAACTACAAATCCAGCCTGTTGCCAACCATTGCTTTTCATGAACTAAACCGCCTACTGAAGTGCAAAAACAATATTGAAAAAGCACAGGAAGCTTCCGGGGCAAAATCATCTTTTCTTGATTGGGAACATGTAGAGAAATATCCCATAGCAAATTCAGAAATTTATGTGCTTGACCCTGACCGAATCAAAGAAGCCTATCAATTACTAAAACAAATCTTCATTGATCCATATTGTCGCCTGTGGGAACAAGAACACAAAAATATGTTAGAAAATAATAAATAAAATAAAGGAGTAACCCATTATGAATAAAGTAATCGTATCCGGCCGTTTAACAAAAAACCCTGAAATTTATCACTCAAATAAAAGCACAAATTCCATTGTTGCAAAATATACACTTGCTGTAAACAGCTACCTTCAGCACAAAGAAAAAACCAGTTTTCTCACCTGTGTCACATTTGGCAAATCAGCTGAATTTGCGGAAAGGTACTTGCGCAAAGGAATAAAAATAGAAGTAACCGGAAGGCTCCAGACCGGCAGTTATGTAAATCAGGAAGGGCGTACAATTTATACAACAGACATTATTGTAGAAAGCCAGGAATTTTCAGAAAGCAAATCTACAGTTGTGAATCATAACAAAACCACCTCTTCCATTCCAACAGATGAAAACGACTTTATGAATATCCCTGATGGAGTGATTGACGAATTGCCATTCTAAAAGCAGACAGCTTTTGATAAAACAAAAGATTTTATTCAAAAAAGAGGACAGCAGTTCATTACCATTCAACTACTGTCCTCTTCCTGCTTAAAAATTCACATATCCCTGCAGCCAGATTTCACCTTTAAACCGTCTGCCAATCTCAGGCTCTCCCAAAACTTCTTTCCTGGGAACACAAATATCAAATTCCAATTCATTGACATCCAGCTTCATCTGATAAAGTTTTTCTCCGGTTAATATATTCTCCCGTTCTCTGATCGCCAGAATTTCTCCCATAATAGAATAAAGGTCACATTCCACCCCATAAGGCATAAAATAACTGTCAACGATTGAATATACATCTTCCGTAGCAAGCCTGCGCGAAACTTTTGAGTATGTATCCATATCATCCAGAGTTAACGTTTCAATTGCTCCCTGATCTCCATTGCGTGCAGCACTCAAAAGTTGCTTTCGCATCTTTCCTTCTTCTCTTGCAGAACGCATCTGCATTTCGTTTTTTCTTACCGGCAGCAAAATTCTGCCAGACAGAGCAAGACCCGAAAAAGTGACGCCGTTTGGAGCTCCAGTCATCATACCAAGCTGACGTTCCTTCATATACTCTACACCGTTTTGCATAGTAAAGATCAGACTGATCCCAACTCTGGCATCTTCACAGATTCCCACATACTGCTCCCTCTCGATTCGCTTTTCAATAGAAACCTCTGCGTACGTCGTTACACCACTCCCCTGAAAATACGGGAAGTAGTATTCCATATCAAATCTGTCATCCTCATCCAGTTCTCCGCATAGTGTAATTCCAACATCCTGACCGTATTCCTTCTGAAATTCACAGTAATCTGCTTCGTCATTGTAGGAAACGGTCAGCTGATGGGTAAAGTTGTCTCTTGTCTGCTCCAATATTTCTTTTAGCTCTGCTTTTTTCTTGATGGGTTCAAACCCGATTGCTTTCAAATACTGATGCATATTACTCCTTATTTCTGAGGTTTGATTACTTCATTTCCACCCATATATGGACGTAATGCTTCCGGAATCTTCACAGAACCATCTGCCTGAAGATTGTTCTCCAGGAATGCGATCAACATTCTCGGTGGTGCAACTACTGTGTTATTCAGGGTGTGTGCAAAGTATTTTCCATCTGCTCCTTTTACGCGGATACCAAGTCTTCTCGCCTGTGCATCTCCCAGATTTGAACAGCTTCCTACCTCAAAGTATTTCTGCTGTCTTGGAGACCATGCCTCTACATCTACAGATTTTACTTTCAGATCTGCCAGATCTCCGGAGCAGCACTCCAGTGTACGAACCGGGATATCCATAGAACGGAACAGATCTACTGTATTTTTCCATAATTTTTCATACCAGTCCATACTTTCTTCCGGTTTACATACAACGATCATTTCCTGTTTCTCAAACTGGTGGATACGGTATACTCCACGTTCCTCAATTCCGTGCGCGCCTTTTTCTTTTCTGAAGCATGGGGAGTAACTTGTCAATGTCTGTGGAAGCTGCTCTTCCGGAAGCAGTGTGTCGATAAATTTACCGATCATAGAATGTTCACTTGTTCCGATCAGATAGAGATCTTCTCCTTCAATCTTATACATCATTGCATCCATTTCTGCAAAACTCATAACTCCTGTTACGACATTGCTTCGAATCATAAATGGTGGAATGCAATACGTGAATCCTCTGTTGATCATAAAATCTCTTGCATAGGAAATCACTGCAGAATGCAATCGTGCAATATCTCCCATCAAATAATAAAATCCATTTCCCGCTACTTTTCTTGCACTGTCCAGATCAATTCCATTGAATCTTTCCATAATCTCTGTATGATACGGTACTTCAAAGTCTGGAACAACAGGTTCTCCAAAACGCTCCAATTCCACATTTTCGCTGTCATCTTTTCCAATTGGCACAGATGGATCAATGATGTTCGGAATTGTCATCATGATTTTTTTGATTTTTTCTTCTACTTCTTTCTCTTCTGCAGAAAGTGTTTCCATCTTATCTGCGCTTTCTGTTACTTTGCTTTTCAGCTCTTCTGCTTCTTCTTTTCTACCCTGAGCCATCATCGCACCAATCTGCTTAGATGTTTTATTTTTTTCTGCTCTGAGCGCTTCCACTTCTCCTTTGATCTCGCGGTTTCTCTGATCCAGTTCCAGTACTTCATCTACCAGCGGCAATTTAGAATCCTGAAATTTATTTCTAATATTTTGTTTTACAACTTCCGGATTTGATCTTACAAATTTGATATCTAACATAATTTTCCTCCTCATTCAGTGTGTATCACTGTTTCATTGCTTTTTTCAGGGACTCTCGTTCTTCTTCTCCGAGCTCCATATAACTTTCACCTTTTACAATTTCCTTTATATAGGTATAACAGCCCTCTCGGCTGTGTATTGCATTTAATATCCATCCACTATTATTTTCATCCAACATTGTCAGAACGAAGCTTAGATTTCCTCCCATCTCCTGAAACGCATCATATCGCACAATTCCTATCTTTTGATAATGATTTTTTCCTTTTCTATAAATTGCTTCAATCTCTTTTTTGTTCTGCTTTACTGTACGCTCCAGTTTTTCTACCATTTTAAATTGCTCCAAAAATCCTCTTTCCAGAGATTTTCCATCTTTGCCTCGCATAAAAACCTGATATTTTGCCTGCATTCGTTTATATTTCATTTGGAGGTTGATCACAATTCCAATTAAAAACACCTGCAGAATCAACAAAATAATCACCAGATATAGCAATACTTTTGTTTCCATTCTCATGTCTCCTTCTTACGTCTGCGGGACACCTCTTAGCTTTGAATGGACATGATCAAGTCGAATAGTCTTTCCAATTCTTCCTCTGAATAATATTCGATTTCTATTTTCCCCTTACCATTCGATTTTGGATTCACATTTACCTTTGTCCCCATGATTCCCTTCATTTTTTCTTCCAAGTTTTCATAGATAAATGTATGCTCAATTTTTTCTTTTTTTACAGTCTTTTTGGGATTTTTTAACGCTTTGATCAGCTTCTCAGTCTCCCTCACACTGAGTTTCTCATCAAATATTTTATTTGCAATTGTATACTGTTGTTCTTCATCCTCTAATGCAAGCAATGTTCTGGCATGTCCTGTTGAGATCATATCGTCAATGACCATCTGCTGAACCTTGCTGTTAAGTTTTAAAAGACGCATTGAATTTGTCACTGCTGTTCTACTTTTTGAAACGCGTTCTGCAATCTCATCCTGTTTTAAATGAAACTCTTGTAGTAAGCGTTTATACGCAATTGCCTCTTCAATTGGATTCAAATTTTCTCTTTGAATATTTTCAATCAAAGAAATTTCCACAACTTCCTGTTCCGTGTATTCACGAACCAGTACCGGCACTTCTTTCAACCCGGCCAGCTTGGCTGCTCTCCATCTTCTTTCACCTGCAATGATTTCATAATAGTCATTTTTCTTTTGCACCAGAAGTGGCTGAAGGACTCCAAATTGTTTGATGGAATCTGCTAATTCAAGAAGAGCATCTTCATCAAAATCTTTTCTTGGCTGTTCACGGTTTGGTTCAACTTGTGTGATTTTTACCATGGTCTCTCCCGGTTTTTCCGCTTTTATTTTTTCTTTTTGGACCTTATTTACCGGTTTCTCCACTGCTTTTATTGTCTTATTGGGAATCAGACTATCCAACCCTTTTCCAAGTCCATTTCTTTTTACTGCCATTTCTATTCTTCTCCTTTATTGATCACTTCTTCTGCAAGCAGTAAATAACTTTCTGCTCCTGAAGATTTCGGGTCATATAAATTTATTGGCATACCATAACTTGGTGCTTCTGCCAATCTGACATTTCTCGGAATAATCGTTTTATAAATATTCTGATCCAAATTATCTTTCACATTTTCTACTACTTGCAGTGAAAGATTCGTTCTGGCATCATACATTGTAAATACAACACCTTCTATTTTTAATTCTGGATTCAATCTTTCCTGCACAAGTTCAATCGTATGGATCAACTGACTTAATCCCTCCAATGCGTAATACTCACATTGAATCGGAACAAGCACTGAATTTGCTGTGGTCATTGCGTTAATTGTAAGCATGCTCAATGCCGGAGGACAATCTATAATAATATAGTCATATTTGTCCTTTACTTTCTCAACTTCATTTTTAATAATGTATTCTTTGTTATCGACACCAATCAATTCAATTTCTGCTGCCGATAAATTAACATTAGACGGAAGTACATCCAGGTTTTCATAGACTTCTTTGCAAATACATTCTTCAATCCCAATGTTTCCAATGATCAAATCATATACTGTATTTTCAACTTCATCTTTATTTACACTTAATCCACTTGTCATATTTCCCTGTGGATCCATGTCAAGCGCAAGAACTTTCTGTCCAAGACTTGCCAGTGAAGCTGATAAATTGATAGCTGTCGTAGTTTTTCCTACTCCACCTTTTTGATTTGCAATCGCTATAATTCTTCCCATATTCGTACTCCTTTCATTGAACACTTTCTTATTATACCACCTTTTACTTTTATTATCTATACAATGTTTCACGTGAAACATTGCGATTTTTCATAATTTTGTTTAAAATATTGCGTGTTCAATGTCCATTCTTCAGTCCAAAATGTTTCACGTGAAACATTTTAAATATAATTAGTATTTTCAGTTTTCTATTCAATATACATCTAACATCTCTTTTCACCTTCCTGCATCTATATTCTTATCAAATTCAAGCCTGTAGAAATTTTCAAATTTTCTTTATTTGACACCTCTCCTGTAGTATAATAAATTGTATAAATAAAATCCATAAAGGAGGGTATTCTTTTGAACTGGAAAAAAAAATTAAAAACTTGTACAATCCTGACAGGATTAACAATTGCTTCGATGCACGTTGTTAATCGCTTCGTTTACTATATGTCTACAATAGATGAAATGCTATCTGACAAAAATGCGGAATACTATGACTGGCGTTTCGGAAGGATCTGCTATCATAAAGTAGGAACTGGTAATCCAATTCTTTTGGTTCATGATTTAAATGTATGCTGTTCTTCTTATGAATGGAATCAAGTGATAGGAGAATTATCTAAAACAAACACTGTATACACAATTGACTTGTTAGGATGTGGGCTATCCGATAAACCCAATATTACTTATACAAACTATCTCTATGTCCAACTGATCACGGATTTCATCAAACATATCATCGGTAAAAAAACGGATGTTATTGCAATGGGCGCATCCGGATCTTTCGTTTTGATGGCATCCGCCAATGATCGCTCAATTATTGACAAGGTGATTTTGATTAATCCTGAAGATTTGATTGATCTTTCCAAAATACCAACCAAACGCACAAAACTGATTCAGCATTGCATCAATATGCCTGTCATAGGAACTTTTCTTTACAATCTGAAGTTTAATAAACGAACGATCGAAAGAGGACTTCGATTGAATGGATATTATAATTGCGAACAGATAGATCAAAATACGATCAACACTTTTTTTGAGGCTTCACACCGTGATAATATTGCCGGAAAATATTTATATTCCAGTATCAAATCCAGATTTACAAATGCAAATGTTATTTATTCTTTAAACAGAATTAACAACAGTGTGTTTATTATTGTTGGTAATGGAAATCCTGAATATGCGCTAATTGCAAATCAATATCAAAATTATATGCCTTCTATAGAAATCCAGGGAATTGATCATACCAAACGATTTCCACATATAGAAGATTCCAAAACATTCTTAGATCAGGTTGAAATTTTCTTTGATATCAACAACGAAGAGGAGTTATCCACAGAATAATGTGGATAACTCCTCTTTTTTGGTGGAAAACCTGTGAATAACGTAAAAAAAAGATGTAAAGTTTTAAATTGTTGTACAATTAAAACACTTTACATCTTTTTGGTTTACTTTTTCATTTTTACGAAACTATTTTTTTATTTCTTTTGCATTTTATGCCAATGGTTCCTTTGCCGGAAGCCCTGCTTTTCTTGGGTATTTTTTTCGTGTCTCAGAAATCTTTTTTATTTTCACAAAAGAACGTCCGATTTCTGTATCTGGAAGCTGAAACTTTACTGTTTTCTCTATTTTTCCCCCCAGGATCGATACTGCTTTTTCTGATTGTTTTAATTCTTCTTCTACCGTTCCTGACTTATAGGATACAAACAAACCTCCTACACGTACATATGGGATACAATATTCACTTAACGTTGAAAGATTTGCCACCGCACGTGACACACACAGATCAAACTGCTCTCTATATGCTGGCTGTTTTGCAAAATCTTCAGCTCTTCCGTGAAGTGTTTCCACATTTTCCAACCCTAATTTTTCTATCACAGCATCCAAAAAATGGATTCGTTTCTTAAGAGAATCCAACAGCACAACTTTCAGATGAGGAAATGCAATCTTCAACGGAAGTCCCGGAAATCCGGCGCCTGTTCCAATATCAATCACAGAATTCACCTGGCTGATATCCACGGTTTTTACAATTGCCAGACTGTCCACAAAATGTTTTTCATTTACTTCATCATACTCCGTGATCCCGGTCAGATTCATTACCTTATTCCACTCCACCAAAAGTTCATAATACTGATGAAACTGCTCTTTCTGCCTTTCTGTCAGCTGGATATCCAGCTGGTTTAACTGCTGTTCGAATTTATTTTCCATATACTCTCCTGTTTTCACTTTTTCTATCTGCTCTCTAAATATACCAGCAAAACGGATATATCTGCCGGGGATACCCCGGAAATACGAGATGCCTGACCAATGGAGGCCGGCCGGATCTGCGATAATTTTTGTTTTGCTTCCAATCGCAGACTCTGTACCTCTTCATAATCAATGTCTGCCGGAATTCGCTTTTTCTCCAGTTTTTTAAATTGTTCCACCTGTTTTTTCTGTCGTTTGATATATCCTTCATACTTAATATTGATATTCACCTGCTCTACAACGTCGTATTTGAGCTCTGGACGCATTTTATCCACAGAGGCGAGTATTTCATAGTTCAGCTCAGGACGACGGATTAAATCGGCAAGAGACGCGCCTGACACAAGTGGTGTACTTCCATATGACTCCAAAAGCTCCTGCACTTCTTTTGTGGTTCCCACATGTACACTTTCTACACGTTCAATTTCTTTTTGAATCTGCTCTTCTTTTTTCAAAAGCTCCTGATAACGTTCCTCTCCGATCAGCCCTGCTTCGTATCCGATCTTGGTTAATCTCAGATCGGCATTATCCTGTCTTAAAAGCAAACGGTATTCTGCTCTGGACGTCATCATTCGATATGGTTCATGACTTTCTTTTGTAACCAGATCGTCGATCAGTACTCCGATATATCCCTCCGAGCGGTCGATAATAATGCCATCTTTCCCCTGCAGTTTCCTTGCTGCATTGATTCCTGCTATCAATCCCTGTGCCGCTGCCTCTTCATAACCGGAACTTCCGTTAAACTGACCGCCGCTGAATAGCCCTTCGACATGTTTAAACTCCAACGTACTCTTTAACTGCCTTGCATCAATGCAGTCATACTCGATAGCATACGCATTTCTCACAATTTTTGCATGTTCCAGACCGGGCACACTCCGATACATTGCATACTGTACATCTTCCGGCAGTGAACTTGACATTCCTCCTACATACATTTCATTCGTATCAAGACCTTCCGGCTCAATAAATACCTGATGTCGGTTCTTATCTGCAAATTTTACTACTTTATCTTCAATTGACGGGCAATATCTTGGACCTGTTCCCTCGATCATACCTGAAAACAATGGAGAACGATCCAGATTCTTCCGGATGATCTCATGCGTTTTTTCATTTGTATAAGTCAGCCAGCAAGATACCTGCTCTCTCTGAATCTCCTCAGGATCTGTTGTAAAAGAAAACGGTACAATCCTCTCGTCTCCCTTTTGCTCTTCCATTTTGCTGAAATCAATGCTTCTCTTATCAATCCGCGCCGGTGTTCCTGTTTTAAAACGGTACATTTCAATTCCAAGTGCTTTGAGACTGTCTGTCAGATAATTTGCCGGCTGCAGTCCGTTCGGTCCGGTCTGCATGCTGACATCTCCGTAGATACATCTTGCTTTCAAATAAGTTCCTGTACACAGTACAACTGCCTTACAGCGATAAGTTGCTCCAGAATACGTTCGGACACCTGTAATATGCCTTTTCCCCTCCGAATTCTCCTCTGCAAGAATCTCTGTAACTTCCATCTGTTTGATTTCCAGATTTTCCTGGCTTTCAAGCACTTTTCGCATGGTTTTACTATAATTGGCCTTATCTGCCTGTGCACGCAGAGAATGTACGGCAGGTCCTTTGGAGCTGTTGAGCATTTTTGACTGAATAAACGTCTGGTCAATCACCTTTCCCATCTCACCGCCTAATGCATCTACCTCTTTTACAAGATGCCCTTTGGAACTTCCTCCAATATTCGGATTACAAGGCATCAACGCAATGCTGTCTACACTCACTGTAAACATCACTGTCTGAAATCCCATCCTGGCACATGCAAGTGCCGCCTCGCAGCCTGCATGTCCTGCACCTACGATTACCACATCATATTCATCTTTATTTTCCCATACAGAATTTGCTGAATATTTCATTGACTAAATCTTCTCCTATCGTTTCTCCTGTAATACTTCCGAGGGATTCATATGCATCCATAAGATCAATGGAATAAAAATCCTCCGGCATTTGATTTTCAATACTCTCTATTACCTTCTGCAAACTTTCTCTTGCAGACTCAAGCGCTGCTTTCTGTCTGATATTTGTAATATAAATCTCATCATTAAATGACAGATTTCCTTTCAAAAACATCTTTTCCAGTGTTTCTTCCAACTCCTGGATTCCCAGTTCCTCTTTTGCCGAAATCTCAATCATTGGAATCTGTTTTCCCTGAAGATGTGTCTCCAGCATTTCTCTTGAAACAACTGTTGTCAGGTCAGTTTTATTTAACAGGATAATTGTCTTTTTATCAAGTACCAGATTTAGAATTTTCGCATCATTTTCATCCAGCGGCCGGGATGCATCCACCACATAAATGATCAAGTCCGCATTTTTTGCATATTCCTTCGCCTTCTCAACCCCCATCTTTTCAATGATGTCTTCTGTCTCCCGAATTCCTGCTGTATCAATAATATTTAAACTCAGCCCCTGCAGATGGATCTGCTCTTCCAGTACGTCTCTTGTCGTGCCTTCAATATCTGTTACAATTGCCCGTTCCCTTCCGGAAAGCGCATTTAACAGAGAAGATTTTCCTGCATTTGGCTTTCCAACGATTACCGTCTGGATACCCTCTTTTAAAATTTTTCCATCATCAGACGATCGAATGAGCTGATCCAGCTCTTTCAAAAGTCCCTCTGTTACGGACTGTAGTGTCTCTCCATACCCATCCACACTGATATGTTCTGGATCATCCAATGCCGTCTCAATAAATGCTGTATGATACAAAATTTCTTTTCTCACTGCTTCAATCTTTCGTTTCACACTTCCCTTGAGCTGACTCATAGAACTTTTCAATGCATATTCATTCTGAGATGTGATCACATCGATTACTGCCTCTGCCTGAGAAAGATCCATTTTTCCATTTAAAAATGCACGCTTGGTAAACTCTCCGGGTTCTGCTGGTCTGGCCCCGTTTTTGATCACGGTTTCCAAAACACGTCTTACAACAAAAGTTCCTCCATGACAATTAATCTCTACGGTATCCTCTCCCGTAAAAGTTCTGGGAGCTCTCATCACACTGACCAGTACCTCATCCACAGTCTCATTCTGATCTTTGATAAATCCATAATGAATAGTGTGACTTTCTGTCCGGGACAACTTCTCTTTTCCCTTATAAATCCGGTCTATAATTGTAAATGCCTCTTCTCCACTGATACGTACGATTCCGATTCCCGAATTCGTCATCCCAGTTGAAATCGCTGCAATGGTATCTTTTTTCATCTTCTACCTCTTGGAATTTCTGCTTTATTTGATAAAAAAGGACGTTGTTACACTTCACGAAAGCCTCCGTGAAGCGCAAAACGTCCTCTTTCGCTTCATATTTATATTATTTTTTTAAGGTTACAACTACTTTTCTGTAAGGTTCCTCTCCCTCACTGTGAGTTGTCACGTGCGGATCTGACTGAAGTGTGGCATGAATAATTCTTCTTTCATATGGATTCATTGGCTCCAGAGAAACCGCTCTTCTTGTTCTTTTCACTTTGAACGCAATGTTTTTTGCAAGATGTTTCAATGTTTCTTCTCTTCTTGCTCTATAATTTTCTGTATCAAGTTTAACCCTTACGTATCCTTCCTGATGTTTGTTCGCAACACGATTTGCAAGATACTGAAGTGCATCCAGAGTCTGACCTCTTTTTCCGATCAGAATTCCCATATTGCTGCCCTTCATCTCTACACTGAGAGCTCCTTCCGAATCTATTTCTGAAACGATCTCCACATCCATATCCATTGCTTTTAATGTATCATTCAGGAATGCTTCCACAGCTTTTATTGCCTCTTCAGAAACTTCTGCCAGTTCGGTTGCTTTCTTTCGTACCGGCTCTTCGTCTTTTTCTTCTGATTTTTCCTGTACCGGTTCCACAATCTGTTTTCTTTCAACATGTGGTTTTACTGTTTCTTCAGCTGGTGTAACTTCTTCCTTAATTTCTTCTACAGGTTCTGGCTTTCTGCGTGCCTCAATTACCGCCTGTTTCATGCCAATGCCAAGAAAACCTGCACTCCCCTTTTCAATGACTTCATATTCCAGTCTGTCACTGGTAACTCCCAACTGGATCAATGCTTCTGTAATTGCATCATCCACTGTTTTTGCTGATACTCTGATACTACCGTCCATCGTGAATCCTTCCTTTCCCCGATTCTCTATTTCTCGCTTTCCGTCTGATTCTTGGCGCTTTGTCCACTGTTATAACGGCTTACCATATTTGCCTTTGATGCGAGACTTCCAGGTTTGGCATTCTTAATACTCTCCTTTGCCTGCTGGATCTTTGCTTCTTTTTCTTTGTTGGAAACACTTGTCTTTTGTTCTGTTACATTTCGAGTGCTCTTTGTCGCCATCCGGTTGATTTCCTGAGCCGGAGCACCCTTTTTCTCACGCTTTTTCGCTGCTTTCTTACGCTGCTCCTCAATCATCTCTTCCACTGACTTTTTACTCAGGTATTTGTTGATTGCCAACTGCTGTACACATCTTACAATTGCACTAATTGCCCAGTACAGACCAAGACCTGCCGGAAGTGTAAATCCCATAAATACAGAAAATAATGGCATAATATAATTCATAGAATTCATAGATTTTGCCATCGGGTTGTCCGAATCGACCATTGTTCCCTGCTGTTGCTGCATCAATTTTACACTGATAAACTGTGTCAGACCGGCCATAACAGGAATAATTACCGCCAAAATAATTCCAACAACTGAAAAATCTTTCAAAGCATCCATCAGCATCGTCAACGGCTGTTCTCCGATGTTAATGCCAAGGAATGTATTCAAATGTCCCATTGTTTCTGTTGTTTTTTCTACAACAGTTTCCAGAGACGGCATTTTATCTACCAGGGTATTCCATGTGGAATCCTGAAATTTATATAACACTCGTACCAGAATATTCGGGTCTGTATAGTCATATGCGTTTCCCGGCATATAAATCGGTGCTGCATTTCCAATTTTTTCCAGAATTTTCTGATATCCATCTGTTGCCATAATCTGATTTACAACAGGCATATAGATATCTTTAATGCCATTTACATATCTCGGTACTTCCTGAATAACAGGATACAACGCAAACAAAATCGGAAGCTGGATCAACATCGGAAGACATCCGCCTGTCGGAGAAGTTCCGTATTTTTCGTAGATCAACTGCTGTTCTTCCTGCATCTTTAACATCGATGCCTGATCTCTTTTTCCTGCATACTTTTTCTGCAGTTTTTGAATTTCCGGCATCATTACAGACTGCATTTTTGAGTATTTCTGCTGTTTGATCGTCAGCGGAATCATCAATGTGTAAATAATAATTGTAAACAGAATAATACATATTCCGATATTCTGAATTCCAAATAAATCCAGAAAATTATAGATTGCATCCATGATTTTTCCAAATACCCATGCAATCTGTCCGACAATCGGCCAGTCTGCCGCTGTCGCAGCGATTAAACCAAATTCCATCTTTTATCCTCCTTAAGGTACCGGATCGTATCCGCCTTTTGCAAACGGATTGCAGCGCAGAATCCTCCAAACAGTCAGGGCAAGCCCTTTTACTGCACCATATTTTTCAATCGCCTCAATTCCGTATTGGGAACAGGTCGGCGTATAAATACAGTGATATGTCGTCTTCAAACCGGATAAATACTTCTGATAAAATCGTATCATCCTTATTAAAATTTTCTTCATCTGCGTCACTTCCCTTGAAATTATGCATATATATTATGAAGTTTTCCCAGGTGGATGAGTGCGCCTTCTATATCACGATACTTTTTTTCTTTTGCGCTTACTCTTGCAATTACAACTAGGTCAAATCCACATTGGAAATGTTCTTCTTGAAGTCGATAACTCTCTCGAATAAGCCTTGTAAGATGATGTCTCACAACGCTGTTTCCTACTTTTTTACTAACGGAAATCCCCAAACGATTCTTCTCCAATCCATTCTCTCTGATATAAAGTACCAGATATCGATTGGCATAGGATTTTCCATTTTTATATACGACTTGAAAATCTTTATTTTTCTTTAAAGATTCGGAAAATTTCATCGATAACCTCTTTTGGCAGCTGTTTCTATCGCAAATACTGCTCTTTTTTATACCCTTTGGTGTAGTCTATACCAGCACCGGGCTGACTCTGTCTGATAAAGTATAGAAGAAAAGGCCACATATATGCGGCCTAAGCTGATAACTGTTTTCTTCCTTTTGCTCTTCTGGCAGCTAAAACTTTTCTTCCGCCTGGTGTGCTCATTCTTGCTCTGAATCCGTGAACTTTCGCTCTAGATCTTTTCTTTGGCTGAAATGTCATTTTCATTGGTACATACACCTCCTTGTGGTTGATATACTTATTATAAAGTATTTACAATATTTGCCTCTTTTTTTCGTATCCCTACTATATATAGTGTTTATATAGTATTCCTGCTGATAAACAGAAAGACACTGCTCTTAATTATATGCAAAAAAGCCCATAAAGTCAAGCATTAGCGGAGAAAATACTAAAATATAGTTTTCCACACATATTTTTTAGAAATTTTTTTATTACTCCACTTTTCCACATATATTTTTTCTTTTTTTAAGTTATCCGATTTTTTTCACATAATTATCTACACGTTTATATTTTTTCTTCATTCCTCTTCATTTCTTCTAGAATCCCTTATATTTCCTGTCTTTTTCACTTTTTTGTTTTCTTTTCATAATTCGTTATTTTTCATCAAATTTCGAGTTTCCACATTATCTACATTTTTCTTACCCACAACTGGATGATTTATCCACAGTTATTCACAGTTTGTGGATAACTTTATCCAAATTTGTGGATAAACCCTGAAAACAATGTAGAAAACCACTGTATATTGTGTCGATAGCTTGTAGAAAATTTTTTATTTCTCTTAAATCTCCCCATTTTACAAGTGTAGATAGTGTTTAAAAAGTTTTCCACATTATCAACAAAGTTTTCCACCTACCAAATTGTTTCCTGTTATTTTTACATTGCTTCTATTTCCGTTTTGATGTAGAATGTACTTGAGATACTCTGCTTATCTCTCATTAATATTAATTAGGAGTTTACCATTGATGAACATTGTAGAAGAAAACTGGGAGCAGATTTTGAATAAGATGAAACTAGAATATTGCTCATCCAATATTTCGTATAATACGTGGATTGCACCGCTAACTGTATACGAAGTAACCGATGATACCGTATATATTCTTGTAAAATTACGTGCCAGCCTGGAGCACATTGAAGAAAAATACCTGCTTCCTTTTAAAGTATGTATTGCAGAAGTCACAGGTTACGAATATGAAGTCTCTTTTGTAACTGATGATCATGTTGTCATCCAGGAAAAAAAAGAAACCGCAGTCAAAAAACAACAATCAAATGCTATTTTTGAACAGGCTAACCTGAATCCCAAATATACATTTGATACTTTTGTGGTGGGCAGCAATAACAATTTTGCTCATGCTGCTTCTCTGGCAGTTGCAGATTCTCCAGGTGAAATTTACAATCCCCTCTTCCTCTATGGAGGTGTAGGACTTGGAAAAACTCACTTGATGCATTCCATTGCTCATTTTATTCTGGAAAAGGACCCAACAAAAAAAGTTCTCTATGTAACCAGTGAGACTTTTACCAATGAACTAATCGATGCTTTGAAAATAGGTAAAAACGGAAATGAACTTGCAATGACGACATTCCGCGAAAAATACAGAAATAATGACGTTCTGCTCATTGACGATATTCAGTTTATCATCGGAAAAGAAAGTACCCAGGAAGAATTTTTCCATACATTCAACCATCTTCATGTTTCTGGAAAACAGATCATCATCTCCAGTGATAAGCCACCAAAAGATATCGAAACACTGGAAGCACGTCTTCGTACCCGATTTGAATGGGGACTGATTGCAGATATCTCCTCTCCGGACTACGAGACCAGGATGGCCATTCTCCGAAAAAAAGAGGAACTGGATGGGCTGGAGCGTTATCACATTCCAGATGAAGTTATGCAGTACATTGCCAATAATATTACATCTAACATCCGTGAACTGGAAGGTTCCTTAAACAAACTGATCGCACTTGCCAATCTGGAAAACAAGCCGATCGACATTCCTCTGGCTGCAGAGGCACTAAAAGATATGATTTCTCCGAATAATACCCGGGAAATTACACCTGAACTGATTATTGAAGTTGTTTCTGACCATTTTAATGTGCCCGCTGCCGAATTAAAAGGTAAAAAGCGAAATGCAGAAATCGTTCTGCCACGCCAGATCGTAATGTACCTTTGCCGCAAAATGACAGAGACTCCATTAAAGACGATTGGTCTGATTCTCGGCGGAAAAGATCATGCATCCGTCAGCCATGGAGTCAAAAAAATCGAACATGATATTAAGACAGATGAAGCTTTAAACAATACAGTTAATATCATTAAGAAGAAATTGAATCCAATCTAATTTAATTATAAATATACGTTTATTTTCTGAGGGTTTTTTGACCCTCAGATTCTTTCCGTTTAAGTGTGGATAATTCTGTGGAAATGCTGTGAATTATAATGTTAATAAAATAATTTCGCCAAGAGACGTGTAAAGTTATACAAACACCGTCCCCTTGTTTTCCATATCGTTTCTACATACTTATTAAAGTGTACAAGCCCTTTATTTATAAGGCTTTGAAGCATTTATCAACATATTCACACCCCCTACGGCGACTAAGGCGGAAAACTTTTATATTTCTCTTTATAAGATTCGACTGCTAAAAGTTTTTCACTCCCATTTACATTTCACAAATTCGAAAGGAGATTATCAACAGATGAGAATCATATGTACGAAATCCAATCTTGTAAAAGGAGTCAGTATTGTTTCTAAAGCTGTTCCTTCAAAAACAACAATGCCAATCTTAGAATGCATTTTAGTTGACGCATCTACAGATGTTATTAAATTAACAGCAAATGATATGGAACTTGGAATTGAAACCCGAATTGAAGGTGATATTTTAGAGCGTGGTATCATTGCTTTAAATGCCAAGATTTTTTCTGAAATTGTAAGAAAGCTTCCAGATAGTGATGTTGTGATCGAAACTACTTCTGATAATCAGACAATGATCACTTGTGAAAAAGCAAAATTTAATATTGCAGCACAATCCGGAGAAGATTTTTCATATCTTCCTGTGATTGAAAAAGAAGATTATATTACTGTCTCAGAATTTACGTTAAAAGAAGTGATTCGTCAGACAATTTTCTCCATCGCAGATAACGATACAAATAAGATGATGACAGGTGAATTGTTTGAAATTGACGGCAATATACTGAAAGTTGTCTCACTAGATGGTCACAGAATCTCGATTCGTAAGATAGAATTAAAAGAAAACTATGGTCAGAAGAAGGTTATTGTTCCTGGAAAGACACTTCAGGAGATCAGTAAAATCATTGGCGGAGAGTCAGAATCTGTGGTCGATATTTCTTTCACAAAGAATCATATCGTTTTTGAATTTGACAAAACTGTCGTTGTATCACGTTTGATTGAAGGCGATTATTTTAAAATCGATCAGATGCTGTCCAGTGATTATGAAACGAAAGTCAGAATTAATAAAAGAGAGCTCCTGGACTGTATCGATCGTGCCACTCTGCTGATCAAAGAAGGCGATAAAAAGCCAATTATTATCGATATTAAAGATGGAACAATGGAATTAAAAATCAAATCTCAGATTGGTTCCATGGATGAAACTATTTTTATTACCAAAGAAGGAAAAGACTTGCTTATTGGATTTAATCCAAAATTCCTGATCGATGCGCTTCGTGTGATTGAGGATGAAGAAGTGGATCTGTATTTTATGAATGCGAAAGCTCCATGTTTCATCAAAGATGAAAATCAGAGTTACATTTATTTGATCCTTCCGGTTAATTTTAACGCAGTTGCGTAGAAAGTGAGTGTTTATGGAAACAATTAAATTAAGAGAAACAGATGAGTTTATTAAGCTTGGACAGGCTTTGAAGGCAGCCGGACTGGTTGAATCCGGAGTAGAAGCAAAAGAAGTGATCCAGGATGGCATGGTAACAGTAAACGGAGAGGTTGACACAAGAAGAGGCAGAAAATTATATCCAGGAGATATTGCTGCATTTGAGGGTCAGGAAATAAAAATTGAAAAATAAGAAAAAAAAGTGTAAAATGGTTACATATTGATTGATGGAGAAATTATGGTTATCAAATCTTTAAAGCTCAAAAATTACAGGAATTATGAATTACTGGATATGACATTTGATTCAAAGACCAATATCCTGTATGGGGACAATGCCCAGGGAAAGACCAATATCCTTGAGGCATTGTATTTGTCGGGAACGACAAAATCTCACAGAGGAACAAAGGATCGGGATTTGATACAGTTTGGAAAAGAGGAGTCACATCTGGAGACGATCGTAGAAAAAAAAGGAATAGAGTTCCAGATTGACATGCATCTTAAAAAGAATAGTCCAAAAGGAATTGCAATCAATAAAATCCCAATTCGTAAAGCAAGTGAATTGTTTGGAATTGTGCATTTTGTGTTTTTTTCACCGGAAGATCTCAATATTATCAAAGATGGACCTGCCGGCAGAAGAAGGTTTGTTGATCTGGAGTTATCCCAGATCGACAAAGTTTATTTGAGCAATTTATCCAATTATAATCGAATCATCAATCAGAGAAATTCTCTGTTAAAAGAGCTTTATCATCAGGAACATCTTCTGGACACGCTGGATATATGGGATATGCAGCTTGCTGAATATGGGACAAAAGTGATAGAAAGTCGAAAACAATTTATCAGACAGGTCAATCAGATCATCGCGGATATACACGAGAAGCTGACAGGTGGAAGAGAAAGGATAGAACTCTCTTATGAAAGCAGTATCGGAACTCTTTCAATGGAACAGGCATTGAAGAAAAACCGGGAGAGGGACATTCGTATGAAAAGTACTTCTGTGGGTCCGCACAGAGATGATCTGTGTTTTCTGTCAGGAGATATCGATATCCGAAAATTTGGTTCCCAGGGACAACAGCGGACAGCTGCGTTGTCACTGAAATTGTCCGAGATTGAACTGGTGAAAGAAGTAATCAAAGATACACCGATTTTATTATTGGACGATGTATTGTCTGAACTGGACAAGCACAGGCAAAACTATTTATTAGACAGTATTCATGATATACAGACAGTGATCACATGTACTGGGTTAGATGAGTTTGTGAATCATCGATTTTCTATAAATAAAATTTTCCGTGTAAACAGCGGAAGTGTGACGAAAGAAAACTAGGAGGTTTTTAAATGGGTGCAACAGGTACTGAATTTGATGCAGAATATGGAGCAGACCAGATTCAAATATTAGAGGGACTGGAAGCGGTAAGAAAAAGACCGGGAATGTATATTGGAAGCACTTCTGCGAGAGGACTTCATCATCTGGTATATGAAATTGTGGACAATGCGGTAGATGAAGCATTGGCCGGATATTGTGATACGATCCATGTAAATATCAATCCGGATAATTCTGTCACGGTCATTGATAATGGACGTGGAATCCCGGTAGGACTCAACCACAAAGCGGGAATTCCTGCTGTAGAAGTGGTATTTACGATTCTTCATGCCGGTGGAAAATTCGGCGGCGGGGGATATAAGGTATCCGGAGGTCTGCATGGTGTAGGTGCTTCTGTTGTAAATGCACTTTCTGTATGGCTGGAAGTTGAGATCTACAATGAAGGCAAGATCTACAAACAGCGTTATGAGCGCGGCAAAACGATGTATTCGTTAAAAGTAGTCGGAGAATGTGATCCGGAAAAGACTGGAACAAAAGTAACTTTCCTTCCGGATGGAGAGATTTTTGAGGAGACGGTCTTTGAGTATGATGTACTGAAACAGAGGCTTCGAGAGATGGCATTTCTGACAAAGGGACTGAAAATCATTCTTCAGGATCTCCGTGAAGAAGAAGTCAGAGAACATACATTTCATTATGAGGGCGGAATCAAAGAATTTGTCACATATCTGAATAAAAGCAAAACACCACTGTATGACCAGATCATTTACTGTGAAGGAGAAAAAGACGGTGTTGTTGTAGAGATGGCAATGCAGCACAACGATTCTTACAGTGACAATACGTATGGATTTGTAAATAATATTACAACGCCGGAAGGAGGAACTCATATTGAGGGCTTCCGAAAAGCTTTGACAAAGACCTTTAATGAGTATGCGAGAAAGAATAAACTTCTGAAGGATAGTGAACCAAATCTGTCAGGTGATGATATTCGAGAAGGACTGACCGCGATTGTCAGTGTTAAGATTGGGGAACCACAGTTTGAGGGACAGACAAAACAGAAACTTGGCAACAGTGAGGCGCGTGGAGCAGTAGATAATATCGTCAGCACACAGCTTGAGATTTTCCTGGAACAGAATCCATCGGTTGCAAAACAGATTGTTGAAAAATCTGTAATGGCACAGAGAGCCAGAGAAGCTGCGAGAAAAGCAAGAGATCTGACAAGAAGAAAGTCAGCGCTTGAGGGGATGTCCCTGCCGGGAAAACTTGCGGATTGTTCGGATAAGGATCCGAAAAACTGTGAGATTTATATCGTGGAGGGAGATTCTGCCGGCGGTTCCGCTAAGACTGCCAGAGATCGGGCAACACAGGCAATTCTTCCTTTGAGAGGTAAGATTCTGAATGTAGAAAAAGCAAGATTGGATAAGATTTATGCCAATGCAGAGATCAAAGCAATGATCACAGCATTTGGAACGGGAATCCATGAGGATTTTGATATTTCCAAGCTGCGGTATCACAAGATTATTATCATGACTGATGCCGATGTGGATGGTGCACATATCAGTACGCTGCTTTTGACATTCCTGTATCGTTTTATGCCGGATCTGATCAAAGAAGGCTATGTATATCTTGCACAACCTCCGCTTTACAAGCTGGAAAAAAACAAAAGAGTATGGTATGCATACAGTGATGAGGAATTAAATCAGATTCTTGCAGAAGTAGGTCGTGACAGCAACAACAAGATTCAGCGTTACAAAGGTCTTGGAGAGATGGATGCAGAACAGCTTTGGGAGACGACTATGGATCCGGAACACCGTGTTCTTTTGAAAGTTACGATGAACGATGAGACATCCTCCGAATTAGATCTGACATTTACCACATTGATGGGAGACAAAGTAGAACCAAGAAGAGAGTTCATTGAAGAAAATGCCAGATTTGTGAAAAATTTGGATATATAAGCATTGGAATATACTAAAAAACAAGGAGAAGGAACATGGAAGATAATATTTTTGATAAAGTCCATGAAGTTGACCTGAAAAAGACGATGGAAACTTCCTATATCGACTATGCGATGAGCGTAATTGCATCCCGTGCACTGCCAGATGTCAGAGACGGATTAAAGCCGGTACAGAGAAGAATTCTCTATTCAATGATCGAGCTGAATAATGGACCAGACAAACCGCATCGAAAATGTGCGCGTATTGTCGGTGATACAATGGGTAAGTATCATCCACATGGAGATAGTTCTATCTATGGAGCATTGGTAAATCTGGCACAGGAGTGGTCTACAAGATATCCTCTGGTGGACGGACATGGAAATTTTGGATCTGTAGATGGAGATGGCGCTGCTGCCATGCGATATACAGAGGCACGCCTGAGCAAGATTTCCATGGAGATGACTGCAGACATCAATAAAAATACGGTAGATTTTGCACCGAACTTTGATGAGACAGAGAAAGAGCCAACCGTTCTTCCGGCAAGATTTCCGAACCTTCTGGTAAACGGAACTTCCGGTATTGCAGTTGGAATGGCGACCAATATTCCACCGCATAACCTGCGGGAAGTGATCGGAGCCGTTGTGAAGATTATAGATGACCAGATTGATGAAAATGGGGAAACAAGCATTGACGATATTTTAAAAATTGTCAAGGGACCGGATTTTCCAACTGGAGCAGAAATCCTTGGAACAAGAGGAATTGAAGAAGCATATCGTACGGGACGAGGAAAAATCCGTGTGCGTGCGATCACCAATATTGAGCCTATGGCAAACGGAAAGAATCGGATCATCGTAACAGAATTGCCATATATGGTAAATAAAGCACGTCTGATCGAGAAAATCGCAGAGTTAGTACGCGATAAAAAAGTAGATGGAATCACAGATTTAAGTGATCAGTCCAACCGTGAGGGAATGCGTATCTGTATTGAACTGAGAAGAGATGTCAATCCGAATGTTGTTTTAAATCAGCTGTACAAACACACACAGCTGCAGGATACATTTGGTGTGATTATGCTGGCTTTGGTCAATAATGAACCGAAAGTCATGAATATTCTGGATATGCTGAATTATTATCTGAAGCACCAGGAAGAGGTTGTGACAAGAAGAACCAGGTATGAGTTAAACAGAGCAGAAGAGCGTGCTCATATATTACAGGGATTGCTGATCGCACTGGATAACATTGATGAAGTGATCAAGATCATCCGTGGCTCTAAAAATGTCCAGATTGCAAAAGAAGAGTTGATGTCCAGATTTGATCTGACAGAAGTACAGGCAAGCGCGATCGTAGATATGCGTCTGCGAGCACTGACAGGTCTGGAACGCGAGAAGCTGGAAGCAGAATATGAAGAACTGATGAAAAAAATCGGAGAATTAAAAGCGATTCTTGCGGACAGAAAACTGCTTCTTGGCGTAATCAAAAAAGAAATTCTCGTAATTTCTGAAAAATATGGAGATGAGAGAAGAACTTCTATTGGATTTGACGAATATGACATTTCTATGGAAGATCTGATCCCAAGAGAAAATGTTGTGATTACCATGACAAAAATGGGATATATCAAAAGAATGTCCATGGATACATTCAAAAGTCAGAACCGTGGAGGAAAAGGAATCAAGGGGATGCAGATCCTTGAGGATGATTATATCAAAGAGTTGTTTATTACAACCACACATCACTATATTATGTTCTTTACAAACACAGGACGTGTATATCGCCTCAAAGGATATGAGATTCCAGAGGCAAGCAGAACGGCTCGTGGTACAGCGATCATCAATCTGCTGCAGCTGATGCCGGAGGAAAAAATTACAGCGATGATCCCAATCCGGGAGTATGAGGACGGTCAGTATCTGTTAATGGCAACTCAAAAAGGTCTTGTGAAGAAAACACCGATCAAAGATTATGCAAATGTCAGAAAGACCGGTTTGGCTGCGATTGTGCTCAGAGAAGATGACAAGCTGATTGAGGTGAAGGTTACAGATGATGAGCAGGATGTCATTCTGGTTACAAAATACGGTATGTGTATCCGGTTCAGTGAAAAGGATGTTCGGCCGACAGGACGAGTTTCTATGGGTGTTCGGGGAATGAATCTGGGAGATCATGATGAAGTGATCGGAATGCAGATCAGTAACCAGGGAAGCTATCTGTTGATCGCATCTGAAAAGGGAATGGGTAAACGCACCGATATGGATGAATTTACAAGACAGAACCGCGGAGGAAAAGGCGTAAAATGCTATAAGATCACGGAGAAGACCGGAGATGTAGTTGGCATGAAAGCGGTCGATGAAGACAGTGAAATTATGATGATCAATACAGAAGGTATTGTGATTCGTATGAAATGTTCTGATATTTCTGTATACGGACGAATTACATCCGGTGTAAAATTGATCAATCTTCCAGAAGATGAGAAAGTGGCAAGTATTGCAAAAGTAAGAAAAGCATCTGCGGAGATCGATGGAGAAGAAATCGAAATCTCAGAAGATGAGGATGAAACAGAAGTTCCGGTTGAAGGATAAGGATAAGGAATCTTTGCAGTGTGTGCGGAGATTCCTTTTTTGTGAGGAAAAATGCATTTAAAAAATAAAGAAATCAGATAAAAAACTAAAAAACAAATAATATAAAGAAAATATAGAAAAAAATATGAAATTATAGTATAATAAAGAAAAAAGAACCATACAATAAAATAACAGAGCACGAGGGAAACCAGAAAACAAATGATTCAAAGAAAATCCGGGAAAGGAGAGTGAGTTTATGAAGAAGGCAAAGAGTTGGCTGGCACTACCTTTAGCAGTTTGTATGTTGGCAGTTATGATTTTTTCAGTTGCAGAGGCGAAGGAAACCATTTATGAAAATCCGGCTGAGGGAAACCATAAGATTACGATCATCAATACAAATCATATTACCTGGCCGGTCATTGGAGAGATGCCGTCGTATAAATTAGAGGTTCCCGCAGGTGCACATTATTTTATCAATATGGCTGAATGGACGACGAAGGACGGAGAAACCAGATTGATGGAAACAGATCGATTTGAGGAAGGTGAGTATGAGCTTTATGTAACATATGAAGCAAAGGAAGGGTATGAATTTGCAGCGCCAGAACAAATCAATGTGCTTCCAGGAAATGAGGTACAGGGAAAACCGGAAGTCAAAGCATCTGAAAATGGATGGTATCGAATTGTAAAATATTCATTTAAGGCAAGACAGCCGGGAGAACATGTACACGATATACTGGTAGTTCAGGAAAAACTGCCTACTTGTACGGAAGACGGATATAAGGCATGCTATAAGTGTCAGTCCTGTGAAAAGTTGTACCTTGATAAAGAAGCTACACAGGAAGTTACAGCAGAGGAAATACTTCTTCCGGCGACAGGACATACATTTGAAAATGGTATCTGCACTCTTTGTGGGGAAACAGATCCGGAATACGTAAAACCACATGAGCATACCATGACAGCAATAGCAGAAAAAAATCCGACCTGTACGGAAGCAGGAAATAAAGCATACTTTAAATGTGAGACTTGTGGAAAACTATATCTGGATCAAAATGGAATCAAAGAAACCACAGCGGAAGCAATGACAGTAAAAGCAACAGGACATCAATTCAAAGATGGAGTCTGCACAGTTTGTAAAACAAAAGATCCGAATTATACAGCGCCGCATCAGCACAGTCTGGTTCAAGTTCCAGAAAAGAAGCCAACCTGTACAACAGCAGGAAATAAAGCACATTACAGATGCGAGACCTGTAAAAAACTATATTTGGACAAGGATGCAAAGAACGAGACAACATTAGAAAAAGTAACCATAAAAGCTCCGGGACATACATACAGGAATGGAAAATGTACAGTATGTAATGCTCTTCTTCCTGCAGTAAAGACCGGTGATTATGGAAATGATTATGCCAAATGGGTCATTGGATTACTGATCTCACTCAATATCATCGTAGGAGCTATCATTTATCGTAAATCTAAAAGAATCGGATAACCAGATGAAATCACCCCCTTCCCAAAAGAGAACCGGGTTCTTGAAAAGAGAACACCGGCTCTCTTTTTTGTTTCAATTTTGCAGGAATTATACTATAATACTAAATAGTAAAAAAGAAACCGGATGATTTCGATAAATTCTAGGAGGCATTATGATTCGTACAATGGATGTGAGAGAAATTTCACAGAATATCAAAGAGATGTGTATTGAGGCAAATCACTATCTGTCAAAAGATATGGATGCTGCAATGAAACAGGCAGAACAAGATGAAAAATCCCCACTTGGAAAACAAATATTAGGACAGCTGCAGGAAAATTTAAAGATTGCAGCGGAAGATATGATCCCAATCTGTCAGGATACAGGAATGGCAGTCATTTTTTTGGAAATCGGACAAGATGTCCATTTTGAGGGAGGTCTTTTGGAGGACGCAGTCAATGAAGGAGTTAGACAAGGATACACGGAAGGATTTTTAAGAAAATCTGTCGTAAAAGACCCTCTGATCAGAGAAAATACAAAAGACAATACACCTGCAGTTCTTCATACGAAAATTGTTGCAGGAGATAAAGTAAAAATCAAGGTTGCTCCCAAAGGATTTGGAAGTGAGAATATGAGTCGGGTCTTTATGCTAAAACCAGCAGAAGGAATCGAGGGAGTGAAAGAGGCTATTCTGACGGCTGTCAGAGATGCGGGACCGAATGCATGCCCTCCGATGGTTGTTGGAGTAGGGATTGGTGGTACATTTGAAAAATGTGCATTGATGGCAAAAGAGGCATTGACAAGAGAGGCAGGAGTACATTCTGAGATTCCATATGTAAAAGAAATGGAAAAAGAGATGCTTGCCAAGATCAACAGTCTTGGAATAGGCCCGGGAGGATTGGGTGGAACCACCACTGCACTGGCAGTGAATATCAATACGTATCCAACGCACATTGCAGGACTTCCGGTAGGAATCAATATCTGTTGCCATGTAAACAGACATGTCGTTCGTGAACTTTAAGAGAAGAACAGAAAGGATAGTATTATGAAAAGACACTTACAGGCTCCGATCTCAAAAGAAGAACTAAAAACTCTAAGATCAGGAGATTATGTATACATAACAGGAACTATTTATACGGCACGAGATGCGGCACACAAGCGAATGTATGAAACATTGCAGAAAAAACAAGATCTTCCGATGGAAATCAAGGATCAAATCATCTATTATATGGGACCATCTCCGGCAAGAGAAGGACGTCCGATTGGTTCGGCCGGACCAACAACTGCCAGCCGTATGGATAAATACACGCCGCAGCTTTTAGATCTTGGTATGGGTGCGATGATTGGAAAGGGAAAAAGAACTCAGGATGTGATTGATGCGGTAGTCAGAAATGGTGCAGTGTATTTTGCCGCGGTGGGAGGAGCAGGTGCATTATTATCAAAATGTATCAGACAATCAGAAGTGGTTGCATACGATGATCTTGGAACCGAAGCAATTCGAAAACTTCAGGTAGAAAATTTTCCAGTGGTTGTTGTAATAGACAGCGAAGGAAATAATTTATATGAAAGTGCAATCAAAGAGTACTGCACTTATAAAAAAGACTAATTTCAGGAGCAGAAAAATGAAACGTATTTTAATGATGGTGTTTCGAAACATCATACTGGTTCCATATATGTGGATTAAATTGTGTCACAGAGCAGCACATCCGCAAAATTATACACTGGAAGAACATCTCGAATTTTTGAAATGGATCGTCCTGCGGGCAAACAAGGGCGGAAATGTAACGATCGATGCTCATGGTGTAGAAAATCTTCCGAAAGAAAACGGATTCATGTTTTTCCCGAATCATCAGGGAATGTACGATGTATTGGCTATTTTAGATGCCTGTCCGTATCCGTTTTCAGTGGTGGCAAAAAAAGAGGTAAAAGACGTACCGTTTTTAAAACAGGTATTTTCCTGTATGCATGCGTATATGATAGACAGAGAAGATATCAGACAGGCAATGCAGGTAATCATTGATGTTTCCAAAGAAGTACAGAATGGAAAAAATTATTTGATCTTTCCAGAAGGGACCCGTTCGAGAAATGGAAACCAGATCGGAGCATTCAAAGGTGGAAGTTTTAAAGCGGCTACAAAAGCAAAATGTCCGATTGTTCCGGTGGCATTGATTGACTCATTTAAGCCTTTTGATACCAAAACAATCAGTCAGGTGACAGTACAAGTACACTTTTTGGAACCGCTGCGTTATGAAGAATATAAAAACATGAAAACAACAGAAATTGCAGAAATAGTACACGATCGTATTCAAAGAACAATTGATGAAAACTGTTCGGAAAGGGCTGAAAATCAATGACGTTGACACAATTGAAATATGTGATCACAGTCGCTCATGCAGGCTCCATGAATGAAGCGGCAAGGAGACTGTTTATTTCTCAGCCGAGTTTGTCATTTGCGGTCAAAGAACTGGAGACAGAAATTGGAATTGATTTGTTTCGCAGAACCAACAGAGGCATATCTGTTACCCCGGAAGGGGAAGAGTTTATCGGATATGCCAGACAGGTTGTAGAGCAGTATCAGTTGATCGAATCAAAGTACGTACAAAAAGAAAATCAAAAGAAAAAATTTAGTGTTTCTATGCAGCACTATACATTTGCAGTAAATGCCTTTGTAGAAATGGTAAGACAGTTTGGCATGGAACAGTACGAATTTGCAGTTCATGAAACTAAAACTTATGAGGTAATCCAGGATGTCAAGAATTTTAAAAGTGAAATCGGGATTCTTTATGTCAATGAATTTAATCGAAAGGTTTTGACAAAATTATTTCATGAGTGCAATCTTGAATTTCATAAACTTCTTGAATGCAGCATTTATGTGTATATGTGGAAAGGGCATCCATGGGCAAAAAGAAAAGAAATTGAGATGGAGGAATTAAATGATTATCCCTGCTTATCTTTTGAGCAGGGAATATACAATTCTTTTTATTTTGCAGAAGAAGTACTCAGTACGTTTGAATATAAACAGTTGATCAAGGTAGATGACCGGGCGACCATTTTGAATCTTATGGTAGGGCTGAATGGGTATACATTATGTTCGGGGATTATCTGTGAAGAACTAAACGGAGAAGAATACTGTGCAGTGAAATTAAAATCAGAGGAAGTGATGACGATAGGGTATCTGGTCAGAAGCGGTGTTGCCATCAGTCCTCTTGGAAAAAAATATCTGGAAGAAATTGCAAAATATAAAGATAAAGCATTAGAAATCAATTAAAATATTGCAGTTGGTAATAGAAAATGCAATTCGATACGGATATTATGTAGTAAAAGATGCGCTTGCCAAAGATAAATTACGAAAAATTAAAAAAGTTTGAATTTAGACATTGACATTATGACAACAGTTTAGTATAATCACATATGCACTGTTGGTGCACAACTGAATAAAAGCTGTAAATATTACAGAAATTCAGGCGAGGAGAAATACTCAAGAGGCTGAAGAGGCGCCCCTGCTAAGGGTGTAGGTCGGGAAACCGGCGCGAGGGTTCAAAT
>ERZ1106969.593-NODE-593-length-35682-cov-9.891262_pt1 | contig 35682 bp, 20 predicted proteins | sample MGYA00403685_ERZ1106969 | MGnify/ENA primary metagenome ERZ1106969 (study PRJEB35170, sample SAMEA104062416) | human gut metagenome | biome: human gut; feature: human-associated habitat; material: faeces | place: Denmark | collected 2012-05-18 ... | reverse complement strand
CTGTAGCGCCTGAGAATACATCTGTTCCATTAGCTGTACAAGAACCTACCCATGCAGTATAAGATGGCTGTACAGGTGCAGGAGATGATGTAGAAGAGGTGTTAGAAGTTAAGATGGATGTGACAATAGAATAGTCTGGACGACAAAACTTTGTCCCAGGGAGATTTGAATTATAATAACTCTTAGCATAAACTCCACCACCATTTGGAACAATAGAAGAGCCTCCTGAAGTGTTACCTTCAATAGTATAAAATTTATCTCCTTCGACTTTTGTTACTAATCCAGTATGAGCAAATGTACCATTACGATAGAAGATTACAATGTCTCCTCGCTGTGGATTTGCATACTTTGTGAAGAGATTTCCAAGAGTAGGACAGTATACATAAGGCCAATGTTTAAGGAGTTTTTTAGCTACATCAAGACCGAATGTTTTCATCATGCACCAACTCACAAACGCTGCACACCAAGCCTGTGCCTGATACTGAGGATATACGTCTCTCCAGTATTTAGTGTAGTTATTGTAACCTGCATTTGCAGTTTTATCATCAAGCTGAGAATTAGATTTCTTCTCTAAATATCCAACCTCATTTTCAGCGCAAGCAATAAGAGCATCAATAGCTTTATCTTTATTCATAGTATCACTTCCTTGTGTAGTTGTTGGTTTGAGAGAGTTTGTAGAAGTAGTAGAAGATTTAGAATAGTCTTTATAGAATACACTTCGATCGGTTTTTGTTGGAATACCAGGAATGGTTGCCTTACTAGAATATTGCCATCCAATAACACCAGTAGAAGCAGGAACTCTTAATCTTTCCTGTAATTCACCGGTATCATTATTAGGATATCGGGCAACCCAACAATCATACTTTTTAGCACCTTCTGGTAGTTGATACTGATACCAAGAATAACCACAGTAAATACCAAATTTATATCCAGCTTTGACAATAATAGCTCTAAATGCTTCAATCATTTTCATCATTAAACTGTCAGATAAATTCTCCTGACATTTATCCTCTATATCAAGAAACACAGGATAATCCAGTTTTCTTTTATTCAATGTTTTAATAACTACATTTGCTTCATTTTTAATTTGAGCAATAGTAGTAGCATAGCTGTATTTATAGACTCCAACAGGAATTTTATTCTCAATACAGCCTTTATAATTAGGTTCGAATGTGCTATCAACAATATTTCCTTTTTCTGTAATTCTTAGGATAGCGAAGCCCATTCCATAACTAGCAACAGTTTTCCAGTCGATGTTTCCATTCCATCTGGAAACATCAATTCCTTTAATTTCTGCCATAATATCAAGCCTCCTTTTAGTCAATAAAAAAGAGAGGCTTTTAATCCTCTCTTTCAAGTTCTTTCAACATATTAAGTTCTGATTCAGAAATAATCTCAAGCGCCCATTCATCTGGCACATAGTTTTTCATTCGCTTACTCATATTATTTTTTCTATAATATTTATTCCAGAAATACAGATTCCCAAGAGCACGAGCTTTATGCATAACACATATATAAGTAGCTTTTGAGTCAGGAGTACCATTCACTTGATAATCATAACCAGAACAATTAGAACATCCTGCAGCTATAGGACAATAGAAACATTCATCTGTACTCTGTGTCCTTCTATCTATTTTTGCCATACAATTAATTCTGCATTTATAACATTCTGTGCATCCTATACCATTATCTACATCACCAATAGAGTACGGTTCTTGCTCTCCATTAAGAGAAGATTCCATATATCTGATACATGGAAATATGCGACCTTGAGGATCGCAAGCAATCATTGAATTACCAACGCCTCCACACCAACTTTGTAAATCATCAGGATCTTTAGGCTGAAAGAAGTCTTCATTATAAAGGGAACAGAAGAAATCACGTTCAAAATCAAAATTCTGTTCCAAGAAATAATCAGATATACGTTTCATTTGATCATAAAGAACAGTTGCATGTACAGGTGTCCAACCCTTTTCATATACACAATTGGCATTGATTTCATCATATCCAAGATCGACCATATGCTTAATAGCATCGTATAGAAAGCTGATATTGCCCGGAGCAATTGTGATCTTGCTTCCCATATGATTTCCACGTTTCATCCAATCTGACGCAGCATCGACAGCTATGTCATAACTTGGACCACCATCTGGAAAAACTCGACAGGAATCATGTAATTCTTTATTCCCATCAATAGTAACTGAGAAAGATAATCTATTGGCCCACTTACGAAGAAATGCTTGTACTTTTTCGTCTCTGTATAAAACACCATTTGAACAAATAGAGAACATAGTTTTCATGGCCCAAGGATGATCCAACTCTATGAGTTTATCCATAATATAAGTACAGATTTGATCTATAAGCTCTATCTCAAGAAAGGGTTCTCCTCCAATGAAATCTACAACCAATCCAGGAGATTTCTCTGGATTGATATAAGATTTAAAACCTTTTTCACCTGATACAACTAAATCAAAGAATTTCTTAGCTGTTTCAAACGACATTCGATTTTTTCCTTTGTGTCCTTGGTAACAATATAGACACGCAAGGTTGCAATCATCAGTTACTTGAAAAGTGATACTCTGTGTTAATATTCTTTGTCCGTCATCGGTTTTTACCTTCTTAGATGGATAAAGTCTAGCTATCTGGTCCGAATATTGTTCTGTCCTTTTCATGCTATTCCCTCTAATTCTGGAATCTCACAATTACATTTAATAGTAATAGTCATTTCGTCAGAATTATTTGGAATAATCCAACTATACTGATGACCTTCGAGGTATTCTGGGATGTATTCCTTTGCCATCTCATTTGCAAGAGCAGCATACTTTCTCTGTAATTCTGCACCACGTTTATTGTAAGACATAAGAGTATCTCCATTGATGAGTTCTAAATCGCTTGGATGTGATTCAATAACTCTCTGTACAATGTCTTTTACGAAGTTTAATTCAAAATTAACTCTTTCAAGCTCTGTAGCTTTTTCTTTATCAACCTTTACGATTATTTTTCTCATATCCTTATATTCCTTTCATTCTTAATTATTTATCAGAAGCTGTTTCCGTTTTTTCTTTAGTTTCTTCTTTAGTTTTTTTCTGTTGTTGTTTCAGTGGTCTCAGTAGGAGCTATGGTTTTATCTGTAGCTAATGAGATATTAATAACACTTCTTTCATTGGAGATTTCTTCTGAAATACTTTCAATTTTCATTCCAGTATAATCTTTCTGGGTATTCCCATAAATAATTTTAAAACCTGTTCTATTTTCATCAGTAATCATATCCTTAATAGTGTTTAAAGATTTATCAGAATTGAAGATAGAAATAGTAGCCACGATATTTCTATTCATATCATTTCCCAACCCATCTTTATATCCTTCATATGAATATGTATCGTTAGCACGAGTAATAATTAGTTCTTGTCCATCTTTTAAAATAAGTTTCATAACAATTCCTCCTGTAATTTAAACATGGACCAAAGCATTACACTTTGATCCATGATCCGTTTTGTTTTACAAATATTTTTCCTGATTTACGGGTGATTCGACAGAAACCATTTCCGGTATGGCCTGTTTCATTTGTTCCATCAGGTGATTTAAATGATTGATTTCCTGCTATAGTTTGCGCATTGGTAAGGTAGTAAGAAGAATTTACATAATTACCACTTGGATAATTAGCAGCAGTAGCTGAAGTGTAAACATATCCTGAACCTCCGCCATTATAGCCTTGGTAGTTAGTGCTATCACTATAATCAGAACATGCACCACCGCCATACCATCCACCTCCGCCACCGCCGGAACCATAATTATAATTAGTTCCAGAAGTTGTTGCAGAACCACCTTGACCAAACGAACCATTTGTACCTGCAGCAGTTTGTGTAGCTCCATATCCAGAAGCAGAAGAACCACCAGTAGTTCCACCGCCATATTTTGTTGTAAGCGAATTTTCTGATGATGAACCTCCACCGCCACCAGCGACAATAACTCTAGCATAAAGATCATTTTTTTCTATACGAACATCGGTTGCACCGCCGCCGCCTTGTCCATAACTACTATAATTATAAGTTCTTGAACAACCTTTTCCTCCTCCGTTAAATCCACCAGGTGTTTCACCTGTTGAAGTTGTAGCTTCTGGTTGTCCACCAACATAAATATATAAATCCGTAGAATTTTTAGTTAGAGTTATGGTTCCGACAGAATATCCTCCAGCACCACCATAATAACTACTATATGAACCTCCTTGAGCACCCCAGCATTCTATTGTATATTTTCCTCTTGGAAGTGATATAGCTTGAGCTGTTCCTGTATAAGCAAAATCCATTACGGCATTAGCGCCAGCATCATAAATTTTATTGTTCATCTTCATAAATACTGGAGCTGCTTTTTTAATTTCATTGTTCATTTTACAATGTAGAGTTTTCTTTTTGATATAACAGGTAATCCTACAATAGCCATTATCAGAATGACCAGTTTCTGTAGTGCCAGAAGGAGATTTAAAAGATTCATTGCCAGATAAATTAGAAGCATCAGAAAGATAGTAAGATGAATTTAGAAGACAGCCTTGAGGATAGTTAGAAGCAGAAGAGGAAGTATAAACGTAACCAGAACCACCTCCGCCACCGCCATCATCATCTCCAGAACCATCAGGATAAGTACCTTGTCCACCGTACCATCCTCCGCCACCGGCTCCACCATAACCTGAAGCGTAATAACATCCAAAACCACCGAAACCAAAACCAGCAGCACAATTAGAAGAAGAGTTTGTAGTACCTTGTGAATTAATAGCACTTAAAGATGAATATGAAGCAGTTTGAGATCCACCATACCCATATGAACCACATCCAAAATTTCCCCTAGTACCAGATACACCACCTGCATACCCGCCACTATAATTAGGACTACCATCAGAACCACCGCCACCTGCAACGATAACACGGGCATATAAAGAAGCACTTCCAATACGAATATCAGTAGCGCCACCACCACCTTTATAATTGTATCTATATCCACCACCATTGAAACCTCCGGGATAGATTGAATTTGATGCTGATGTAACAGAATTTCCAGATCCACCAACATATATGTATATAGTAGTTTTTTGAGTCAATGTTAAAGTTCCTGTAGAATAGCCACCTTTTCCACCATAACTAGAATTAGAACGATAACCTCCCTGTGCTCCCCAACATTCAAGAACATATTTTCCGGGTTCGAGGGTTACAGATTGAGCTTTACCTGTATAAGCAAAATTCAATACACTCTTTTCCGAGTTTCCACCGTACACAGAAGATACAGAACAAATAGCAGTACAATTGTTATCACATGAAGCTTCACAAGAAAAGCCGCATGAGTTATCACAAGAACCACCACATCCACCTGTACAGGTTCCTTTACATCCGCCAGTGCAGTCATTGGCGCAAGTGGTGGTGCAAGTAGTATTACAAGTGCCAGAACAACCACCAGAACAGGTAGAATCACAACCATAACAACCAGTATAACAACCGGAATCACAATTTCCTGAGCAATTACTTGAGCAAGATCCACCACAACTGGTGCAATCGTTGGCACAAGAAGCAGTGCAAGTATGCTCGCAATCATAAGCACAAGTAGCAGTACATGCAGCATTGCAATCATTAGAGCACCTTTGAGCACAGGCGCTTGTACAGTCTCCATCACAGTTGTTCCCACAGCCAGTGCATCCGGTTACACAAGTACTTGTACAAGCTCCAGTACAGTCATTAGCACATTTGGCAGTACAGTCAGAACAAGTACTTCCTGAACCTCCCTTACAAGTTCCATCACAATATCCAGAACATCCACCAGTACAGTTAGTAGAGCAAGAACCACCACAAGAACCACCACATCCACCAGATGATGAATGAGTGCAGTCAGTAGCACAAGAAGTTCCACATCCATTACTACAAGCCATAAGCCTCACCTTCCTTTCAGTCTTTTATTCATAAGTAATCCAAATATCTCCATTCTTTCCGTCACTAGCTGCAGGTTCCGTTGTTGAAAGATGAATACCTATTTCAGCTAACGACCAACTTACGTTTCCAGATCCATTTACAGATTTACTTGTATTTCCTACAGTAACGGTTCTTGTTGTTCCCCAATTAGCAGTAGTAATATTAGCTGTACCATCAAAATTCGTACCATTAATAGTTCGTGCGGTTTTTAGTTTTTTAGCAGAGCCGCCACTACCTGTTCCGTGAAATATAATCGGCATAGTTAAGCCCTCCTTTTATAAATCTATGTGTTTCCAACCAGAGTTCGTTTTTACGTATAATCCATATTGTGTTGGGTTCAAATTTGTAATTCTGCAGAATCCATTGCCTGTGTGACCAGTTTCTGCTGCTCCTGTAGGAGAAGTAAAAGAAGTGTCTCCTGCGATAGTCTGAGCATTTGTGAGATAATGAGTAGAATTTAGTAGACATCCGTTAGGGTAATTTTTAGCTGTAGAAGAGGTATAAACATATCCTGAGCCTCCTCCACCCCAACGTCCATCAGAGTCAGAATCACTGTCATAGGCTCCGCCGCCACCGTACCAGCCACCGCCTCCACCACCACAAGAGTAGCCGGAAGCATTTCCGCCTTGACCAAAAGTAGCCTGAGTGCCTGTATTCCAAGTTATACCACCTGCAGTTTGTGAGGCACTACCGCCAGATCTATTTTGACCAGTAGTATAAGAACCGGTAGTGTTATTATAATAGCCATCTCCACCATATTCTCCACCGCCACAACCACAAGGATTAGCATTGGCACTTGTTACACCAGCTCCGCCGCCACCTCCGGCTACGATAACTCTTGAATATAGAGAATTTTGACCTATACGAACATCTGTAGCTCCGCCACCACCTCTACCAGAAGAAATACCAGTTCCTCCACCATTGAATCCTGCAGTAGTAGAAGAGGAAGATCCAGCTCCACCAACAGATACATAAACAGTAGTCGTTTTAGCAAGAGTAATTGTGCCTTTGGAGTAACCACCATATCCGCCAATGTAACTACTATAAGTTCCTCCTTGACCACCCCAGCATTCTAAAGTATACGTACCTGGTTTTAGAGTTTTAGATTGTACTGAACCTGTATAATTAAAATCCATTATGTCGTTCTTAGCCTGAGTAAGATATATTACATCTGATAATTTAGTGATTTTTACATGTCCATTACCAGAATGACCAGTTTCTGTAGAACCTGTTGGTGAAGGGAATGATTTGTTGCCAGCAATGGTTTGAGCATTAGAAAGATAATAAGTAGAATTTAATAAACATCCAGAAGGATAATTTGAAGCAGTGGCAGAAGTGTAGACATAACCTGATCCACCACCAGCAGAATCACAATGTAATCCACCTCCATACCAGCCACCGCCTCCACCAGGCGCTACATCTGTAGAATTACTGGCTGATGCTCCACATCCGAATTTAGCTTGGACAGAATACCTATTAGGTTCCTCTGATGATCCTCCTGTACCAAAAGTAGTTTGTTTTCCGCCAGTGCCATGATAAACGCGGTTTGATAATCCATCTTGTCCTGTAGTACCTCCGCCAGCACCACCATTAGCTGCATTATTCCTAACGTCATATCCTGCAGATCCTCCGCCGCCTGCAACAATAATTCTACTTAATAGTGAGTTTGTATCTCGAATGTTATTTATAAAATAAGATGAGTGCGAAAATACAGGACTCATTAAAGAAATATCAGAAGCTCCACCGCCTCCGCCACCTACGCCAGAGTTGTTAGTACCATAACCATCACCGCCGCCATTAAAACCACCAGCAGTTCTAGTATTAAGGATGCCATTTTGACCTTGCCCTCCTACTGTTATATATATAGTGGTATTAGTTGAAACATTTAAAATACCAGTAGAATAACCACCTTTTCCACCATTACCATAAGTTCCGTTTGATTGATTGCTATTTCCACCTTGAGCGCCCCAGCATTCAAGTTTATATGCACCAGGAGTCAATGTAGCAGTTTGAACCGAACCAGTATAATCAAAATTCATAACAGAACCATTATAATTAGCAGATCCAACGCCGTACATTTTGTTGTTGTTTAATTTAAAATAAAAAGCAGTAGCTTTTTTTATTGAATTATTTATTCTGGCATATAGTGCCGTATTCTTGCATTCAATAACAGTAATTCGACAATAGCCATTACCAGAGTGCCCTGTCTCAGATGAACCTGTGGGAGAAACAAAAGAATTATTGCCTGCGATTGTTTGAGCGTCAGTAAGGTAATAAGAAGAGTTTAATAAACAACCTGATGGATAGTTTTTAGCTGTGGATGATGTGTAAACATAGCCTGAACCACCGCCACCAGGAATATTTTCGGAACCGCCACCATAGCCTCCATACCAACCGCCGCCACCGCCACCGCATTCTCCAGAAGTATAACTAGAAGCAGCTGCTTGTCCAAATCCGCTACCACTTGTTGCAGTACCAGCGCTAGCACCAGTTGAAATTCCGCTTACGCCACCACCAGAGCCACCATTCCCATCATCAGATGCTCCACCGCCACCACCAGCTACGATAACACGAGCATAAAAAGAGTCTTGGTTAATACGTATATCAGTAGCGCCAGCACCACCAGAGCCACCATGATTCGTTGAACTCCAATCTCGACCAGAGCCACCGCCGTTAAAACCACCAGCTCTAATTGCACCAGATCCAGAAGCTTCAGAACTTACACCTCGACCACCAACATAAATATATAAAGTAATTTTAGTATTTAGAGAAATGGTTCCAATAGAATAACCACCTTTACCGCCAGTATATGAATTGTCAGTACATCCATTTCCACCCTGAGCACCCCAACACTCCAATTTATATATTCCTTTAGGCAATGTTATACTCTGAACAGCACCAGTATAATCAAAATTTAAAATATCACCAGTTTTAATATTACTCATCGCCATACACCACCCACATATCACCAGGTTTACCATCAGTTGTCTTAGGTTCTTCAGTAGAGAACGTCACATTCCTTAACTGAGATTTCATAATATCTGACTGATAAGCAGTTACAGCTCCATTAACGACCGGTTTATTCTGTAATCCATTATAATCAGTTGTACCCGGATCACCTTTATCTCCATAAACACCTATAACTGTTGGAGTAGTGTACAGATGATTATTGTTTGTCAAAACAAATTCATGATAACACCACAAATATTTGTTTGTAGATGTCATAACCTGAGCAGAAGTCGCCCATCCAGTAGTTGATCTGGTCACTCCTTGCGATTTAGGATTTGCAAGATAATGAGGGATAACGCTTGAAATTCCAACTCCCTGATCTCCTTTAGGTAATGTAAAATTCAATATAGCATCTGTATCAGTACCAGAATTAGTTACCGCAGCCGAAGTACCTGTTTTAGCAGTACCAATTTTAATAGTTGCATTCTTACCAACTCCAGCAAGACATTGTTCACCTTTATAAATTGCCATGTTATCGCCTCCTTTTATAAATCATTTCTTATAACAATAGTAATGGGAATATCTACAGTTGGTTTCTCGGTTGCTTTTATAGTAATTTGATTTGTAGTCTGCCCTCCATCTGCTAACATAGCGTTCTGATATGCCTCTATTGCTTGAGATGATGCGTTAGAAGCATAATTAATTTCTACTATATTTGAAGTAGTCGCACCAGATACAGGTAATACATATGTATACGGAGCAGAGGAACCAGTCCATTTACTAGCTGTGAGAGTAGTAGTAACAAGTGTACTTTTCTTCGCATATGTTTTTTCTGATTTAGTACTTGAAAACGTACTGTTGGCTGTTACAGATGAGTCGTTAATAACATTTGCAGAATCATATTCATCAATAACATTGTAATAGGTATTTGCGTTTAAAGTTCCAGCTTTCTTTTTTGCAAGATAATCAGCCTTTGTAATTTCAACAGGAACATTAACTCCCATCTGAGATAAAGTAATATCAGTAGTACCATCGAATGAAGCACTACCAATCTTTCTTGCAGTAGCTAATTTTACAGCTGCGTTCGCATTTCCTCCAACTGAAGATGATCCAGCATAATTATGTGTGTGTCCAGTAGCAGATTTTCCATTTAGGGCAGTTGTAATAGCATTTTGAGTCATGGTGCCATCTGTAGCAGATCCTGTGGAAGTATAGAGTTTAGTTGTACCGGAATAGCTTGTAGTACCTACAGAATATGTCGTATTTGTAGGAATTACCCATGTACCATCTGCACGAAGAAATTTTAATTGTTCTCCTATATTAGGTGCAGGAACAAGACCAGCACTTCCGGCGGAAGAAGAAGTAGCACCCTTCATGTTTCCATAAGTATGATCGGTAAATAATGCATCTGCAGGCACTGACTTACCAAGTGTATATGAACAAGCTACTGGTTTACCACCTGAGAAATATACTGGCTGAGTTGATGATCCAGCATTAGAAGTAAGAGCAGCGGCAGATGATGCGCTACCTGCAGAAATAGCATATTTAACACTTTTTGTGGCATCAGCAGTATTGTCAACGTTGCCTAATCCGACTTCACTTTTAGTATGCGTATGTACTTTTGTAGCTTTTTCAGCTAATTTACTATTCATCTCAGTCTCGGTATAATAACGTTCATCATGATTATGAGATGCTGGTGGATAGCTGCTAGGCTTTTCAGTAACTCCAGACCATGGTACAGAAGTAGCAGTTCCGGCAGTATATACTGAATAACCAGCCTCAGAAGATAATTTGCTCTCATCAACAACATAATACATTTTTTCAGTCTTAGTTACTTTTACGGTATCACCAAGCTGAATATTAGCAGTAGTAAGTTTAAAACGTGCAGTATCATCTTCAACAATAACCAGACGTTCTAATGCTCCATGGGGAAGCCTTGCAATATCAATTGTTCCAAAGAGTTTACTTGCGTTGAGAGAAGTAATAGTTGAATCATTATGATTATGCGCAGAAGGAGTATAGGTAGAAGGTTTTCCTGTAATGTTACCCCATGCGACACTACTTGCAGTCGCAGCATTTCCTGTAACATTTACCGTCAGATTATTAGTAACAGGATTATATTTAAACTTATCGCTGTATGCTCGCTTTGTCTCTGTGGTAGAGTCAGAAAACCAAACATGTCTAGCTGCATCAGCAGTACCTTCTCCAGCGGATACATTTGTAGCTGTTCCTGCAGTAGTTGCACTATCAGCAGTAGTTGCATGTTTTACACTCTTATTTGCATCGGCAGTATTATCTACATTGCCAAGCCCTACCTGAGCTTTTGTATGAGTATGCCCGGCAGGAGAGTAAGCACTTGAATTTGTATATGCAGCAGATCCTAATCCATGAATAGGAACAGTAGTTTTATTACCATCTACAGTGAGTGTGATTTTTCCGTTTTCAGTAGCTTCTGAAATAGCAACAGACTTTACGGCTTTTGCTAGAGTAATATAAGTTTTGCTTGAGCTATCCCAACGATAAATAGTATTCGTAGCAGTATTTATATAAATAGTATTTATATCTCCAACAGACGGAAATAACTTATTGGAAGCATATGGAAGTATTTCTTTATGATTAGCTATACTTGTCTTCAAATAACTAACCAGTTCTGTTAATCCAGTGAGATTAAGAAATTGTTCTTTCATTTTGCATTAGTCACATCCTTCCATTTTTATTTTTAAAATAGAAGGAGAGCATTGCAGCCCTCCTCCCAATAAAATCAATTGTATTTTTACGCAGTAAATAAACCTTTGATAGACGCACTTGGAATTGCTTCATATCCATCTCCAACAAGCCCTTTAAGAGCGGTGATATCAGATGTGTTCTTAGCAATCTTCGGTTTTTCAGTAGCAAGATCTTTTTCTACAGCAGTAATTTTGCCTTCTGCTGTATCCATTCTGCCTTTAACAGCAGTAATATCTTCTGCATTCTTTTTATCAGCAGCTTCTAATGTAGGTAATTTCTTTTCAATAGTATCAATTCTTCCTACAGCAGCTTCAAGATCAGCAGCTTTTGCATACTGAGAAAGATCAGAGTCTGCGAGAGCTTTAGATACATACTCAGCAATATAGCTTACAATATCTTTGGATGTAGCAGATTCTGGAAGAGTACCGATAAGAGTCTTCAGCTTTGTGATATCCTCTTTATTTGTTTTGATCTGAGAATTCATTGTAGCAGCATCAGATGTATGTGTAGAAATCCAATCAGAAATCTCTTTCAGTGTATCATATGCTTCTGGAGCATCTGCGACGATTTTAGCGACTGCATCTGCAACAGCTTTCTTTACTGATCCGTCACCAGTTCCATTAAGAGTACTGATTGCTGCGGTATTAGCTGCAACACTGGATTTCAGAGCAGAATCATCATATGTGCCTGTTTTTACAGCTTCTTTAATATAAGAAACTACATCTTTAGCTTTTGCATCAGCAGGAATAGTACCAACATAAGACATTACTTCTGTTTTTGCTGTGTTAGCAGCTCCGGCTGCATCGAAATCTGTAGCTGCCTTTCCAGAATCTATCAGATTACCATTAGCATCAAGACCTGCAAGATGTCCGGAAATAGCTCCTTTTACTTTATCTGCCTTACCTGTTGGCTGAGGAATAGTAATAGTAAATGCTGCTTCATCAATAGTTACTGGAGCAGTTTTTGTGTAGAAATAAAGTGTGTATCCGTCTTCTGACTGAGATACTGTTTTAATTGAGTTTTTGACAGCCTCACTGATTTTAGAGTCGATCTGTACGTTATGCAGATTTAAAAACTCCTGAAGATTAGAAAGTGTAGCGAACTGTAATTTTGCCATAATTAGTTTCCTCCTTGAAATATATTTGTTAAATCTTCGGAATCAATACCTCCGAGTTTTCGGTCTAAAGCAGAGTCAATATGTTCATCTAAAACATCCAGAACAGTTTCTTCAATGATATTTGAAACATATTCTTTTACAGAATCAGCACTTGCAAAATTCTGTTCATTAATCCAGCTTTCAGTGACATAACGATCAGTCGTATATTCACCATCTTGCTGAATGAAATACAATGTAATAGATTTTCCTTGCATTTTTGTGATTGTTGTGCTGGAAGTATCAGCATCATGAGATACAAGATACAGAACATCGTCTGCAGAAGATTGAACAGTAGTATTGTTTCCGCCAATGATACATTGGCCTTTTACTTTATAAATACCATCATCGAGTGATGATATCTTCACAGGAACAGTAAGTGTACCTATAAGATTTACAATAGGTACGTCAAATAATTTGTTATAAGATAAGCTGTTGATATAGTCTACAACAGTGGACTTATCTTCAAGATTACCGATTATATTATCTAAAAGAGTAGAAAGCTCAGAAGATTTGACATAATTATCCAATCCGATTGTTTTCTTGACCTCTTCAATAATATGATCTTTATCTTCATCAGTCATAGATATGTCATAAGAGAAAAGCAGTTTATTTCCAGAGAAAAACATAAGATTTGATCCGATGCATTTTACATCTGTAATCTGTTTATCACCTTTGACATATTCTAATGTGTTGTCGATGGTCACCCACGCTATACTCTTACTGTCTTGGATGTAACAAAGTCCTGGGTATTTTAGCACCCCTCTTTGTAAAGCCTTTTCTGCAATTTGCTTAGTTGATGCAGAATACCAGGTTGGAATTAACGCCATGCTGTGATCACCTCTTCAATTTGTCATATTCATATTTTGAAATTTCTTTTATTGCATAGATGTCATTATCAGGCGGAAAATTATAGAGACCTTCAATGTGCCATCCATATTTTCCGTCTGAACTTAAAATAGCCTGTGCTTCTGTGATATCACATAGAAGCAACAGACTATGTTTCTCCTGATATTTGATATACAGGATATGATTAAGGACATCTACGACTTCATCATTTTTGATTACTTTATAATACATGTGATATCCTCCTTATAAGATGGGAATGGTTACCCCTCACTTGAAATTGAGAACATAAGTAAGATTCCAGAATTCTGTCCTGGATAAGAGAACCCATATGTTTCACCGGCTTCATTGACTGTATACAGCCAGTTTGCAACTGTAGCATTTGGAGATCTGGTCCAGTAAGATTTATACTCTGCAGGAGTAGAAGATTTTGCTTTCTTTCTGGTATCATCATCTGTGAAATAAGCAATAGGAGCATTTGTTTCAGAAATATATGGTTCAGAAGCAGCAGTAGGATCAACTTCGTACAGAGATGGAACATAGAATCTGCAATTAGATACAGAAGTGTCATTAGACTTGTTACCGACAGAAGAATATACTTTAACTGGTTTGATCAACGCTTTCCATAAAGGAGAGATTGCCTTAACCATACGAGTATTCAACCATGTATTTAATGTAGAATCAGCCCATCCACCTGCATTTGTGCTCTTATTATTATAAGGTTTTTCTGTACCAAGTAGATTAGAAGCAACAAATGTAATGTTAGCTCTCTTTGAAGCAACGTCAGACAGATAATATCCTTTAAACTTAGCTACTTCCATTGGAATAATTTCATGAATCCAAGAAGCAATATCCATACATTGTTCTTCACCAAGATCTGCGTACCATACTTTAGCCCAATGTATAGTGCCTTTTGCAAAGTTTTCATATGCTCCGTCGTCAGCTTTAGAACATCCAAATACGAGAGTGGAACTATGCTCTGGAATCCTAATCGCATTCAGAGTAGTAGAAGACACTTCTTTCCCAGTCATGTTTGAATTGTATACATAAAGCTTCTGACTTCCAGCTTCATGACGGAATACAATAATCTCTCGATTTGTTCCAGCAGATGGAGTTATACTATCAGTATTCCATGAGAAACGAGGTTCCTGAGAATACCAAAGTCTGAATCCATTTGAACCATCACCCTGAAAACACTGAGCAAGAGTGGAGTTTACACTATTTCCTGAATCAAATTCAAAGTCAATAGCAATTGTAAAGTCTCTGTCTTTTTCCATGATTTTTAATCCGGTGTCAATATAGTTTGTTCCATCAAATTTAGTCGCAGCTGAAATAACTTCATGCTCTTCAATGTCGCCATAGCTATAATCAACACCAAGTTTGAAATCTAATGTATCTTTTAATGATAATGATTTTGCTTCAAGTCCCATTTTCATAAGAGTATAAAGCTCAACCTGTGTCATATTGGCCAGATCCTTACTATCAAAGTATCCATCTACGTATTCGCATGTTTCATATACTGCATTGATCGTTTTATTTCCATCGACAAATCCTGACTTATCCCATCCTTTAAACAGATTGTACTTATAAGCAGATTCCTCAGCAGTATATACAGGAGTATCACCTGTATATTTTACATAAGAACCATACTGGGCAGTAGATTCTTGAAGAGATAATCCTTTAGAAACATATTTTACAGTATATTCACGAATTTTACTGTCATATACAGCAGTAATAGTTCTGTCAGCAAAGATTCCTGTCATTGAACCTTCCCATCCTTTGAAGGTATAATCAAGCTTAATTGTGCTTTTCTTTGTAGGAATAGGAATCGGATTAACTTCTCTTGTAGTAGGATCAACAGCGTTTCCACCTTTATCTACGTACTGGATATCAAGGATAGTATTACTTTCATCATCATTTATAAATGTAATTTTAAACTGAGTAATGATTGAATCGTAAGTAAGAACAAGGTCTGTCCAGATACCAGGTTCATCTTCAGAACCAACAAATTCTTTATATTCCTGCTGTCTGACTACAGGAACATGAACAGATCCAGTAAGAATTGACTGCTCAGTAGTAGCGCCATTATCATCAATACCGGCAAGTTTTGATAATTTCAGAAGAAGCGTAGTATCATCAAGATTCCATGAGATACCAGTAATTGTTACGGTACGAAGAGTATTAATAGCAGCATTTAAGATAGCAAGAGCATCTACGATAGAATTCTGACATACAAATGTCTGTAAATTATCGTATCCTGCAACCTTAAGATCAGTTAAGTCTTTGAGGTTCTTGAGTGTAAGAGTGTTGATAGAAGATGGGAGAGAAGCATGAGCAATCTTACCATGATTAGCAAATAATACAGATGTTACAATAGTTCCATCAGCATAAAGATTAATAAGATTTTCACATGCAGACAGGTTAACAGATCCTGTAAGATTTGGACAATTACGAATATCCAAAGTCTCAAGAAGAGTATTATTACCCATATTAAGAGATGTCATAAAAGTATTCTGATATCCAGCTGTATTATTACCAATGATAAGAGTTTTCAGCTTGGAAGCCTTTGAGAAATCATTATCATGAATATAACAAGCAGAGAGGTCATTTAGTGCCTCAATTCTTGATGCAGCATAGATAAGAATAGCTGTATCATCCATATTTGTTAAGTCCGTAGTAATCTTATATTCTTGTCCGGCTTTTGCACGTACCTGAGTAGTTTCTGGTGAATTACCATAAAGTACAGAAATATACATATCAGAATAAGGAATGATCTTCAGAGTATAATCTGGTTTAACTACAACTTTCTTAGGTGTATTACATCTGAACATAATCTGATCAGACTTTACATCTGTATGTAAGAATTTTGTTCCCATATAAATATGCTGGTCACGTTCCCATTGTCTGAGATGATATTTTCCACGTCCATTCATCATCTCATTAAGGAATCTTACTGTTCCAGCACGATATGTTCTCAGATATAATCTTTCATAGTGGATTCTCCAAAGTTCTTCTGGGAACTGGCTCTGCCAAGCCTCATACTCATTAATTAAATGAGAATCAGACCAACAGTTAGAATCTACAGACTGATACATGTTTCTTAATTCTTGTGTAAATACATCACGTATTCTGCACCACAATACAGATTCAGCAGCATTGAAAACATAACCAGATGAAGGATTTCCTTCTTCTTTATAGTCAGTATCTTCTTTACCATATGGGAATGACAGCTCACCTGAATTATTAATACCAAGCTGAGTATCCATATCATATGCCCATAGATCAAATCTATAACCATTATGCAGAGCAGCCGCATCATCATCTATAGTATAATATTTAGCTTTATCACCCATAGTTGTAGCTTCTTCCTGAGTGATATAATGTTTTGCCCAATGCGGGAAAACATTCTTGGCTCTATTGTCAATCATACTATATCTGAGTGTAACTAAATAGAAATAGAGCATTGCATCCTGAATACACCAATCTTTCAAGCCATCTTTAAATTCTTTATCACTAGACGTAATTACAAACTCATAGAAGTCTCTCCAAATCTGTTTGTTATCTGTACGTATTTTCTTTTTTGCTTCATCAGAAGTAAGAGCAGAACCATCCTTAGAATCGCCGCAACAATCATATCTGAATTCAAATGATCCATCCCAGTTATTATACAGAGCATCATATGCTGTATTACCAGTTTTCCATTCAGCTTTACTGATAGGATATTTCATAGTTCCATCTTGGTTTGTTATACCGGTCTGGAATGCAGAGTTTGGAAGAGTATTGTCACTGATTTCAATACAGAATTCTTTCATATCCTCTGGATCATAAGCTCTTGTAATATCAGTCTTCTTTGAATCTCCCATATTACCGAGAGAGTAGAAGTGCCAGTCTGTATCCTGAAATTCTCTATGAGTAGTAATATCAGGATCAGATTCTTTAATAAAGATTACACAGTTGACAAATTCCATAGAGTTTTTAACTTTAGGATCTCTACGTACCGCAGGACTTTCATATGGTAAAAAGTCGTTGAATCTCTTCTGTCCTAATGCATTAGTTGCCATATTTGAAGATGCTACATTTACTTTAAAATTCCACCAATTATTTGGAACAGAGTTTCTTGTAAGACTAATTTTACCAGTTCCGTCCTCATATTTTGTCCCATCACCAAGAACTAACTCTGTTTTATAGTTAGGATCAAGAGGAATCTTACTATTGATCTGATGTACACCATCCGCACAACAAATAACATCAATATTTCTGGCAGCAAAACCATATTCATTACTTGTAGTTCCCTGTCCGGCGTGGAAACAGTTAATAAATTTCCAGTTATCTAATTTAGGATCCCCATTCTTATAAATACATTCCATAGAAGTATTTTTAACAAAATCCTTCTTATCATTTGTAAAGTGAGGGGCTTCAATTTTTATAATTCTTAAATTCGGGCAAGCATTAGCTACAGAATCTGGAGTAAGAGCATTATTGTCATTGTAGATCTGGTTTCTATTATATCTTGCAATCATTTCATCTGAATCTCTGGCATCTGCAATAAAGTTAGCAAGAATGTCAGAATCTGTGAGAGAAGCAGAATAAGCTTTTATCCTATAGATTAAAACATCACAATCCGGAGAACCAATAGAAATTGGGGTAGGAGAATACTGGTGCAGTCTATGAGAATTATCATAAATAAGAGGTCTTCCTCCAACTCCGTCTTCATAAGTCATAATGATAGAAGTTGCAGATGTGTCTTTTGTATCAATTGTATTGATATTATATTCAAATTCAATAATATCCTCTTCGCTATATGGAAAATATAAGCTGTCAGTAGAAGTGTTCACGTATGCTTCGTGAACATCCATTTTAATACCTACGTCAGAGCCTTCAGTACCATCAATACATGATAAGAAAGTAGCAGAAGCATTACGAACATTCTGAGTCTTAAATACAAATTTGAATTCAGAACCAGTCTGTTTCGGGTCTTTTCCGAAGAGATTATAATTAATCTGAGCAGTTGTTCCAGCTTTTACACAGAAATACTGGTTTCCAGAAGCATCAATCTGGTATCCACCATTATCCCAGTCAAAGTTATCTGATACTGAAAGAGTAATAGCAGAGTTATTTTTATCGGTCCAGAGTCTGTCGGTATCTCCATTGGATTTTCCAACAGGGTTAAAATCAAATGCTAAGTTAGCTGTGATTGGTTCAACATCAATATCAAGTTTAGTGATATTAACTGATAAAATCTTAGTCACTTTACGACATGAGATGGTCAGGTTATGTTTCCCTTCAGTGGATGACTTATAACTCCAGATTTGAGCAGAACGATTTACAGAAAGAGTGCTCTGTACTTTACCATCAATTGATAGTTTTACAGAGGCGGGATTGTGATCAGGATCATATACAACATATTTAATACTTGTTGCCTGGTACTGTTGTGCTGTAAATTCTTGTTGAGCACATCCAATAATAGGAGTTCTATTTGTAGGATCAACACAAATAATATCCTTACAAATAGTATTTGAGGTTATTTCTTTATTGTTAATTGTCGCAGTCATATATACTTTGAGTAAATGGCTGCCATGTTCCTGTTTAGGAATATTATAAGACATAATTCTGCCGGAGGATTGAGTTTCAACAGTGCCTAAGTCTTTACCATCAAGAATAAAATGAAGAGTCTTATTAACGTTTCCATAAGGTGTATATCTAAATACTACATCTGTATTTGTATATAACAAAGTATCATCAAATGTGCTTTCAAGTTTGAATTCTACAATAGTAACAGTCCATGTCTTAGTGGCAAGTGTCCCAAAACTGTCGGTAATAGTTAATCTAATAGTATTTGCACCGACATTAAGATATTCAGTGATATCAAAACTATTGTTTCCTTGCGCAGCCGTATTCGTAGCTACAATAGTATTACCAACTTTCCACACAGCAGTACCGGCTCCAGTTGTATCACCAGTATTATCTACAGATGAAAAACTATATTCAATAATTGCTTTTGAACCAAGTAAGAAAATAGCATCTGCATTTGTGATTCTTTCAATAGTAATAGTAGTAGTATCTGAGGAAGATCCTCCACCACCTTCAATTTTAAAGCTTTTCTGGATTTCTCCATCCTTTAAAAATGTAAAAATACTATTTTCGTATGTAACATCGTACTCTGCAGCCGCAGGATTTTTCTTGATTTCTTCAATAGCGGCCTTAACATCTGTAATATCTGTATTAATTCCTTCAAACTGAGTATCATAAGAAGTCATATTTTGTTTCAAGATATCTACAGCATTTTTGGCCTCATCAGATTTTGTAGTAGCACTTTCTACTTTCTTCTCAATGTTTGAAATAGTAGTTTTTATCTCTGAGACAGCAGCAGTATTGGCATTTACATTCTTTTCGATTTCAGTTTTAGCTGTTTCAAGTGGACCAATTCGATTAGAGATTACTGTATCTTTCTCGTCCATTTCTGCTTCAAGTTCCTGCTTCAATGCAGCTCTCCACTCAGCAGATGGCTCAATAGAACTAAGTTCTACAGTCTGAATAATAGTTTCTCCATCTTTGAATACTAATGAACCTTTTCCATTGACAACAGAATACTTAACTATAAGGTTTGCAAGACTGTTAATAGTAATAGGTTCTCCAATAGGTTCCGTTCCATCTTTAAACACTAAATTTCCAGTTGTGTTGTCATATTCAACTTTTAAGTTCTTCAAACTGTCAATACCAGAAATAGCAGTGTTTAATTCTTTGACTTTTGTATCAACTTCTGTTTTTGTATAATATGCTTTCAGAGATTCAGTTACTGTTCCATTAAGATCATTCATAACAGATGTTTTTACATCTGCTTTTATATCATCTACATTAATAGAAGCAGCGGAAGCTTTTGCTTCATCTGCGTATTGTTTTGCTTCAGCTACATGACCAAGAATCATATTTACAAAACTTGTATACCAATCTTCAGAAGGTTCAATGATTCCATCATAATTTAATCCTTGAAGAACAGTAAACTGACCATTTGGTCTGGTTCTCCAAATATAATTGTTTCCTTTTTCATTTACGCCAGTAGCCATAATTTCAAAAATTATATCTCCGGCATTTGCTGTAACAGCAGCATCAATCAACCAACCAAATCGAATATAAGTATTATTGGAAGCTACATTGATAACTGTCGCTACTTTACCCTTTTTCTCAGCTACAGATTCATATCTTATTTGGATGAGCATATCCATAAGATCCATACCATCCCAATATCTTGGAATCCTAAATGGCATATACTGGCTGTTTTCTTCCTGCATGATATTAATCTGTGTAGCATCAACGGCAATATTTTTTAAGTTATCCACTGTTGAATATGCATTGTCTTGATATTTGGTATATACTTCATAACGACCATCAGTACATAATGTATATTCCTCAGTGTCTACGGCTAACTCAGCACTCAAAGTCATTGCCGAATTAGCCGCAGCAGCAATTTTAGAATCTTTAAATGACATATCATGACTCCTTTACTTTAATAATTTATCCAGATCAACAACCTGATCAAGATGGACAACTCCATCCTGTGTTCCATCAGGATCTTTACCTGTCATATCTTCGGCTACCATAGCAGAAAGATTTTTTACAACGATACCATCTCCGGTGTCATCACCGTTTCTGTCTGTCAGCGTAATCTTTCTTCCATCTGTATCCAGACGAATATCTTTTACCATACCTTCATAAGCAGCTTTGTTCTGAGCATCTAAATCTTTAATCATTCCTTCCATAACAAGAAGTCTCTGATCAATTTCAGTAAACATTTCTGAAGGTTCATATTTATCAAATTGTACAAGTGGAGTGATATGGATAACACCTGATGTGGTCTTGCGAATATAAGAAGTGTAAGATTTGTCTTCATTTGCAATCAGTTTTAAAAATGTGAAAGATACTTCAATATCACCAGCTTCAGCAGTAAGTCCGGCATCAACGGGAATTAAATACTGGATATAATTCTGTTCATATGCAAGATCATTCGGAATCAGCTGTGTCATTTTAATTTTGCCTGACACTGGAAGCTTATACTTCATATAAACAGTTGTATCTGACATATCAATCTGTTCCCGGTACATTTTACTTGTTACAATCTGAATCTTATCTACATAATTGCTTCTTTCCACAATTGATTCTTTGACTGTTGTAACAACAGTATTTTCATCTGTAATTTTTAGTGTATACATAACTGCCTCCTTCCTTATTTAGTCTGAGTTTTTTCTAAAGCTTCAATTCTAGTCTGTAGTGACTTAATAGTTTCCTGCAGTGTTGTGACTGATGAATTCGCATTATCAGCACTTTTCTTGATCTCAGCAGTATTCTGAGTCAAAGTAGTAATATTGTTCTGTATTGTTTCGATATTATTGGTCATGCTAAGTAATGATGTATTGATCTGTTCAATTGAAGTGTTAGAAGAAGAATCTGCAGACTGCAGATCAGAGATAGATTTCTGTACGGCAGTCATAGATTCTTTCAATTTATCCACATCAGCTCCTAGCTGAGTAAGTTTTCTTCCAACAACAAGGGCATCAGCGAATGCACCCTGTTTAGATAATGTCATATCTGATTCAGGGAGATTAGCCAGATAATTATAATCATACTTAACAACACCAACAGAGGTTTGAATTCCCTGAATATATGTTGCCATTATTACTCACCTTTTTCTACAAATTCATATAGTACTGTCATATCAAGCATAGACAGTTTGTCTTCATTAGATTTAAGCATTTTCTTGAGAGATTCCTCTGGGATCATCTCAACATCAAGTTCACATGTTTTATCATAAATTTTCTGCAGACCTTCTTGGATTTCAGGGATGATTTTATCTTTTATGTCATCATTAAGAGCACGATTTCCTGTTTCATTACCGTTTTCGTCAACAATAGAATGTGAGTTTTCCTCTGTAAAATAAGAATCAACTAACTCCTGCTCGACCTCTGAGATTTTATCTACCTGCGCTTTAAGAGTCTTCAGGTTCATTGTATTCGCCCAGAATACATCAACATCTCCTGCGATTAAATCCGCACGACTCTTCATAGAATTTAATGTTTTATACATTGCCATAATGTCTGCATTTACAATAACTTTTTTCATAATCCTTGTACTCCTTTTATATTAATATGTAACTTTATTTTCTCTGACGAGTTCTTCAATAGCATCATTTAGATATGCTTCAAAGTCAGAATATAATGTTTCGATAGCCGCTTTAGAATCTTCTGTGATCAAAGCCTTAGCTTTATCAATAGCCATCTGTTTAGCAGTTTTCTGAGCTTCTGCATCAAACTTACCTTCCTTCTTCAAAGCATCTACATAAGTCTGATTAACTGTGAGCACTGCTTTACTAATAGCATCAGTAGCAGCGTCTATATATTTTACGAGCTGATCATTTTCCAGGTTCTTTTCCTGTTCTTTAATCTTTACTTTTAGGAAGAGGATTCCATAAGTGATTAAAAGTGGGAGAATACCAGTAATGATCAGATATAATACATCCTGAATACCCTGTTTGATGTCCATAGTCATACCTCCATTCATCCTACAGCCTCATCTTCAGATACATGATCGAAGACTGGCTTTTCTTGTACTTCTAAATTGCACATTGCAGTATCATAGGTAATACCTCCGACCTGGTTTTCTTTACTAGCTTTGGCATAATATCCTAAAATTGTAGGAATCAACGCTGCCGGAATACCTATGAGCGCATACATATAACTCGTATCTCCAGTGAGACTTATCATATGTTCACTAAACCAAAGAATCTGTAAGCAAATAGCAAAGACTACAAACACAATAAGCTTACTTGTATTTGGCTTTTTCAAATTAAATCTTTTAACCTTTGCTGCCTTCAGATTTCGTTTCATTTCAATCTGCCGATTTTTGGCTTTAATTTTCTTTAATTCAAGTTCATATTCTCGACTGGTCAAATATTTCACCTTCTTTGCATAATAAAAGACCACGATTGCTCATGGCCTCTTATTTATTCAGGAATAATTCCATATACGTATGTTTCAAACTCTGTAAAATCTTTCAGGACTGCTTCTTTATTTGTTTTAAATGTTTCGCTATCCTGAATGGATTTATTGATATTTACATTTCCATCTTTACTAACAGATGCATTAAGATAAGCAACCTGCTTTGAGTTTTCACCTTCACCGATCATAACCTGACCGGATACATTTCTTGTTTCACTAATTTTTAACATAACTTTTCCTCCATTTTTTGTAGTCGTTGAGTAATGAGAGAGAGCTGTCCCTGGAGCATAAGAATTTCATTCTTAAGAGATTGATTTTCAGATTCGAGAGAGTCAATACGATGGTGGGCTTTCTGTGTCATATGAATGTTTAAACCAATAAATTCATCGTAACAAATGCTCCATAATTCAGTTTGACCATTGGGCATAGGCGTGTCAAGTGTATCTTTGCAAATCCCCGCAAAAGACATACTTGATAAACCATTGTTAAGCGCTGCTTCATTTACTTGCTGAGAGATTACTCCGCAGTGTGTACGATCATGATCGTCATACGTATAAATATTTTTATATCTATATGTCACCGGTTCAATTTCCATATACATATTTTCATATGCTTTTGTAATATGATGAATTTCAGCTTTACAATTTTTATCAGATGTCCGTATAGTTCCATCTGCAGCATATACTCTTTTCCATCGTGCAGCTGGGCCACTAAGTCGGCCTAAATAAATACTATTATCTGAAGTTGGACCAAAATAATCTGCTCCGGAAGTCACATGGTTTAATGTGGTTCCATCTCTACCATCTCTACCGTCTGCGCCAGCTGGTCCGCGTGGTCCAGTTGCTCCTTGTGGTCCACGAGCACCTTGTAGTCCAGTTTCTCCTTTAGGAATAGCAAACGAAAACTGTAATTCGTTCCCTACAAGATTTACGTCAGCTTTTGCAGTACCCGTTTCAGTTTTTATAACTTTAGCAGATGTAATAGAAGAACCTCCACCAGACGGAGTAATATAATTGTTAATATTGCTTGCATCTCCACTACCTTTGTAGACTTTAATATTTTTAAAATATCCACACTCAAAAGGATATGCAGTTAATTTATTAGAATTATAAGCTGCGCCAAGATACATAGTTCCACCACGAGTTATAGAAATACTATTGGCGTTAGTATACGTAACATCATATGGAATTAATCCCATATAAGATGGCGATTCAGAACCCGCAATAGAAATGCCTTTTAATCCTTGACCATCATAAATCATAGTATGACAATGACCAAATCCTTTATATCCTAATGTAGTGTTCCAATTAATGTCAGAACTTGAATGAGAATGTGATCGTGCAGCGATCCCTAAATTAGATAATGTATTATTTCCACTTGTTAATTCAACATTATTAATTTTAGGTTTATTTGTAAGTCCATTATAATTAGTTGTACCACCATTGCCTAAATTAGCCAGTGAGGTATAAGCTTTTTTATCACCAGTAAGATAAATGGCATCTACATAAATACACGCATATGGATTAGCTGTTGCTCCAATGCTTATCTGAGAAGTAGTATCTTTGGTTTTACTTACTGTAATATTACCATACGTATCGGTTTCAGTTGATAACAAATATGGTAATAAACTAATAGATAACATTCCTGTAGTCGTACTCTCCATACCTACTGCAAAATTACCATTCTTATAAGGAAGAATAGTGTGATGATGATTATAACCATTAAAGTCAAATGTGTCTGTTGGTTTCCACATAATTGATTTATATGGCACTCCTTTATACTGTCCGAATGAATCAGTAATATTAAGTTTATTAACATTTAACCATCCATTTGTATTAATATCATCTGCAATTAATGTTAGAACTCTTGCGCCTTGTTCTTTTATCAGAAGCATTCCATGCATTTTTGAAGAGTCTAAAGATGAATCTATCAACCCAAATCCAATTTGAGTTGTATTAGTTCCCCAGTCAAATGCAGTAATTACTTGTACTGAATCAGTTGGTTCACCAGTTCCAACATCGTTATAATAAATAGAATATGATTGCTTTGCAGTAATAGATGTAGCAATAACACTACCTGTAAAACTTCCAGTTGCACCAGAAAGTTCTCCTTTAAAACTACCTGTTGCAGCTTTTAAATCCCCAGAGAATGTGCCAGTAGCAGCTTTTAATTCTCCAGAAAAGCTACCTGTTGCTGCAACTAATTCACCAGAAAAACTTCCGGTAGCAGCTGATAGTTTACCACCAAAAGTTGCATTCCCTTGATTATCTACATTTAACTGATTGCCAAGTTTTAAACCATCAGGATTTAAACTTATGGATCCGTCTCTGTTGCTTAATGAATTTGCAGATATATTCCAACCGCCAATAGTTCCTCCATCAGCGTAAATAGTTCCTGAGAATGTACCAGAGTTAGCATAAAGCTTACCATTTGAATCAACTCTGAAGTTTCCACTACCAAGAGCAATTCCGTCTGTACCAATATATACATTTTTATCCTTTGATACTGATGTTGGTTGTTCAGGAAGGCTATCCATACCAGAATACAATTTTCCCGCTTCAATATGGAAACCGCCAATACCACCAATATAACCTTTATTAGCTATAATGGTTCCCTCAACAGTGCTGTCACCACGAATATAAGCATTACCATTAGAATCAACAGCAAAATTTTTACCTTTAATAGCACCGTTCTCTGATAAATCAAACCAGATACCTTTTAGTGAATAATTAGATGTCAGATCATCTTCAAATATTTTTGATCTGATTGCATCAACTTTAATAGAATCAGCAGTAATAGTATTGGTTTCAATAATACCACCGTCGATTTTAGTTTTACCTGGTCCAGTGTGTGTATTCATTGCAGTGATAATACCATTAATGTCAATGGTGCTGGCATCAATGCTAATATGGTCAGAAATCATCTGAATAAATTTATCAGTAACTGTGAACTCAGACTCTTTGTCACCAGTTACCATAAAACTGATTTTATCTGCATTCTGAGTAATAGAAGAGGTGTTTGCTTTAATTTTTTCTTGAGCTTCAGAAAGATCTGTTTGCATACTGCTTACAGTAGATGTAATCCCAGAAACATTTTGTTTGATATCAGAAAAATCTGTTCGGATAGATTCTTGATCTTTAAGATATTGAGTATTACTAACCTTAGTTTCGATTTGTCCGGTCAGAGTATCTGTAACATTCTTAATCTGCTTTGTGTAGTCATCTGTAATAGTCGTCTTTTCTATTCCCCACCATTGATTTCCTTTACCATCATAAATATTAGTGATATCAATACCACCTTGTTCATTTGGTTCTATGATTTGGAATCCAAGTTTGTCTTTGGTAATGGTGGCGTTATTAATCATGTCTCCAAGAATTGTATTATCTGGAATACCTGTCTGGGTAATACCATTTTCATCAAATAAAGCGGCTCTGTCTCCATTTTTAACAATAAAGTTGAAATCCCCTTTACCGTCCATACCAATCTGCACACGAACATTTCCTTTGGAATCATAAAACTGTTGGGTACTTTCTTGAAATGCAATGGTAGGTTTATTGTCTTTAGAGATAAGTACAATTTGATTTGCAAGAGCATTTTGAGCCATTAAATCTCCAACTGCAATTTTCTTTGCGATGAGATTAGTAATAACAGCCTGATCAATTTCTGCATTTTCTGCAGTAAGATGAATTGTATGTAATTCTCCAACACCTGCATGACCTGCAAGAAGATTTTTCACATTAATCATATCAGCATTAATCTGGTTAGATTCTATAATCTTAGCTGACAGCTTTTCAATATTTGCCTGTTCCGCTTCGAGAATACGAGTTGTGATCTTATCTGCGGAAATAAGTTTTACATCGAGATATTTCATGAAAGCAGTATCAACAGTAAGCTTATCAAATACACCTTCTTTTGCTTTCACGAGTTCTGCAATAATTGTATCAGCAGTAATGGTTCCGCCAGACCCGGTTCCTCCAGTGACAGTTCCACCTAACATTGAATTGAATAGAGGATTTGAAAAGATTTGTTTGATAGCTTCTGATGTGATGACATAATCAGAAGTAGAAGATTTGTTGACTGAATTAACACGACCACCGGTTCTGTCAGAAGTCTGATTTAATGCATTTGTTAAAAATTCGTTATCATTTGTTAATTTTGATTTATATTGGACCATGTTGGAAAAAGTAACTTCCATCGTTTCATCCATATCACAAGGATTATATCTGATTTCTACAACACGAAGTTTTACATATCGTGTATCAGATAGTCCTAATCGAACAAAATCATTTACTGCAAGCTGATCATGATATTCTCTGAATTCTGGAAGAGCATAAATATTTCCAATTTCATCTGTATAAGTATATTGCGGATGAGATTCTACATACAATTCTTCTACAGCATCTTTATATAATGTAATCGCTTTATCAACTGCATCAACTGTGCTATCAAGAGTCGTAATAATAATATTTTCATTTGAATAAGTTGCTTGATTATATAGGCTCTTAATAATATACGTTTCCTTATCTGTAAACGCTGGATATTTTTCCTGTACCTTACCAAAATTTTCTATTAAAACATCTTTGGCAATCTGGTTTCGTTTTTCTTGAATTTCAGGTTTCTTAGCCGCATCATATTCAGCTTGACGTTCCTTTAATGCAGTTTCAGCCTGATCTTTTAAATTCAAATAATCCAGATATTTCTGATGCATTTGAGTGAAATATGCCTCTTCGTATCCAGAAAGAGGATTATATCCATCTGCATATCCATTCTTTTTTAGTTCTTTGATACATGAATCATATGTGGCAATTTTAGTTTTTAATTCTGCAATGCCGTATAATTTCCAATCTGTTTCATACGCTTTCATGATTGCTTCAGACTGAGTAAAGTATCCAAATTGAGATGGGGCATCTCCCATTTCAAGCTGCATACCACAGACAGTAAAGTCAGAACTTCCTGTAAATGCCACATCAATAAGATGTGATGTTAGATTGAAAGAAGTATAAACTCTTGTCCAAGAAGATGTGATGTTATAAGAAATATTCTTTCTGTCCTCTCCGGTGTTATTATAACCAAGATAAAATGTACCGGATCCTTTTACAAAACAACTAAGAGTATATCTCTGAGATGGTTCGATACTGATATTGTGTTGATAGATACCACCATCTGTACCGGTTACTTTAACTCCACGAGTAATTCCGTATGCAGGTGCGTCATTAATTTGTACTGTTTGGAACGAAGAAGTTCCGGAACCTACCATATACCAATCTTGACCTAATACAACTGGATTTACACATGAGATGATGTTTCCTTTACCGAAACCCTCTATAGTTTCGTCTTGAGCTTGTAACGCAGCCACAATGGATGGAAGAGTATAGTTCATGATTGATTCGTACATAGGCCAATCGGATGAGTTTTTCAAATCTTCAAGATCAAAATTTCCTTCTTCATCAACATGAATAGACTCAAAACCTTTGATTATAGCCATGTTTGAATCATATGCATCTTTTAGATCTTCAACTTTTTGTCCGAACCAATTTGTCTGAGCAGTATCAATAGGGACTCTATTCATCAATTCAGCAAGAATTTCAAGATTTTTATTATACTCCCTAGATAGATTACAGTATTCATCTCTTCTTGATTCTATGTATTTTTGCCAAGCTGTATATTTTTCTTGTAGGACAATGTTCATATATGGTTCACGACAAAAATGAGAACAATCTGTAATTACAGAGTTTCCAAAATTTGCAAGATCGATATTGTAATCGTCAAGTCCATCAACATAAAATTGTGTTACCAAACTGTCGTCTCTTGATATTGTTACACTATCTTGAATATTACGAAAACCAAGTACTACATTTGTATCTTTACCTAAACTATCCGGCTTATATACATTAATTAATAAATTTTCGGTATCAAATTCAAAAACACATTTATATGCAGGAGCAGCAGTTTGGGTGAAAAATGCATATACATTTTGATCGTCCACATCGAAATTACAAATTTCATTCGGAAGTAATACCTTATCATCATCCAGAGTGATGTTATCTACATATCCGATCTTCCATCCAGGTACATCCGCATGTTTCAGCACAATATGTAGAAAACTTAGGTCTTCATTTTCTGGATTATAAAATTTAATTTGATAAAACTTATTAATATCATGATTTTTTTGGTACATCATTTCATAAGAATCTTCTTCGCCCATGTTAATTTTAAAATTTTTTAGTTTATATTGAGTAAGAGAGATTTCATATGATTCGGCGGTAATATCCTTTGTACATTGCATTCCGTCATTTGTCTCTGTTGGAGGATCCATAATTTTATACCAGATTCCGTCACAATACAATTCCATCATTTCATCGAGTTCTTCATATCCCTGAGATTCTACGCCATCTACATATTTATCAACTGTAAAAGTTAATTCTGCAGTATTATTAGTTCTTAACGTAACAGAAACAGTAGAAGTATCAATTCCACCTAATGCACAAAAGAATCGTTTTCCAGGTTTAGCCAAATAAATGATTGCAGATTCTGTATTTCCATAAATATCATAATTATGAATCATTCTCATGCAAAGGCACCAACCTTTCGTGGTTCTCTATATGAGATTTCAAATGTCGCGTCACCTGTAAATTCAAATATATTTTCTCCATAAGCAAGACGAGGCCAATAAATGTCATCTATATCCTCAATCCCTAAATCTTCAAATGAAACAATTGACTTTGTGATGTCGTAGATTTTTAAATTTCTACAATCTATATAGAAATCATCACTTTTTAATGCATTAATTTTCATTGTTCTACCATTATCGGTTTTATTCTTTATAGTAATTATCCCATGAGATTTTGGAGAAACTTTAATTGTGGGGTATACATAATCTTCCCAACAATCAGAATTGTTCTGAATAGAATATTCTCTAGGAAGAGTAGAAGAGGAAGTTGTTTTACATAAAATAAGAGGAGTATATCCCCATTGACTATCACAAGTTACTGTGTATGTTAGTTCATATGGAAGAGATGCATGTTCTGTAGATACCTCTGTAATTGTAGCAAAAAATTCGATTTCTTCTGAAAAATAATCGTCTCCAATAAATTTAAGAAGCCTTGGATATTGAGGGGATGTTAACCATGCATTAATGATTCTAATATTATTTGAAGTTAAATAATCAGAATCATTTGGAATAATAATTCCATTTTTTATATCAGCTGTATAATTCATAGAAAATTTTAAAATTCCATTATCTAAATATGGAGTATATGTTGGATCGTATTTTAAAATTCCATTTTTTAATTCTGGAACTACATTTTTGTTTCTGCATGGATTTCTCATTACGCCCATTTTGAATGAATAATTATCACTATATAATGTTCCGAACTGATTTTCTTTTGGCCGATATTTGTTCTTTTCTCCTAATTGCAAAGAACGATTTACAAGAGTATCATTTTCTTCTATTCTAGTCACAATCAATCCATATTCATCAGAAGTATGACCATTAAATTCAAATTGTAGCATTTTTTCACCTCTTTCATATATTTTAATATTAAAAGAGCTGTCTTAAAGACAGCCCTTTTAAATTAGCGAACTTTTTTCCAGTCACGTTTATTACGTTCAGTGATAATATCACCAATTTGATAAGCAAGTTTCTTAATATCTTGCTCACTATTGATTTTATCAACATTGATTGTAATATTACACTCACTATTCACACTTGTATCATTTGAAGATGATGGTAGAATAGTGGTAATTGGTTTCGCCATTCTAGCATTAAATTCATTCAGGGTAGCAACTGTAGGTTTCAGTTGATCTGTGAATTCTTTTGTCAGAACAGTTTCACCCGGATTTGCACCGATCAGCATAGAATCTCCACGCGGTATTAAAGCATCTCCGCCGATCATATCAAGTATGTTGGCAGGAATACCTTTCCGTACAACACCACCTTTAGAGAATCCGTAGGATTTATATGCCTTCAGGATTTTATTTTTCAGAGTAGATCCCCAAGAATCATATTTCTTAACACCCGGAGTATTGATCTGAAGAATATCTGCAAGCTGTTGCATTTCTTTTGGTCCGACTTTCTTACCTTTAGCATTAAAATATCCTATCAAAGGACTCACTCCGGCAGGAACGTCTGTCGCACCGTCTGGACGGTTAGGTAGAGAATTTGTCCAGTCCTTCAGATATGCTTTCTTAAATCCTTCAACTGCGGTATATGATTGATTGCTATGGTTTGCGCCGTTTTTATAAGCATATTCCATGGCATCTCTCAGATTATTACCTGAAGTCTCTTTGATTCCAGCTTTATCTGCATAATCCTTGATCTTCTCATAATGAGAATCCGGCATTACATGAACGGTACAAGTAGCTTTAGCAAGACCACCACCGCCAATAGCAGTAATGATACATTTTCTTGTTTTAGACTCATCACGCGCCATTAAACCGTTCTTATTAAGACCTGAAGACACACCGCGAACTGTACCATCAGAAGAAACTTTCGCAATAGATTCATCAGAACTTTTCCACTCGATATCAGAGTGTTCTGGTTTCTTTGGTGACCATGTTGCTTTAAGCTGTTTCTTGATATGACTGTATGTCAGATAAATATCTGTATCACTCAGCTTCAGAGTATAGTCTGTATCTGGTTTAATATTTGGACTTCCAGCAGTCTGAGAAGATCCTGCGTTATTCATTGCGCTATCAAATGCACTATTACCAGCAGATGAACCGCCATAAGGCTTACTGATGTCAATTTTTGTAACACCTTCCCATGCTTTTGTTGCATTTACAGCAGCAGTATTAAAGTCAGCTGCCTTTGTGATCATTTGACTATAAGTTTGAGAAACTTTCATGCCATACTGATCCATTACGTCGCCCAGATGTTTATAGGTGCTGTCGTAATTTGCTTTTACATTAGAAAGCATGCTGCCAATAATAGCTTCTTGGAAAGCTGCATTTTTCTTAACAGCATCAAGAGTATTGTCTAACGCCTTATTTGCCTCATCTGAAAAATTCTCATAGCCGGTATTTTTCATATCGACTTCATGCTGATGCATTGTATCGGCCATATCGTCTTCTGCATCTGCAAGTTCCGCACGTAATTTCTCAAGACGAGCTTTTGAGGCTGCATTTGATGTTCCTTCAAGTGCAGCAATCTGTGCTTTTAATGCATTGATATCTTTAGTTTTCTTCTTTAGAGTTTTGTCATAATCGTAATATTTCTCTTTAGCAGAAAGAGCATCTTTACGTTTTTCAATATTCTCCTGTAACAGATTATTCTCTTTAGTAACTTGAGTGGTATACATATCAAGAAGGTTCTGTTTAAGATCAGCAAGAGTAGCAGACTCTTGTTGCAAACTCTTAAGCATTTCATCGGTTTTAGTCTTATAATATTCTGGACCAATTGCACCATTTTTATACATTTCATCCAGCTTATTTAATCCCTCACGATAATTTGCTATTTTATCCTTAGTGGCGTCAATCTGTTCTTGAACCAATAAAATATTGGTTAAACCGTTTGTAGAGAAAGCTCCATCATCATTATAGAAACTCTCGGTATCACCAAGTAACTTCTGAGCAGTCTGAAGCTCAGATACAAGATTTGAAAGTTTATTCTGCGCTTCATCAAGAGGTTTAAATCGAAAATCAATTTCTTCTTGAGCTAATTGCTGCATTGCTTCTTTTGATTTAATAATAGAAGCAGTGAGGTTATCATATTCCTCGATTTTCTTCTGCATTTCCTCATTGCTCCAAGCTCCACCGTTGGCTTGATTTGCTGCAATTTCTTCTGCAAGAAGCTGTCTTTTCTCTTCATCAGCGCGAATAATTTTATCATAAGTTTTCAAACGTTCTTCATAATCATTGGCTGAAAGCTGATAATTAATATCATCAGCATTCTTTTTATAACTAAGAGAAGCGTCCTGCTTATCACCAGCTCTTTCCCAACGATCAATTTGCCATTGTTTTAAGTTTTCTCTGGTTTCTTCAAGAGCAGCTTTAGTTTCTTGGATGTGTGTATCAGCCTCAACAATAGACGTGTTCAAATCAGTTAGATTTTTCTTCATTTCCTGATAAGCTTTATCTTTTTTGTTATGACCATTCACATTAAGATAATCTGTCATGCTTTGCTGAACTTTATCTCTTTCTTTTAACATCCAGTCTTTCTGATATTGAGCATAACTTACTTGTTTTTTAAGATCTTTCCAATATACCGAACCGACTTTTTGAGATTTTCCGCTCTTTATACGATTTTCAGCTTTAGCTGCATAATATTCCTCTTTAGCTTTACGCTTACTAATGATCAGATCATAGGAATCGTAAACATTATCAACTTTAGATTTAGCTAAATCAAGTTCCTGAGTTTTCTTATCTCTATATTTTTGAACGGCATCAAGATACTTGTCGTACCACTGTTTATATGCTTCTACGGCAGCTTTCTGATTTGCATCCAATGTTTCTATATTAATAGTGCCATCTTGAACTTTTTTCTTCAGAGCAGGAGTAAGATATTTGCTTACTTCGCCATTGTTTGCAACTTCTTCGGACTTCCTTTTATAAACAGAGATGCTTTCTTTAGCAGCTTTGATTTCTTTATCTGTATTTTCAAGAGCTTTATTATAATACTTTTGAGCTTTTGTATAATGGCTGTAATCGCTTTCGGCAAGATCTGTATACCTAGAAGTTATACGATCAAGACGATCCATAGCAACTTCAACCCAATCCATAGCATTATCATTCAGCTTCTTGATTACATTTTGAAGAGCTTCGCTTACTTCATCAGCCGCGTCACTTGTATCATCACTATTGTTTGATACCGCATCTGTATTATCTTCGATTGCATGTTGAAGACCAGAATTACCGGAGTTACCAGAATTTCCAGATCCGGCAGGTTTAACAGTTGCAGCTCCGCCTTGGAAATGGAATCCCGGAGTATTACCAGCAGCATAAGCTTTCATAACGCCTGGAGAAGTAACAGTGCCACTTGCATAAGCTCTGGCATGTCCTTGAATAGCCCCATGTTTAAGAAGAGCATCAGTTTGAGTAGTAGAGAATATAATGTCGCCCTTTTTCAGGTTCTCTATATGAGCACCGCCAGGAATTAAACTCCAAACACCATCACGAACAATTGATTCAGCGTGACCGTTGATACCCACTTCATTTACAAGAGCTTGCTGATCTTGTTTAATAGCAACATTCGTACCACTTGCATGAGCCGGTGTAATATTTAAAACATTGTAAGCACTTCCAGTAGACTCAGCTTTGAACGTACCACTTGAGAGTTTAACTTCTTTACTCAAACCACCACTTGGTCCACCTGAATTTATCCAATTAACAGTTCCGTTAGCAGTAAACGAGGTCTGAACGGCAGAAATATCATTCCCCCAATGAACAGTACCATGAGAATAATGTTCGGTAGCAGCATAAACATCTACTAAACCTGTCTCATTAGACCATTTTACTTTTCCGTCGCTTTTTTTCTCTTCAGCAAGGTAAGCATCTACTTCTTTATGTTCTGGTTTGAAAGTTACAGTTCCTTGGCCTTGTTGTTCTTTTGTCAATGCTTGGAATTGAGTTTCGTCAATTTTAACCGATATAGCGGGTGTATCACCTGATAAAGATTTCAGACTTGCTTTTAAAGCATCAATTTTAGATTGAGCATCTTCATCATTTAAATCAATTCCTGCAGCAATAGCTAACTGCTTATCGCCGTCTTCGCCATTTGCAAGTGCTAACCATTTATCAATATCAGTACTTTGATCCATAAGAACTTGAAGATGAATCTGAGTTTCTCGTTGATCAATCATAGATTGAATTGCATTGTATTCAGGAGAATCAACGTCTAACTTTAATTTTACTTTAGCTTTTTCAAGTTCATCAATTTGAGACTGTAATTCATCTATCGTTAATCCGTCAGTACTACTATCAATTTCGAATGAGAGATCAATATCCCCATCTGCTTTCATCTGACGCAATGAAGCCATTCCGTCCTGAGTAGCTTGATCCAATTCATCTATGCCGGAAGTATCAACTTCAGGAGTAACCTTAAGTAATCCCATATCATCCATAACCATGA